>Ga0224500_10000624_pt1 | contig 23435 bp, 21 predicted proteins | sample SF_Oct11_sed_USG_FD_168126 | JGI IMG/M metagenome (GOLD analysis project Ga0224500, IMG submission 168126) | Sediment microbial communities from San Francisco Bay, California, United States - SF_Oct11_sed_USGS_4_1 | ecosystem: Environmental > Aquatic > Marine > Sediment | place: USA: California... | reverse complement strand
TACATTGGTAATTAACAGCGGTATGCCCCATTGATCTTTTTCGGTCGGGCTCAACCGAACCTGATTCGTTTCTTTTGGAATGGTTTCACCCTGCATATACATAAATGCCTTCCAGCCCCCTGGCTGCGAAACAGCATTCTTCAGGTTTACACCAATTTCTTTTTCCACAGCCGCATCGTTGCCACGGGTTCTATACGCCCCTGCGAAGGTGGTGTAACCACCAACAAAATCCATCTCCTGTTTCTTAAGGTTTCTAAAATTGGCGAGTATTGGTTCCGAAGGATTTCGACCATAATAATATTGATCTGTAAAGCCGGGCATATCACTGGATATAATTGTAATATTAGGATGCAAATATTCAATGGCGGGGTTTAGTGTAATGAAGTGTATCTTTTACCTTCTTGTATTTTGTGCAACTCTTCTTTTTCGTTAAGACCCTAAGAAAAATACCGAAGCAACAATCAACTATGGGGATAATGCAACTACCGGGACATTTGTAAGCGTAATTGGAATTCAAATGTGCTTAATTGGTATTTATTATGCTGTCTTCGTTGGCAGTACAGGAACCAAACCATGTGTGATCATTACTATCTTCAGCTTTTCAAGATCCGGTGGTCCGCCAGCGTTTACAATTTCAGCACACTCCTTAAAGAAGTTTGGTCCAAGGAGGGCAGGCGTAATTACAGCCAAAGCCTTAGCGTTCCCCTGCCGCAGATTATTGAACCCATGCACAGCACCGCGGGGAATAAAGAAAGATTCACCGGGGGCAATATCAACCGGCTTCCCCTCAACTGTAAAGGTAATGACGCCCGCTACGCCATAAATCGTTTCATCATAATGTTCATGATAATGCGGGAGGGGCACTTTAGCGCCTGCCGGAACGCCAAATTCAAACATGGCTACCGAGCCATTGGTGTCAGCTGCTCCGAGCAGGAAATCAATGGTTATTTGTCCAATTCTGATGGTTTCATTTTTCATACAATCTTGTTTTTCGCATTTTGGTTAATGGACAAAACTAATATGGCGGCACTGCGAAACCTTTGATTTGAATCAAGAAATGATCATGTGCTGATTTTTTTCCGAATGCGGCTTAGTGTTTCGGGTGTAATGCCCAAATAAGCCGCAATTTGAAACAAGGGCAACCGCAGCAGAAGTTGAGGTTCTTCCGCAAGAAAACGCATGTATTTCTCTTCAGGAGTTTCAATGGTGGCTTCTCCCAATCGTTTTTTAAGCATGTAATTTGTTTCCTGCTGCGCCTTGATAAAATACAAGGTGAAGGGTGGAATATGCGTCACGGCATATATCCAGTTCTTTTCGTTGAGCGCCAAAAGTTTCCCGTCTTCAAGCGCCTGCAGGTTTAAGTCTGTTGGCGTTTTATTCAAAAGGCTTTGCAGCTCACTGCACCAGCCGCCTTCTACTTTAAAGTAAATATTTCTTTCATCTCCATTGCTGTTAATAAGGTATTGTCGCAAACATCCTTCCACTATGAAATAAACGCTTCTGGAGATATCCCCTGCTTTTAACAGGTGTTCATTCTTCCTCACCTCAACCTTTTCAATCAATGGCGCTAGTTTCAGAAACTCCTTATCAGGAAATGAAACGACTCGCCTTAGTTCAGTTAAAAGTAAAGCGTAGGGCATGTTCTTGTTTGGCATTGGCTATTAAACCCTAATATACACATTGCATATATCTCCTTACGTCTGGGATTTGCATTCGAATTGAGAAACTAAGATTAAACCGGACCAGAAGACTCAGACCCTTCGCGTCGGCATGATCTTTTGCAGCAAGGAATCAGGAACTCCCGATAACCCGTAGAAGCAAGCTCTGCGTTCTGAATACCTGCCGGGTTGAGGATCACCGAACATGACTAAACGGAAATATTCTATTTGTTCTCCTTTCCCATTTCACGTGTCATTCTAACGGCCATCACTCCAAAAATAGCAACGACAAAAATAATGGCTACCCAAATGATATTCCTGTCGGTGAAAACGGTGAATGCAGCCTGAGGGTGATCGGCTGCGGCAATGATCAGACGCTTTGCGTTAATAGCCGGCAATTTTGAGTTTATCGACTCCCTGAAATAAGTCAGATCATACACGGGCGCAGCCATTGACTTCTCACCAATCTTCATGGTATAGTTTTCACCCGCCTTTAGCCATGCGGTAAAATACCGGTTGAGCTGCCAGGCGACCACCTGCTCTGCCTTTAGTGGAGGATTGTCATCATTTTCAATCACGATCAAAATTTCATCGGCTCTAACGGCATGCAATTCAAGCACCGTGCTTTGCCTGGATGTTATTGTAAAATCAAACAACCTTTGATAGTAATAGATGGTATCGCCCTTATTGTTTAGCCGACTCGTCTTTTGATGGAGCGAAGCCTGCCGTAGAAAATAAGGTGAGCCGCTAACCTTCAGGTCAAGCTTATCAATGATCAGATGATCGTTGAATCTCAAAAATAAAAAAGTGCTTTTCAGGGAAGCACTGTCTATCTGAAGGAGCCGCGACGCTATGCCGGTGTAGGCACCACTTTCAGAATTGACTTCATAGTAACCGGCACTAAGTATATTGATGGGTGCAGCAGTAGAGTCCTCAATCTGCAACAAATAGTAACCATAATTGCTCAGCGGAAAGTCAACGATCTTGATCTCTGATGTGTTGCTATTGCCATCAATAGACGATAAAGCAAAGTGTTGTTTTAATGCGTACCAATTCTCCTTGTCATCACTGCCCAACAATGTGGCGTTTTTAGTGACATCTGCATTCTTAATGGAAAGGCTAATGTTGTTGATGGGTTCCGCGTCAGGATTCCGCAATAAAATTGACGTGCAGCAATTCTTATCCTGCTTCTTTTCCACAATTTCATATGGCTTGAATTGCTGCGTAATCGAAACCGGTACTTCCTGCTGGTACAGGTACGGCACTTCCTGATTGTTCATATCAAAAATCCTGATGTTGCTCAAATCATCATTGAGATAGGGAACCCATTCAGCCGAAAGTTGCAGATGGTAAAAGCCATCGGCGGAGACACCCGGAATAGCAGCCTCTCCCAAATATTTTTGTCCATGGAGTGCCGAAGCGCTGAAAAGTAAGAGTAGTGTCAGTTTCTTCATTATGCAGTTTTTTCAGAGGTCTTACTGCCCTCTCCATCCGCCAACAACAATTTCTTCAGGCGCTGGTACATGAAAGAAACAACCAGCAACAAAATTCCCAGCGAAATAAAGGCAGCAATCTTCCCTCCCTCGGAGATGCCCCTGATGTCAAATACAAAAAGCTTGATCAGCGTGATCAGAAATAAAGTAAGGGATATTATACGCAGTTGCTTTTTCTTGTATTTCAATCCAACAAAGATCAGCAGGAAGGACGTCAGTCCCCATAGCATGGGATACCCGATCTTATGGTTCTGGGTAAGAATTGTCCAAATATTCCCGTTGTTCCCGGACGCCAAAAGCAATACGGTGTGATCCAATTCGGCACTCGCCATAAACAAAAAGAAGAACACGTAAAACCACGAATAGGCATAGTGCGTCTCCTCGTTAAAAGCTGCAAGACCCTGTATGACTTTTAGGCTCAAATAGGCAACACCAACAAGAAGCAGGAGCAGCGGATAATGGAATATAAACCCGGTGATGCTGCCGTCTTCCAACAGGTAAAAGTTGCGGGCTTCTACAATCTGGTTGTGATAGAAAAAGAGAAACGACATCAGTCCGATGGTACCGGCAAACGCCAGAAACATTTTTTCATTTATCGCAGTTCGCGTTCTGCCCGCGTACAATATGACGAGCAAGAAAAATATGTTGTAACACCCGATAATAATGTTTTGGGCTTCAATAACAACCTCATATTGGAAAAGTTGCTGACGCAACTCGAGCAGGTGCGTGATGTAGAGCACCAATGCGCCACTAATGGCTAGAAATATTTTATAGGGTGCAATGTATTGAGCGAACTCATCAGTTTCACGGTTTACAAAAAACAACGTTAAGCCAATAGAGATCGTTGCCACCAGGCCCGTTATGTATCCCTTATTCAGAAACATCATCAAATGCGCGTCTTGTGTTGGGCCATAGATCTGCGTCCAGTCAATCAGCAGGCTCAACAACATCAGTACCATGACGACTCCGGAGGTCAGCTTCATCAGGCGTATTCCCGACTTTTGTGAAAGCCACAGCAATAACACGGCTTCTGCCGCCCAAAAAAGCGTAATGTGGTTTCCTTCCAGCTGAACGGGCGCCGCCAGACTGATGAAGGTGAGTACAAGTCCTATAAGCAGGAATACAATTTTTTTATCAACCCGATCCTTTCTGTATAGCGGGTATGCGATAAGGAAATTGACTACACCCAGGGCTGCTGTAAACAATCCCTGATAATTCTTCATTACAGGATTATTGAGTATAAACATGCCCACGCCGTAGTATAAAAAAGTATTGCTTAAAATCAGGCTTATCTCCATTGAATTAAATGGTGTGCGTGATTTAATATTATTGATCAGATTCATCGCGAAGAAGACGACGTAGAACAAGGAAGCAAAGGTAAACGCGCCGGCCATCATGCCCGGAGCCTCATAGTCGTATTTCACGCCAAGCCATGACCCAAACAGAATTACTGTGAAGACATAAGCAATGATGTTGACCAGATTCCAGCGTTTGAAGTAAGCCAGCGCAAGCATTCCGACATCGAGTATCAGGACATAGGTAAACAGCACTACAAAGTTACCCTCGCCTGTGCTCACCATAAAGGGAGAAGCAAATCCACCCAGCAACGAAACGACGGCAAGTTCCACGCGGTTGTAGGCGACAGAGAACAATACCGCCACGCCCGTGATGACGACCATCATTACAAATGCAGCCGATTGGGTGAAGAGTTGGTATTCATGGTAGGCAATCGCGATGGTGAGGTAAAGAACAGCGATGCCGCCGCCAACAAGTACAGAGCTAAACGGCGGAACTATTTTTCTCAATTTATGCGCCACGCCCAATAAGATTCCACCGCATAAAATACCTATGAACACACGTCCAATTTCGTTAATCCAGTTTTGGTCAATGGCATATTTAACAAAGAACCCGATACCCAGCACGAGCACACCAATCCCTATTTTGTTTGCCAGATTCTCACCAATGAACTTTTCCAGATCCGGATTGCGTGCAAAGAAACCAGGTTGTTTAGGTTTTGGAGGTGCGGGCACAATTATCTTTTGAGGAGCAAGGTTGGGGAAAGCCACAGCATGGCTGACCACTTCCTGATTCTCTTCCATTTTCTTTTCTTCCAGAACGACCGGCTTCAATTCCTCCTTCGGGGTGGCGACCGGACTGGGTGTTGCTTCGTCCGGCCTGGTGTCGGTGATCGTATTAATTTTGGCGGAGGGTTCCGGCTTTGAAACTTTCGCGTGGATTTTTTGTAATTCAATGATCAATAAATCAATGCGTTTTTCCAATGAACCAAGTTTGGACAGACTGTTTCTGATGCCAGCGACCATAACCAGTATAATGAGCGTCAATACAAAAAGGAGTGATTCAAGCATCATAGGGTAAGCGTTAATTGGTAACTTCCTGCTATAAAAAGCAGAAATTAATCGAATTATGCAACTCTAAACCAACGCGCAGTGAGCCTTTCAATGCGAACGGAAAATTCTATTGAACTTTGCAATCACAATAGCCCGGATTAATTTTACACATACGTATAGACTACACGCACCAATAAGGTAAGCTCAGATGACAAGATTTGTGCATTTGACGATGAAATCATGCAGAATGATCATTTGTTTTTCACCCAGCTTTTGACCGAAATGCGCCACCAGATAAAGGCTTAGAAAAATCAAAATAAGGACTGGCTCCAACCAGAGTATTACGGTCGACTTACCCAACATCGCGTACGAAAGCCCCAGGACTCCAATGAATAGAACTGCAAGTCCAATCACGGAATAAAAAAATACGAACATGGTCCAAACTACAGGCCGCGGACCATATAATCCACGAATCAGGCTGCCCTTCTCCGTTTCTTCAAAAGTCAGATTCAACTGGGGTGACCAATAGTGTTGGTCCTCATGCGGAATATAAATAGTCACATAGCCATCATTCACGATACCTGTGCAGGTTGCCTGTTCCTGCTGCAATCCGTCCTGCAGTTTTTGCTTCAGTGCAGCTACGGAATAGTCAGATTCAATTTTAAATCGGGGCCGAACCCGATACCCTGCACCCGGCAAATCTGCGGTACTCATTCCTGTTGATGTTTGGAGGTTAAAACAATTGTGCGCTAATCAAATATAATTAATAAGGAGGAAATTGAATCCGCGCTGACCCACCCCAAGTACAAGTTTCTAACAGGAATCTTCATATTCTCTGATCGCACGTTGCGCTGTCATACTGGCAATCAGTCCTTTTTCAGGTATTTCTGCCAGTTATGTTGTTCTCTGAAACCCAACACTTCACGGATTTTGCGATTTGAAAATAATGCTTCATGTTCCCCCAATTCACGCGTAACCGGTACACCGGGGAAAAACCGCTCAGCCAATTCTTTGCTAGGGATAATCGCACCGTTGTGATCGTTTCCAGCATTGAAAATCTGATAACCAAGGTCATCTTTTTTCAAACACAAGTCCACAATCTGTCCCAGGTCACGCGCATCAATATAACAGAATGCATTTCTTCGGCGCACTTCAGGGTTTTTGAAATAATACGGAAACAGTTTGGCGTATTCGTGAGGCTCAATCACATTTCCGATTCGCAGGGCATAAATATCAAAGCCTGAACGTCGCTGGAAGCTGCGTGCCGTATTCTCATTCACAACCTTTGACAATCCATAGCTATCCATGGGATCAACATCATAGTCCTCCTCCAAAGGCAGCGTATTAGGGTTGGTTTTGCCATCTGAAAAACAGATACCGTAGGTAGTCTCTGACGAAGCAATAATAATCTTCTTAATGCCAAGCTTAACGGCCGCTTCAATCACATTGTATGTGCCCATGGTGTTAACCCGAAAAGTTTCATTGTCAGGTTTGATCAAGATCCTTGGCACGGCAGCAAAATGTACTACAGCGTCAAATTTTGGTACGCCATTACCTGACTCCAACTCATCTAATCTGGCATACGAACTCATGGCATTAAACATTTGTCCGGAATCCGTAATATCAGCTGCCAGATTATCCACTCCCGGGTAATCCAAAGGTACCAGGTCTACATTCATCACGCGATGTCCTTGGTCGAGAAGGTAGGGTATCACGTGCTTTCCTGCTTTTCCCGATCCCCCCGTAAAAAATATTCGCTTTTTAGTCATGTATTCTCCTGTTTAATAATGATCTTATTTATTACCAGCCAAAAATGTGTGCGCAGCATATACCCTGTCAGTTTCACTATTGGCGATTACAAATGTAGAAATAACGGAATACTATGTTTAGTGACTGTTCATGGTTAATTGAATTAATTCATATTTATCAATTAAATGATTTACCCGGTACATGTCATCCTTTTCTCGCACAGAAGTTATTTCCGTGCGCCCTTTATCAATATAACAAGATTAAAAATCTCTGAACGGAACCCAGTTCCATTTTATCATAAGCACGGATGACGATAGGAATTGATGCACAATATACTTTGTTAGCTTTAGTGTTAATTCGTTTGGTTTAAACATTTAATAAAAATCGAAGCTAATGCTTCAGGGTCTTCTTTATTAATCGTTGGATTAATTTTCAGTCTGACTCCCCTATTGTCGGGGTTTAATAAAGAGATTTGATGCTCTTTTAATTTGGTAACAAATCCACTAAGATTAGGATGGTTGATATTAAATCGCACCATATGCGTTCCATTCTCGTATTTCTCCAGTTTAAAACGTTCATCTTTTGTTACTTCCTCAAAGAATAGTTGAGCATTGTTCCAGCTTGTTTGATATTCCTGTTCAAAATAATTGGCATAATGCAAAGCAATTGCGGCATATTGCCATGAAGCCGGCAGACCAGCACCAAACATTCTCCGGATATAGAAAAGTTTTTCTGTAAACTCCTTTGAGCCAGCCAAAATCGCACCCGAAGGAGCGTTAAAACACTTATACATGGAAGTATATATCGTGTCAAAATATTTACCATAGCGGTCAGGTTTGACCCCTGTATGCGCTGCCTCTACGAATAGCCTGGCACCATCCATATGCATTTTGATATTGTTTTTCTTAGCATACGAAGCAATAGCTTCAATTTGATCAATTCCAAACATCACATCATTCTTTCGTCTTACCGGTGATTCGATCATAATTGCCCCCACAATTGTTTCTACTCTTCCGGATTGAGTTTTTGCAATTGCCTGTTCCACTCCTTCAATCGTAAAATTTGCAGAATCCTTTCCGAGAGGTATTAAGTTTAGATTACTAAGTGTTTGACAGCAATCACCCGAATCGTTGTATAAATGACTTTGTTCCTGGACAATTATCCTGCGCCTTTCTTTAGCCAGTTCTCGTACCGCTATATGGTTGGCTAAAGTACCAGTAGGCATGAAGACTGCAGATTCCTTATCCAACTGTTTGGCAAAACTTTCTTCTAATTCTTCTACTACACCGCCATTTGAGTAATTATCCGGTTTTACTTTTCCTTCGTCAATCAACTTTACCAACACCTTATAGCGCTAATGAAGTCACTTGTGATCTAATGCTGGTATTTACCTGGCCCGGACTATCATTAAATTTTATCGTGACGCAAAATGTTGTATGATGATAAAAACAATATCTTCAAACAAAACCCCACAAATGCAAATACATTTTGTTATGCCAAGTTGCGATTTCTCAAATTTATCCCAGTCAGCATTTCTATTTTGAGGCTTCCCACTCTTCTTGTGTTGCACTGGATTTCTGGTATTCCATTAATGCATACCAGGTGCCGTTGCGTTTCACCAAAAGCATTTCGAAATGAGTGAAATGACTTGCGATGGAATTCCCCGCACTGTCAACGGATGTATAGTAGAAAATCCCGGTTTCATGTGCCGTGGTTTCGTTGCCTATTCTTTGTGAGAAACGGAAAGCAACGTTGCTGTTTACTTTTCCTGTCTTGGTGTCCAGGAATCCCTGCTTCCAGTCCACCAGTGCCATAGCTATAGGCAGTGAAACTTTATCTTTCCTGGCAGCAAAAATTACGACCGCGTCGTCATGGTATGCAGCCTTGTAGCCCTCGAAGTCACCTTCCCGGACAGTTCTGGATAGTTCGATCCAATAGCGGTCAAGTTCAGCCAGTCTGGACGAGTCTTTTGGGGTTTCTGTATTAATCTCGGTATTGGTTTTTTGATGATGCGCCTTTGTTGCCTCACAACTTGTTATAAATACAATTGCTGCAATAAGTGAAATTCGTTTCATGATTCTATTTCAATTTTCTAAAACTATTGTGGTATAATTTGTCATAATGGTTACCTATACTTAGTCGCGTGAGTTAGCACTTGACTTCTGCGAGTACATACCAAGTTGAAAATTCCCGCAGAATTTTCAAACGAGGCGAGAAAATGCAATTTGCCAGCAGTTTTTTGTTATTCCAAAATATCCTATCAGTACGCCAGTATTACTGCCACGCACAAAGATTATTAATAATCTTCCATTCATTATTAAGTATCGTTGTATTCAAGACCTTCAAGATAATTCAGTACCGTTTCTCTGATTAGCAATGTGTCACTTTTTTGTTTGACCAAAGAGATTGCTGTTAAACGAAGTTAATGCCATAAAAACTATTGCCAATCCTGGCAATTGATGGAATTGAAATTGACGAAGTGTCCATCTCAATTCTCATTATTTAATGGATCGTCGCAGTTAAAATTACTGGTAGCGCTTTGCATTAAACTTATGCGCTTATATAACTGCGCCTTTACCCAACGTTGCCGACGAAGTTAAATGCACACATTTTAAGAACCTACCATACAGCATGTGTTTTATGGTTCTTGTTAGCGGTTTGTGCTTTCTTTTTCCTATCTATCTATCTTTTACTGTCAACGTCCTCCCAAACCATTGCCACTTTTCCCTTAGCGCGCATGGCCTCAATATATTTTATGGCTTCTGGTATTTCTTTATAAGAATAGGTCTTTTCTATATGAACTTCAATTTTTCCGATTTGAATTAAAGATGATAATGTCTCCAGGTCTTTTGTGTTGGCTTCAGCCGTAAATTGAACCAAAGGGAATTTGCTAAAAGCTCTTTTTAAAAGTAATGAAATCATATGGCCCATCGTTGTGAAACCTACCATAACACCTCGTTGTCCCATGCGTTTATAGTCATTATGAGAAAGGTTGCCGTGCGTATCAACAATGAGGTCATAACTCCCATCATTTTGATGGATGTTAACCTTGTCGTATGGAATCGCGATATCAGCGCCCAAAGCCTTTACAAAGGCAATGTTTCTACTGGAACACACAGCGGTTACTTTAGCGCCATAGGCTTTTGCAATCTGAACAGCGAAATGACCGACACCACCTGAAGAACCGTTAATTAAAATCGATTCTCCTGCTTTGAGTTGTCCATGTGTTATAAGTGCCTGCAAAGCCGTTATTCCAGCTATGGGCACGCTTGCCATTACGGGGAAATCTATTCCTTCCGGCATGATGGCGCAAACTGTTGCCGGTGCACAAATGTATTCAGCAAAAGCTCCTCCTTTGAGTGTCTCTCCAAATACCCTGTCTCCAACTTTAAAATGCGCTACGTTGTTTCCAACTTCTGCTACAATACCAGCAAAATCAGCTCCCGGAATTTTATCTTTGGGTTTGAACAATCCGAAAGAGAACCGTGCAAAAAAAGGTTTTCCGCGCAGAATATGCCAATCAGCTGGATTGGCTGAATTCGCCATAACACGAACCAGAATGTGATCATCTTTCAAAGATGGCTTTTCTACCTCTTCCAATTGAAGAATCTCTGGTCCTCCGTATTTTGTTTTTGTATAAGCTTTCATTCGACTTATCTTCTTTTAAATCCTGGGTTGTCTTGCATAACCGCCAACGATTAACTAGCATGAGTATGTGTCCCTTTTGCTAGACTTGATAACTTTTGCTGTTTGCGAACCCTCAAAGTGCCAGCTCGCATATTCATCTTAACATTTGTTAGCGACTTTTCTTATATTCCCTGGCCTATCACCGTTTTACAGAACTTGATCCACCACTGCGATTCCTGCATGATGGGATTAAGTAATATTATCGGAAATGCACCAATCAATGGCAGTAGATATGCGCGGTAAATAATCTTTTCTTTTCTATAGTCACGGTATATCATGATCGACAAAGGAATTACCATGGTGAATAAACTGGCATACCAGGCTTCCATTCTCCACATGGTGCCATTATAATCATCCAAAACCCACATGATAAAACCAATTAATCTGCTTGTTGCTGGTGGAAGGATCCAGAAAATGGACGAAATCATCCATCGCGCGTGTTTTTTATATTCTCTGGCATTAAACATGGCAAGAATGACTGACGTTGAAAAGCCAGCAAGCTCTAGCAAATTACTGAAGGTAATGCCAAATACGGGACCATTGAATGGAAGCAAGGTAAAACTGTAAATACAACCCCACCGGCCAGGAATACACCAACAAATCCAATCTTTCTGTGATAAGCTAACGGTTTGTTGTTGTACACCCAGGGTTGAATCACTAGCAAAATGATCCATAATGTTGCCGTTGTGGCATGAACATGCCGCCTGAACAGAACTTCCGAAAAGTTGCTCCAATAAGTATAATAAAACCCTGAAAGGAAGATGAAAAGAGGTATTAATAACCATAAGTGGGCTGTCTTGAATTTAGGATTTTTCATAATAACTTCTTGTTTTTCAAATTTCAACCAACGTTTGTGCATAAGCCGTGGCTTGCTGGAAACCGCGTCATTATCCCCGTTGCCAAGGTAAGTTAGTTAGAAACTGTTTCACATTGGAAAATCCAAACCATGTATTATGCACAGTCCATTGTAGTGGCTGTATGGTTTTTGGATTCTATTTTTTATTGCCTATTGTCGGCTCTCCCTTTAAGGAACCTAGAGACATTAGAAACTTATCCGGTTGATACACTGACTTTTCATAAAATTCGGGACTTGTTTCATAATTAAAGAATCCATGTTTTTGATCTTCATACAAAAATAGGTCGCACCTGCTTCCTACCTTATCCATAACCAATTTGTAGTATTTAATAGTCTCAACGGGAATTATGATCATTTGACCTAATGCCACGTGACGAAAAGTTAAACCCTGGTCCACGGAAATAGGAGCATAATCACAGTGACTCAAAAAGCCTGGCGCAGAAACTAAACAATGGCGGAGCCAACAAACACATGGATACCGTTTTTGTATTTATCTGAACTGATAATCTACATCATATACCTGTGTGAGCAAAGTTTGGGGAGCATCCAATACTCTTGCTGACAATGGTAAGGCAGGCGTAACCGGAGAATTGGCATTGAGGTATTCTTTTATCACCTGGTGCATATCGTAATCCGTATTTCGGGCATTGCTCACACCATCAATACGACAAAGCGTATTTTCCGGATCGCCCTCGCGTTCGCAGGCAGATATGCTATATATTTTACTTTCATTAATTTCCTCATTATTGACGGAAATATATTTTACCCTGCTTCCTTCCTCATCATAAGCTTTAAATTTCATTTTCATTCCCTTAAACTTAATTACCCATCCTCCCATTCTTTGCGAAGCATCCTTTGCAAAGACATTGTTAAGTTCTTTTTCTAACCAGTCACGCAATTGCCTGCCTGTTACTTCTGCTGTTCGCACAACACTGTCGACAGGAAACATGTCAAAAATATATCCATTGGTAATCGGAATATTTCCGGTATGATCGGGTGTTACGGCAGGCGGACAAAATCTGAAGCCGTTTGACAAGACAATGTCAATATCCTTCAGTTTCCACTTCAGTGCATCCAGGATAAGTGTATCAATGGTATTTTCAATTACAAAGTAACGATACAGCGGTATTGTGCTATAGCCTTCAATCTTATTGATTTCATCCGTAAAGGGCTCTTCATTAGCTTTTATAATGTCAGCTATCCGCCTGGAGGGCTTGTGTTTTTCACTGCTAATCTCGACAAGTTCATATTCATCCTTAATTACTTTTCCATTTTGTATGGTTAAATTAAGTTTTCCGACAAAAGAACCGAAAGCACCTGGCTCCACCACTTTCGAATACTTGCCCTGAATCGGTTTGCGCACCCTTTCATGCGTATCACCTCCTAAAATGTAATCAACGCCATTACATTCTTCCCTGTTCGATAAATAAATCTGCTGCGATAATCCAAGGTGCGATAGAATAATAACATAATCGCATTGTTCCTGGCTTCGCAAAACATCCACATAATAAGCTAAGTTTTCTTCAGGTTTGCTATATGTAATTCCTTTGCTGTAATCAGGTGACTGCCTTATCGGAACCAGCGGGTCAGTATAGCCCAAAAAGCCGATTTTTACATTTTTAACGTGCCAGACGTAATAGGGTGGAAATATCAGTTCTCCTTTTTTACCCTCACCTAAATCGTGATACATGTTTGCGCAGACTTTAGGGCTATTCAATGAACCCAATAGTGTTTGCATGTTTTTTTTGCCATACACCACTTCCCAGTTGCCAGGCAAATAAAGATCATAGCCAAGGCCATTTAATATTGGAATCATGACTTTGCCCATTGTCTTCACGGCCAGTTCACTTCCCTGAAACATATCGCCCGTGTCAATTATGAAGGTATGAGGGTTATTTTTTCTTTCATTTTGCAGATACGTTGCCAAGTGAGCATAGCCTCCTGTTTTTCGAAAGACAGGCTTCTCATCTTCCCAAAAGAATTCATCGTGGGGGTGTACCTGGCAATGTGAATCGGTAGTTTGCAATATTGAGATTTTAAATGCTGTTTCTTCAGGACCCAGATTATTTACTTTTTTGCGTGCTGGTGAATTGGCCGATGATATCAAAGGGTAATTGGCAAGCAAACCCACTCCGCCCATTTTACCAAGGTGCTTTATAAAATCTCTTCTTTTGCGCTTCAATGTTTTATAAATTATTTATTGCATTCTGTATTGGTATTGCATCCATTTACCTGGCAGCACATCCACCAATTAATATATTGGGATTAGCAGGCGCGGCGCTGGTCACGGTGAATGCATGGGCAGCAGCGGATTTACAAATCCAACAGTTGCTACAGTAAGATAATGTAATAAAATGAAAAATGGTTTAAAATTGCGCCGAAACCGCTATTGCCCATTCATTTTGCTGGTCAGAAAGAGTAGGTAAATCATCGCTGTCTTTCCAATATTTTGTTAAAGCAATTTCATGGTATCTGTTTTTTTTCATTACTGCCGAGGCTAGTATATGAGATGTCTAAATTCACTTTAAACATTACCAATCAAATTTTAATAGCGCATATACATTGTTGTAGTGCGTTTTTCTTAAATTAGATTATAGATAAGTGTTAAAGAATGGAGGCATGTCGTTCATAAACCTTCCATCATCCGTATAGATTTTATACAGGTGAGAATTGTTTTTACACTTCTTGCGCAGCCGAATATTTTTTGGGATCCTCGGGGGGAATCGTCTGAATCTGGTTGTTTTAATTCCCATTCAATTTCCTTGCGATCGATATTGTTTACGCTGACTAACGAATCAACAATACCTTGAATTTCTTCAATCAAGGATACGAGTGCGTTTACATTGCTGTCCGCACTGTTCTGTAGATGCGCCAGCTCAAATGTATAGGTATCCCCCACTTCAAAGGCGTCGTTAATGTCGCGGAGGTCACCCAGCATGGCCAGGTTCATTGCTTCGTCAAAAAGTCCATGACGCACCTGAACCAAATAGTTGACGGACCGAATAAAGTCTTTTCTGTAATCGCCAGTCATTTTCTCTTGAACCTAAATTGTTTCATTCCTGACATACTTAAACTTTTCTTCACGCAACGCCCGCTCGCCATCCCAACTGTATGCCACCAGGAACCCTTCTTTGGCAACGCTGAAATCGAGACAGCACACGTTATGTTGCTGCAAGTACGGCTTGTCATCTTTTAACCAGTAATGGCCAAAAAACACGGGAACTTCATTTTCATCGTATCCGGCCGAGAACAATGGCAAAGTATCGTCTTTGCCGTTTTGTGAAAATTCAAACAAGGATTCTTTACAGGTCAGGTTGGCTCCCCGTAACCACCACTTTAACCGATAGGAAAATCGCTCGTTCCCATCTTTGTCCATGAACGGAACGCCAGGCACTTCCAGCTCTTCACCTTTCAACAGGCATTCAATCATTTCGTACTCCGCTGTTCCGCTTGTCCCGGAGTTTATCAGAAATTCAGGATTGGTGAAATTAACAATGCCTTCCTTTCTTAAATGGTTTATGTGTTCCTGGTTCCATTGGGCGTGGACGCTTTTGAAATGTTCATGCTCGATATAAATCGGTAAGGTCTTGAACCATTCGACATACTTCCTGAATGCATCAACATCGCCAAATGCATCGATTGTCTTGCGGTGCTGCACCCTGTTTTTTTCAGTATGCTTCCTCAAAGGCTTTCCATCGGCTCCTGTGGTCCAGTAGCAAATGGCATTGTACTCATGGTTTCCGATGACCGCATATGCCGCGCCATTATCAACCATGGGTTTCACAATTTCCAATACCTCCCTGATCTGCGGACCCCTGTCAATAAAATCCCCCACAAAAAATGCTTTTCGCGTGGGATGCTGATGGTATCCGCTTGTCTTCCTGTAGTGAAGTTTTCTGAGCAATTCCTCCAGCTCACTGGCATGGCCATGTATATCGCCGATGAAGTCGATTGCGTTGGTGTTGATCGTGTTTGTCATATTCGTTTATTTAATTTTGTAATTCAATATTCCATTATAAATCCCCTACCCTCTTGCAAAGTTGAATCTTCAACTTCAAGGGGGCTTCCTCGCAACCTCCCGGTTCAACCGGAAGGTCTTCACTTTGTTAAATAGTAAAATCGATAGCTGATTTGTAAAGGGCAGGAAGACTTACACTTTAATTAACGGAAAGCGGCGCACTTAGATTTACTTTTTGGAGAATTATTTTCACTATTCATACTTGTCACGGGCGCTTTACCGGATCAATCTGGTTCTACCTCAATACGAATGGAAAATTCTCTTAAACACATTACAATCAAAATAGCCTGGCAACCTTGCTTACGTATATAAATATGTAATTAAATATGTAATTCGCCATTCTCTTCCCAGAAGGGGACTGCGGCATAACTTGTGTAGACCAAGTGAAACAGTATTGAAGCGGCAACTTTTAAATCACGCTCGCCGAATGGTTTAAACACACAGCGGCAATACTTCCGCGATAGGGATTGAATGGCATATTGAGCTTCCTGTCCAGTAGTAAGTGCAAATGGATTTACTTGTTAACGGATACCCTCTTCACCTCACCCTGCTTCACGACAGCTGTAAACAAAGCATAGGACTTCCCATGATCAATACCTTTATCGCATTTCCTTTTTTCACCATTTACATAAATATACTCATGATTACCTGGAATACAGGCACGCCAAGTTAACGAGGCCCCGGTATGATTCGTGAATATCGTTGTGGAAGTACCAGCATGTTTTACAGAAACCGTATTTAGAAGCAACGGAAGTTCCTTCACCTCCGCCCAATCTCCTTCTGCCTCCAATCTTGGTAAGGTGGTCACCGTATTCGTTGACGCATCCATTTGCACTCCCATCAAACCGCGTGTAATATGTTCAATGATAGTAAATGAATTTTCGGGATAATCACGTCTTGCATTTTCTGAAGAACAAAGGTCAATAATCATTTTTGTAGCTAGATTAGAATATCCATTTTCATAAAAGATGATGGGCAGATATGACTTTAACTCTACAATTAGTTTATCATAGTTTTCACGGTACTGCTCTGCTAGTTTCGAAATCCTTGTTTGATCTTCAACGACATTAAAATATAACAGGTAATGCAGAAAGGCCTGATCATCTCCAATCATAAAATAGTCGAACGATTTGTCAGCATACTGCACAGAACGATATTCCTGCATTTTTTTATCCCACCAGAATTCATTAAGAAATTGTTGTTCTCGTTTGGCTTTCTTTAGATAGGTGGTTGCCCTGGACGGCTCATCATTCAGCGATAATATTTTGGAATAGGCTTTATAGGCAGCTATCATGGCTGCTGTAAGGTCTATTCCCAACATTGTTTCGCCTCTGCCTCCTTCATTATAAGTAGGAATTCCCCGATGTGAGCCAAACCGTTGTGCCTTACTGCTGTGCATTTTGCGATCGCGTTGGGTAATCTTATCATAACCCAGTTCCCAATGGTCAACGTAATTATCCATGCTTACTGCATAGAACTTTTTGAAGGCAGGATGTTTGAGATACGTTTTGTCACCAGTCCATTGATACAAGCGCCATGCGTTATAAACAACATCGAAATTAGCAGGCAGGTTATACCAAAAGTCGTTATCCTGCTGGTAATCAACGGGAGCCGGTTTGTTGTAGCGGTTGATTTCCCAATACGAGCAATAATCCTTTTCAACACTGATATTCTCAGCAAATTTTTGAAACATATTCAAATTGTGCTTGTTCAATCCTAAAATTGCAGCACCGATGGCCTGATGAGAAACATCCCGCATGCAAAAGGCCTCACGACCAGGGAGCGCTGCCTCATACCAGTAGCCTACGGGATCGGACCCGTCATGAGCAAATGACAGTGCTTTATTTTTAGCCCAATCAAATGCCCGATTTAAACTGGCATTACTGCTTTCAAAGGTCACCTGGGCTTGGACACGTGTGCCAACTGCATAAAGGATTGCTAGCATCAATAACCATTTATACCTACAAATTCGCCTTGCTTTAAGGGAACGACATACGGCAGGTAAGAAAGTTTTCATGATTTAAATATAGCTATGATCTGCTCAACTGGGAAAGCTGGTGATTCCAGTTGCTCTTGTATTGGTTATGCGGTAACAACATAGCAATGCCTCTGCTTTGCCTTCCAAGACCCGACACCCTTTCTCACGCGGAAGTTATTTTCGTGAGCCTATTACAAAGATAATAAGATTAAAGATCTCTGAGCGGAATGCGTTTTTCAACCCCGGAGGGGTGGCATGTTTCATAGCCCCAGGTTAAAACCCGGGGGTTAAGATATAACAGTATAAAACGCGCCACAAGAAGGTCACGACAAGGCTACACACGTTTTGGCGCGGAATGATGAACAATTTTAGAACGATTGCCTTTTAGTTTGTAATGGATGGTATCAGGTAACAACATCTGATACGCAGATAAATGATTTTTTTATTCAGTGCTTACCTTCACCTCCCTGAACATAAACGGATTATCGCTTCGTCTCAAGGCCTTGCCACTGGTAGTCTTCACATTCTTTAAAATGACTTCTCTCGTTTTTACGTATGGAAACTTCTCCTGATAAGCACCGTCTGTCATCTTCGGATTAAAATTTGTGAAAATAGCAGGCCCCTGGTAATCCTCCGGATGATTGGCGTCGTCAATCTTAAGATTTTCAATGGTGATCACTTCAGGCATATAACAGGTGTAGCCGAAATCATGCTGACCGGAATAGGATCCGCCTATCAGTGCAGCGCTGGTGGGTTTGCCGCCTGCGGGCACGAACGTACAGTTGCGAATAACGAACACGCCCTGCCATGTGCTGCCATAGTCAGATCGCAGGTTGATGAGGTTCCTTCCGCGGATGGTCGTGTTCTCCACGGTAAACGTGCCACTGCCAATGGCATTGATGCCCATGTGCCCCAATGTTGAGTTGCGGATAGTGGCATTGGCAACTCCCTTGTGGGCATCAAAACGGGAAAGGGTACAACTGTCATAAAGAAGATTCTTGCAGTAGTTGGAACCCAGAATTCCCCAGTAGGTGTTGTCATCGATGTCATTGGTCTGCCTGCAGTTCACGAATGATACGCTGATCGCACGATTCACGGAAAGGTCGTAGGTACCCATGGTCACGGGTTCCCCTGCTGAGCCAATGGTACTGTAGGTTTTATGTCCGGTCAGGAGGGTGTTCTTAACCGTCACGTAGGCGCAGTCACTGATATTGATGAAGCCGCCATAGGGCGCACCATGATCTCCTTCACCCGTAACGTAGTGCTCCAGCCCATCAACAATTACATGGGAGCGTCTGATGGCAATGTTGCGGCTATAGTAGGTGTACTTCGATTCAGCTTTGTTGGCAAGGGTAATAAAACGTCCCCCGGTAATATGCAGTGTCTTTTCGTCAATGGGAAGCGCATTGATCTCCGTGATCTGGTCGAAGTCCCAGATGATGGGAGCGTTCATGTCCACATGACCGTTTTTATCAACGACAAAGATATCTGCCTGCGAAGCGCCATTGTCCTGGTTCAAACCAAAGCGGATGTAGTGCCTGACGTTGGAATTGGTTACCATGATCAGGCTGGTTGCGGGCAGGGAGAGTTCAAGTTTTTCCTGATTTCTTTTAAGCGAAGATGGCACTGCCAGTTTTGATGGCTGCAGGCTGGAGCTGACCTTAAATACAGACGCGTTGCGATTTTGCACTTCGGTGTCGTCAATAATGAAAGTAGCGCTGCCAAAATCGGTGTCGGTCCGGATGATCGCAGTGCGCTCCTTTCCGCTCAGGTAATAGGTGGCTCCCGCATCGGCTTTCACCTTGAGATTGTGCTGATTGGCAAATGCATGGGTGGCGGCGATGGCATCGATATCATCCGTTTTGCTATCACCTTTGGCACCGAATTCACTATACCGCACTGATCCGATGGCTTTAAATTTCCGGACATCCCGGGGGGATACATTTACCCATAGCGCGTCATTTTCATTTGCGCCAACCTGGATTTTCTTCTTGTTGGATAGGATGACTACATTTTCTGATCTGCCTTGGGTCTGCCCCGGTGCTACCAATACACAGGCTAGTAGGAAGAACAACAACAGTAAATGTCTCATCGTGATCGCATTTTAATCGTTTATCAAGTTTAGAAAAATTCAACGGTTTATGTGCAGTGTTGGGATTTCCTATTTTCATTCCAACTATTAAGCATAAAAGCGCCTAACAGATACAACTACGCCTACCTGCATACCCGTTAGTTGTGCGCTCGCACCCATTTCGCTCATTTATTTGACGACTTTCTGAATTTCCGGATTCTTTTGCCGCTGGTTTCCGTAACGTAAATATTGCCGCTGTTATCAACAACGATATCATGATAACGGGGAACGCGTACACCAGGTGAATCTGACCTTCCAAATCGCGTCAACACATTCAGGTTTGAATCAAACTGTATGATGTCAGCACCTTTTATTAAAGTATCATTGACAGTCAGATTATCGATTGCGAATAAATTGTTATTTGATTTGTCAATCGATATCGCATACAATTGTGTTGCCGTATTATTTTTCCATTCCTGTATAAAAACACCATCAGCATCAAATTTCTGGATACGGTTGTTTTCCCTGTCGGCCACATAGACATTGCCTTGTGAATCCAAATCAATACTGTGTGGCGTATTAAATTCACCAGAGCTGTCCCCCTTATTACCCCATTCAAAAAGATATTTTCCTTTCCGGGAAAATTTAACAACCCTGCTATTGCCATAGCCGTCACTAACATAAAATGAGCCGTCATATGCTTCGGCAACGTCAGTAGGCAGGTTAAAATGCAGAGAATCATTTCCGGATGTTTTAGGCACACCCAACTTCATTAACAACTTGCCGTCATGGTTGAACTTAAATATCTGTTGTAACCCAACATCTGTAACCCAAATATTATTGTCTTTATCAACGGCTAAACCATGTGGCATAATAAACATATTGGCTCCCCAGCTATTCAGCATTGTTCCTGTATTATTATCCAGCATGAATATTGTATTCGCAGAAATTAAAGAGTCAGGAAATTGCTGTGTCCAATCCCTATTGGTCCTTTGAAATAGAAAGATATTCTGACTTGTGTCGATATCTACTGCCGACACAGCACTTAGCGCAAAACCTTCCGCCAACAGTGGCCAGTCCTCATCCAATTCATATTTGGGTAAACCTATGTTGGAATTGTTTTTATCAGCGTCTGCCTTGTTGTTGCATTGGATGAATAAGATGGGCAAAAATATGATGAGATAGATTTTGGTTATGATGGCTGTCATGATCGTGAAATACGGTGTTGAGCGTAGTTTTTCATTATCCAATATTCACGTTAAATAAATACCCAACCATAGCAGTCAGTCCCATTGCTACTGTTCCCCAGAATGTAATTCGGATAATAGCCTTACGTATACTTGATCCACCTGTTTTGGCAGCCAATGCGCCCAAAATGATGAGGAAAAAAAGCGCAAAACCATAAAGTGAATACTCCATATTCCTAAATGGTAAAAAAAGAGTTACCATAAGCGGCAGCATACCACCGACGGTAAACGCTGCGCCTGATGCAAAAGCAGCCTGCATTGGTTTAGCTTTGCTTATTTCATTAAGTCCCAGTTCATCCCTTACGTGTGCTCCCAAGGCATCATTATCCGTTAATTCCCTGGCAACAGTTAGGGCCGTTTCTTTTTTTAATCCTCTTTTTTCGTAAATCTCAGCCAACAGTTGTAATTCAATTTCGGGCGTTTCTTTTAATTCTATTTTCTCGCGGTCAATATCAGCTTTTTCCACATCTGTCTGAGAACTTACAGAAACATATTCACCTGCTGCCATTGATAAGGCGCCAGCCACTAATCCTGCTAAAGTTGCTAACACAACTGGGGCTCTACCATCACTCGCGGCAGCAACACCTATTGCGAGACTTGCTGTTGATAAAATTCCGTCATTTGCACCGAGAACTGCAGCTCTCAACCAATTACTGCGATGGATGTAATGGCTGTCCAAATAATTATCAATATTCTTTGTGGTTTCAATCATTTTATTGGACTGGTTGAATTACACGCAACACCCGGCTATAAAACGCGGGTTTTTGAAATACGTTCTGTCCACAGTTGCTGAACGAATTTAGTTGTTTACTTTTAATTGGCAACAAGCACCCACCATGTTTTACAGCTATTGTTGCGGGCTGATGGGCTGTTCCGAAATTTGTAATTTCATTGTCGGTCGTTTCAGTTCAAGTCCTTGAGTTGCAAACTGTCGGGTCGCCCCGGGCGGCTATATATTTTTTGTCTAGTCCTTCATTGACCTGTCAGACGGTAGTCAGATCTTGATGCGCTATCCAGTGCGATTTAACCAATTCCATGTTTTACTAATTCTCTGATATCGGAGTATAAAATTATTTTACACGAAAATGAACCAATGCTGCCCAAAGCGCTGCCCTGAGTTTGTCATCGCGATTTGAGAAATATAGTTTTTGCAAAAGATCAGGAGTTGCCTGCTCTAATAATTCATATCCCAATTTACCCACTTCGACTTTTATCTCATCATGGTCAAAATTGGAAACATAAACTTCTCCTCGTCTTGCCACAAACGTTTTAGTAATTGCGCTTTCTGATTTACCTTCAGGTGTAAGACAGGAATCTGCTATACTGTAATCAAAAACAATTTCACTTCCATTCGCGGAAAACTCGGCAATAGATGATAAAGTTCGATATATAGAAGCACGAGTCAGGTAATAAGTTGTGGCTATCCAAGAATAAAAAGCGGGTTCGCCAGGCCGGAAAGAGGTTTCTTTAAGGGCATCCGAAACGGTTTGTTTTTCAAAATCGACAGGAACAAGAACCAAATGCTCAGGAAGTTTGTCAGTCAGTTTTAATAATTTTTTCCGTTTAGTGCCTTGTGTAACGGGGTGGTCAATCTCAAAAACTGTCAATTGTCCTTTTGGTTGCGGGTGCCTCAGGCTATAAGAGTCCATTCCAGCTCCGAGAATCACGTATTGCCTGATACCTTTTGCTATAGCTTGTTCCAGTTTGTCTTCTGCGTAGCGTGCCCGGCTTAGAATCTGTCCACCCACTGCAGAATAAATTGGTTTCATGATAGTGGTTTTGAGCAAATAAGGAAAAATACGATTGGATAAAATTGTTTGCCATTTCCAATTAGTAAGATGTCGGGCGAAAGGGTCAGAAATGATGTGTTGCTCCTCATAGAGGTAATGTAACGCTCTTATGGCTGCTGCTGCTTCCGCGGTTTTGCTGCTTTGGTTGTCTGTCATAAGTAGCTGGTTTTGAGTTGTCCATTTGCCCACTACACCCTAATATACACTTTGCAGATATCTCTATTAAGTCTGGAATGGAATTTGGATTCATAACCTAAGATTTGACCGGCTCAAAAGACTCCATCCCATTGGGCGCCCACTATTCTCGCGCGGAAGTTATTTCCGTGCGCCTTTTATAAATATAATAAGGTTTAAGATCGCTGAACGGAACTTAGTTCCATTTGTGCAGGGCTGTCTGATACAATTCTTTTTTAGTTCAGGAACTTTGAACGACAATTGTTAATATTGTTAACCAGGAATCGTTATACAACCATCCCACTATTATCCATCATGACTTACCCATTTACCTACATCACCAAAACAACCATGGTTGCTTGCCTG
>Ga0224500_10000622_pt1 | contig 23513 bp, 13 predicted proteins | sample SF_Oct11_sed_USG_FD_168126 | JGI IMG/M metagenome (GOLD analysis project Ga0224500, IMG submission 168126) | Sediment microbial communities from San Francisco Bay, California, United States - SF_Oct11_sed_USGS_4_1 | ecosystem: Environmental > Aquatic > Marine > Sediment | place: USA: California... | reverse complement strand
GAATCGAGCAGTAGGAGTGCGCCAGTTGGTCCATCATGTCGGCGTGCTGGCCGGCCGGGTCCAGCCGCACGGGCTTCCGGCTGGTCAGGCGCACGCTGTCCCGTCGGGGCCGGGTCTCACCGATGTTCCGGCCCCACAGGGGCAAGTTGACGCCCACGGTGAGGGTCTGGTCCCGGCTGGGCAGCCAGCGGATGGCCAGGGTCGTGCCCCTGCCGAACAGCCCCCCCCCTCTGTACGGGGAGATCGATGGAGAACAGGAAGTCGAAGACCTCGTCGCCGGCGCTGTAGTCGGTTCCGAACCCGAGGTGGAAGCTCGGGATCTCGAAGAGGGCCCGGCCGCCGCCGTCCAGTTCCCGCTCGCTGAAGTACCCCAGGTAGCCTTCCAGCCGCAGGGCCGCGATGCCGACGACGGGGCTGCCCAGGCTTTTCGCCACTCCTGCGTTGAACAGCCCGGCAACCTCGCCGGCCGATTGAGGCCGGTACCAGCCGAACTCGAAGCCCGCCCGCCCCTTGTAGACCGGCGGCATGCCCAGCGCGTAGGTGGTGCCTCCGCGCAGGGGCGGGACGTCGTGCTGAGCGATGGCGTTGCCGGCGAGGATGACCAACACCATCGCCGCGAGGATTCTCCCGCACCGGAGCCGTGGGATCTGCTGCATGGAACCACCATTCTCGGAAGGTCGTCCTGGCATCCCGAAGATCGCCGCCTTCGCCGCATCCTCCGGGTCAATCGCCCAGGCTGTCGACGACCGTCGCGGCGAAGCTGGCCGCGAACGCGACGATGATCGTCCGCTTGAGGGCCACCATCGTCTCGGTCATGAGCGGGAGCTTGCCGATGGCGAAGAGCACCGCGGCCGCCACCAGGAGCGTCAGCCCGTAGACCGACATCACGCGCCTCAGGAGCTGCTTCTGGCTGGAGTACGAGAAATTGTGCCGGTAGATGGTCTTGACGAAGAACGAGATGAAGACGAGCGAACTCAGCGAGAGCACGAGGGCGCGCGCGAATGACATCTCCACGCTGAGGTTCCAGACCTCCTCGGTCACGGCGACCGGGAAGGCGAGCACCAGCGATCCGATGATGATCTCCGAGACGTCGCGGCCTTGCATTCTCTGCGTCATGGTCGGTGCTCCATCAGTACCACGTGAAGACGGCCTCACGATACCGCGATCAGGACAATCGCTCAAGCTTCCTTGGCGAAAGTGCGGATCGCCGAGCCCCCGGTGACCATGATGATGCCGACGAAGAACAGCTTGATGCCGAGCAGCACGCCGATGGCCAGGATCCCCGAGAGCGGGAACTGGCTCCAGACCATGATGCCGAGCAGGACCGACACGATGCCGCCGAAGATCAGCCAGCCGGCTCCCGGCAAGGGCCGTCGCTGCATCCCGGCGCTGATCTCGGTGATGCCGTCGACGATGAAGTAGACAGCGAGCAGGATCGTCAGGAATCCCGACGCCAGCAGCGGGTTGGCGAGCAGACCGATACCGCAGAGCAGCGTCAGGGCGCCGATCGCGAACCCGAACAGCCCCTTGCCGAGGCTGCCGGCCCCGAAGGCCCAGATCATCCTGGCGATCCCGCCCATCAACACGAGCACGCCGATGAACGTGATCACCGAAAGGCCCGTCAGGCCTGGCGCCAGCATGCAGAGCATGCCGGCGATGATGCTGATCACACCGAAGACCGTGGCTCCGGTTCCAGCCGACTTCACCGCGTTCATGGTCTCATTCATCACGTTTCCTCCATTGACGTTTCTTTGCTGTCCCTTCCGCTTGTTCCGTCCGCGTCGTCGACAAATAAGTTACGCGACCCGATGAATTCGGCCAATCTCGTCGAACGCTGACTATCAAGCGAGTTGGCGGCTAGATCGATGCGCAGAGATGAGCGCGTGAAAGATGATCTTGGCATCATGGCCTGATATCGGGCGGATGCGCCAACTTGGCAGGATGCAGCACGGACGGGATAATCCGAAGGCACAGCCGGTCCAGCTGTTCTACCATTGGTACCCAACATTCACGGTGAAGGATTCCCGCGTCTTGCCCTTGTTGTAAAGTCCTGTAATGTTGAAATGCTTGCCCACTTGCTTGTTGAATCCCGCCAGAAACGCCCATCGGTTGAGTTCGACGCCGACGTCGTAGGTGAACTCACGGTCGAGTTCCGGGATGTAGCCCAGGTTACCAGACATCGTATAATCCAACCCCTGGTACTCGGTTCCGACGAGCAACTGGGCGCGGTACTGAAGAAACTGGTAGCCGACCATCGGCTGCAGCGTGACGATACCTTCGTTCCAGTTGACCGTACCGTCACGGACTGTCCGGGTATACGAGCCTGTGCACGAGGCAAAGAACTGCCGGTATCCGACGGACAGGGTCGTTCCCAACCCCAACATGTTGTAGTCGAGTTTGACGGGAACCAGGACGCGCCCTGGCGAGCAGATGTCCAGCCCTTTCGCTTCCGCAGCGCGGCAGATCGCCGCGGCTCCCAGGCGCCCGAACCTCTCGACGAGCAGATCCTCGATCGCCCCCGTATACTGGGCGTCGACCTCCGCATCCACGTCGATCTTCCCTGCCAGGCCGAAGACGCTCCAGAACGGTAGGACGTTGACGGTGCCTCGCAATGAGTAGGATTGGGCGCGGATATCGCCAATGGACTCGCCGGGATCGAAAAATTCGTCCAGATCGACACCCATGATGTTGAAACCCGAAAACCCAAGATCCATGGCCTGATACCGGTAGGCGAGCGCGACTCCATAAGGCAGGGGTACGTCGATACCTTGGCGGCGAACCATGTCCGCCATCAAGGGCAGGGGCCGGGTCAACTCGATCTTCTCTTCGCGCAACCTCGGATCCGATGCCCTCGCCACCAGGTCCTGGTCGAGGATGATCGTCTCCTCGTCATCGTCATAAAACGCAATGGTCTTGATGCGCATCTCCAGTCGTGCCGGTTTGCCCTTCCTGACCCCCTTGGCGACGATCTGTTTCTCCTTGACGATCGTCTTGCCGTTGCCGAGGAGTCCGAAGGTCACGACCTGCGTGTATTCTTCCGCCTTGAAACCGCTTTCGTAATCAAATGGCTTCGAACTGGAAATGACCATCTGAACGGGCCTGCCGTCGCGGACGGTCAGCACGACTTTCATGAAACGAAAATAGGCTATGGTCTGAGGCAGTTGATAGGCCGCGTAATCGAAGTGTATCTCGACGTCTCCATTGCTCTGCTCGAACACCTCCACGGACTTGCGGTCGTAGCTCTTCGAATAGCTTTTGAGGAGATACTCGGTCTTGGTCAATTTCTCGAGATGATCGACGAAATCTTGATCCTCCTCGAGATCCCGGCGACGATACTTGGCCCTGAGATCTATAATCTCCTTCGCGTCGGTGCTCTGGACCAAGAAGACTTCCGACCGCTTGATTTCACCATCCAGAGTCAGGATCCGTTCGACATGCTGGAGGATGTTCTCTCCATGTGTAAGGCTGCTGATGCCCAGTTTGGCAATGTCATCGGAAAGACCGTATCGGTCGAACAAGTTCTTGAGTTCGTCCTGGTCGATTTCAACCGCCGAATCGTTGCGCTCCTGGGAATACGCGAGGACTGGGATGGCAAGCAGAATCCAGATCCAAACCGTCCACATGATCCTGAAATTCGAGCCCGCCGCGGTCAATTGATTGAATAACATTCCCTAGATCCTCTGCATTATGCGTCCGGTTTGACGAGAACTCCTACCATCGGGTTCGGTTCGATCGTTCGCTCTCTGAGGCGCGAGAAGCCGGCGGAACCTGGCCGGGCCGCTGCTGGAATGACAGCGGAGACAATAGGAGCGCTTGGATCGGGCGTCAACTTGATCTTGCCCTAGATATCTGGACAGTTGACAACTGTACGTGATGTCCGACATCCAGATCACATTGGGCCGTGGACTTGCCTGCCTTTTTCGACATCTCAAGAAGGCTACAACGGGAAGCCCTTTCGAGATGTTGGAAAAAAAACAGGCAAGTCCAATCCAAATTTACGCGCGCTGTCGTGTTTAAAAGGCTGCTCGGAACCGAAGGCCGAAGAGCGCGGTCGAGCCCGCTTCCGGGTTCAGGGCAGGGTTGCCAATGTACTGGACGCTCGGGGTCAGTTCGATGCCCTTGGCGAGCTCCAACATCCAAAAAGCCTCGACAGCCACCTGATCGTCCAGTTCTGTACCATACGTGTCTGCGTTCGGCCGGTTCCAGCTGGCGCCAACGCCCAAAAGCCCCTTGCTCGGATTCCGGCTGTATCCGAAGCCGGCGGCGAAAGCGGTCTCATAGAGAGCGTCGCCTGCATCTGCCCAGCCACCGCGCAGGAACGGAAGCCAATGCTTACTCACGACGTAGCTGAGGTGAAAGGACACGCCATACCCACTGGGCGTGCCTTCCTCTTCGCGTGCGTCAATCTGCCAAAGGGTCACGTGCGCACTGTTGAAGAAACGCGCCCGCGGACCCGTCGTCCAACCCACCTCTAACGATTTGAAGGTCTCCCCGTCGCCGAAGAACGTGTCAAACCCGGCGAGGGGGTCCCTGGCATTTCCGTTGGCGTCGACAATCCCACCATTGATGTAGGCATTGTTCTTCCAGAAATAGCCCGCGGCCACACCCAGGGCGGCATCGGGCAGCCCGCCTATGGTTCCGGTCCCGGTCTGGAAGGCGAGATTGGCGAATCCCTGCCAGGGACTCGCAAGCGCATATGCATCAATATAGTCGGTGGTATCGAGCCAACCCGCGTAGACGGCACCGCGACCCCCGGCAAAATTCTGATTCCAGAAGAGGTGCGTCAATCGCAACCTCTGATCACTGTAGGTGGGACCGATAATGCCGGCATATCCCAGCTCCCCGGCGAAGCTCTTGACCGGAACGGTGTCCAGGCGATGGCGGTAATCGACCTTGCCAACCAGAGTGCCTGTGTTCTTGGTGCCGCGCCCGGTCAGTTCCCACTCCCCGAAGAGACGCATGACACCGGTGGCGGCCGTTTCCTCGCCCACGCTCTGTGACGCGACGTACCCAAGAGCTATGAAGTCGAAACCGAAATCGAGGCCAGTGCTATCCTTTAACGCGGCTTTCCAATCCGTCCATCGGTGCTGCGACCGACTGTCCGAGTCAAGCTGGGCGGACGTCGAACCCGGGCCGGCGAGCTGGTCGCTTGCAGATTGCGCGTGCAAGGTCGCCGGAACCACGAGAGCGAAGATCGCGCTCGCTACCACAATCCGCCGGTTCAAAGTAAGCGCAAGCAGCATAATCCGTCTCATCCAATCTGCCTTACATGGCATTCTTGAACACCTCGCTGCCCGTCATGATCAGGCCCAACCCTTCCTCCGGGTAGGCAAGCAGAGCGATGTCTCTTGATATGTTCATTGGTCCCCCATTCTGACACTACCCCCAAGTGGCAAGCGATGTTGGTGGAGGCGCTCCGCTGATCCCCGGTTTTGACTCTAGTCTTGTTATTCAGTACTCCAGAATGGCTTTCATCGCAACAAAAAACACTCCTCCGGAGAATAGAACTCTATCCTTTCGGTATGCTCCCATCCCACACCAATGAGCTCTTCGCGGGTCCATACACGGCCGGTTGGGTTATGAGGACTACAGAGAAGAAACAGCCGAGCACGTGGTTCGCTGGCTTTCTTTTCAAAGTCATCGAAATCGATGGTGTATCGCCCGTCCGGTCCGCAGATCAGACGGTTGTCCAAAACGTGGCGCCCCATTTCCTTCGTTTTCTTGGCGAATTCGTCGTAACAGGGAGTTTGAATCAGGACATCATCACCAGGCTGAGTGAATATTGGAATGCTCATGGAAAGGGCGTTGATGACCTGAGGAACGTTGGTCAACCACTCGGGCTGAACGTCCCAGTTGTGCCGGCGCTTGTACCAGCCACAGACGGTTTCCTTGTAGTCCGGCTTGATCTGGGTGTATCCGAAAAAACCGTGCTGAGCACGTTTGACAAGGGCATCGATGATGGCTGGTGGTGATTGGAAGTCCATATCGGCCGAGACTGTAAGCTTTTCTGTGTAACTGGCCTTGGGATACACTCTATCAAAGGAGAAGGACCATGGCCAAGATACCAGATCCCACCGACAAATTGCTCGGCGAACTCGTCGCGGGCAAGACGCGCGAGGAGCTGCTCGGCAAAGACGGCATTCTCAAGCAGCTAACCAAGCGCCTGGTCGAGCACGCGCTCGAAGGCGAGATGACGCATCACCTGGGCTACGAGCCACACGCGCCGGAAGGCAAAAACACCGGCAACTCGCGCAACGGGAAGACGACGAAGACGGTGATCGGCGAGAGCGGCGAGATGGAGATCGAGGTTCCGCGCGACCGCGGGGGCACGTTCGAGCCGGCGCTGGTCCCGAAGCGCCACCGCCGGCTGCCGGAGTTCGACGACAAGGTGATCGCGCTGTACGCGCGCGGGATGACGACGCGCGAGATCCAGGGTCACTTGCACGAGCTCTACGGAGTCGAGGTTTCGCCGGCGTTGATCTCGGCGGTGACCGATTCGGTGATGGAGGACGTGGCCACATGGCAGAGCCGGCCGCTCGATCCGGTGTATCCGATCGTGTACCTCGACGCGCTCCACGTGAAGATGCGTCTCGAGGGCCGAGTGCAGAGCCAGGCCGTGTATCTCGCGCTGGGCATCACGCTCGAGGGGCGCAAAGAACTTCTCGGTCTCTGGATCGGCGAGAATGAGGGAGCGAAGTTCTGGCTCGGCGTGATGACGGAGCTCAAGAACCGGGGCGTGCAGGATATCCTGATTGCATGCGTCGACGGGTTGAAGGGCTTTCCCGACGCGATCGAGACGGTGTTCCCGAAGACGCAGGTGCAGTTGTGCATCATTCACATGGTGCGCCACTCGCTCAAGTACGTGGGCTGGAAAGAGCGCAAGGCCGTCGCGGCCGACCTTCGCGCGGTCTACACCGCGCCGACGGCTGAAGCAGCCGAGCACGCGCTCGACGCGTTCGAGCGCAAATGGTCTGGGCGCTTCCCGTCGATTGCGAAGAGCTGGCGGACCAACTGGGTCAACCTGATTCCGTTTTTCAGCTATCCGCCGGAGATCCGCAAGGTCATCTACACGACCAACGCGATCGAGTCGATGCAGTCAAGCCTGCGCAAGATGACGCGCCAGCGTGGGTCGTTCCCGAACCCGGAGAGCGTGCGAAAGGTGATGTACCTGGCGCTCCTGCGTATCTCAACGAAATGGAAGCGTCCCGTCCTCGACTGGGTCGCGGCGCTCAATCACTTCAGTGTGGTGTTCGAAGGAAGAATCTAGGCGGAAAACGAAGATGGGTCAGTTACACAGAAATCTTGACACTCTCTATCGGCCACCCACATGGGCAGCAGATCTTTCTCACCAAATAATTATTCGGTGGAATCCCACTTCGCGCAACTCGTGCCGGTGCGGTCATTGATTTTGTCAAAGTCATAGGTAATATTCATCCAGAATTCCTCCGCAGTCGAAAACTGCGTCCTTTATGCTCTGAATAACCCCCGCATCCCGACCGGCCTCCTGCTGATGGAAAGGGGGCCATATTCGGCCCCCCCCCAAAGCCCCTTGATCCATTTTTCTATGACATTGTGGACAACCGGGGTGATTCCTCGGCCTTCAGTCGTAGTTCATGATCGGCGAAGCCCCTACTGCCCAGCCGTCACCGGGAAAGAATCTCAAAAACACCTCGAGTAGTGAGGTGCTGCAATGGCCGCAATAACGAGCCATCTACAATTCTTCAGGGCTTTGCCCGTCTTGTCCGAAAGTCTAGAAAAATGGCTTCTTCTGCAGGGACGCTATCACCGGAATAACATTCAGCTTTACCCTCCATTCAGTGCCAAAATTATCCGGGCGTACCAGCGCATATTCTAAGCCAAGCTGCAACTTCAACGGCAGTTTGCCGACCATTACCATTTTCGTCACAGTGGGCCCAAAAGGCACATTCCACTTGTTCCCCGACGTGGCTTTGTGGTTATAGGTAACATTCGGGAGGAAGCCAATCTGCATGGCGTTCGGCAGGTTGTAGAAGAAAAAAGGAAGTATCACGCCGTGGCTGGTACTTGGTGTGTCCTCACCGGCACTGTTGCTGCCATACTCTGCATAAGACCACCAGTATTGGCCGAAAAGGCCCACCGTGACTTTCTCTTTTTTGTAGGTGTAGACAGCCGCCGGACCGGCCTCCCAGGTTTTCGTGCCCAGTTCAGATGAAGTGTGGGTGGGAAACTGCAAGGTCGCGCCAATGCCGAATGAAGAAGTGGCCCCAGGTTTCGGCACGGGTGCGAACAGTAGCGGCAAAGAGATATCGCCCAAACCACCCTTGTTGGAAAAATCGACCGTGCCGTCCGGATCGAGGCCGGTTGGTACCGACGTGCTGAATATAACCGGCACGACCGGCCTTGTCAGCAATTTCAAATCTGCGGTCAAGTTGAAGGGCATGATCGGCTGAAAGAGCATATCTGCGCCAAATTTGTACTCATCGGCGCTTAAGTCACCCCGACTCCACTGAAAATCAAACTCGGTGAACAAAGCCCAGACATCCGACGTCGGGTCGCTGAGCTTCGCCCCCAGTTCACCGAGACTGCCGTGTTCCGTGCCGTCGCCGGTCTCTGTCTCCTCGGCCAGTGCTGCGGTTGAGAACAAAGCCAGCAGCAGAACAAGCGACAACGCGAACCGCTGCCAGTGAAACAAGGTCGGTTTGCTTAGCACTCTGTCTTTCTCGCTACATGCCATGTCAAACTTCCTTTCCATCACTTGTTTTGGTGGGAACACTTTATTCCGGGCCCTCTTCATCTCCACATGGAAACAACCATCGGACACCAGGATGTGCAGGTGAGGATGTTGCTCCAGCGGGGCTTCCACCGCAATGCGAGAAAGCCCCTCCGGAGAACACGTTCCTATCCAGTCACTATACGTTCCAGATTAGATGATCGTTGGCCTGGGTGAACCGGTCGTATCCATCTTCGGTAATCGCAAAGGTGTCCTCAATGTTGTACCCTCCTGGTGCATAGGCGCCCTGAGCAGCCATATACGAGAACTCCACACAAACGACCATGCCAGGCTCGAATTTGACTTTCTGACCTCTCGAGATCGTAATATTGTCCTCTGCTTGCGGTTTTACGCTAATACTGTGCCCCACGTGGCCTCGGGCGTAGCTAGGAAAGAGTGGAGATTTTTCCACTTCTGCCCGGACCGCTTCATAAAAATCCCCCATCACCACGCCAGGCCCAAGCATATCAAGGGCTTTCTTCATCCCTGCATACAATGCGTTATAGGTCTCTACATGCTTTTTATCCGGCTTGCCGTCCGAGCCACCAACGACCCATGTACGCGAGATGTCACTGATATAGCCAAAATGGGTACTTCCGCCATCAATACGGCAAACATCGCCCTCCTGAATCACATAGTTTCTAGGTGCCATGCCAATGCCCCAGTAAGGCCCTATTGCAGTCTGGTAGCCAGGCATGGCCATTGAGTTTTCTGTATCTTCTTCCCAAGCCGCTACATTACACAGCCTATCAATAACCGCCGCGTTCATCCCGGGCTTCAGTTCTCTAGCTACGCGTGTCATATAACGCTCTGCGTGTTTGGCAGCCATTTTCAGCATATCGATTTCCCAAGGAAACTTGATCAGGCGCGATTCAAACATCAAACCGCTACAGTCCGCCAATCGATCAGCTCCCAGTTCTTTTTCCATCACACCCTTAAATGCCGAGGTCAACATGCCAATCTCGGTACCGATTTTTCCAGGGCCAGCCACGTCCTTTGCAATCTTTACTGCAGTTTTACAGGTAACAAGTGGGTCTAGGTGGGCATCTTTTTCCGCACGTGACTCCGGGGTTCCGTCATCGATAAAAACGAATCCCGGCATGATCTCAATCTTAACCTCATCTACTACCTGTCTTCGAGCATCATCGGCTTCGTACGAGCTAACACATACATGTGGATTCCCTTTTGCCGGAATAACTGCGATTGTCTGGGCTCCTATAGGAAGACTTGGCAGATAGGCAAATTTGGATAAATAGCCTGTTGAATAGCATACATTTTCCCCTAGCATCAGTATTAATGCACCGTATCCTTCTCGTTTCATAAGGCCTTGAATACGGCCCAGAATATCCTTATGAGGTCTCGCGGCTGCCAAAGGGTGCCAGTTCTTGCCGTTCTTCGGGGGCGGCAAGGACTTTGAGGCTTTGTACGTGTTCGTTGAATCTTTCGCTTGGCCCAGACTAGCAACGGCCAGACCGGCGGCAGATACCGCTACCAACGTGTTAAACTGTCGACGATTCATTTCCATAATACAGCTCCGTTTTTTTTAGCTTAGAAGACGTCCTTATCTCTAAGAATTTCGATACTTCACTGAGAGTCCGTATAACCCCATTAAAATGACTATCCTCTCTCTAACCTTTTTCCTTTCTGCGTATCTGGCATGTGCGTTCTATTCCTCGTGCCCCTTTGGCGTTCGCCGGATCGGCTGTCCCGGCAGGACATCGGTGACGATCTTGCCGTCCTTCAAGATGAAGACGCCGTTGACGAGGGTGTAATGGAAGCCGTCGTTGAGCGCCGCGACATCGTCCCAGGTGGCGTTGGCCTTGACGGTCTTGGCGTCGAACACCGTAATGTCCGCGTCCATGCCGACCTGCAGGCGTCCCTTGGTGTTGAACTGGGGAATGTGATCGCCCAGCTCCTTGGCCGGAACATAGGAGGAGTTGGCGATCGCCTGCATTAGGGTCAGCGCACCCTGCTCTCGCACCCATTTCCCCAGGATGACAGCGTGGGTGCACGTGGTTCGCGGCTGGCCGCTGGCATCCTCTGGCAAGGGCCATACATCAACCCCGGACCCCAGGCCCAGTTTGTCCGCGCCCTTGGGTTTGCCCTCCCACTCGATGGGCGTTCCGTCAGCGGCCGGGATGGTCTCGGGGAAGGTCACCGCGGCGCGCATCGCGGCCAGACCCTCGGGCGTGCTCTCGTCGATGTACTCCATCTGCACGAATTCAATGGGATGTTCCTTCTGGTACTTTTTGAAGTCGGCCTTATCCTTGAAAGTGTAGTGGGGCGTCTTTTCGGTGCGGATCTCGTTCCATTCGAAGCCGATGCGCTCATCGGAGTTCTCCCATTGCAGGTAGTCGGCGGATATCGGTGGAGCGGTAACACCGAATGGATAGACCTCAGTAGTGAGCTTTAGCCCGGCCTTGCGACCAGCGTCGATGACGTCGAGCATCATGTAGGGATCGCTGAGACCAAGCAGCTGAATGTGGCAGAGAATGGCGTGTGCGCCCGATGAGGCCGCCAGGCCTAGCATCTCGTTCATGGCTTCAACCGAGCTGTTCGGATCAAGCATGGACTGATAGCGCACATGGACCGAAACCGGCACGTTGTTGGCCGCCGCCATCTTCCACAGTTTGATCGACTCCTTCGTGCCGGCTCCGCTGCCGTAGGCAGGGGGAAAGCCGACCGCGATGGCTCCATCGTCAAGATCCTGCTGAATCAGCGCCAGGATCTGCTTTTCCTGCTCGGGATTTGAGACCGTCTCGCCCCACCCTGCGAAAGCCTCCGTCAGGCCATCGAAGGTCGCCTCGCCCTTGAAGCCCGTCATGACCTCGGCCCGCCGCATGGGCCAGCTGGCGGCAAAGCCGTAGTTGATTGGGTGGCCACGCTTTGCCACGTGGTCGTAGGCCTCGGCCACAGGACTGCGGCCAAACTCAAACTCCATGTGGGTGGTGGTGCCATCTTGCGCTGCAAGTCGGCCATCGACAATTTCAAGGCTGTGTTGGTGGGTGTCGATAAAGCCCGGCGAAACCACGAGCCCTTTCACATCGATGATTTCCTTGCCAGAGAGTTCTTCCGTGGTCACCGCAGCTATCTTGCCGTCCTTGATGCCCACATTCATGACCGCATCGAGCGAGGTCTCCGGGTCCATGACCCGCCCACCCTTCAGCACAACGTCATAGTCCTGCGCCTGGGCTGTAACCGCTCCGATCAGCGCTAGCGCCATTAGCATCATCAGCACTTTGCTCATAAATAACTTTCCCATCTCATGGCTCCTTTTTTCTTGGTTGAGCCGGGCCGTCCGCCGGAATAACAGCGACCGCCTGGCTTCCGGCTGGAACACCGGGTCCATAGGCGAACCTGGATACGTAGCCCGTAGAATAGGCTACATTTTCAGGTTTCACGACAACGAGCGCGCCAACTCCGTCGCGCTTCATGAGGCCTTTGCCGGCGCTATTTCACTGGCACCGTCAGGATCGGCCCCGCGCTGCCGCCCGAGGGCGCGATCTCCATGTTGAAGAGGTCGTAGATCGCATTGAAGAAACGTTTGGAGGCGCGATCACGATCATCCACGTAGAACCACGTGCCACGATGCTTCACGGCGACGAAGGCGTTCGCCGGGCGTTCGCCGTTGCTCGAATGCACAATGAACTTCTCAGACAGATCGACCGCACGTCCCTCACTAACCGCCTTATCGTATAAGGCCTTGGTGAAGACCCGGTTTTCCTCCTCGTCCTCCGGGGGGACATTGATGCCGTAGGCAAGCAGGTTCAGCACCGAGTAGAAGGAGCGCAGCTGCATCCTAAGCTCTGGCCTAGGATCGTCAGGCACATTCTCTAAGTCCGCACCCTCTACAACCCGGGCCCTAGCAAAGGTCCAGACTCTCTTTAAGGGAGTGGGCTGCAGATTCAGCGCCTCAATAATGAGCCTACCGTCACTTGATGTTCGAGCCTCCGGATCGATCCACATGGCCGGATAATCGTGCCAATCAGTAAAGTAGTAATTTTCTCCGCCGTCGTAGCTTCTAAATCGACCCACACCAGTGCCAAGGGCAATAGCGGTAAGCTGGTTATCGATCGTAACATCTTCACGTTTGTAGGTAATGTCGGAGTAGGGATCGTTCCAACTGAAGGTTCCCACTTTGAGTTGTCCTTTGTCAATGAGTCTTCCTACCGATTGGATGACTTCAATAAATTCCTTATCACCCGGGCGGAAATCGGTGCCAACACCAGTCTCGGGTCCGCGAACATCGGTAAGTCCCTCGGCCATCAATGCCAGCAGTAAATCAAAACGGTAGCCAGCCTGGGCCATCTTGGCGATCGTAAGGACACTCATCCGCGAGGTCAGGGGCCCGAGGATCTCGTTGCCCTGCCGGGGCGTGATGGTGATAGTCGGCGAATCGGACCAGCCGATACTGCCGCCAATGTTGCCCGTCGTGGACGTGCCCTGGTTGCCGAAGGCGGAGCCTCCGGAAATGCCGGCCGAAGTGCTCATGCTCGTGGTGATGCTCGAAACCGTCACGAACTGAGGCGCTTCGTAATACCGCCGGCGAACAATGTTGAGCAGAAGCTCCTCTTGGATGACCTGTTCGACGGCCTTGTTGTACTCGATATGGGAATTCAGGACGACCTTCGGCCCGAATGTGGTGCTGCAGCCGGAGAGAAGTAGCACCACGAATAGGGTGCCGAGTCTCGTGCAGGTTTGGAGCCAATTGATCGCTGTCCGTCGCTCCGAGAATCTATCGCGCATTCGTCCGTCTCCTAGTCTTCGTCTTAGCTGTTTCATTTAGATAGCGCCGGCACCTCATCCTTCAAACCCAAAATCGAAAGGAGCGACGATAAGATAGCAGGAGACTAAAAAAATGCTTCAACCATTGTCAACTGTATAGGAGTTCTCTTCTCAGCCCCTGCCGGAGCCGGGCCCTGTTGGGGCGGGGGAGGCCGGGCCACGGTCCATCGTCTCGCTCCAGATACTGGGGGTGTACTTCCTCCACCACCGGGAGCTGCTGGCGTAAGCTCACCCCAAACAGCGACACGCGAAAGTTAGAGCTTTCTGGCATACTGTGAGCCAGGAGGTTCCGATGAAGAAGTCGCGATTCACCGAGACGCAGATCATCTCGATCCTGCAGGAAGTGGACGCCGGGATGAAGGTCCAGGAGCTGTGCCGCAAGCACGGCATCAGCCCTGCGACCTACTACACCAGACACGGGTATTGCCGACAGGACCGCGCGCGAGCGCGATCTTCATGGCCTCCTCCGGATCCTGCAGGGGGTTGCCAGTGGATGTGGCGACGACTCCCCCGTCGGGGAGGACCGCGACGGCATCTGGCCAGAAGTCGGGATCCGCCGCAATGGCTCCGATCCAGGTGAAGGTGGGGACCTCGCCGGAGTAGTCGATCCGGAACACCTCCACCGCCTCTCTGCCCCCGTTCACATTGGCGTGGCTCGCCGCATAGACCTCGATGGTGGTCTCGGTCTGGGCGTGGAAGCCAAAGCCGTGCGGACTGAACGCGGCCCAGTCGGTGGGCTCGGTCATCGGGAACCGGTCCGCCTCGGGTGCGATCGTGATGGTGTCGGAATCCACCCGGACACCGGTCTCGGCCACCGCGTCGAACAGGTGCCAGTACCCGGTGGTGATGACCTTGTCGCAGAAGTTCGGGCCGTAGCAGGTGATGCCCCCGCCCACGATCCACTTGGTGCCGGGGATCTGGATGATGTCCTCGACGTTGTAGAAGCCGAGACGGAACCTGGCGCTCGCCATGAGCTGCTTGATTCGCTGGTCTGTGTTGATCCCGTCGTCCTCACTGTCACGATGGATGTTGGAGAAGGCACGGATGCGCCCAACCGCTTGATCGATCGCCTCGAGCGATGCGCCACCTCGAAGGTGGGTTGTTGAGGTCCTCGGCTGCCTAGCCGTGCTCGGAGATGCCGAAGTGCTCCAACGCGGCGTGAATCGAGCAGTAGGAGTGCGCCAGTTGGTCCATCATGTCGGCGTGCTGGCCGGCCGGGTCCAGCCGCACGGGCTTCCGGCTGGTCAGGCGCACGCTGTCCCGTCGGGGCCGGGTCTCACCGATGTTCCGGCCCCACAGGGGCAAGTTGACGCCCACGGTGAGGGTCTGGTCCCGGCTGGGCAGCCAGCGGATGGCCAGGGTCGTGCCCCTGCCGAACAGCCCCCCCCCTCTGTACGGGGAGATCGATGGAGAACAGGAAGTCGAAGACCTCGTCGCCGGCGCTGTAGTCGGTTCCGAACCCGAGGTGGAAGCTCGGGATCTCGAAGAGGGCCCGGCCGCCGCCGTCCAGTTCCCGCTCGCTGAAGTACCCCAGGTAGCCTTCCAGCCGCAGGGCCGCGATGCCGACGACGGGGCTGCCCAGGCTTTTCGCCACTCCTGCGTTGAACAGCCCGGCAACCTCGCCGGCCGATTGAGGCCGGTACCAGCCGAACTCGAAGCCCGCCCGCCCCTTGTAGACCGGCGGCATGCCCAGCGCGTAGGTGGTGCCTCCGCGCAGGGGCGGGACGTCGTGCTGAGCGATGGCGTTGCCGGCGAGGATGACCAACACCATCGCCGCGAGGATTCTCCCGCACCGGAGCCGTGGGATCTGCTGCATGGAACCACCATTCTCGGAAGGTCGTCCTGGCATCCCGAAGATCGCCGCCTTCGCCGCATCCTCCGGGTCAATCGCCCAGGCTGTCGACGACCGTCGCGGCGAAGCTGGCCGCGAACGCGACGATGATCGTCCGCTTGAGGGCCACCATCGTCTCGGTCATGAGCGGGAGCTTGCCGATGGCGAAGAGCACCGCGGCCGCCACCAGGAGCGTCAGCCCGTAGACCGACATCACGCGCCTCAGGAGCTGCTTCTGGCTGGAGTACGAGAAATTGTGCCGGTAGATGGTCTTGACGAAGAACGAGATGAAGACGAGCGAACTCAGCGAGAGCACGAGGGCGCGCGCGAATGACATCTCCACGCTGAGGTTCCAGACCTCCTCGGTCACGGCGACCGGGAAGGCGAGCACCAGCGATCCGATGATGATCTCCGAGACGTCGCGGCCTTGCATTCTCTGCGTCATGGTCGGTGCTCCATCAGTACCACGTGAAGACGGCCTCACGATACCGCGATCAGGACAATCGCTCAAGCTTCCTTGGCGAAAGTGCGGATCGCCGAGCCCCCGGTGACCATGATGATGCCGACGAAGAACAGCTTGATGCCGAGCAGCACGCCGATGGCCAGGATCCCCGAGAGCGGGAACTGGCTCCAGACCATGATGCCGAGCAGGACCGACACGATGCCGCCGAAGATCAGCCAGCCGGCTCCCGGCAAGGGCCGTCGCTGCATCCCGGCGCTGATCTCGGTGATGCCGTCGACGATGAAGTAGACAGCGAGCAGGATCGTCAGGAATCCCGACGCCAGCAGCGGGTTGGCGAGCAGACCGATACCGCAGAGCAGCGTCAGGGCGCCGATCGCGAACCCGAACAGCCCCTTGCCGAGGCTGCCGGCCCCGAAGGCCCAGATCATCCTGGCGATCCCGCCCATCAACACGAGCACGCCGATGAACGTGATCACCGAAAGGCCCGTCAGGCCTGGCGCCAGCATGCAGAGCATGCCGGCGATGATGCTGATCACACCGAAGACCGTGGCTCCGGTTCCAGCCGACTTCACCGCGTTCATGGTCTCATTCATCACGTTTCCTCCATTGACGTTTCTTTGCTGTCCCTTCCGCTTGTTCCGTCCGCGTCGTCGACAAATAAGTTACGCGACCCGATGAATTCGGCCAATCTCGTCGAACGCTGACTATCAAGCGAGTTGGCGGCTAGATCGATGCGCAGAGATGAGCGCGTGAAAGATGATCTTGGCATCATGGCCTGATATCGGGCGGATGCGCCAACTTGGCAGGATGCAGCACGGACGGGATAATCCGAAGGCACAGCCGGTCCAGCTGTTCTACCATTGGTACCCAACATTCACGGTGAAGGATTCCCGCGTCTTGCCCTTGTTGTAAAGTCCTGTAATGTTGAAATGCTTGCCCACTTGCTTGTTGAATCCCGCCAGAAACGCCCATCGGTTGAGTTCGACGCCGACGTCGTAGGTGAACTCACGGTCGAGTTCCGGGATGTAGCCCAGGTTACCAGACATCGTATAATCCAACCCCTGGTACTCGGTTCCGACGAGCAACTGGGCGCGGTACTGAAGAAACTGGTAGCCGACCATCGGCTGCAGCGTGACGATACCTTCGTTCCAGTTGACCGTACCGTCACGGACTGTCCGGGTATACGAGCCTGTGCACGAGGCAAAGAACTGCCGGTATCCGACGGACAGGGTCGTTCCCAACCCCAACATGTTGTAGTCGAGTTTGACGGGAACCAGGACGCGCCCTGGCGAGCAGATGTCCAGCCCTTTCGCTTCCGCAGCGCGGCAGATCGCCGCGGCTCCCAGGCGCCCGAACCTCTCGACGAGCAGATCCTCGATCGCCCCCGTATACTGGGCGTCGACCTCCGCATCCACGTCGATCTTCCCTGCCAGGCCGAAGACGCTCCAGAACGGTAGGACGTTGACGGTGCCTCGCAATGAGTAGGATTGGGCGCGGATATCGCCAATGGACTCGCCGGGATCGAAAAATTCGTCCAGATCGACACCCATGATGTTGAAACCCGAAAACCCAAGATCCATGGCCTGATACCGGTAGGCGAGCGCGACTCCATAAGGCAGGGGTACGTCGATACCTTGGCGGCGAACCATGTCCGCCATCAAGGGCAGGGGCCGGGTCAACTCGATCTTCTCTTCGCGCAACCTCGGATCCGATGCCCTCGCCACCAGGTCCTGGTCGAGGATGATCGTCTCCTCGTCATCGTCATAAAACGCAATGGTCTTGATGCGCATCTCCAGTCGTGCCGGTTTGCCCTTCCTGACCCCCTTGGCGACGATCTGTTTCTCCTTGACGATCGTCTTGCCGTTGCCGAGGAGTCCGAAGGTCACGACCTGCGTGTATTCTTCCGCCTTGAAACCGCTTTCGTAATCAAATGGCTTCGAACTGGAAATGACCATCTGAACGGGCCTGCCGTCGCGGACGGTCAGCACGACTTTCATGAAACGAAAATAGGCTATGGTCTGAGGCAGTTGATAGGCCGCGTAATCGAAGTGTATCTCGACGTCTCCATTGCTCTGCTCGAACACCTCCACGGACTTGCGGTCGTAGCTCTTCGAATAGCTTTTGAGGAGATACTCGGTCTTGGTCAATTTCTCGAGATGATCGACGAAATCTTGATCCTCCTCGAGATCCCGGCGACGATACTTGGCCCTGAGATCTATAATCTCCTTCGCGTCGGTGCTCTGGACCAAGAAGACTTCCGACCGCTTGATTTCACCATCCAGAGTCAGGATCCGTTCGACATGCTGGAGGATGTTCTCTCCATGTGTAAGGCTGCTGATGCCCAGTTTGGCAATGTCATCGGAAAGACCGTATCGGTCGAACAAGTTCTTGAGTTCGTCCTGGTCGATTTCAACCGCCGAATCGTTGCGCTCCTGGGAATACGCGAGGACTGGGATGGCAAGCAGAATCCAGATCCAAACCGTCCACATGATCCTGAAATTCGAGCCCGCCGCGGTCAATTGATTGAATAACATTCCCTAGATCCTCTGCATTATGCGTCCGGTTTGACGAGAACTCCTACCATCGGGTTCGGTTCGATCGTTCGCTCTCTGAGGCGCGAGAAGCCGGCGGAACCTGGCCGGGCCGCTGCTGGAATGACAGCGGAGACAATAGGAGCGCTTGGATCGGGCGTCAACTTGATCTTGCCCTAGATATCTGGACAGTTGACAACTGTACGTGATGTCCGACATCCAGATCACATTGGGCCGTGGACTTGCCTGCCTTTTTCGACATCTCAAGAAGGCTACAACGGGAAGCCCTTTCGAGATGTTGGAAAAAAAACAGGCAAGTCCAATCCAAATTTACGCGCGCTGTCGTGTTTAAAAGGCTGCTCGGAACCGAAGGCCGAAGAGCGCGGTCGAGCCCGCTTCCGGGTTCAGGGCAGGGTTGCCAATGTACTGGACGCTCGGGGTCAGTTCGATGCCCTTGGCGAGCTCCAACATCCAAAAAGCCTCGACAGCCACCTGATCGTCCAGTTCTGTACCATACGTGTCTGCGTTCGGCCGGTTCCAGCTGGCGCCAACGCCCAAAAGCCCCTTGCTCGGATTCCGGCTGTATCCGAAGCCGGCGGCGAAAGCGGTCTCATAGAGAGCGTCGCCTGCATCTGCCCAGCCACCGCGCAGGAACGGAAGCCAATGCTTACTCACGACGTAGCTGAGGTGAAAGGACACGCCATACCCACTGGGCGTGCCTTCCTCTTCGCGTGCGTCAATCTGCCAAAGGGTCACGTGCGCACTGTTGAAGAAACGCGCCCGCGGACCCGTCGTCCAACCCACCTCTAACGATTTGAAGGTCTCCCCGTCGCCGAAGAACGTGTCAAACCCGGCGAGGGGGTCCCTGGCATTTCCGTTGGCGTCGACAATCCCACCATTGATGTAGGCATTGTTCTTCCAGAAATAGCCCGCGGCCACACCCAGGGCGGCATCGGGCAGCCCGCCTATGGTTCCGGTCCCGGTCTGGAAGGCGAGATTGGCGAATCCCTGCCAGGGACTCGCAAGCGCATATGCATCAATATAGTCGGTGGTATCGAGCCAACCCGCGTAGACGGCACCGCGACCCCCGGCAAAATTCTGATTCCAGAAGAGGTGCGTCAATCGCAACCTCTGATCACTGTAGGTGGGACCGATAATGCCGGCATATCCCAGCTCCCCGGCGAAGCTCTTGACCGGAACGGTGTCCAGGCGATGGCGGTAATCGACCTTGCCAACCAGAGTGCCTGTGTTCTTGGTGCCGCGCCCGGTCAGTTCCCACTCCCCGAAGAGACGCATGACACCGGTGGCGGCCGTTTCCTCGCCCACGCTCTGTGACGCGACGTACCCAAGAGCTATGAAGTCGAAACCGAAATCGAGGCCAGTGCTATCCTTTAACGCGGCTTTCCAATCCGTCCATCGGTGCTGCGACCGACTGTCCGAGTCAAGCTGGGCGGACGTCGAACCCGGGCCGGCGAGCTGGTCGCTTGCAGATTGCGCGTGCAAGGTCGCCGGAACCACGAGAGCGAAGATCGCGCTCGCTACCACAATCCGCCGGTTCAAAGTAAGCGCAAGCAGCATAATCCGTCTCATCCAATCTGCCTTACATGGCATTCTTGAACACCTCGCTGCCCGTCATGATCAGGCCCAACCCTTCCTCCGGGTAGGCAAGCAGAGCGATGTCTCTTGATATGTTCATTGGTCCCCCATTCTGACACTACCCCCAAGTGGCAAGCGATGTTGGTGGAGGCGCTCCGCTGATCCCCGGTTTTGACTCTAGTCTTGTTATTCAGTACTCCAGAATGGCTTTCATCGCAACAAAAAACACTCCTCCGGAGAATAGAACTCTATCCTTTCGGTATGCTCCCATCCCACACCAATGAGCTCTTCGCGGGTCCATACACGGCCGGTTGGGTTATGAGGACTACAGAGAAGAAACAGCCGAGCACGTGGTTCGCTGGCTTTCTTTTCAAAGTCATCGAAATCGATGGTGTATCGCCCGTCCGGTCCGCAGATCAGACGGTTGTCCAAAACGTGGCGCCCCATTTCCTTCGTTTTCTTGGCGAATTCGTCGTAACAGGGAGTTTGAATCAGGACATCATCACCAGGCTGAGTGAATATTGGAATGCTCATGGAAAGGGCGTTGATGACCTGAGGAACGTTGGTCAACCACTCGGGCTGAACGTCCCAGTTGTGCCGGCGCTTGTACCAGCCACAGACGGTTTCCTTGTAGTCCGGCTTGATCTGGGTGTATCCGAAAAAACCGTGCTGAGCACGTTTGACAAGGGCATCGATGATGGCTGGTGGTGATTGGAAGTCCATATCGGCCGAGACTGTAAGCTTTTCTGTGTAACTGGCCTTGGGATACACTCTATCAAAGGAGAAGGACCATGGCCAAGATACCAGATCCCACCGACAAATTGCTCGGCGAACTCGTCGCGGGCAAGACGCGCGAGGAGCTGCTCGGCAAAGACGGCATTCTCAAGCAGCTAACCAAGCGCCTGGTCGAGCACGCGCTCGAAGGCGAGATGACGCATCACCTGGGCTACGAGCCACACGCGCCGGAAGGCAAAAACACCGGCAACTCGCGCAACGGGAAGACGACGAAGACGGTGATCGGCGAGAGCGGCGAGATGGAGATCGAGGTTCCGCGCGACCGCGGGGGCACGTTCGAGCCGGCGCTGGTCCCGAAGCGCCACCGCCGGCTGCCGGAGTTCGACGACAAGGTGATCGCGCTGTACGCGCGCGGGATGACGACGCGCGAGATCCAGGGTCACTTGCACGAGCTCTACGGAGTCGAGGTTTCGCCGGCGTTGATCTCGGCGGTGACCGATTCGGTGATGGAGGACGTGGCCACATGGCAGAGCCGGCCGCTCGATCCGGTGTATCCGATCGTGTACCTCGACGCGCTCCACGTGAAGATGCGTCTCGAGGGCCGAGTGCAGAGCCAGGCCGTGTATCTCGCGCTGGGCATCACGCTCGAGGGGCGCAAAGAACTTCTCGGTCTCTGGATCGGCGAGAATGAGGGAGCGAAGTTCTGGCTCGGCGTGATGACGGAGCTCAAGAACCGGGGCGTGCAGGATATCCTGATTGCATGCGTCGACGGGTTGAAGGGCTTTCCCGACGCGATCGAGACGGTGTTCCCGAAGACGCAGGTGCAGTTGTGCATCATTCACATGGTGCGCCACTCGCTCAAGTACGTGGGCTGGAAAGAGCGCAAGGCCGTCGCGGCCGACCTTCGCGCGGTCTACACCGCGCCGACGGCTGAAGCAGCCGAGCACGCGCTCGACGCGTTCGAGCGCAAATGGTCTGGGCGCTTCCCGTCGATTGCGAAGAGCTGGCGGACCAACTGGGTCAACCTGATTCCGTTTTTCAGCTATCCGCCGGAGATCCGCAAGGTCATCTACACGACCAACGCGATCGAGTCGATGCAGTCAAGCCTGCGCAAGATGACGCGCCAGCGTGGGTCGTTCCCGAACCCGGAGAGCGTGCGAAAGGTGATGTACCTGGCGCTCCTGCGTATCTCAACGAAATGGAAGCGTCCCGTCCTCGACTGGGTCGCGGCGCTCAATCACTTCAGTGTGGTGTTCGAAGGAAGAATCTAGGCGGAAAACGAAGATGGGTCAGTTACACAGAAATCTTGACACTCTCTCGAACTCCCCACCACGCCGGACTTCGTCCGCCCTATCCTCGAGTTCGTGAGGCCCGGAGCCCTGGAACGGCTCCACATCAACCTGTACCAGGGGTCCATCCGGCAGCGAGCGGCGCCGTACGTGTGTCTCCGTGTCCGCACCATACCCCTCACGCAAGCGCCACCTGATAACAACTCCACCATCCCGCTGCTGATGAACGTCGAAGGTCGCGAGCGCGGTCGCATTTGGGCCACCAATGCGGACATTCAACGAGTCCGAGTCGTTGTCAGTTACCTCCTCGAGCAATGAATCGGCGAGGGTTGCGGCACTGACCAGTATCGGCGTATACGACTCGGGCACCGCATCGAGGGAGACATTGAAGCGGATAGAAGCAATCTCTCCATCACCAGCCGAGATCCCGTTGCGTGTCGCCTGATCATCGAAGATGAGGATCGCGAGCCGACCGTCCGCAATCACGTTGTAGTGGACCCCCATTGTTCCGCCAGTGCGTTCGCCCGGAACGACTTCGCTGACCGACAGGACGGTGGGATCAAAGGTGATCTCCGCGTGCACACCCTGACGATGGCTCGCATTCTGCAATCTCACTTCCACCGCATTGTTCTGCGATCCCGACTCGAAGTTGTCGATCGTCTTCAGAGAGAAGTGATCGGACCAGCTGTTGGTGGGCGCGAGAACGCTCAGCAGCGCCGCAAACGCTGCCAGAAGAGCGGACAATTTCATGTTTGATAGTGAATTCACCATTCTCAGCCTGATCGCGCGTTCTTGCGACACAGGTCTCTCTGAAAATGGGGAGCGAAAAACGGAGGGAAGAAGGGCAACACAATCGGCAAAGCGTTGAAGCTCGCCTGCTTGCGCCTCGAAAGGCTTGAATGCGCGCGGGGCAAAGCGCATCTTGCTCCGACTACCGATCGGCGCATCATCGCGGGGATGATGGCGTAACGGTCCTTCTCGTGTCGGTGAAAAGCAGTGGAGTCAGTTCGGACGGCTGCGAACTCCCCTGGCTCCAATGAAGTGGTAGTTTAGTCGGGGTTGGCGCTACCGTCAAGTAACTAAGTTACATTGGGAAATGATTCACACAGGACCGCGCTGCGTGCGCGCCCTTATCTGCTCGTTGTTTGGGTATCGGACTGAAGGCGTTCATCGGGCTCAGCGGAGACGCCCGTCCCGGCCACCAAGTTGTCCACCCCGGCGTCGCGGGCGCGGGCGGGTCATGTCCCTTGCCAGAAAGAAGATCCCGGGCAGACATCTCGCCGAGTCTGGGCACCCATCGGCCAGCCGCCTGGACGCAAGGCCATTCAAGACGGGGCTGTCCGGTAGACTTCCGCTGGCCAGCGAGTCCCACGCCCCTCATTACGAAGCGGCGCCTACACCGGAAGATTCCTGAGGCTCAGGATACCTGGAGGAAGCAGCAACCCAGGACACACTGCACTCGCGGACGGCAAGCCCAACTGCTTACAAACGTCACAGAATTGCCTATACCCGACCGCCAATGGCGGCAGTCGGG
>Ga0224500_10000619_pt1 | contig 23574 bp, 26 predicted proteins | sample SF_Oct11_sed_USG_FD_168126 | JGI IMG/M metagenome (GOLD analysis project Ga0224500, IMG submission 168126) | Sediment microbial communities from San Francisco Bay, California, United States - SF_Oct11_sed_USGS_4_1 | ecosystem: Environmental > Aquatic > Marine > Sediment | place: USA: California... | reverse complement strand
GGCGGCCTGATCGCCGCGGCCTCAGCGCGCTGCGGATCCCCGTTCGAGTTGTGCCAGCGCAGCTCTGAGGTCCGATGCGTAGCCAGGCTGGGATTGTTCGTATTCCCTTAAGCGATCTCGTAAGTGAGTGATCGCATCTATCGTCTCGGCGGTGTGCCGGGTGCCGTTCGAGACCGGTGCGATCGCGCCGGACCCTTGGTGCAGCAGCCCGGCCCACCACGTGGGCAGGTTAACGGTCGAAGCAGTGAAGGCCATGTCGTTACTCCCGAGAGAATTGCTGCGCCGCAGTATGGGGTAAACCCTATATCAGAGGGGTACATGCGGGTTACCAGCGGCCAACGCGTTGTGCTGCGCCGACATGCCGTTGGGCTCGAAGGACAATCCGACCGATGAAGCAGGACCTGACCGACGCCGAACTCGACGAGCTCGGCGATCTGCTGGACCGTGCACCCGCGCCGCTCGAGCCGCTGGACCTGCTGACGCTCGATGGCTACCTGGCGGGCGTCCTGGTCCAGCCGCGTGCGATCCCGATCGACGAATGGCTGCCGCCGGTGTTCACCGCGCATGGTGGACCGCTACCCGATGCCATCGATCCGGGCTGGCATGCACGCACCAGCGCGTTGATCGAGCGGCGCCGTGACGCACTCAATGCCGAGATCAGCGAGGATGGTTGGTTTGATCCCCTCGTCGTCGACCTCGATCGCGCCCCTCCGGCCAGCGAGTACGACGCAGTCCAGTTGCCGGCGTCACGCGCTCTGCTGCCCTGGGTCGCAGGGTTTCACTGGGCGCGCGAGTGTTTTGCCGCTCTCGACGATGTCGGCGACGATGCGATGGGGTTGCTGCTCGCCCGCATCGACCGCCACCTGCCACCGGAGACTGACGCCGATCGCGAGGCGATCGCCGCGCTCGATCGGGAGCGTCCGCTCGTGACGCTCGATGCAGCGATCGAGGACTTGGTCGCAGCGGTTGTCGAGATCTGGGACCTGACTGCCAAAGAGCGATTTGCTGTGGCCACCGTCCGGCGCGACACACCCAAGGTCGGCCGCAACGAGCCCTGTCCCTGCGGCAGCGGCAAGAAATTCAAGGCCTGCCACGGCGCGTGAAAATCCAGCTACTGTCCGACCTGCACCTCGAGACCGAGGCCTTCGACCCCGAGCCGCATCCAAATGCCGATCTGCTCGTGCTCGCCGGCGACATCGACAGCACATGGGCCGGCTACGAGCGATTCGCCGGCTGGCCGGTGCCGGTTCTGGTGGTCGCCGGCAACCATGAGTTCGACGGCCGCGAACTCGACGAGGCCTGGCCTGCGCTGCGCGCGCACTGCGAGCGCCAGGGCCTGATCCTGCTCGAGCGAGGCGCCATCGTTCAGCGCACGCCCGACGGTCGGCGCATCCGTTTCCTGGGCACGGTGCGCTGGTGCGACTTCGATGTCTTCGGCCGCGCGCGGCAAAGCGCAGCCCTGCGTGCCGGCGGCTACTTTCAGCGCGTGATGGCTGCCACCCGAGGCGGCGCTGCGTTCGATGCGGCCGCCGTTCGCGTCGAGGCACTGTCTTGCCGGGCCTGGCTGGCCGACGCGCTGACCCAGGCGGCGCAAGGGCGCTGGGACGAGACTGTGGTCATCACGCACTTCGCGCCGAGCCTGCGCAGCGCCGACCCGCGCTACGGCCTGCAGAGCGGCACGGCGTCGTTCTGCAATGCCGACGACGACCTGCTCGCGGGCGCCGTGCTCTGGCTGCACGGCCACCTGCACTGCCGCCATGACTACGTGGTCGCGCACGACAGTGGCCGCCGCACGCGCGTCGTCAGCCAGGCGCGGGGCCTGTCCGACCGCGGCGAGTGCGAGGGCCACGACGCGGCGAAACTGATCACGATTTGATCCTGAACATCGCCAGGCGGGCCGCTCGTGGGAGACTGCTGCCTGCAACCCCAGGAGGTGCCTCGCATGAAGATCCTCGTCGCTGTCGACGGCAGCCCGTTCACCAAGCGCATGCTCGCTTACATCGCAGCGCATGACGAGTGGCTGGGTTCCCACCATGCCTACACGGTGCTCACCGTCGTGCCCCCGTTGCCGGCTCGCGCGGCCGCCGTGCTGTCCAAGGAAGTGCTGAGCGAACACTACACCGACGAAGCCGAAAAGGTGTTCAAGCCGATCCGGCCGTTCTTCGCCCAGCAGGGCGTCGCTGCTGAATTCGTCGATCGCCATGGCCAGGCCGCGGATACGATCGCTGCGATGGCCGACAGCGGGAGCTACGACCTGATCATGCTGGGCTCGCACGGGCACGGCCTGCTCGCCAATCTGGTGATGGGATCCGTGGCCACCAAGGTGGTGGCGCTGAGCAAGGTGCCGGTGCTGCTGATCCGGTAGCGGCTACGCGCCGCAGACCGCTTGTCTCAGCGCGCTGCCAGCCCGTCGAAGCAGGTGGCGAGCACGACCTCGACGATCTGCTCGTCGGACAGGCTGCCGCCCGCGCGCAGGAACGCGAGCACCGGGTCGCAGGCGCGTGCGTACAGCGTGTAGAGCACTGCTTCGGGCGGCAGCTGCGGCGCGATCTCGCCGGCCGCCTGTGCCGCCGTGATCCACGCGCCCAGCCGCTCGCTCACGGTCACCACGCGGTCGAGATAGCCGCGGTGCTGCAGCAGCGCGGCGCGCAGCGTCGAATTCTGCGACGGCAGCGAGGGCATCTCGCCGGCCAGTTGCACCTGCATCGTCCAGCGCGCCACGGTCTTCAGGTGGTCGATCGGTGTGGCCTCGCGCGCAGCCTCCTGGTCGATGAACGCGAGCGCGCGGTCGAGCACGCGCACCATCGCGGCAGCGGCCAGTTCTTCCTTCGAGGGAAAATGCTTGTACAGGCTCGCCTTGGCGATGCCAACGTCGGCGGCAACTTCGTCGACCGTCATGGCCTCGAAGCCCTTCTCGGCCAGGAAGCGGTTGACCGAGGTAATGATGGCGTCTTCGCGGGCGCGAAGGACTTGTTGTCGGAAGGACGGGCGGGGCGTCATGGCCCGCCAGTGTAGTGAGGTACCGCCGTGCCCGGGCGGCCGCAGGTCAGAGGCGTCAGCGCTCCGGGGCGACGTGCCAGTCGGCGTCGTCGTCATCGTCCAGGCCATGCCCAGCCTCGTTGGCAAGGCTGCATTCCATACCGAACGCTGTGCCCATGTCGGCAGCGTCATAGCCGGTGACGGTGTCCGACTCGAATTCCTCCATCAGGCGTTCGAGCTTGCGGGGCGGGTTGATGCTCATGACGGTCTCCCAGTGTGTGTTCGGGTCCGATCGCAGCGGCGCTTTGCCGTGAGGCCAGTGTGGGCCGGTTAGACATGTATCGGACGGCAGAATTGCACGGCCAACGCACCGCTGTTCGTGACCCACTCGACCATGGGGACCGGCGGATGTCCGAAAGCGATCAGCGGCGGCCGTGCGTGTGGCGCGGGCGTGTGACGTCGGCCAGCAGCAGGGTGCAGCGCACGAGGTCTTCCACAGCCTCGGCCAGGGTGTCCGGTGGATCGAGCGTTGCGATCACTTCGCGCAGGTCGCCAGCGTCCTCGAGGTCATCAGGGTCGAAATGCGCGTACAGCGTGGCCAGCGGCTCGATCGCGGCCGGCGACCCGTTGCGCATCAGCCCGGGAAAGAGGTCCATCGCGGCGGCGAAGCCAGCGACCCAGGGCAGCACGACTTCGGACACGTCCACTTCGACGTCCGGGTCCGCTGGCTCGAGCTCGAACACCCAGGGGTCGAACCAGCGGCGCGACGTGATCGCACGCTCCAGCTCGCCATGGCGCCGCATCACGAGCGCGTGCAATTCCTGCAGCGCCAGCACGGTCGGCGCAGGCCGTCCCTCGAGGTCGTGCACATGGGCAAGCCAGCGCGCGGTTGCAACCGGGCTCGGCTGGAGCAACACGCCCACCAGGAAGCCATCAAGCGCACAGACGTCGAGCGGCTCGAGCGGCGGGGGCAAGGCGTCGAGCAGCGACTCGAGCCGCTCACGCTCGCGGTCGGTCAAGGGGGCGACGGTCTTGGTCGGTGCCACGCGCCCATTCTCGTGCGACACCTCCGCCATGCCCCAAGAACTTGGGATGCCCTGAAAGCCGCACGCTCTCTACAGTGCCGCGCAAGCTCGCGTCTGGCGAGGCCCCGATCCCAACGACGTCCTTTTGCGAGGACTTTCCGACGCCCGCCCGGCGACGAGCGGGCGTTTTTTTTTCCCTGGCATCGCAGGCGTCGCACCTTGATCACGATCCGGGGCGCCGCCCGCGCCGCGCATGAACACGCCGTTCACGCGTGCCTGGCGAGTGCCTGCACGTCCTCGGGGAAAAGCTGGCCGGCTTCGGCCTGCAGCACGCGGCCATCGCGACCCCTGACCACCGTGACAGGCAGGCCACGCGGCTTGGGCAGCGTTCGGCGCAACGCGGGCGTCATCCAGGCCGCCGGCAGCGTGTAGCCACGACGCGCGAGGTAGTCGCGCGCCGGTTGTGGCTGCGTGTCGATCGACAGCGCGAGCAACAGCAGCCCCTTGTCACCGAGCGCGCGCTGCGCTCGCCACAACGCCTCGATGTGCGGCGTGGTCTCGGCGCAGAAGGGACACCAGCTCGCCCACCAGTACAGCACCAGCACGCGGCCCTCGGCATCGTGCGCCGAGAAGTGCGTGCCGTCGAGACGTTCAATCGTGGCCGGCAGCGCGAGCGGCGTGCCCACTGCGGGCAACGGCGGTGCCTTCGCCTCCTGCGATGCCACGTCGGCCAGCGGCTGCTGAGCCCGACCGGCCAGCGGCACCGCGAGAGCGGACGCGGCAATCAGGCGGCGGCGCAGCGAATCCATCGCCTGCGAGCCTACAACTTCTCGGTCTCGCCCGCGCGCGGCTGCCACTTCATCAGGTGCCGCTCGAGGCGGCCCACTGCGGCGTCGAGCGCCAGCGCGAACGCGGTCAGCACGAGGATGCCGGCCATCACCGTGTTGATGTCGAAGGTGCCCTCGGCCTGCAGGATCAGGTAGCCCACGCCCTGCGAGCTGCCGAGGTACTCGCCCACCACCGCGCCGACGAAGGCCAGCCCCACGCTGGTGTGCAGCGACGAGAACACCCAGCTCGTTGCGCTGGGCAGGTAGACATGGCGCAGCAACTGCTTCTGACTCGCGCCGAGCATGCGCGCGTTCGCCAGCACGACCGGGCTCACCTCCTTGACGCCCTGGTAGACGTTGAAGAAGACGATGAAGAACACGAGCGTGACGCCCAGCGCCACCTTGCTCGCAATGCCCAGGCCGAACCAGACGGCGAAGATCGGTGCCAGGATGATGCGCGGCATCGAATTGAGCGCCTTGATGTAGGGCTCGAGGATCGCGCTGGCGGTGGGTGCGAGCGCGAGCCACAGGCCGAACGCGAGCCCCAGCACAGAGCCGACACCGAATGCCAGCACGGTCTCGATCAGCGTCACGGCGAGGTGGCGGTAGATGTCGGCGTCGACCACGAACCACTTCCAGATGCGTCCGAAGATCGCGATCGGCTCGCCGAAGAAGAACGACGCCTGCTTGTCGTTCTCGAACACGATGTTTGGCAGCAGCCCCGGTGCAGTGAGCAGGTGCCAGACGACGAACACGGCCGCCAGCACGCCGGCCTGCCACCAGCGGATATTCTTCGGGCCGGGCTTCCAGCTCATCAGGCACTCCGCAACTTTTGCGCGTAGCCCTTGAGCACCTCATCGCGCAGCACGGCCCAGATGGCCGCATGCAGCTCGAGAAAGCGCGGCAGCAGCTTGATCTCGGCCACGTCGCGCGGCCGTGCAAGATCGACGACGAATTCGCCGATCGGCCGCGACGCCGGGCCGGCCGACAGCACCAGCACGCGGTCGCTCATCGCGATCGCCTCGTCGAGGTCGTGCGTGATGAACAGCACCGCCTTCTTCTTCGCGGCCCACAGTTCGAGCACCTCGTTTTCCATCAACTGCCGTGTCTGGATGTCCAGCGCCGAGAACGGCTCGTCCATCAGGATGATGTCGGGGTCGAGCGCCAGCGTCTGCGCCAGCGACGTGCGCTTCCTCATGCCGCCCGAGAGCTGGTGCGGATAGCGGTCCTCGAAGCCGCCCAGGCCCACCCGCTTCATCCAGTCTCGCGCCTGCGCGTCGGCATCGGGTGCACCACGGAACTCCAGCCCCGCGCGCACATTGGCCAGCGCGGTACGCCAGGGCATCAGGCTGTCGGCCTGGAACATGTAGCCCGCGCGGCGGTTGATGCCCGCAAGGGGCTGACCGAACACCTGCACGGCGCCCGTGCTGGGCGCGAGCAGTCCGGCGGCGACATTGAGCAGCGTGCTCTTGCCGCAGCCCGTGGGCCCGACCACCGAGACGAACTCGCCGGCGCCGACCGCGAGCGACACGTCGCGAACCGCGGTGTAACGCTGCGACGGGTCGTCGCGGTTGGCGAAGGTGCAGGCGACGCCTTCGAGACACAGCGCGGTAGGGGTGCGGGACATGGTCGGTGTGAGCATAGCCCGGCATTGCCGCTTCGATTCGCGTTGCCGACGACGTACCTGCACTCGATCTTTCGGCCCATCGGGTGCACGATCTGCGCCATGCGTCAAACAGGGCGCGCAGGAGCCGACGATGGATGACCCCTGGATCCTGGGTGATGCCTATGAGCAATACATCGGCCGCTGGAGCCGACTCGTGGCGCCGCGCTTCCTGGCGTGGCTGGATGTGCCGCGCGGCCAGCGCTGGCTCGACGTTGGCTGCGGCACGGGCGCGCTGCTCCAGGCGATCATCGACCACGCATCGCCGGCCACGGTGTTGGGTGTCGAACCCTCGGCTGGATTCCTCGCCACCGCGCGCGAACGACTCGGCGCGCGCGCCGAGGTGAGCCAAGGCGATGCCGCGGCCACCGGACTGGCGCACGCGGCGGTCGACATCACGGTCTCGGGCCTGGTGCTCAACTTCGTGCCCGACGCCGGCGCCGCGCTGGCCGAGATGCGGCGCGTCACGCGGCGCGGCGGCACTGTCGCGGCGTACCTGTGGGACTACGCCGGTCGGATGGAGCTGATCCGCCACTTCTGGGATGCCGCGGTGGAGCTCGATCCGGCTGCGGCGGCCAAGCATGAAGGCGTGCGCTTCCCGCTGTGCCGACCCGAGCCGCTGCGCGAGGCGTTCGAGCGCTCGGGCTTGGGCGGCGTGGCCGTCGATGCGATCGATGTGCCGACCGTTTTCGCTGATTTCGACGCGTACTGGCGGCCGTTCCTCGGCGGCCAGGGGCCGGCGCCGGGTTACGCGATGTCGCTCGACGAGGCTGCGCGCATGCGACTGCGCGATCGCCTGCGCGAGCGGCTGCCCGTCGCGGCCGACGGATCGATCGCGCTGACGGCGCGTGCCTGGGCGGTGCGCGGCCAGGCCTGATCGCTCAGCCCTTCGGGTACTTCGCGTTCGCTTTCTTGACGAACTCGTTCGTGTACACGGCCTTGAGGTCGAGCTTGGCACTGGCGATCTCGGCGTCGATGCTGGCCAGCGCACGGAACGCCGTATCCGACCCCTTGTCGGGGATCATGCCGTCGGGCGACAACGCGCCCTTGGCGGCCAGGAAGGCGTCGATGTAGACCGCGCGGTCGCCGAGCAGGTATGCCTCGGGCACGACCTTGATCACGTCGCCGGGGCCGGCGGCGGCGATCCACCTGTCGGCGCGCACCATCGCGTTGGCCAGCGCCTGCACGGTGGCCGGGTTCTTCTCGACGAACTCGCTCTTCGCGTACAGGCAGCCGGCGGGCATCGGGCCGCCGAACACCTTGTCGGCCTCGGCCACGTTGCGCGTGTCGGTGACGATCTTCAGGTCGCCCGAGCGCGCGAGCAGCGTGATCACCGGGTCGAGGTTGCTCAACGCGTCGATCTGGCCCGCACGCATCGCCGCGACCGCGCCGCTGGAGGCGCCGACGCCGACGAAGCTCACGTCGCTGGGCTTCAGGCCCGCCTTGGCGAGCACGAAATTGGCCATCACGTTGGTCGACGACCCTGGCGCGGTGACGCCGATCTTCTTGCCCTTCAGGTCCGCCACGGACTTGAAGTTGGGCATCGTCTTCGGGTTGATGCCCAGCACGATCTGCGGCGCGCGGCCCTGCAGAACGAAGGCCGTCAGGCGCTGACCCTTGGCCTGCATGTTCACCGTGTGCTCGAAGGCGCCCGAGACCACGTCGACACTGCCGCCGACCAGGGCGCGCAGCGCCTGCGAGCCGCCGGCGAAGTCGTTGATCGTGAGATCCAGCCCCTCGGCCTTGAAATAGCCGAGCTGTTCCGCGATCGTCAGCGGCAGGTAGTACAGCAGGTTCTTGCCGCCGACCGCGAGCGAGACCTGGGGCCTCTCGAGCGACTGGGCGCGCACCAGGGCGGGCGCGGCGACGAGCGAAGCAGTGGCCAGGGTGAAGGTACGGCGATGCATGGTGGGGCTCCGGGTCGAACACGAGTGACCGAATCTACCGCGCGCCTATCATCCCGCGCATGAGTAGAAGCCACGTCGGCACCTCCCGCACGCTGCTCGTCACCGGGGCCTCGCGGGGCATTGGCGCGGCGGTGGCCGTGCGCTGCGCACAGGCCGGCTGGGACGTGGCCGTCAACTACACGCGCGATGCGGCCGCGGCCGAGCGAGTGGCGCAGGCGGTGCGAAGCGCCGGGCGCCAGGCTGTCGCGCTGCAGGCCGACGTGGCCAACGAGGCGGCGCTGATGGCGATGTTCGCCCGCATCGATGCCGACATGCCGCCCTTGGGTGGACTGGTCAACAACGCGGGCGTGGTCGATGCCATGGCACGCGTGGACGAGACCACGCTCGCGCGGTTGCAGCGCATGTTCGCGATCAACGTGTTCGGCACCTTCCTGTGCTCGCGCGAGGCCGTGCGTCGCATGAGCAGTCGGCATGGCGGCAACGGCGGCGCGATCGTCAACCTCTCGAGCGTGGCGGCCAAGCTCGGCGGGCCGGGCTGGTACGTCGACTACGCCGCCAGCAAGGGCGCGATCGACACCTTCACCGTCGGCCTCGCGCGCGAGGTGGCCACCGAGGGCATCCGTGTCAACGCGGTGCGCCCGGGCATCATCGACACCGACATCCACGCTTCGGGCGGCCAGCCCGATCGCGCGCACCAGTCGACCGCGCTCATCCCGATGCAGCGCCCGGGCACCGCCGACGAGGTCGCCGAGGCGGTGCAGTGGCTGCTGTCCGACGCGGCGCGCTACACCACCGGTGCGATCATCGACGTGAGCGGCGGGCGCTGAGGCTTCAGCGCCGTTCGATCACCAGCGGTGTCAGCAGCATCTGCTCGCGCACGCGATCGCCCGCGCGCATTGCCTCCTCGCGCGTCGCGAAGGGCCCCGCCTGCACGCGGTGCAGCGTGCTGTCGCTGAACACCGCGAGCAGCGGCGACAGGCCTTCGACGCTCTCGGCGGCTTGCTGCTGAAGTTGCAACGCACCGGCGTGCTCGCGGTAGGCGCCCAGCTGCAGCCAGAAGCCGCGCCCGGCCACAGCGGGCGGGCGCGACGCGGTGGCTGGTGGTGCCGACGCGCGCGCCTCGCCCGCGCCTGCCGCACCGGGTGGCCGTGGGACCGGATCGGGCGGGCCGTCGTCGTTGTCGACGACCACGGCAGGCTTGTTTGCTGCATCCCACTCGCCCGTGCGGATTGCCTCGGGCGTGATGCGTTCGACGACCACCGGCGCCACGCCGCGCAGCAAGTCGAGCTTGAGCGCCGCGGTGTACGACAGATCGATGATGCGGCCCTTGACAAAGGGCCCGCGGTCGTTGACGCGCACGATCACCGAACGGCCGTTCGCCGGGTTCGTCACGCGCACGTAGCTCGGGATCGGCAGCGTCTTGTGTGCGGCCGTCATGGCGTACATGTTGTAGCGCTCGCCACTCGAGGTCTGGCGGCCATGGAACTTGCGGCCGTACCACGACGCGAGGCCTTTCTCGGCGTATGCCGCCTCGGCGCGCAGCGGTGTGTAGGTCTGTCCGAACAGCTCGTAGGGTTTGTTGGGGCCGCCTTCGCGGATCGGTTCGAGCTGCGGCAGCGCATCGGGCACCTGCAGCAAGTCCGGTGGCGGGCGCTCCTGTGGGCCGTCCAGGCCGGGCAACGGGCGCGCCGGTTCCCGGCTGGCACAGCTGGCGAGCAGCATCACCAGTGCAAACACGGCCAGCGGGCGCAATACCACCGTCATGGCGCGAGGTTAGCAGTGGCTATGATGATTTCGCCATGCCCATGTGTCGGGTTCTCGCCATCTTCGTGATGCTCTTGGCCAGTCCGGCAGTGCTGGCCAAGCCACTGGTGTATTGCACCGACGCGAGTCCCGAGGGCTTCGACCCGAGCCTGTGGGACAGCACGAGCACGAGCAACGTGACGTCGCAGATCTTCAACGGGCTGCTCAGCTTCGAGCGCGGCACCACGCGGCTCCAACCCGAACTGGCCACCGCTTGGCGGATCGCGCCCGACGCGAAGACCTTCACTTTCACGTTGCGCCGCGGCGTGAAATTCCAGTCGACGCCGTACTTCACGCCGGCGCGCGAGTTCAACGCCGACGACGTGATCTTCACGTTCGGCCGCATGACCGACCCTGCGCACCCCTTTCACCAGGCCTTCCCGGCGACCTATGTGTACGCACAGAGCCTGGGTCTGGCGGCAATGATCGAGGGCATCGACCGCATCGACGATCACCACGTGCGCTTTCGGCTGACGTCGCCGAACGTCACGTTCCCCACCTACTTCGCGATGGCGTTCGCCGGCATCCACTCGGCCGAGTACGCGCAGCAGCTGCTCGCGCAAGGCCGCGCCACCGCAATCAACAACCAGCCCGTCGGCACCGGGCCGTTCAAGTTCAGGAGCTATCGAAAGGACGACGTGGTGCGACTGGTGCCGCACGAGAGCTACTGGGGCGGCGTGCAGGCCACCACGCAGTTGATCTTCGCGATCAGCCGAGAGCCGGCGGTGCGGGTGCAGAAGATGGCCGCCGGGGAATGCCACGTGACCGCGCCGCTGCGCGACATCGACCTTGCCGCGCTCGACCGGCGCCGCGAGGTGGTGATCCTCAAGGCGCAAGCGTTGAACATCAGCTACCTCGCCTTCAACCTCAAGAAGCGGCCCACCGACGACCGCCGCGTGCGCGAGGCGCTGGACATCGCGGTCGACCGCGATGCGCTGTTCAAGGTCCTGTTCCCGCGCGGCGACGCGATGCAGGCGGTGAGCGCGTTCCCGCCGGCGATCGCAGGCTACAACGGCGAACTCAAGAACGAGTTCGACCCGGCGCGCGCAAAGACGCTGCTGGCGCAGGCCGGTTACCCGGGCGGCATCGCGATCGATCTGTGGGCGCTGCCGATTGCGCGCCCGACCAACCCGAACGGCCTGCTGATGGCGCAGATGATCCAGCAGGACTGGGCGCGCATCGGCGTCAAGGCCACGATCAAGACCTACGAGTGGGGCGAGTACCTCAAGCGCGCGAACAACGGCGAGCACCATGTCTACATGAGTGGCTGGTCGGGCGACACGGGCGATGCCGACGACTTCCTTGCGCCGAACCTGACCTGCGCGGCCAGCCGTGGCGGCATCAAGTTCTGCAACGCCGAGTTCGACCGCCTCGTCGAGCAGGGTCGAGCGACGGTCGATCCCGAGCGGCGCAACGCGATCTATCGCGAGGCGCAGGTGATCTTCAAGCGCGAGCGACCGTGGATCACGATGGCGCATTCGAGCATCTATGTCCCGATCCGTCGAGACGTGAAGGGCTTCGTGATGGCGCCCAACGGCAGGGTCGACTTCGAGGGCGTGTACCGCGAATGAACGCGCGTGCCACGATCCGCATCGAGGACATCGCGGGCCATCCGGCGTTCACGCGGCTCGACGCGATCACCGGCATCGTGTTCGACCTGCGCTACGCGGGCACCAACAACTTCGACGGCCGCGAGTTCTATCGCGGCATCGACTGCGCGTGGCTGCGCGTCGAGGCCGCGCGCGGGCTGGAACGGGCGGCGGCCTGGCTGGCCGCGCACCACGGCGGCCACCGCCTGCTCGTGCTCGATGCGCTGCGGCCGCAGCGCGTGCAGGAGGCGATCTGGGCCGACGTGGCCGGCACGCCGTCGCAGATCTACTTCGCCGAGCCGGCTCGCGGCTCGATCCACAGCTTCGGCATGGCGGTGGACGTGACCGTGCTGGACGCCCGCGGCCGCGAGCTCGAGATGGGCAGCGGCTTCGACGAGATGAGCCTGAAGTCGCATCCTGTGCTCGAAGCGGCGCAACTGGCGGCCGGCGCGATCACGCGCGAGCACATCGCCGCGCGCGAGATGCTGCGCGGTGCGATGGCGGCCGGCGGGTTCGACGGCATCCCGACCGAGTGGTGGCACTTCAACCTCGGCGACCCCGCGACGATCCGGCGCGAGTTCCCGCGCGTCCTCTAGAGTGCCTTCTTGTCCTTCGCGCGCGCCTTGCCCGCGCGTCCCAGCGCCTTCCACTTCGCCACCAGCGCCTTGCGCTCGAGCGCGCCCATCTGGTCGCGTTGCGCCTCGCGCTGCAGTTTGTGGAAGTTCTTCAGCCGTGCTGCGTCGAGTGCATCGCGCACCGCGCAACCGGGCTCGTCGCGGTGCGCGCAGTCGCGGAAACGGCACAGCGGTGCCAGGCGCGCGATGTCGTCGAACGCGCCGACCAGGTCGGCCGGGTCGGCATCGAGCCGCAGCGTTCGCAGCCCTGGCGTGTCGATGATGCAGGCCCCGTCGGGCAGCGCGAACAAGGTGCGAACCGTGGTGGTATGGCGGCCACGGCCGTCGCCGGCGCGCGTGCCGCCGGTGTCCTGCAACGGCGCGCCGAGTAGCGTGTTGGTCAGCGTGCTCTTGCCGGCGCCGCTCGAGCCGACGACGACCAGCGTCTGGCCGGCGCCGAGCCAAGGTGCAAGCGCACGCGCCGCGGCGGGCGACCGCGCGTTGACCGCCAGCACCGCCACATCGGCCGGCGCGAGCGCGAGCGCCTCGTGCTCGCGCGCCGCACGCACGTCGTCGCCGACGAGATCGGCCTTGGTCAGAACCACGGCCGCTGCCACGCGCGCGAGCCGCGTGAAGGCGAGGTAGCGCTCCAGCCGCCTCGGATTGAAGTCGTGGTCCAGCCCCATCACGATCAGCGCGGTGTCGACGTTCGACACCAGCACGACGCGCGTGACCTTGTCGCGTCCGTCGTGCAGGCGGCGCGCGATCTGCGACAGCGGTGGCACGCGCGCACGCACCCACCACTCGGCGAGGGCGTTGCGCTGCGCGAGCACCCAGTCGCCGACGGCCAAGGCATCGTCGGCGGCTGCGAGTTCGGCATGCAGCGCCGGCAGCACGCGCGCGCGCTGCGCTCGCGTGCCATCGTGCAGCTGCACGCTGTCACGCTGCACTTCGATCACGCGCATGGGCAGGTCGCCGTCGTGCAAGGGCGGGATGGATCGGAGCACGGGCGCGGCCAGGCCGATGGCCTGCAGCCGCGCAAGATGGGTCGAGTCGAACATGTCGGTGTCTGTGGGCGATGAAAGGCGATACGAGGCCCGCATCGCGCAGGGCGCGACGGGTGAAGGCATTCACGGGGGCTCGTTGCGGCCGCGACCCTGTCGGTCACGGCCTCACAGACACGCGGGGAGGGTGCGTTGCGAGGCGCGCCGAAGGACTCAGGCGCAGCAAGCCACGGGGGTGGCAAGGTCCATCGATGTCATGGCGGCCTCCTGTGGCGAGTGGAACAAGAACGAGGGCGCGACTGTGCAGGCAAACATGCGGCCCGTCAATTGCCCGGCACCCCTGTGTGACGAAGCGGCAACGCCGGGCGGCACGCGGCGAGCGGGCCGTAGCCGGCGCCGCGCGCTCGATGCGCGCATCGTCGACGCGCATGGCCGCTACGATGACGGCATGACCCGACGATCCGCGCTCGTGGTGGCTGCGCTGGCCGCAGGGGCGGCGCTCGCCGGATGCGCCACGAATACCACGCCCGGTGGCGTGCCGATCGATGCGCGCTACGCGAGCGCGAACCAGGACAGCCGCGTGCTGTTCGTCGTGCTGCACTACACCGTTGCCGACACCGCCGCTTCGATCCGCACCCTGACCGAGCCCGCGACCGAGGTCAGCGCGCATTACCTGGTCACCGACGATGTGCTGCCGGTGATCTACTGCCTGGTGCCCGAGGAGCGCCGCGCCTGGCACAGCGGCGCGAGCCACTGGCGCGGTCACGCGATGCTCAACGCGTCATCGATCGGCATCGAGATCGTGCATCCGGGCTTTCGCGAACGAGCCGATGGCACGCGCGAGTACCTGTCGTTCCCGAAGGCGCAGATCGACGCGCTGATCTCGCTGCTCAAGGACATCGTGCGGCGACACGGCATCCGGCCCGAGCGCATCGTCGGCCACGGCGAGGTGTCGCCCCAGAGCAAGGAAGACCCGGGCCCGACGTTTCCTTGGAAGCGGCTGGCCGACGAAGGCCTGATTCCGTGGCCTGACGCCGGGCGCGTCGCGGCCCAGCGAGCGGTCTTCGAGCAGCAGTTGCCCGACGCGGCCTGGTTCCAGCAGATGCTCCTGCGCCACGGCTTCGCGCCGCTGGCCGGTGGCGTGCTCGACGAGCCGACGCGGCGCACGATCTCGGCGTTCCAGATGCGTTACCGACCCGCCAGCCACGACGGCACGCCCGACGCCGAGACGGCAGCAATCCTGCACGTGCTCGTGACGCCGCCATGAACGATCCCCGTCGATGCTGAAGCGGCGCACGGCCTTGCTGTCGGGTGCGGCGCTCGCGGCCTGCGGCGGCATGCCGCCGGTCTTTGCGCCCGACACGGGGCCCGGCGATGGCGCGCCGGCGACACCGCGCGAGTTCCGCGGCGCCTGGGTCGCGGCGGTGGACAACATCGACTGGCCGAGCCGTCAGGGCCTTCCCGCCGCGCAGCAGCAGCGCGAACTGCGTGCGATCGTCGAGCGCGCCGCGGCGCTCGGCCTGAATGCGCTCGTCGTGCAGGTGCGGCCGGCGTGCGACGCGCTCTACGCCTCGACACTGGAACCGTGGAGCGAGTACCTCACAGGCACGCAGGGGTTGCCCCCGGGCTACGACCCGCTCGCGATGTGGATCGAAGAGGCACACGCGCGCGGCATCGAGGTGCATGCATGGTTCAACCCATACCGCGCCCGGCACTCCACCGCGAAGGGGGTGCTTGCGGCCAATCATGTCGCGCAGCGGCGGCCGGCCTGGGTGCGGCCGTATGGCGACCTGCTCTGGCTCGATCCCGGCGAGCCCGAAGCGATGGCGCACTCGCTCGCGGTGATTGCCGACGTGACGGCGCGCTACGACGTCGACGGCGTGCAAGTCGACGACTACTTCTATCCCTATCCGCTCAAGCCGCCGGGCGGCGGCGACGACCTGCCGTTTCCCGACGAGCCGGCCTGGAACCGGGCGCGCGCCGTCGGCGTCATGCTGGCGCGTGACGACTGGCGGCGTCGCAACGTCGATCGCTTCGTGCAGCAGATGTTCGAGCGTGTCCGGGGCATCAAGCCCTGGGTCAAGGTCGGCATCAGCCCGTTCGGCCTGCCGCGGCCCGACCGGCGTCCACCGGGCATCGAGGGGTTCAGTCAGTACGACCGGCTGTATGCCGACGTCGAGCGCTGGCTCGCCGAGGGATGGCTGGACTACCTCGCGCCGCAGCTGTACTGGGCGATGGAGCCCCGGGCGCAGGCCTTCGGCGCGCTGGTCGAAGCATGGGCGCGCAGCAACGCGCGCGGCCGGCATCTGTGGCCGGGCCTGTTCACGAGCGCAGTCGCGCGACCACCGCGCCAGTGGACGGCCGACGAGCTGCTCGCGCAACTGGCGCACCTGCGTGGGCAGCGCGCGAAGGCCGGCGGGTTCATCCACTTCAGCATGGCCGCGCTGATGGACGACCGCGGCGGCCTGGCCTCGCGCCTGCTCGCCGCCCGCCCCGGCGCCGCGCTCGTGCCGGCCTCGCCCTGGCTCGGCGCGGCGCGGCCCGCGCCGCCGCGCCTGACGCGCGCGGCCCAGCAGATTCGCGTGCAGGCGGCGCCCGGCGGCGAGCCGGCGCGCTGGCTCGCGCTGTGGGTGCGGCGCGGCGGCGCGTGGCGCTTCGCGGTGCGACCGGCCGATGCGTCGTCGGTCGTGCCCGCGCAGGACAGCGGTGGCGCGCTCGAGGCGCTGGTGGCCACGAGCGTGGGCCGCAGCGGTGTGGAAAGCGAGCGTGTCACGCTCGCCTCGTTGACCGATCATTGACCGATGCCCGGTTCGAAGTCGTCCGAAGCTCTCACCGCGTCGACCGAGACGCCCGATGCCAGGCATCCGCGGCTGGACCGCTACGCCACACCCGATCTCGTGGCCGCTTTCGTCGACGACCAGGTCGACGCGGTTTCCGCAGTGCGCGAGGCGATCCCCGACATCGCGCGCGCGGTCGATGCGGCGTTGCCGCGCATCCAGGCCGGCGGCCGGCTGATCTACATCGGCGCAGGCACCAGCGGCCGTCTGGGCGTCCTCGACAGCGTCGAGCTCACGCCGACCTTCAACTGGCCGAGCGCGCGCGCGCGTGCGCTGATGGCCGGCGGCGACCCGGCGATGTACGTGGCCGTCGAAGGGGCCGAGGACGACGCCTCGCAAGCCGCCGAGGACCTGCACCGCCTCGGGCCCGGCGAAAACGACGTCGTGATCTGCCTGGCCGCCTCGGGCAATACACCCTACGTGCTCGGGGCCCTTCAGCACGCGCGCGCCAGCGGTGCGCTGACGATCGGGATTGCCAACAACCCGGGTTCGCCGCTCGCGGCATATGCCGAGATCGGCATCACGCTGGCCACCGGCGCCGAAGTGATCTCGGGCTCGACCCGGCTGAAGGCCGGCACGGCGCAGAAGATCGCACTGAACACGTTCTCCAGCGCGCTGATGGTGCGGCTGCACAAGGTGTTCGGCAACCTGATGGTCGACCTGCGTGCCACCAATGCGAAGCTGATCGCGCGCGCCGAGCGCCTGACGATGCTGGCCACCGGCTGCAGCGCCGAACGCGCGCGCGAGGTGCTGACGCGATGCGGCTGGCACATCAAGACCGCGATCGTGGCGATCGAGCGCGACATCGATGTGGCCACCGCCGACCGACTGCTCGATGCGGCCGATGGCGACACCTGGGCCGCACTGGCCGCGCCGCTGCCCTCGCCGCCGCACGCGGCCTGACCTGCGGCAGCGCATGCTCGCGTTCCTGCTCAGAAAGCTCGCTCTGCTGGTGCCCACCGTCATCGGCATCACGTTGGTCGCGTTCTTCCTGATCCGCCTCGTGCCGGGCGATCCGATCGAGGTCATGGCGGGCGAGCGCAACCTCGACGCGGCCGCGCACGCGCGCCTGGTGCAGCAGCTCGGGCTGGACCGGCCGCTCGCGGTGCAGTACGGCCAGTACCTGAGACAGACGCTGTCGGGCAACCTCGGCACCTCGATCGTGTCGCGTGAACCGGTGAGCCGCGAGTTCGCGCTGCTGTTCCCGGCCACGGTCGAACTTGCGCTGGCGGCGCTCGCGCTTGCGGTGACCGGGGGCATCACGCTCGGCGCGGCCGCGGCGGTCCACCGCGGCCGCCTCGTCGATCAGGCCGTGATGGGCGCGGCCACCCTCGGTCACTCGGTGCCGGTGTTCTGGTGGGGCTTGGTGCTGATCATGGTGTTCTCGGTCGATCTCGGGCTCACGCCCGTATCGGGCCGCATCGCGATCGAGTACGACATCGAGCCGGCCACCGGCTTCATGCTGATCGACAGCCTGCTGTCGGGCGAGGCGGGCGCATTCGCCTCGGCACTGCTCCACCTGCTGCTGCCCGCGCTGGTGCTGGGCACGGTGCCGATGGCGGTGATCGCGCGCATGACGCGCAGTTCGCTGCTCGAGGTCCTGTATGAGGACTTCATGCGGGCCGCGCGCGCCCGCGGCCTGTCGCCGGCGCGCGTGCTGATCGTGCACGGGTTGCGCAACGCGCTGATTCCGGTGCTGACCGTCGTCGGCCTGCAGACCGGCGCCCTCCTCGCAGGCGCGGTCCTCACCGAGACGATCTTCTCCTGGCCCGGCATCGGCAAATGGCTGGTCGACTCGATCGCGCGGCGCGATTACCCGGTGGTGCAGGCTGCCATCCTGATCTCGGCGCTGACCTTCATCGCGGCCAACCTGGTTGTCGATCTGCTGTACGGCGTAGCCGACCCCCGGATGCGCCACCGATGACCACCGCGACGCTCGTCGAGCCCGCGCCGCCCGGGCCCGTGCATGAAGCCTGGCGGGGTTTTGCCGCCAACCGCGGCGCGCTCGCGGCGCTCGCCGTGCTCGCGTGCATCGGCATCGCCGCGCTGCTGGCGCCCTGGCTCGCACCGCACGACCCGATCGAGCAATTCCGCCAGCACGCGCTCACGCCACCGGTCTGGCAGGACGGCGGCCTCGCCGCGTACCCGCTCGGCACCGACGAACTCGGTCGCTGCCTTCTCTCCCGCCTGATGCACGGCGCGCGCATCTCGCTCGCGATCGGAGCGCTGTCGGTGGTCATGGCGCTCGTCCCCGGCGTCGTGCTCGGTCTTCTCGCCGCATTCCACGAGCGCACGCTCTCACCGCCGATCATGCGTGCGATGGACGTGCTGCTCGCGCTGCCGGGCCTGCTGCTGGCGATCTGCGTCCTGACCATCCTCGGCCCGGGACTGCTCAACACGATGGTCGCGATCGCGGCCGGCACGCTGCCAGGCACCACGCGCCTGGCCCGCGCGGCGGCGATGGGCGAAGCGACCAAGGAGTACGTGACCGCGAGCCGCATCGCCGGCGCCGGCACGTGGCGCCTGATGTTCGTCACCGTGCTGCCGAACTGTCTCGCGCCGTTGATCGTCAATGCCACGCTCGCATTCTCGTCGTCGGTGCTCGAGACCGCGGCGCTCGGCTTCCTCGGCATGGGTGTGCCGGCGCCGCTGCCCGAGTGGGGCACGATGCTCGCGTCGGCACGCGACCACATCGCGCGCGCGCCCTGGGTGGTGACGATGCCCGGGCTCGCGATCCTGGTTTCGGTGCTCGCCATCAATCTGGTCGGCGACGGCCTGCGCGACGCGCTGGACCCCAAGCTGAGGCGCCTCGCATGACGGCGCTGCTGGAGGTGCGCAACCTGCGCGTGGACTTCGGCGACTTCACCGCGGTCGACGGCCTGGACCTCGTGGTCGATGCCGGTGAGGTGCTCGGCATCGTCGGCGAGTCGGGTTCGGGCAAATCGGTCGCGATGCTCGCGCTGCTCGGCCTCGTCGATGCGCCCGGCCACACCCGCGCCGACACGATCGCCTTCGACGGCCGCGGCCTTCAGCACATGTCGGCGGCCGAGCGACGCAAGGTCGTCGGCAAGGACATCACGATCGTGTTCCAGGACGCGCAGGCCAGCCTCGACCCGGCCTATTCCGTGGGCTTCCAGATCGGCGAAGTCCTCACCACGCATCAGGGTCTGCACGGCGATGCGCGCCGCCGGCGCGTGATCGAACTGCTCGAGCAGGTCGAGATGCCCGACCCGCGCCGTCGCATCGATGCCTATCCGCACCAGCTCTCGGGAGGCATGAACCAGCGTGTGACGATCGCGATGGCGCTCGCGGCCGACCCGCGCCTGCTGATCGCCGACGAGCCCACGACGGCGCTCGACGTCACGGTGCAGGCGCAGATCATGGCGCTGCTCGCGCGACTGCAGGCCGAGCGGCGCATGGCGCTGGTGCTGATCACGCACGACCTCGCGCTCGTCGCTCAGCAGGCACAGGCAGTGGCGGTCATGTACGCCGGACAGATCGTCGAGACCGCGCCGGCGACCTCGCTGTTCGACGTGCCGCGCCACCCCTACACCGCGGCGTTGCTGGCGTCGCTGCCCGAGCACCACAAGGGCGCGCGTCGGCTCGAGGCCCTGGGCGGTGCGGTGCCGGGCCGCCTCGACCGGCCGCATGGATGCCTGTTCGCCCCGCGGTGCGGCGCTGCGCAGACGCGCTGCCATGCCGAGCGGCCGGCCTTGCGGGACGGCGTGCGCTGCTTCTTCCCGCTCGGGATGGCATGACCGCGCCGCTGTTGCAAGCCCAAGACCTTGCGCGCCACTACGCGGTAGGCCGCGGCTGGCTGCGCACCAGGGCCACTGTGCGTGCGCTCGATGGCGTGTCGTTTGCGCTGCCGAGGGCGCGAACGCTCGCGGTCGTCGGCGAGTCGGGCTGCGGCAAGTCCACCCTCGCGCGCCAGCTCGTGATGGTCGAGCGCCCGACGCGCGGCACGCTTGCGATCGACAGCGTCGATATCTCACACGCCGATGCCGCCACGCGGGCGGCGATCCGGCCGCGTGTGCAGATGGTGTTCCAGAACCCGCTCGCGTCGCTCAACCCGCGCTGGACGGTCCGCGCGACGCTGGCCGAGCCGCTCCAGCTCAGCGAGCCGGCGCTCGACGCGGCAAGGCGCGAGGAGCGCATCGCCGCGATGGCCGTGCGCGTGGGCCTGAAGCCCGAGCACTTGGCGCGTTATCCGCACATGTTCTCGGGCGGACAGCGCCAGCGCATCGCGATCGCACGCGCCATGATGACCTCGCCGCGCGTCGTCGTCGCCGACGAACCGACGTCGGCGCTCGACGTGTCGATCCAGGCGCAGATCCTCAACCTGTTCATGGACCTGCAGGACGAACTCGGCACGGCCTTCGTCTTCATCTCGCACAACCTCTCCGTGGTCGAACATGTGGCCCACGAGGTGCTCGTGATGTATTTCGGCCGCGTGGTCGAGTCCGGACCGAAGGCGCGGTTGTTCGCGCGGCCGCTGCACCCCTACACCCAGGCGCTGATGAGCGCCACGCCCGCGCTGCGTGCCGACGACCGGCGCGTCCGCATCCCGATCGCCGGCGAGCCGCCGAGCCCGCTCGATCCTCCCTCGGGCTGCGCCTTCCGCCCGCGGTGCCCGCGGGCCGTCGCCCGTTGTGCCGACGCGGTGCCGGCCCTGCGCGCGGTCGACGGGCTCCAGGTCGCGTGTCACCTCGCATGACACTCGGGCGCTTCAGGCGCAGCTTCGCGCTCGCGCACTGTGCGTCGCGTGAACGCTTCCGGTGAGACACTGCCGGGCGTGAGCGAAGCCAGCGTCGCGCCCCTGCCTGCCGTCGAGCGTGCGAGCCCGCGCGCCACCCACCCGTGGCGCTGGATCCCGACGCTGTACTTCGCCCAGGCGTTGCCCAACGTCGCGGTCGCCACCCTGTCGGTCGTGATGTACAAGAACCTGGGCCTTGCGAACACGGACATCGCGCTGTACACGAGCTGGCTCTACCTGCCCTGGGTCGTCAAGCCGCTCTGGTCGCCGCTGGTGGACTTGTTCGGCCGCAAGCGCGGCTGGACCGTCGCACTGCAGTTCGTGGTCGGCGTGGCCTTCGCGCTGGTGGCGCTGTCGCTGCCCGCGCCGCAATTCTTCCGGCTCACGCTGGCGATGTTCTGGCTGCTCGCGTTTGCGTCGGCCACCCACGACATCGCAGCCGACGGCCTGTACATGCTCGCGCTTTCGGAAAAGCGGCAGGCCGCTTTCGTCGGCGTGCGCTCGACCTTCTTTCGCCTGGCGATGATCGCCGGCCAGGGTGCGCTCGTGGTGCTGGCGGGCCTGGTGTACGAATCGAACGGCAGCTACGTGATCGCGTGGCAGGTCGTGTTCTCGCTGCTTGCGGCGCTGTTCCTCGGTGCAATGCTCTGGCACGGGTTCATGCTGCCGCGGCCGGCGTCGGACCGCGCCGCGCCGCGCGGCGGCAACCCGGTCGCGGAGTTCGCGAGCGTGTTCGCGGCGTTCTTCAGGAAGCGCGAGATCGCGACGATCCTGGCCTTCCTGCTGCTGTATCGGCTGGCCGAGGCGCAGCTGGTCAAGCTCGCGGCGCCGTTCCTGCTCGACGCGCGCGAGCAGGGCGGACTCGGGCTGACCACGGCGCAGCTGGGTATCGTCTATGGCAGCGCCGGCGTCGCCGCACTCACGGTGGGCGGCATTCTCGGCGGCCTGTACATCGCAGGGGTGGGGCTCAAGCGCGCGTTGTGGCCGCTGCTGCTCGCGATGCACGTGCCCAACCTGGCCTACGTCGCGCTGGCGGCCTGGCAGCCGTACAGCCTGTGGCTCGTCGGCACGGCTGTGGTCGTCGAGCAGTTCGGCTACGGCTTCGGTTTCACGGCCTACATGGTCTACATGCTGATGGTGGCCAGCCAGGATGGCGCGCACCGTACGGCGCATTACGCGCTGGCCACCGGTTTCATGGCGCTGGGCATGATGCTGCCCGGCATGGCCGCGGGCTGGCTGCAATCGCTGTGGGGCTACACGGCCTTCTTCGTCTGGGTCTGCATCGCCACGCTGCCTTCCTTCGTGGTGGCCGCTAGGCTGAGGATCGACCCCGCGTTCGGTCGGCGCGACGCCGCGACCTGACATGAGCCTTCCCCTTCGAGCCCACCATGTCGCCGGCCTCGCGCCCGGACCGAAGCTCATCGTGCTGGGCGCGGTGCACGGCAACGAGGTCTGCGGCACGCGTGCGATCGAACGCGTGCTCGGTGAAATCGAGCGCGACGAGTGGCGCATCGAGCGCGGCGCACTGACGCTCGTGCCCGCGACCAATCCGCTCGCGTACGCCCGCGGCACGCGCGTCGGCGAACGCAACCTGAACCGGCACCTGCTGCCCTGCGATCCGGCGCGCGACAACGAGGACCGGATTGCGAACCTTTTGTGCCCGTGGCTCGCGGCGCACGACGTGCTGCTCGACCTGCATTCGTTCCGCTCGCATGGCCAGCCCTTCGTCATGCGCGGTCCGGCCGACAACGACGGCGCGCTCGAGCCCTTCGCCCATGCGGCTGCCGAGGGCCGCCTCGCCGCGCACCTCGGGCCCGTGCGCATCGTCGATGGCTGGATGAGCGCATACGCGCAGGGTGCGGCGCGGCGGCGTGCGCGCGGCGATGTCGAGGACGCCGACCCGAGCTACGGCGTCGGTACCACCGAGTACATGCGGCGCTGCGGTGGCTACGCGCTCACGCTCGAATGCGGACAGCACGACGACCCCGCCGCACCCGACGTGGCCCACCATGCGATCCACCAGGCGGTGGCGCTGCTGGGCCTGGCCGACCTGCCGCTGCGGCCGCCGGCCGCGGTGTTCGAGTGCCTGTGCCTGACCGAGGTGATCGATCGTGTGCACGCCGACGATCGGTTCGTGCGCGAGTGGATGAGCTTCGACGCGGTGCGCGCCGGTGACCTGATCGGCGTCCGCCACGACGGCGCACCGGTGCGCGCCGAGCGGGAGGGCCGCATCGTCTTTCCCGATCCGGCCGCAGCGCCGGGCCACGAGTGGTTCTACTTCGCTGCGCCAAGCCAGCGGCCCTTGCCGTGAGCGCGACCGCGATCGAAGGCTACGTCATCACGCCTGCAGGCTTGCTGCGCGGCCGCGTCGTGGTCGACGGCGAGCGCATCGTGGCGGTCGAAGGCAAGACCGTGGCCGACGACAGCTGGCGTGCCGGCGATGCGCCGGTCATCGTGCCCGGCTTCATCGACCTGCATGTGCATGGCGGCGGCGGCGCCGACACGATGGAAGGCGGCGGCGCGATCGACACCATCGCTCGCACGCACCTGCGGCACGGCACGACGTCGCT
>Ga0224500_10000618_pt1 | contig 23599 bp, 19 predicted proteins | sample SF_Oct11_sed_USG_FD_168126 | JGI IMG/M metagenome (GOLD analysis project Ga0224500, IMG submission 168126) | Sediment microbial communities from San Francisco Bay, California, United States - SF_Oct11_sed_USGS_4_1 | ecosystem: Environmental > Aquatic > Marine > Sediment | place: USA: California... | reverse complement strand
GCGCCGGTGCGAGCTTCTCCTTCGCCGCCTTCGAGCGCACGAACACGATGCGCATCGGCTGCGTGTTCATGGTGGTCGGGCCCCACTTCATCAGGTCGTACACCTGGCGCAGCTTCTCGTCGGTCACCGGCGCATCGAGAAAGCCTTGCGGCGTGTGCGCGTCGCGGAAGATCAGGTCGAGAGATTCGTCGTCCAGCATTTTTCTTCGCCTCCTGCGCCGATGTTAGCATCGGCTGCATGGAGCTTTCGCGCTGGATTCGCCCCGGCGACGGCGTGGTTTTCGGCCAGGCTTGCGCCGAGCCGCAAACGCTGGTCGAGGCGCTGGTGGCGCAGCGCGCAGCGTACAGCGGCGCCACGCTCTTCCTGGGAGTGAACTGGTCCGGCACGGTCAGGCCCGAGCACGCCGATCATCTCCGACTGACCGCGTACTGCGGCTCGGGTCACAACCGCAAGCTCGCGGACGCCGGCGTCCTGGACATCCACCCGCATCCGTACTCGCAGCTCGCGAACCTGATCCGGCAAAGGAAGATCAGGGCCGACGTCGTGCTCCTCCAGGTCAGTCCGCCCAATGCCAGAGGTGAATACAGCCTCGGCCTGTCTGCGGAGTATCTGGTCCCGGCGCTGGAGGTCTGCCGCGCCGTCATCGCCGAGGTGAACGACCGGGTACCCTGGACCTACAGCGACCGGCTGCTCAAGCGCTCGGACTTTGCCGCCCTCATCGAGGCATCGCGGGAGCCCGTCGCCCTGCCCTACGGCGCGCCGGGCGCGCTGGAGCAGGCGATCGCGCGCCACGCCGTGGAGTTCATTCCCGACGGCGCAACCATCGAGACTGGGCTCGGCGCGCTTCCAGACGCAGTCCTTGGCCTCCTCGGCGAGCGCAGGAATCTGCGCATCCACTCCGGCTCGGTGGGCGATGGCGTCGTGGATCTCATGAACAACGGGGTAGTCGCCGAAGCCGACGGCGGCGTTCTCATGGGAACGCGCAAGCTCTTCGACCACGCGCGCGACAACCTCCGCCTGCGCCTGCGCTCGGTGGAGTACACGCACCACCCGCGCGTGCTTGGAGGAATCGAGCGCTTCATCGCCATCAACTCGGCGATCGAGGTGGATTTCACCGGACAGGTCAACGCCGAGGTGGCGAAAGGCAGCTACCTTGGCGCGGTGGGCGGCGCGCTCGACTTCGTCCGCGCGGCCAACCACTCGCCGGGCGGCGTGGCGCTCATGCTGCTGCCCTCCTCGCGCATCGTGGAGACGCTGCAGGGACCGGTGGCCACGCCGCGCAGCGAAGCGGGCGTGATCGTCACCGAGCGCGGCGCTGCGGACCTGCGCGGGCTGACGCTGCGCGAACGGGAGGCACGTTTGCGCGCGCTGGCTAGCGGAAGTTCCTGAGCTCCTTCACCGTCCAGAACGGGGCCACCGCCAGCGCGACGGCGCACAGCGAGAGCGCAAACCCCGCGCGGTAGCCGCCCGACAGGTCGTGCAGCACGCCGCCCATCAGCGAGCCGAACGCAGCGCCGATCGCGTTCGCCGCATAGATCATGCCGTAGATGGTGGCCACTTTCGGCCCGGCGAACTTGCGCGTCGCGATGGCCGAGACGACCGGGCCGCGCACGCCCATGCACAAACCGAACACGCCTACGAAGACCACGAGCAGCATCGCCGATGGCCAGACCGTCATCGCCGCGAGCAGCGCGACGCCGCTCGCCGTGCCCGCGAAGCTCGCGCTCACCACCTGGCGAAACCCGAAGCGCTCCGAAAGCAGCCCGCTCATGGAGACGGACACGACCGACAGCATGCCGATCACCCCGTAGGCGCTCGCCGCGGCGAGCGGCGAGATGCCGAGGTCGATGAGGAACACCACGAGCTGCACGAGCACCGTGAACATCGCCATGGCGGTGAAGAAGAACACCTGCGTGAGCGCCCAGTACAGCCTCGAGCCGAGCGCCGCGCGCACCGTCCAGCCCTGCCCTGCGGCGCGCGCTTCACGCGTTGCCACGCTGTCCTGCGGGCCCGCGACGAAGGTCTTCCATGGGATGAGAAGCGCCGCCACGGGCACGCCGAGCAGCAGCACCGTGGCCAGGATCTGGTAGGTGGTGCGCCAGTCCAGCTGCTGGATCAGCCATTGCGACAGCGGCACGAAGACCAGCCCGCCCATGCCCGCCGCGGAGAAGGCGATGCCGATGGCGCTCGACAGCCGCGCGCGATACCAGCGCGTGAGCAGCGCCGAGGCCGGCACCATGCCCACGAGGCCCACGCCGACGCCGATCATCACGCCGACGAACAGGTAGAACTCCCACAGGTTGCCGAGCGACGACGCAAGAAAGAAGGCCGCCGACAGGCAAAGGAGCCCGCCGCTGTAGGTGACCCGTGGCCCGAAGCGGTCGAACAGCGTCCCCGCCAGGGGCGCCATGAACGCGCCGACCAGCAGGTACATGGAGTACACGCTGGTGAGCTGCGAGCGTGCCCAGCCGAACTCGCGCTCGAGCGGCAGCAGGAACACGGCGTAGGTCTCACCGCTGCCGCGCCCGAGCAGATTGAACAGGAACGCGGTCGCCAGCACGGCGACCGCGGTGCGGCCGCGGGAGGTCAACGCGGCGCCGGCTCCAGCCCGTAGACCTGGCGCAGGTAGGCGAGGTAGCCCGGGTCCTTGCTGACGGTCTTGCCGGGCACGTCGGAGACCTTGGCCACCGGCTGGCCGTTGCACTCGGTCATCTTGATGACGATGTTGATGGGCTCGAAGCCGACGTCGTTGGTGAGGTTGGTGCCGATGCCGAACGCGGTCCGGGCGCGCCCGTGAAAGCGCCGCGCGATCTCGATCGCCAGGGGCACCGACAGCTGGTCGGAGAAGATGAGCGTCTTGGTGCGCGGGTCGACGCGGTTCTTCCGGTAGTGGGCGATCATCTTCTCGCCCCACTCGAACGGGTCGCCCGAATCGTGGCGCGCCCCGTCGAACAGCTTGCAGAAGTACATGTCAAAGTCGCGCAGGAACGCGTCGGTGCCGTAGGTGTCCGAGAGCGCGATGCCGAGGTCGCCGCGGTACTCCTGTGCCCACTTGTCGAGTGCGAACACTTGCGCGTCACGCAGCCGCGGGCCGAGCGCCTGGCAGGCTTGCATGTACTCGTGCGCGAGCGTGCCGAGCGGCGTGACCGCATGGCGCATGGCGAGCATGACGTTGGACGTGCCGGCGAAGAACTGCGGGATCTCCTCCTTGAGCGTGCGCACCAGCTCCTCGTGCCAGGCAAGCGAGAAGCGGCGCCGGGTGCCGAAGTCCGAGATCCTGAAGTCGAGCGCGGGCTCGACCGCGCGCACCATCTCGATCTTGGCGCGCAAGCGACGGCGCCCTTCCGCCAGGTCCACGGCCGGCTGCGTGCGGCGGAAATACACCTCCGACACGATCGCCAGCACGGGGATCTCGTACAGGATCGTGTGCAGCCATGGCCCGTGGATGACGATATCGATCTCGCCCGGCGTCTCGGCGCGCGCCACGCGGATGTACTTGCCGTTGAACTGGAACAGCCCGAGGAAATCGACGAAGTCCGACTTCATGAAGCGCAGCGTGCGCAGGTAGGCGAGCTCGTCGTCCGTGAAGCGCAGGCGGCACAGGTCCGCGATCTCGGCCGCGATCTCGTCCAGGCAGGAAGCGAGGTCGACGCCTGGGGTGCGGCACTTGAAGCGGTACTCGACCTGCGCGCCGGGAAAATGGTGCAGCACCACCTGCATCATGGTGAACTTGTACAGGTCGGTGTCCAGCAGCGAGCGGATCAGCATGGCGGGATTCTACCGGGGGCGCCCCGGCGGCCGCCCGCGGGCGCCTTGCGCGGCGCCCGATACTGGATATAATTCCACCACTGGATGCAGACACAGTACCGGGGGCAGGCATGGGCACCGCCGAACCGCTGACCGAACGCCAGGGCGAGATCCTGAAGCTCATCCGCGAGCTGACGGAATCGTCGGGCTTCCCGCCGACGCGCGCCGAGATCGCCGAGAAGATGGGCTTTCGCTCGGTGAACGCCGCCGAGCAGCACCTGCGCGCCCTGGAGAGGAAGGGCGTGCTCGAGATCCTGCAGGGCGCCTCGCGCGGCCTGCGCGTCAAGGACAAGGTCGCGCCGCGCGCCGGCCGGCTGATGGAATTGCCCGTCATTGGCCGAGTCGCGGCCGGCAGCCCGATGCTCGCCGAGGAGCACGTGCAGGGGCGCTACCAGGTCGATCCGAATCTCTTCACGCCGCGCGCCGACTACCTGCTGCGCGTGCGCGGCATGTCGATGCGCGACGCGGGCATCCTGGAAGGCGACCTGCTCGCCGTGCATCGCACGCAGGAGGCGCGCAGCGGCCAGGTCGTGGTCGCGCGCCTGGCGGACGAAGTGACCGTGAAGCGCCTGCGCCGCCGGGGGCACAGCGTGCAGCTGCTGCCGGAAAATCCCGATTTCAAGCCGATCGAGGTGGATCTGCGCCGCGAGCCGCTGACCATCGAGGGCGTGGCGGTCGGCGTCATCCGCAGCGGCCGAGGACTTTAGCCCGCGGCGGGCAGGGCTGGCCTGCCGATATAATCCGGGCGGAGATCCACCGCCCCCGATGAGTTCACCCAGCGCAGCTCCCGATGCCCTCGCGCCCGCACGCGAAGCGCCTGCGCGCGCAGAGGACGGGGACCGCGGCTCGGATCCGCGGAAGGTCCTCGCCGACCGCGTCGAGCAGCTCTACAGCCAGATGCCGCTCGGCATCGTCTTCACGCTGGTGATCGGCGCGATCGCCACCTACGAGCTGTGGGACAACCGCACGCGCGAGCTGGTGATGTTCTGGTGGGGGCTGGTCCTGCTGGTGACGGCGGCGCGCACCGCGCTCTGGCTGGGCTACCGCAAGAGCGGGAACCGGGTGAGCGAGGCGCGGCAGTGGCTGCGCTGGCTGGCGATCAGCGCGCTCGCCAACGGCGCGAACTGGGGCTTCGCCGGCGCCGTCTTCTTCCCGTCGCATACCGACGAGCAGCAAGTGTTCCTCGCCTTCCTGCTGGCGGGCATCGCCTCGGCGGGCATCCCGACCTATGCAGCCTCCTGGCCGATGTTCGCCATGTACGCCGGCGCCGTCGTGCTGCCGTTCGCCTACGTGCTGGCGAACTTCGGCAACCGGCTGTTCGCCGAGATCGCGCTGCTCGTGCCGCTGTTCTACCTGGCCAACGTCGGCATCGCGTACCGCCTCAACCAGGTGTTCCATTCCGGCTACCGGCTACGGCACGCCTACGGCCGGCTGACGGAGGACTACACGACCCTGAACAAGCGCCTCGAGCGCCAGCTGGTTGAGCTCGACGAGGCGCGCCGCCAGGTCGAGGCCTCGGGACGCAAGCTCGCGCTGTTCGCCGAGCGCGCGCCGATCGCCGTGCTCGAGCTCGACAACCAGGGACGCATCCAGCGCATCAACCACGCGGCCGAGAACCTGTTCGGCTGGCCCGCGAACGAGGTCGCCGAGAAGAATCCCTCCGTCAGGATCCTCATCCGTCCCGAATACCACGCCGAGTTCGACAAGCGGTGGCAGGAGCTGATGGCGTCGCGCGTGCCGCTCGCCCACCTGCGGGTGCGCAACCCGCGCCGCGACGGGCTCGAAGTGGTGTGCGAATGGAACGTCACGCCGCTCGTCAACCCGGAGGGCGAGATCGTCGGCGTGATCGCGCAGGGCCAGGACATCACGCGGCAGATGGAGGCCGACCAGCTGAAGAAGGAGTTCACCTCCACGCTCAGCCACGAGCTGCGCACGCCGCTCACCTCGATCATCGGCTCGCTGCAGCTCATCAACTCCGGGGTGCTGGGCGAGGTCGACAAGGACATCGCCGAGCTGACCGGCGTCGCCGAGCGCAACGGCCAGCGCCTGCTCGACCTGATCAACGACATCCTCGACATCGAGAAGATCGAGTCCGGCAAGCTGTCCACGGTCCCCGAGGTGCTGTCGCTCGACGAGCTGGTGCGCGAGTCGCTGGTGCTCAACCAGGGTTTCGCCGAGCGCTTCCACGTGCGCTTCCAGCTGGGCGGCGCCCTGCTGCCCGTCAAGGTCAACGCCGACCGCAAGCGCCTGCTGCAGGTGATGACCAACCTGCTGTCCAACGCGGCCAAGTTCTCGCCGCAGGGCGAGGCGGTCGAAGTGACGATGGAGGACCTGGGCGAGCGCGTGCGCGTGAGCGTGCTCGACCGCGGCCCCGGCATCCCGGAATCGTTCCGCTCGCGCATTTTCGGGCGCTTCGCGCAGGCCGATTCCAGCGTCACGCGCCAGAAGGGCGGCACGGGCCTGGGCCTGGCCATCTGCAAGCGCCTGATCGAGCTGATGGATGGCCGGATCGGCTTCGCCGAGCGCGAGCGGGGTGGCACCGTGTTCCATTTCGACATGCCCAAGCACGCCGCCTGAACCCGAACGAGGAGCCCGATGCCCGCCCATCCGCTGCAACGCGTCTGCTACGTCGAGGACGACGAGGACATCCGCAAGATCGTGCGCATGTCGCTGGAGCGCGTCGGCAAGCTGACGGTCGAGGTGGTCGGCGATCCGCTCGTCGCCATCGATGCCATGAAGACCTTCAAGCCGGACCTGGTGATGCTCGACTGGATGATGCCGGGCATGGACGGCCCGACCCTGTACCGCCGCATGCGCGAGGTGCCGGAAGTGCGCGACATTCCGGTGGTGTTCATCACCGCCAAGGCTTCCGAGAAGGAGCTGAACGAGCTGCGCGCGCTGGGCGCCGCGGGCACCATCTCCAAGCCATTTTCGCCCAAGGACATGGCCGAGCAGCTGCGCTCGATCTGGGCCAGCCTGCCGTAGGCGCAGCGCCCGCGCCCGGCGCTCAGGCGTCCTGGAAGAACTTGCGGGTCAGGTAGCCGATGACCTCGTCGGCATTGCGAAAGCGCGCGTCGCGGTCCTTCTCCAGCAGCTTGTCGAACAGCCGCTGATACTGCTGCAGGCGCTCCGGCAGCGCCGGCGGCGGCGTGTTCAGGTGGTGCAGCGCCACCTCGACCGCCGTCTCGCCCTCGAACAGGTGCTCGCCGAGCATCATCTGGTAGAGCAGCACGCCCGCGCTGTAGATGTCGGTGCGCAGGTCGAGCGCGCGCCCCTGCACCTGCTCCGGGCTCATGTAGCGCGGCGTGCCGAGGATCTCCCCCTTGTTGGTGCGGTCGATGGAGTCGACATGCTTGGCGACACCGAAGTCCACGATCGCCAGGCTGCCGTCGGCTCGGAACATCAGGTTCTGCGGCTTGAGGTCGCGGTGCAGGATGCCCTGCTCGTGGATGTCGCCGAGCGCCAGCATCAGCTGGAGGAAGATGCGCAGCGCCTCATCCGGCGGCAGCGCCTTGTTGCCCAGCCGCTTGTTGAGGTCACCCCCTTCGCAGAACTCCATCACCAGGTAGGCGTTGTTGTCCTGTACGCCGTGCGCGTGCACGCGCGCCACGTGGCGGCTGGACACGCGCTCGACCAGGTTGTACTCCTCGACGAAGCGCGCCAGGGTGCGCTGGTCCTGCATGACCTCGCTGCGCAGGATCTTGACGACCAGCGGCTCGTCGTCGGACTCGCGCGAGGCGAGGTAGACCCGCGACATGCCGCCCTCTCCGATGAGGCGCAGGACCTTGATCCCGGGGATCTTCAGGCGCGCGCCGAGGACGTGGCCCTCCATGCGCGCCGCGATCTCGGGCGTGACCGTCTTCTCGACCTTGCCGTGCGCGACGTCGCGGATTGCCGTGACCAGGCGCTCCTTGGTGAGCTCCTGCTTGCGCTGGTAATCCGCTGCGCCGAGCTTCATGGCGCGCACGGCGATGATCTCGCTGCCGGCGCCGGTCAGGAAGATGATCGGCGGGCACTTCGGGCGCTTCTTCAGCTCCTCCAGCCAGCGCAGGCCGTCGCCGCGCCCCAGCATGTAGTCGAGGATGATGACGTCGTAGGACTGCAGGGGAAAATCGCGGCCAGGCAGGTCACGCTGCAGCGGGTCGTACTCCGCGATGTCGCCGGCCGGCCACTGCTGGCGGATGTACTGGACGAGGAGATTGCGCAGATCGGGGTCGTCATCGATGATCAGCACCCTCATGCCGCGGCCCTCGCGGCCGCGCGCACGGCGAACACGGGGATCGGCTCGGTGCGCCCGCGCAGGGTCACGTCGCCGCGCCCCTCCACCTCGTGCCCGTTGAGCAGGTGCCGGATGCGCTCGTACACCGGGCCGCACACCAGGACTTCGCCCGCGGCGGCCAGCTGCATGAGGCGCGCCGCGGTGTTCACCGGATTGCCGATGATCGTGTAGTTGGCGTAGTGCTCCGAGCCGACATTGCCGATGATCGCGTCACCCGCGCAGATGCCGATGCCGATGCCCAGCGCGAGACCGTGCCGTTTCTGCCAGCCGTTGGCCACCGGCGCGAAGCGCTCGACCATGTCGAGCGCCGTGCGCCAGGCGCGCTCGGCCGCATCCTGCTGCGGAAAGGGCACGTTGAAGCCCACGAGCAGGCTGTCGCCAGCCATGTTGAAGATCGTGCCGTCGTTCTGGTAGGCCGCGTCGGTCAGCACGGCGAAGTACTCGTTCAGCATGCCGACCACCGAGCCAACTTCGGTCTTTTCGGTCATGCGCGTGAAGCCGCGCAGGTCGGCGAACAGCGCGACCAGGCTCGTGCGCTGCGCCCTGCCCTGGAACGGGTCCCCCTGCTCGCCCGCGTCGGCGATGCGCTCGGCGAGGCGCGGCGAGATGTAGCGCGAAAAGGCCTTGCGAATGGCCTCTTTGCGCTGCACCTCGGCCGCGAGGCGCCGGCTCTCCAGCTCCTTGCGCGTCTCGTGCAGGCGGCGCAGCGTCTTCACGCGCGCCACCAGCTCCTCGCGCTTGACCGGCTTGGAGAGGAAATCGTCAGCGCCCGCTTCGATGCCGCGCACGCGGCTTTGCGTATCCTCAAGGGCGGTGACCAGCACCACCGGGATGAGCGCCGTGCCCTCGTCGCCCTTCAGCCGGCGGCACACCTCGAAGCCGCTGGTGCCCGGCATCATCACGTCGAGCAGCACCAGGTCCGGCGGAGAGGCGTGCACCTTGTCGAGCGCGTTTTCGCCGTCTGAGGCGATCTCCACGCGCAGCCCCTCCTTCTGCAGGAGCATGGCGAGAAATGCCACCATGTCGGCATCGTCGTCCACCACCAGCACGCGAAACTCCGCCCGCGCGGCGGGTGCGTCGCGCGCCGCAGAGGCATCACTCATAGACGACCTTGACCTTCGACAGGTAGTCGGCGTATTCGCCGATGGCGCTGGCGATCGCGCTGCGGTCCGCCTTGGCGGCAGCGTCTTCGATGCGCTTGCCGATGTCCGAGACCGCGATGAAGCCGTACGATCGTCCGACGCCCTTCATGCGATGGCCAAGCTGCTTGAGCTGCTCGAAATCGCCCGCGGCGACGGCGCCGCGCAGCGTTTCCACCTCCTTGGCGCGATTGGTCATGAATACCGGGATCAGGTCCTCGAGATCCTTGGCGACGGTGACAGTCAGGGTAGCGTCGGTCATATCGGTGGCGATTATAAGCGGACGGCCAAACGCCGCATTTCGGGATTGTCAAAGCCCGTCAGGGGGTTAGCATCAGTGAAAATCCCGCGAGGGCGCGGCCAGCCCGCCCAGCAGCGCGCTGTGATCCTCGAGCCGCCCGGCAATCAGGTGCACGACTTCACCTTCGCGCTCGACCCGGCCCTCGACCGCCAGCAGGCGCGCGCCGAGGAGCACCCGCCGCTGGCGCTCGGCGACATCCCGCCAGACCACCACGTTCACGCAGCCGGTCTCGTCTTCCAGGGTGACGAAGATCACGCCGCTCGCCGTATCGGGCCGCTGGCGGCAGGTCACGAGCCCGGCAGCGCGCGCCCGGCTGCCGTGTGCTCGCGCCTGCACCGTCGCAGCCGGCATCCATCCCAGGCCTTCCAGGCGCGGACGCAGAAGGGACAGCGGATGCCGGCCGAGGGTCAATCCGAGGCTGGCGTAATCGGCCACGATGTCCTCACCCTCCCCGGGTGGCGGCAGCCGCAGCGCCGGCTCCTGCAGGAGCGCCGGGCGCAACACCCCTTCCTCCCGACGTACGCCCGCGGCAGCCCAATGCGCCTGGCGGCGGTGCCCCGCCAAAGCGGCCAGGGCGCCCCCGGCCGCCAGGCAGCGCAGGTCGCGCCGGTCCAGCACGGCGCGGCGCGCCAGCTCCTCCACCGAGCCGAACGCGGCCTGCGTCCGCGCCGCCACGATCCTGGCAGCCGCGTCTGCCGACAGGCCGCCGACCATGCGCAGCCCGAGGCGCAGCGCCCCGCATTCCAACGTGCAATCCCAGCCGCTCACGCAGACGTCCGGGGCCCGTATCTCGACGCCGTGGCGCCGCGCGTCCTGCACGAGCTGCGCGGGCGCGTAGAAGCCCATCGGCTGGCTGTTGAGCAGCGCCGCGCAGAATGCGGCCGGATAGTGGCGCTTGAGCCAGGCCGAGACGTAGACGAGCAGCGCGAAGCTCGCCGAGTGCGATTCGGGAAAGCCGTACTCGCCGAAGCCGAGGATCTGGCGATAGATCGCGTCGGCAAATTCGCGCCGGTAGCCGCGCTCGAGCATGCCCTCGACCAAGCGCTTCTCGAACGGCTCGAGGCCGCCCTTTCGTTTCCAGGCCGCCATCGAGCGGCGCAGCTGGTCGGCTTCTCCCGGCGTGAAGCCGGCTGCCACCACCGCGAGCTGCATGACCTGCTCCTGGAAGATCGGCACGCCGAGCGTGCGCTCGAGCACCCCCTGCACCGCTGCGCTGGGATAGACCACCGGCTCGAGACCGCGGCGCCGCCGCAGGTAGGGATGCACCATGCCGCCCTGGATCGGCCCCGGGCGCACGATCGCCACCTCGATCACCAGGTCGTAGAAGTTCTCCGGGCGCAGGCGCGGCAGCATGCTCATCTGTGCGCGCGACTCGATCTGGAACACGCCGACCGTGTCTGCCCGCTGGATCATGGCGTAGACGGCCGGATCCTCCGCGGGAATGTCCTGCATGCGCAGGCCGACGAACTCCAGCGCGCGGCGGATCGCCGTCAGCATGCCGAGCGCGAGCACATCGACCTTCAGCAGCCCGAGCGCCTCGAGGTCGTCCTTGTCCCACTGGATCACGGTGCGCTCGGGCATGGCGGCGTTCTCGATCGGTACCAGCTCGGCGAGCGGCCCGCGCGAGATGACGAAGCCGCCGACATGCTGCGAGAGATGCCTGGGAAAGCCGATCAGCTCCTCCACGAGCTTCGCCAGCCGCGCAAGCGCAGGGCTGGACGGATCGAGTCCCGCCTCGGCCAGGCGCTCGGGCAGCACCCGGCGCCCATCCCACCAGGACAGCGACCCGGCGGCGCGCTCCACCTGCTCCGCCTCCAGGCCGAGCGCCTTGCCCAGGTCGCGCACGGCGCTCCTTGGCCGGTAGCAGATCACGGTGGCGGCGAGCGCCGCGCGCTCGCGGCCGTACTTTCCGTACAGGTACTGGATCACCTCCTCGCGCCGCTCGTGCTCGAAGTCGACGTCGATGTCGGGCGGCTCGTTCCTCTCGCGCGACACGAAGCGCTCGAAGAGCATCTGCATCCGCCCGGGATCCACCTCGGTGATGCCGAGCGCGTAGCACACCGCGGAATTGGCGGCCGAGCCGCGTCCCTGGCAGAGGATGCCGCGCTCGCGCGCGAAGCGCACCACGTCGTGCACGGTGAGGAAGAACGCCTCGTAGCCGAGCTCGGCGATCAGCTGCAGCTCGTAGTCGACGAGCGAGCGCACCTTCTGTGGCACGCCGGACGGGAAACGCCATGCCAGTCCGTCGCCGGTCAGCTTGGCGAGCCGGCCGGCGGGCGTTTCTCCGGGCGGCACCAGCTCCTCGGGATACTCGTAGCGCAGCTCGTCGAGCGAAAAGTCGCAGCGCTCGGCGATTCTCAGGGTCTCCGCGAGCAGCTCGGGCGGATAGAGCTGCGCGAGGCGCACGCGCGCGCGCAGGTGTCGCTCGGCGTTGGGAAACAGGGCGCGCCCGCAGCGCGCCACCGGCATGCCCAGCCGTATGGCGGTGAGCGCATCCTGCAGCGGCCGACGGGTGCGCAGGTGCATGTGCACATCGCCCGCCGCCACCAGGGGCAGGCCGCTCGCGCGCGCGAGCGCGCGCAGCGACTCGAGCTTCGCGCGATCGCCGGCGCCGCAATGCAGCTCCGCGGCGATCCAGGCGCGCCCGGGGAAATGCGCCGCGAGCCAGTGTGCATCGCCTTCGACGAGCAGCGCCAGCAGGCCGTGCGCGGCCTGCGCCTCGACGTCCGCGCGCCCAAGGCGGTAGGCACCTTTCTTCGCGCGCCGGCGCCCCACGGTGATCAGGCCGGCGAGTGCGCCGTAGGCGCGCCGGTCGGCGGCCAGCAACACGAGGCGCACGCCGTCCTCGAGCTGCAGCTCGGCGCCGACGATCAGCTTGAGCTGGTGCTCGCGCGCCGCGACGTGCGCGCGCACCACGCCGGCGAGCGAGCACTCGTCGGTGAGCGCGAGCGCCGCGTAGCCGAGCGCCGCCGCACGCGCCACCAGCTCCTCGGGGTGCGAGGCGCCGCGCAGGAAGGAGAAATTCGACAGGCAGTGCAGCTCGGCGTAGTCAGGCAAACAGTCCATGCAGGTACCAGCCTTCGCGCGCGCGATAGATCCACGCCAGAGACGCTCCGCGCGCGGCGACGAAGTAGTCGCGTACCACGTCCTCCCCGTCCCACCAGCCCGACTCGATGCGCTCGGGCCCCGACAGCAGCACGAAGTCGCCCTCTGCCAGGCGGCGCGGCGGCTCGAGCAGCCACAGCGGACGCGGCCCGGGCGGCAGCTCCGCCGTGGCGGCCTCTTCGCCGGCTGCCACGGCACGCCACGCGCGCTCGGGACGGTGCTCGGCGTGCGTCGCCAGGCCGTGCACCCGGGCGCTGCCCAGCCGCGCTTGCAACCGCTCGGTCAGGCGCTCCCACGCCTCGGCTTCGGTGCGCGCATCGCCGAACAGCCCGGGCGAGACGCCGGCGAGCGGCACGAGCGTTCTCGCCTCGAGATGGATCGCTTCCGCCGGGCTCGCCAGGCCGACGGCGCCCAGACGCTCGCGCAGCAACCGCAGGACATGCTCGGCGTCGCGCCGCGCCGTGGCGAAGCCGAGCTCGAGGCGCGTCGCCCGGCCGTTGCGATGCAGGAGACTCAGGGTGCAGGCACGCACGCCCGCCTGGCGCGCCGCGAGAAAGCCTTCCATCTGCACGAGGAGGCGCCGCGCGGCGAACAGCACCCGCTCCGCCTCGCCCGCCGGCGCGGGCAGCTCCAGCTTCGCGCTGAAGCGCTCGGGGGGAGTGAAAAAAGCGCGTGGCTCCGGCGCCTCCCCGGTGGCCCGGTCGAGGCCGCAGAGGAGCGCCTCGCCGAAACGCAGCGCGACCCCTGCGCGCGGCAAACGCATCAGCTCGCCGAGGGTACGCACACCGACAGTGCGTAGCAGCTCGAGCGTTTCGGGCGGAGGATCGATCGCCTCGACCGGCAGTGCCGGCAGCGTCTGCGCCTCGCCACGCGCCAGCCAGAGCGCCGCGCGGGGGGTCGGGCCCGTGGCCAGTTGCGCCTCGAAGCCGAGCTCCGCGAGGCCGCTGCGCAGACGGGTTATCAGGCAAGCGACACCGCCAAACAGGCGCAGGCTGCCTTCGACTTCGAGCAGCACGCTCAGTGGGGGTTCGAGCGAAACCTTGTCGCTGAACTGGCCCGCCCAGGTGGCGATGGCTTCGAGCGCCTCGCTTTCGGCGCCGGGGTCGCGCGGCAGGATGCGCAACTGCGGCGCGAGCACCCAGGCCGCGGCGAGCGCGCTGCCCGGGCGCACACCCGCCGCCTCGGCCGCCGCGCTGCAGGCAAGCACCGAGCGGTTGTCTGCGACCGCCCAGGGCTCGTCCGCCGCCTCAGGCAAGGCACAGCCGCGCAGCCTGGCCTGGAGCGCGAGCCGGGGAAAGCAGAGCGCCACCCACAGCATGCACGGGCCTCCGGATCGGGATGCGCAGCGGCGCGGCGAGGTGCGCGCCGCGGCGCTTGAGGATTCGCACGGCGAGTTGGCCGTCGCAGGGCTCCAGCCCCAGCCGCAAGGGAGCCGGCGAAGGCTCCTGCGCCGCCTGCGGCGGCCGGAACAGGAAGGCGATGGCGGTGCCCGCCTCCACCGCGAGGGCAAGCCGCCTCAGTTCGCCGTAGCCAGCGTGCGGCAGCCACGCGAGCAGCGCCCGGCAGGCCCCGGCGCGCAAAACCTGCTCCGCCGCCCACAGCGCATCGCGCCTGCCCGGCGCCCTGACTACGATCAGGAATTCCAGGCGCAGGCCCGCGGCGGCGAGCGCCGGCGCATACGGCAGGTGTGGAGGCGCCAGCCAGGCAATACGCCCGCCCGCGCGGGACAGGGCGGCGAGCGCAGGGAGCACGAGCTGCAACTCGCCGATGCCGTGCCGGGCGCACAGGATCTCGCTCAGCGCTCCGGCCGGCCAACCGCCTCCCGGCAGCTCACGATCGAGCGCGGCGTGGCCGCTCGGCACGGCCGGCGCCGCCGGCGAGGCGAGGCTGCCGCCGCGCCAGACGGGATGACGATGGAGAACGGCCTCGAGGGCCGCAGTCGGGGCTGCCATGGGGGAGGATGCCAATACTGTATTTATATACAGTATCGGCCGCGCCGGCAAGCCCCGCCCGGCGCCCTCTCGTGCGCGCCGCTAGCGCCGCAGGCAGCGGTACACGTTGAACGTCTGCTTGCCGTCCTCGACCTTGGAAGCCGGCACGATGGTGTCGGCGCCCATGTTGGCGGCGGAGTTGCGCGCGGTGACGCTGATGTCTTCCTGCACCGTTTCCGGATGCCGCGGGATGCCGGCGACCTTGTCCACCACGCTCGCCGTGACCTTGCCCAGGTTCTCGCAGCCGCCGACCGCGTCGGCGGCCGCCAGGCGCACGCCTGCTCCCGCCGGCGAAAGCCCGGGCAGCGCGCAACCATTTGCGCTGACCGCGACGCAGGCGGCCAGTATCCAGCGGGTCTTGGATCGGGTCAGGGTCGGCATGGACGATCCTTTCGGCAAAGTGGCAGGGGATGCGAAGATTTTACACGCCGTGCATGACAAACTAGCGCCGGACGCTACTTCCGCTCGAGCGCCACTTGTAGGCGCACCGAGGCCTCCCCGCTACTCCAGAAAGTACAGCACGGTCTCGGCGCGCGGGTCCCCGCCCGGCTGTCCGTACGCGAGCCGTCCCCGGCCGCGCAGCATGATCTCGTCGCGCCGCAGGTGTATCTCGGCATCCCCGGCGACCGTCACGTAGGTGCCGTTGGTGCTGAGGTCGGTGTAGAAATAGTTGTCCCTGCGGCGTTCGATGCGCCCATGCAGACGGGAGGCCGAGCGGTGCGCGATGACGATGTCGCTCGCCGCGTCGCGCCCGATCAGCACCGTCGTCAGGTCCGCATCCATCACCAGCGCCCGATCCGCATGCTGCAGGTGCAGGATGCGCCCTCCGGTGTCGAGCATGCGCTGCTGTGTGCCCAGCACCGTGAGATCCTCGTCGTCCCGCCAGAGCAGCTCGAACAGGCGCAGCGCGCCCTGCTTGCCCTTGACGGGCAGCCGGTCGAGGTCCCGCGTGCGCTCGAGAATCGGCGCCGGCAAGGCCTGCGCCGTGGCCTCCGTGGTGATGATCTGGCCGCTCTTGGCGACCGTGGCCATGCGCGCAGCGGTATTCACCGCATCGCCGAAGAAGTCGCTCCCCTCCTCGAGCACCGGCCCGGCGTGAAAACCGATGCGCACGGCCAGACGCAGTCCGCCGAGCACCTTCATCCCGCTGACCCGCTCCTGCATGCCGGTGGCTGCCTGGGCCGCGGCCGCCGCCGTCGGAAACACCGCCATGATCTCGTCGCCCAGCGTCTTCACCACGCGGCCCCCGAGCGCGGCGGTGGCAGCCCGCAACTCGTCCAGGACCGACTCGACCGCCTTCAGCGCGCGCCGGTCACCCAGCTTCTCGTAGAGCGCCGTGCTGCCGCTGACGTCGGCAAACAGGATGGCGAGGATGCGGTTCGTCATGTGGCTATTCGCAAATATACCGCGCGGCTGATTTGACCCCGTTTCAGAGCCACGCCTGGATTGCCTACGTGGCGGAGCACGAGCGCCCCGGAACACACGACATCGTCGACGTCCCCGGCAGGGGCGCGATGGGGCTCGTCTTCAAGGGATTCTGTCCCGGCTTCGACCGCACGGTGGCGATCTAGGTCGAGCGCACGCAGATGCCGGCTCCGCAGCGCCGGCATCCAGGTAGAGACAACTGCCGGCATCGCGAGACCGCAGGCGAAGTACCCGACTATTTCGGCGGGTGGCGCTCCATCCGCTGCAGCAGTCGCCGGTACAGGAGCAGCAGGCCAAACAAGGCGAGGAGCAGCGCCACGATCAGCACCAGGACAACCACCAGCAAGGTCTTGCCCCACTCCTTGCCAGTCAGCTCCGCGCGGCTCGCGATCCCGGCCAGCTCCTCGAAGATCGCCTTGCGCTGCACGGTGATGGTCTCGCCCGCGTCAACCAAGATGGACGCGCGTTCCTTCTGGATGATCTCCGCCATCTGCTCGAGGGTTGCCCGGCGCTCGAGCTCGATGCGCGCAAACATGTCGCGCAGCGCGCTGGATCGCTCGCGCTCGAACCGCGTAAACAGGTCCTGCAGTGCGGTGGCCCGTTCCTGCGACAGCTGCGCCGGCATGCTCGCCACTACACGCACCGCGGAATCCGCAGTGACCGTGAGACCGCTGATGCTCGCCAGCAGGCGCTTCATTTCCTCGGTAGTCAGCATGTTGTGGGCGAAGAGCTCGGCATTCCAGCGCAGCTCGAACGGCGTGCGCTGCGTGAGGAACACAGCGCGCTCGGCGAGCAGCCGCGCCTGTTCGGCCTGCTGGACCGCGGCGCGCAGCGAGCTGAATGCCCCTTCTCCGGCTTCGGCGGCGCTCGCGCCCGCGCGCGGCATATCCGAAAGCCGCACATAGGCGACGCCGGCCGCCGACTGGCGCTCACCCGGCCAGCTTAGAATGACCTCGCGCAGGGCGGCGCGCGTCGGCGCGTCCACCCAGCGCTCGGCGAGCTTCCACGCGTCCGCCTCGTTCAGCTCCAGTGCCTTCGTCAAGCGCGCCTGCGGACTCTCGGCGAGCTTGCCGCGGGCTTCGTTGCGACTTGCGTCGGCAACCAAGGTAGTGTGCGTCAGCAAGTCGAGCAGCGAATCCACGGCGTCGGGACCCGTCACGATTCCGACCAATGCGGTACCGAGCGTCAATCTCGCGGTAAGGCTGAACCGCCGGACATCCGGATCCTTGTCCAGGGTGCCCGGCGCGGTCGCGGTCCCGACGCGCGATATTGCTGTGTCCGCAAGCGCCAGGAGCTGGCTCTGCAGTCGCGTCGCATCTGCGCTGGCGGCAGTCACGCGACGCTCGCGCGCATCGCCGCCGCCCGCTCCTGGCTTCGGCGGCGTGGGCGCCGTGGCGCAGGCTGCAAGTGCCACTGCTACGATCATGACGACCGCCAGCCGCCTACACATCACGGTGCCCTCCCCGCAGGATCATCGTCTGCCCCAGGTACCGGTAGCAAGCGTAGTGCGGGGACTGGCGGCTGATCTTGACGGAAATCAAGACCTGTCCTGTGTACGGATCACAAAGAAAGCCGCGGGAATGGCGGCCGGGCTATTTACCCGGCGATGCCACTGGCGTGACAACCGGTATACCAGAGGTGCGTCCACGCACGTACCCACGCCTTTCCGCAGCACTGCGCTTTTTGCTATCGTGCGCCTCATGCGTCCGATGAACAGCACACAATTGGTCGCCGCCTACGGCACCAACTGGGTAGGGACGCGGCTGCTGCGCGATCTCCGCAATGCCATGCGCGCGAAGCTCCTCGCGGCTACCACCGCATAGCGATGCCGCATATTTCCGTCGTCACCCCGGTCTACCGCGCCGAGGACTGTCTCGAGGAGCTCTACCGCCGGCTCGTCTCCGTGCTCCCGGGCATCACGCAGGACTTCGAGATCATCATGATCGAGGACTGCGGGGGCGATCGCTCGTGGGAGATCATCCGCGGCCTCGCCCAGCGCGACGCCCGGGTCAAGGGCATCCAGTTCAGCCGTAACTTCGGCCAGCACTACGGAATTACCGCGGGGCTCGACCATTGCGACGGCGATTGGGTGGTGGTGATGGATTGCGACCTGCAGGACCGGCCGGAGGACATTCCGCTCCTCTATGCCAAGGCGCACGAGGGCTACGAAGTGGTGCACGCGCAGCGGGACAGGCACCGGGACGCGCTGCTGAAGCGCTGGGGGTCCAACTTGTACTTCAAGCTGCTCGAGTATTTCGCCGACGTCACGTACGAAACTCCCGGCAACTTTCGCATCCTGTCTCGCAAGGTCGTCGAGAACTTCCGCCGCATGCGGGAACAGCTGCGGTACTCGACGGGCCTGCTGCACTGGATGGGATTTCCGACCGCCTATGTCAGCGTACAGCAGGCTAGGCGCCACGCCGGGGAGACGACGTACACCCTGGCAAAGCTGCTGAAGCTCGGCCTCGACGTCATCATCGCCTTCTCGGACAAGCCGCTGCGGCTGGCGGTACGGCTGGGGTTCATCATCGCGTTCCTCGCGTTCTGCTACGGGTTGTACATCCTCGTGAGCGCGCTGCTCTATGGACACCCGATTACCGGCTGGAGCAGCCTCATCGTCTCGATCTACTTCATCGGCGGCATCATCATCGCCATCCTCGGCGTGATCGGCATCTACCTCGGCAAGACGTTCGACGAAGCGAAGAAGAGACCGCTATACATCGTCATGCACACGACCTTCGAGAGCACTCGCTGCGATCGTTGAGCACGCTCCACGCATCCAACCTCCAAAGGCCCCGGTGAACACATGAGTTACGCTTACGTCGCCGTCTCCATTTCGCTCATGGTCTACTGCCAGCTCATACTCAAGTGGCAAGTGGCCGGTGCCGGAACCATTCCCGAGGACGCGGCCGGCCGGCTGGCGCTCGCGCTCGGGCTCCTGATCAATCCCTGGGTCGTCTCGGCGCTGGCCGCGGCGCTGCTCGCGGCGGTGTCGTGGATGGCAGCGCTGACCAAGCTCGACCTGTCGCACGCCTACCCGCTCGTGAGCCTGTCGTTCGTGGCGGTGACGCTCGCGTCGGCGTGGCTGCTCCACGAGCCCCTCACGGCGCTCAAGCTCGCGGGCGTCGCACTGGTCTGCCTCGGCGTGGCGATCGGGAGCCAAGGATGAACCTGCGGCCGGCCGCCGGCGCCCGGCGTTCCATGGTTGCCTGGGCCGTCCTCGGGCTGGTCATCGTTCTGTACTATTTCCGCTTCGCTGAGTACGACTGGGGAATGATGCCCACGTATTCACCGGTCGGGGACTGCCTGATGAGAGGCGAGCGGCTGGCGCCGTGCGCCCACTCCTTTCCCTACCCGCCGCTATTTGCCCTGCTCATGGTCCCGCTGACATTCCTGCCCATGTGGGCGAGGAACGTAATTTGGTACGGGGTATTGGTGAGCGCCACTTACGCCTGCTTGAGGATATGCGAAGCGCTCGTGGTCAGGGCGTTCCAGGTTCGGCGGGAGGAGCTGTTCTGGCTGAGGCTGTTCTCCGTGGCTCTGAGCCTGAAGTTCGTCTTGTCCGTGTTCGAGAACCAGGCTTACGACACGCTGGTGTTCTTCTTCATCCTCGTGGGGCTCTACGGCTTGTCGCAGAACAGAACCTTTGGCGCCGCAACGGGACTCGCTGCGGCGACCGCGCTGAAACCGACCCCTGCCTTGATGCTCCTGTACGCACTGTTCCTGCGGAAATGGAAGGTCTTCGCGCTGGGCGTTGGCACATGGTTGGCCCTCTCGATACTGCCGGACCTATTGTTCACGCCCAACCAGCCCGGACCCGGCTTCCTGCGAACGTGGATCGTGGATGTCGCCATCGGCGGGCTCCTGGGGACTTCTCCGGCCGACTACTACCCCCTGCTGAAGGAAGTCGGCCTTCTCAATCAATCGCTCAAGGGCTTGGTCTTCAACATCGCGTATGGGCGATTGGACGCGGACTTCGCCACGCATGCCCGAACGATTCTGTATGTCGTGTATTTCGTGTACGGATTGGCGGCGCTCGCGGTCCTCTTGCTCTCGGCGAAAGTGGAAGGCGCCTTGCTGTGGGGCGCGTCGGTCATCCTGATCAGCATGCTGCTGCTCTCGCCGGTATCCAGCAAGTCGCATTTCGTCGTCCTGTTGCTTCCTCACACGGCGATCGTGGCGTACCTGATCAGGCACCGCGAGGCATGGCGCACCGTCCTTCCGCTCCTGTGCGCAAGCTTTGCCCTGAACACGCTCACCTCGAGGCTTTTCATGGGACGGGAGCTGTCGAAACAGATGCTGGCCTCGGGATGCGTCACGCTGGGAACGCTGCTGCTGCTTGCCGTGGTTGCGGTGATCGTCCTCAGGAGCAGGAAAGCGGCGAAATCTATGTCGGGGGAGATGCGGCGCACCGGCTGAGCATCGGCGACGGCTCCAGCTCGTGGCCGCAAATAAGAAACCCCGGCACTCTTTCGAGCCCGGGGTTTCTTCTTGCATATGGCCTGGCGGTAACCTACTTTCGCATGCGACTGCACACTATCATCGGCGCAAACCCGTTTCACGGTCCTGTTCGGGATGGGAAGGCGTGGGTCCAGGCCGTTGTTGCCGCCCGACTGACTTTGGGCGCACCCAGAGCGCTTTCCCTGCACGTCGCCGAATTCTGGGTCCGTCTATGACCCAAGCAGCGACACGGCGCGGGTGCACCTGCGCATAGCGTGGCGTGCGCGCGCTCGTGTCACATCCTTTCCTTCGAGTGCCTGCTGCTAGGGCGTAGCGTGCTGCACCGACCTTAGAGTCGCGAGCCAGCGCATGAATTCGCCTTCCAGTCGACACGAATCAACCCAGCTTATCGGCTCATAATCACCGGTCTTGCTTCCTGCCTCATGCAGCACCCCACGCGTGATACATCGTCAGCCCTCTGTCAACCAAGGAAAGGACGTCTGTTATCCCAGAGTCCGTCCTGTTATCTTGCGCCCCACGCAACAGTCGTCCGGTCTTCGCTCAAGCAGGTCGCGCGCTCGCGGCCAGAGCCCAGATCAGGCGGTCGCGGCGCAATTCGATAACGAAAGGAGAGCGGAACATGATCAGTATGACCAAGCAGGTGTCGCACCTCCTCGGGGCCGTGGTCCTGGCCTCGGCAGCGGTAACCGCGAGCGCGGTGGATACACCGCCGTCGCTCGCCGGGGTTACCGTCATCGGCGCCGCGCAGGCGAACAGGATGATCAACGACGGTGTCGCGGTATACGACGTGCGGGTGGCCGCCGAGTACGCGGAAGCGCATATCAAGGGCGCGAAGAGCCTCCCGTACAAGGAAAGGAGCGCCAAAGCCGTAGACTTCGACAAGTCGAAGGACTCGTTCGATCTCAGGATGCTCCCGGCCGACAAGAACGCGCCAGTCATCTTCTACTGCAACGCCGGCGAGTGCTGGAAGAGCTACAAGGCCTCGAGCGTCGCCGTCTCCGCGGGTTACCAGCGCGTGCACTGGCTCCGCGGCGGACTGCCGGAATGGCGTGCGGCCAAGCTGCCCATTGAATAACGAGCCCGCCCTGCCGGCGCATTCCAGGAGGCGTACCGCGGTGAAAGCCATTTCCCTCCGCATTCAGCTGCTGGCGCTCGCCGCGATCTGCGTCGCACTGTTCGCGGGTCTGGGAACGCTGGTCATCACCGGCTCGCGTAGCGACGCCGCGGCGCTGCGCGCGCTGTACGTTCAAGGTCTGCAGCCCTTGCTCGCGCTGCAGGACATTGACCGTCAGCTTCGCGAGGTGCGTTTCCGGCTCGCCGGAGTCCTACTCGAGCAGATTCCGGTGCAAGGCAGCCGCAATCATCTCGCCGACACCAGACAGAGCGTGCCAGCGCTCTGGAAGCGGTACGTGGAGGCATCGCACGCGCGGGAGGGTGCCACGCGGGAGATGCTGGACGAGATCCGGCGGGGGTTGGACAGGTTCAGCGCATTCGCGTCCGAGCTTGAAACCGCCTACGCGTCCGATAACCGGTCAAAGCTGGCCGACCTCCTCGAGGACGACTGGCCGCAGGTGCACCTCGCGCTGCTCAAGCCCCTCGAGCGGCTGCTCCCGGTCGCCGTCAGTGAAGCGGATTCGCTCTACACCGAGCAATCGGCGGCGGCCTCCCGGCGCCAGACCCTCGCCGCGCTCGGCCTCCTGTTCGGGGTCAGCGTGCTGGCGCTGTTTCTCCTGCTGTTTCACCGCCGTCTGAGCCGCGCGCTCCGCGACATCGTAGCTTCGATGCGGCGCCTCGCTCGGGGAGACCTGGCGGTCCAGCTGGACGACCGCTCGAGCGCCGAGACCGCGATGATCAGTGCGGAGTTCACGCTCGCGGCGCGCATGCTGAGCGCGCTGGTCTCCCGAATCCACGGGATCGCGGCGCGCATGCAGGCCGCCTCGCGGGAGGTTGCGCTCGAGCACACCGCCCTCTCCGAGAGAACCACGCAGCAGGCGGCGTCCCTGGAGGAGACCGCGGCATCGATGGAGGAAATGACGGCGACGGTGGCGCAGAACGCGGAAAATGCACGCCGCGCGGCCTCGCTTTCCGAGGAGGCGGCATCCACTGCCTCGCGGGGCGGCGAGGCAGTGGGCGCGGCAGTGAGGACCATGGCGGGCGTCTCGGATTCGTCGAAGAAGGTCGGCGAGATCGTCGGCGTGATTGACGGCATCGCGTTTCAGACCAACATTCTTGCGCTGAACGCGGCGGTCGAGGCGGCGCGAGCCGGAGAGCAGGGCCGGGGATTTGCGGTCGTCGCTTCGGAGGTGCGCGGCCTCGCGAAACGTTCCGCGGAAGCCGCGCGGGAGATCCGCGATCTCATCAAGGCGTCCACGGCGCAATTCGACGCCGGGTCGGCGCAGGTGATGAGCGCGGGCGAGACCATGAAAGAGGTCGTCGCGTCCGTGCACCGCGTGCATGCCCTGATCAGCGAGATCTCCGGTGCCTCGGGCGAACAAGCGAAGAACGTGGCGCAGATGAATCTCACGCTCCAGCAGCTGGAGACGGTGACCCATCAGAACGCGACCATGGTGGGCGAGAGATCCGCGGATACGATGGAAGAGCACGCAACGGCCCTCGCGGAGGCGGTCGGCGATTTCACGCTCGCGGCCGGCGCACCGGGGGCCGGGAACGCCGTCGCGAACTCCAGCGCCGACTCGCACCCGGCGTTGCCGGTGCTCGAGCGGGAAGGCGTGGCGCCGGAGACAGACGGGACGGCAGTCGCCGTCCGAGGCAGGCGGTCCGCCTGAGGTTGGCGAGGCGCGCCTCATCCAGGGGCCCAAGGCGCGCGCGGCGCATCCCCCAACAAAAAACCCCGGCACTCTTTCGAGCCCGGGGTTCTTCTTCTGCATATGGCCTGGCGGTAACCTACTTTCGCATGCGACTGCACACTATCATCGGCGCAAACCCGTTTCACGGTCCTGTTCGGGATGGGAAGGCGTGGGTCCAGGCTGCTATGGCCGCCAGATTGACTTTGGGCACGCCCCGCGAGCGCCAACGGCGCCTTAGGCACGAGCCGCGATCCGGATGAAGTGAAGCCTGGGCAGGAGATGCT
>Ga0224500_10000617_pt1 | contig 23642 bp, 17 predicted proteins | sample SF_Oct11_sed_USG_FD_168126 | JGI IMG/M metagenome (GOLD analysis project Ga0224500, IMG submission 168126) | Sediment microbial communities from San Francisco Bay, California, United States - SF_Oct11_sed_USGS_4_1 | ecosystem: Environmental > Aquatic > Marine > Sediment | place: USA: California... | reverse complement strand
GCATGTTGAACGTGCGCGAGGCTCTCGCATGGCAAACGGTGGACGTGGTGGGAATCGGTGATAGTTATGTGGATTTAGCGCACAAGGTGTTTTTTGATCGGTTTAAAGCGTACAACCTCAAGTACCATTCTTTAGCTGTCTTTGGATACGGCCCTGCAAACTATAATGTTCTTATGAACGAGTATGGTCGTACCTTGAGCCCCAAGGTCTATATCTACTCGGTATATTTGGGGAATGATCCGGGAGATATACGGCGATATGAAAATTGGCGCGCGACTGGCAAAGGGTGGTATGAGCACAATGGGGGGTATGTATTTCCCATACAACGCCAGGGGCTTGTCTGGGGATGGCATTTGTTTCTAGGGCGGGCAAAGAGTTTTGCAACTAGGATCATCAGCCGCGTGAATGCCGAATCATATGCGGCATTGCGCGGGCTTGTAAAAAGAGACGACGCAGAGACGGTATTTGAATACATACACCAGGCTAAAACGCTAGCCGAAGCACAACAGGCAGAGTTGTTGGTGGTTATTGTCCCTCGTACGACTGACCATAAACCGCTTCTAGACTCCATCGCGTCAAAGTTGGTCGGGTTGTGTGCGGGCAAAGGGGTTATGATTCTTGATTTAGATGCTGCATTTGAAGATGCTCAAAATCGCGATGCGTTATTTGCCGCTGACGGGCACTGGAACGAGGCGGGAATGCACGTAGCCTGGACATATTTGTGGGATACCAAACTACGCCTGCTGTTGTCACCGACGGCTCAATACGGTGTGGCTGCTCACGGCGGAATGAAGTAACAAATGAGTGCCGGCCAGACATTTGTGAGCATTACTGCTATTCCCTTATCCGCCTTACCGAAACAATGCTGCAGTGCCGTCCACTGTCAGTAGCGCATGGCTGTTGAGACGAGTGATTGAATAAAGGGAGCTGGAGCATGCCTGGAATAGTCGGAATCATCGGAAAGGGGCCTCGTGGCAAACACGAACATGACTTGAAGCTCATGATCGACTGCATGAAATATGAGCCGTTCTATACATCGGGTTCTTACATCAATGAACCGTTAGGTGTTTATATCGGTTGGACGTGCCATGAGGATTCATATGCCGACTGTATGCCGGCAACAAATACAAAGCGAGACGTCATCCTGCTGTTTGCAGGAGAGAATTTTCCCGGTGGAATCGGTACGGAGAATGGCAAGGCAACTGCTCTGCTGGAGCAATACGATCGGGAGGGAGCGGCCTTTCTCAATGAGTTGAACGGTTGGTTTTCTGGCGTGCTTGTGGATCTTCGCAAATCCCAGGTCATCCTGTTCAACGATCGGTATGGTATGCGACGAGTGTACTATCATGAGGACGGCGACCTGTTTCTGTTCGGGTCGGAAGCGAAGTCATTACTGAAGGTGAGGGCACATCTACGTCAACTGGAGCTACAAAGCCTCGGTGAACTGATCAGTTGTAACTGTATCCTAGAAGGGCGAACTCTTTTTCACGGCATTTCGTTAATGCCCGGTGGATCAGCCTGGAGCTGGGTAGATGGAGTCGGCCAGGCAAGAGATGTCTATTGCAAATTAAGCGATTGGGAGAGCGCGTCCCCGCTGGATGAAGCGACATTTTACGCTGCGCTCAAAGAGACAGTCGGCAGAGTCATCCCGAGATACTTCAGGGAGGAGGGCCGTGTCGGGATGTCGCTGACCGGTGGATTGGATTCTCGTCTCATGATGGCCTGCCTCAACCCCGCTCCCGGCGAAGTGCCGTGCTACACCTTCGGCGGGCAGAAAGACATGCTCGACATAACGATCGCGCGGGAGGTGGCCAAGGTCTACGGTCAGACTCACGTCACCATCAGACTAGACGAGGCGTTCTTAACCGAGTTCCCGCGTTTCGCGGAGAAAACCATCTATGTGACCGATGGGAGCTCCGATGTGGCCAATACCCATGACATGTATCTCAATAAACTGGCCAGAGGAATCGCTCCGATCAGAACCACCGGCAAGTTTGGAAGCGAGGTGATTCGTGATCATAGCATGTTCAACGCCGGGCGATATGAAGGAGGCCTGTTTCATGGAGATCTGAAGCCCTTCATCCATAGAGCGGTTGAGACGCTTGGGGAAGTGAAGAAAGGTCATCCGATCTCGGTTGCGACGTGTAAAGATTTTCCGTGGCGGGAATACAGCAAGATCGCCATAGAGGATTCTCAATCCACATTTCGTTCCCCGTACATGGACAATGACCTTGTCCGGTTGATGTATCGGGCGCCTGCCGGAATCCGTGCTTCAAATCATCCGCAGCGGCGCATTATTAGAGAGTGCAATCCGAACTTGAGCGCCATCCTCTCAGACAGAGGATACGGAGAGCAGACCAACTCTTTCATGAGACGACTCGTCGAGTTGTATTACTATGCGTTGTTTAAAGTGGACTATACATACGTTTCCGCGCTGCCTCATTGGCTTACACGGCTTGATTCCTTGTGCTTGGCGGTAAACGGCGGCAAACCATTGTTCGGGATATCACAGAAATTCGAATTTTATCGAATATGGTACCATCGGCAGTTGGCTGATTATGTCAAAGAAATGCTCTTGGACCCTCAAACACTGAAGCGGCCGTATTACGATGCACAGTATTTGGAAATGATGGTGCGGAGCCATACGAGGGGAACCCGGAATTATACGACGGAAATTACCAAAGCCCTGAGTTTCGAATTGACCCAACGGCTGTTAGTGGACAGATAAAGGGTGGTTCCGAATGCCTCCGGGTCAGTAGCCGTTTTAGCAATTCATAAGAAGTTGTACTCGTGCCTCCTACGATTGCATTGCTCCTGACGATTCTGTTCATAGCGGTTCTTTATGCAAGAGATTATAAGGAGCGCTGTACGCCCTCGCTCGCGCTTCTTATCCCGTCGGTGTGGATACTCATCCATGGATCACGCTCGGTTTCCGAATGGGCCAATGTATTACTCGGTGTAAACGTGGCTGGCGGTGATGTCGCTGAAGGGAGTCCCCTCGACAGGAATGTAACATTTGTTCTCATGGCCGCTGGGTTGGCGGTCCTGTTGAAGCGAGGTATCTCATGGTCAAACGTGTTTCGAAGCAATCCATGGTTAATACTGTTCTTTCTCTATTGCGCTTTAAGCATCGCATGGTCGGATTTCCCGCTGTTGGCATTAAAGCGGTGGTTCAAGGCGCTGGCGGATCCAATCATGGTTCTGATTGTCCTTACGGACCGCGATCCGTTGAAAGCTCTGGACATTGTGTTAAGAACAATGGTGTATTTTCTGGTCCCTTTCTCAGTATTGTTCGTCAAGTACTATCCCCACTTGGGGCGAACATATTCTGAATGGACAGGTGCTGCCTCGTACGGGGGGGTGACAACAAATAAAAACGCACTCGGATTTGTACTTATGCTGTGTGGATTGGCATTAGTATGGAGACTCTATAGAACGGGAAACGCGAAGTCTTGGAATAAAATAGATAATGTAGGGATGCCGTTAGTGCTACTCCTCATGGTGGGTTGGCTCTTCCAGATAGCGGATAGCATGACTTCTTTTGTGTTCTTTTTGATTGGAGTGACGCTGTTCGTGGTGCTCGGTTTCTCCACCATCAGAAAACATCTATCGGTATACCTGATAGTAGGCGTGTTAGTGTTTCTGGTGTTACAGGCCACCGTGAATGTCACAGACCTGCTGCTATCCGGTACGGGCCGGGATGGAACATTGACGGGAAGGACCGCCTTGTGGGCTGTCTTATTACCCATGCAGCAGCAGCCTGTATTTGGCTATGGCTTTGAAAGCTTCTGGTTAGGTGACAGGCTGACAAAACTACAGAGCCTTTGGTATTGGAAGCCAACCCAGGCTCACAGTGGGTATATCGAGCTTTACTTGAATCTAGGATGGATAGGATGGTTGTTTTTTGGAGCCGTGATTCTGTCTTGCTATTGGAAGATGACCAAATTGCTTACAATGGGACGTTGGATGGACGATCGTCTCCTTTTTGGAAGATTGGGTGTGACGTATCTTCTAGTCTATCTCCTCTACAATTATACTGAGGCGGGATTCAAGTCGCTGCATCTCCTGTTCCTGTTCTTTCTTCTTTTCACCATGGTGGATGTTTCTAGAGGTGGCTTGGTAAAATCCGTTTCTGCTGCTCTGCCAGGCAGGGCTAGAAATATTAGTGCGACCGTTGTTGACCCTCTCCCCACGGTTTAGTGCCTCCACCCCTCACAGGCAGAATACCGGCAGAATGCTGAAAAGTTCCTCCAGCGGCGTTCTCGCATGACTCAGAGGCTCAACAGTCCTTGCTATCATCGTGCAACGGTGCGCGAGGGAGAAACCGAGTATTTTCAGCAAACTGCCAGCGAACGTGTAGCGTGAGGCCATAGGTCTCCTTCTATAGTCCATCCAGATGAAATAAGTGAGCTAATGAAATCTTCTTGTTCAGTGATAGATGACTCACGTGAACCTATGAAGTCTTTACGGATCCTGGTGCTTGCTCCCGGATGCAATCCTGATTCCACCAGTACGGCTCTTGTGGGCTATGCTCATAGCGAAGCACTGGCTCGTCTTCACACGGTCACACTGGTTGGAATTGAAAAACACGGAGAGAACCTGCGTCGCAAGCGAGACCGGTTTCATGCCGTTGAGACCGTTCATTCACCCTGGATGACTTCCATTTCTGATTGGATTATCCGATGCATATTCAAGGGGGACTATGGCAGTCAGGCTTTGACGGCATTAGGCTACCCGTTCCAAGTGCTCTTTGAATGGAAGGCCTGGAGGCTCTTTCGTTCACGAATCATGTCGGGAGAGTTCGATGTGGTGCTGCGCCTCCTGCCGGTTGTACCGACATTACCCAGTCCTTTTGCATTCTTCCTTCGTCGAGGACCGATACCGTTTGTTATCGGTCCCATCAACGGAGGTCTCCCTTGGCCGGCTGGTTTTAGCCAAGCAGACAAGCAGAAAGAATGGGTTTCCGGTCTGCGGAATCTCTACCGATATATGCCATTCGCCCGGTCGACATTTCGTTACGCGAAAGCCATCATTGCTGGATCGTCCCAAACCTGTTCGGAATTTCAAAGGTATCAGGAAAAACTGTTTTTTGTTCCGGAGAATGGAATTAGCCAAACCCTTCTAGGAAAAGCCACACCAAAGCACAAGCATACTGAACCGCTAGAGTTGATTTATCTGGGCCGGCTCATTCCATACAAAGCCTGTGATTTGGCTGTGCGGGCTGCTGCGCCTCTGTTGAGGCAAGGACGGGCTAGAATGACCATTGTCGGATATGGTCCTGAGCGAGGTAATTTGGACAACCTTGTCAGGGTTCTTGGAGTTGAGAGTGCTGTTGAGTTTTGCGGCCGGGTGCCACATAGCGAGGCCATGGACCGGTTGCACAAGGCTGATGTGCTTATTTTCCCATCAGTGCGTGAATTTGGTGGTGGTGTGGTATTTGAGGCACTGGCTTTAGGTGTTGTGCCCATCGTTGCGGATTTCGGAGGCCCCGGTGATATCGTCAATTCCCAAGTAGGCTATAAGGTCCCGCTTACAAACGAGCAGGATGTAGTGGCACATATAGAAAAAGTTGTGATGGGCTTAGTTGAGGAGGGCAACTGTCTCGTTCAAATGCAAAATCAAGCGATGCAGTACGCGCGTGACCAATTGAGTTGGGACGGGAAGGCGCAGTTTGTAAGCAAAATACTTCTTTGGTCCGTAGGTCGAGGGTCGAAACCCAGCTTATCTCCCCCGAAAGCCTTGTGCTGATGTCTTGGCTGTTTGTCGATTACCTAAGCCAGCGGAGCGGTGTTGGCACGCTCGCAATAGGTTGAGTTGTTCCTCTCTGTTTTGATCTTCCTGCAGGAAAGTTAATAAAAGGCACAATGGGTGATATGAAATGAGGGTGTGGCTATGAAAATCACGATTTTCGGAATGGGCTATGTGGGGTGTGTGACGGCGGCATGCCTGGCGAGGCTGGACCATACTGTGATCGGAGTGGATGTCGATCCGAACAAGGTCGATATGATCAATCGGGCACAGAGCCCGATTATCGAGCCGGGCCTGTCAGATCTCATCAAAATAGGCGCCGGCGACGGAAGACTTCGTGCGACGACCGATGCGGTTGAGTTGGGGGATATCTCGTTGGTCTGTGTCGGAACCCCCAGCAACGATAACGGTAGTCTGGGGTTAAAGCATTTACTCCGTGTCGTTGAGCGGATCGGTGAATTGCTCAAACATACGGACGGATTCCATGTCGTGACCATTCGCAGCACGGTCTTGCCTGGTACGGTGGAGGATATCGTGATGCCTCTGTTAGAGGAGAAGTCGTCCCAAAAGGCCGGTCGCGATTTTGGTCTCTGCATGAATCCGGAGTTCATGCGCGAGACGACCGCGATCGAGGATTTCCATAATCCTCCCTTTACGATTATCGGGCAGCGGGATGACCGAAGTGGAGATGTGGTGGCGAAGCTCTATGAGACGATCAAAGCGCCGATGGAGCGGTCGACCATTCCTGTGGCGGAAATGGTGAAATATGCCTGTAATGCATTCCATGCCACCAAGGTCTGTTTCGGGAACGAGATCGGCAATCTGTGTAAAAGCATGAGCATCGACAGCCATCGCGTCATGGAAATCTTTTGCAAGGACACAAGGCTGAATCTGTCTCCCTACTATTTAAAGCCTGGATTTGCCTTTGGCGGATCTTGTCTTCCGAAAGATTTGCGTGCCATTACCTATCAGGCGAAACGCAACGATGTGGACGTGCCGTTGCTGGCGTCCTTGATGCCGAGCAATGAAAGACAAATCCAACAGGCATTCCGACTGGTCAAAAGTTCGGGGCGTTCGAAAATCGGTGTATTGGGATTGAGTTTTAAAGCTGGTACGGACGATGTGCGGGAAAGCCCGATCGTCATCTTGATCGAAATGTTGATCGGGAAGGGGTATCAAGTCTCGATTTACGATGAGGAAGTATCGTTGGCCAAGCTGTACGGTGCGAATAAACGCTATCTCGATGAAACGATTCCTCACGTCACATCGTTGATGGAGTCGTCCGTGTCTAAAGTGATTGAGAAGTCGGATGTGGTCATCGTCAGCAAGAAAACCGATCATTTCAGGAATGAGCTTGAGGGCGCGACGAAAGACATTTGTATAGTAGACCTGGTGCGTATTTTTGGCGCACATCAGGCAGTCTCGCGCTATGAAGGCATTTCTTGGTGAATGAGAACCGGATAGAGGAAGGAGTGGGCCAATGAGCGAGTCACCTGGGAAAGTCCTCATGCTTGTGGAAAACCATTTTCCCGGTGATGTGCGCGTCAAGAGTGAAGCCGACATCCTGACGGCTGCCGGATATTTCGTGACGGTTATTGCGCTGCGAGGCAAGAGTGAGACATCGATCAGTAAAGTAGTCGATAACATTCACGTGTACGCCGTTCCTAAAGTCACGCTGTTTACGAAAACGCGGAAGGAGAATGCATCGGGCCTTCAGCATGTGTGGATGAGAGCCGTCGCCTTCATCGGCTATGCGTGGGAGTATCTGTATTTCACGACTGCCTGTTTTGTCATGAGTCTGTATGTGGCGGTGAAGCATGGATTTGACGTGATCCATGCGCACAACCCTCCGGATACCTTATTCCTCGTCGCAGCGGTCTATAAACTCGCCGGGAAAAAGTTTGTTTTTGATCATCATGATCTCTCCCCCGAGCTCTATCAATCTCGTTATCAAGCCGACAAGGGGATTGTCACGATCGTGCTCGGCTTACTGGAGAAGGCGAGCTTGAAATTAGCGGATATAACGATCGCCACCAACGACTCCTATCGTGCCATTCAGATTGAGCGAGGCAAGGTGAAGCCTGAGAACGTGTTTGTGGTCAGGAACGGTCCCAATCTGAAACGGGTCAACTATCGCACGCCAAGCGAGCGGTTGCGCCGCATGAACAAAACGATTCTTTGCTATGTCGGGGCCCTCAATCCTCAGGACGGAGTCGATTATTTGCTCCGCTCGCTGCGCGATCTGGTGTGCAAGCTGAACCGAACAGATTTTTATTGCGTCATCATGGGCAGTGGAGATTCTTTGGAGGATCTCAGAAAATTGGCGAGAGAGTTGGATCTCGACGGGTATGTGGAGTTGCCCGGATATGTTTCGGAAGAGGATTTGATGAGCAACTTGTCCGCTGCCGATATCTGTGTGGACCCCGACCCGTCCAGCCCGCTGAACGATGTCTCGACCTGGATCAAGATTATGGAATACATGGCCATGGGTAAGCCTATTGTCACATACGACTTGAAAGAGACGCACTGGTCTGCCCAGGATGCCGCTCTCTATGTGAAGCCCAACAATGAGGAGGAGTTTGCGCAAGCGATTGTCAAACTGATGGATGATCCGGAGCTTCGCGCAAAAATGGGCGAGTTTGGACGGCAACGAGTCGAGCGTGAATTGAAGTGGGAAATCGTCGGCCAAAACCTCGTTCGGGCGTACAAAGCTCTCCTTGGCTAGCATACAGTATCAACTCCTCCTGACTCTAACGATAGACAGTCAAGTTTGCGCTCTTGCACACAGGCCAAATAGTATGTGCGGAATTTGCGGTCAATACAACTTTGCCGACGACGTTCCGGTTGAGGCTGATGTCATCAAGAGAATGACCGGAGCATTAGCCCATCGTGGACCGGATGATGATGGCTTCTTTCTGGCCGGCCCAGTGGGGTTGGGGTTTCGTCGACTGTCGATCATTGATCTTCATGGCGGTCATCAGCCGATGTCGGACCAGGCAGAGTCCGTCTGGGTCGTGTTTAACGGCGAGATTTATAACTTTAAAGAGTTGAGGGACGAACTGGAGTCTTTCGGCCACGTCTTCCGGACAAACTCCGACACTGAAGTCATTGTGTATGGGTATAAGCAATGGGGAGATGAAGTCCTCCATCGCATGAACGGCATGTTCGGACTTGCAATTTGGGACGTCAAGAAGCAGCGGCTGCTTCTGGCACGCGATCCGTTCGGTATCAAGCTGGTGTACTACAAGATCGACGGAAACCGACTGTGCTTTGGTTCGGAAGTCAGGGCCATCCTCCAAGGCAGTCAGGAGAAGGTGCACATCGATCCGGTTTCACTCAACTTGTTTCTTCGGTATCGCTATACCCCCTCACCATATACGCTGTTCAAAGGCATACAGAAGCTGCCGGCAGGCAGTAAATTGGTAGTGGAAGGAGGCGCCTATCATCTCAGCCGGTGGGATCGGCCCAAGCCTGTGCCCTTTGTCCCGGCCAAGTCGGATACTGACGCTCAGGAAGAACTGCTCGAGTTGTACAAACAAGCCGTACAACGGCATTTGATCAGCGATGTGCCGGTCGGGTTGTTGCTCAGCGGCGGCATCGATTCAGGCCTATTGTTGGCCCTCATGAATCTGTTCGGACAAGCATGGCCGACGTATACGGTCGGATATGGCGCAACCTACATGGATGATGAGCTTACCGACGGGTCGGAAACGGCGCGTATGCTGGGCTCGAACCATACATCGGTGATCGTGACGAGATCCATGTTTGAGGAGGCGCTTCCCAAAATCGTAGCCTGTCTTGAAGAGCCGGTGGCGACGTCCTCGATCGTTCCGATGTATTTTGTCTGCGAGCGAGCCAGACAAGATGTAAAGGCGGCGTTGATCGGGCAGGGGCCGGATGAACTCTTCGGTGGCTATCGCAGACATCTTGGAGTTCGGTACGGTGCGTACTGGGGCCGCGTACCTTCATGGATTCGTGGAACGATTTCTTCCACCATACGCGCACTGCCGAGGAATGAGACGCTCAAGCGGGGTACCTATGCGCTCGATATCCCAGACCGTTTGAAGCGGTACCAGCATGTATTGTCCATTTTGCCGGGTGAAACGATCGATGGACTGTTTCAGGACGGCGCAGTCCCGACCGATGCGGGCGACAAGATTCTGGAATCTTGGAGCGACCTAAACGAGTTAATGACCGAGACAGATGAGCTCGGCGGGTTTCAATTTCTGGAAGTTCGTTCAACGCTGCCGGATGAATTACTGATGTATGCGGATAAGCTCTCGATGGCCCACAGTCTTGAGCTCCGCGTACCTTACCTGGATAAGGAAGTGGTTCAATATGCGGAGCGTTTGCCGGCGAATGTGAAGGTGAGAGGTCTGGTTCAAAAATGGCTGCACCAACAGGTATGTCGGTCCTACCTGCCGGACTCGATTATTCGGCGGAGGAAGCGGGGTTTCGCGGGAAACGTGGTGGATGACTGGTTCCGTGGTGCGTTGAAGAGCCGGATGGGTGACATGTTCATGGATGGGAATTCGAAAATGTACCAGTACTTGAAGCCGGAATCCGTCCAGCAAATGTATCACGCGCATGCCGCAGGCAGGCACGACAATCACAAAATTCTGTTCAGCCTTATCGTATTGGAACAATGGCTGAGAGTGAATTGACTGAGAGTGTCATGACACAAGAGGGAAACCTTATCGGACAGAACGAGCCTGTCTTAGTGACTGGGGCGACAGGATTCATCGGCTACAAAGTGGTCGAAACTCTCTTGGAACGAGGCTTTCGCCGGATCCGTTGTTTTGCCAGGCCGACGAGTTCCATGAGCAAGTTGGAACAGCTCATAGCGCGGTACGGACAAGATGCGGAGATCGACCTGATTCAGGGGAATCTGCTGCGCCGTGAAGATTGCTTGGATGCGGTGAAAGATATTGCGGTCATCTATCATCTGGCTGCGGGAGCAGGAGAAAAGTCGTTTCCCGACGCCTTCATGAACTCGGTCGTGACGACACGCAACTTGTTGGATGCCGTGTTGCAACAGGGTGGCCTCCGGCGGTTTGTGAACGTCAGTTCATTCACGGTCTACACGAACGATCGAAAGCCGAGCGGAGCGCTGCTTGACGAATCCTGTTCGGTCGAATCCGACCCTCGACGAATCACGGATCCCTATTGCTATGCCAAGGTCAAGCAGGATGAACTGGTCATGGAATACGGGAAGAAACATCGCATTCCTTATGTGATCGTCAGGCCTGGTTCGGTGTTCGGACCGGGGAAGACCCAAATCACCGGACGGGTCGGCATCGATACATTCGGTGTATTTCTGCACCTCGGCGGGAGCAATCACCTCCCCTTCACCTATGTCGATAACTGTGCCGACGCAATCGTGCTGGCAGGACTGAGGCAGGGAGTCGATGGTGAATCGTTTAACATCGTCGACGACGATTTGCCGACCAGCAGGGAGTTTCTGAATCTCTACAAGTCGAATGTGAGGCGGTTTCGCTCATTCTATGTACCTCATGCCGTGAGCTACCTCTTTTGCCTATTGTGGGAAAAATATTCAGTCTGGTCGCATGGTCAGCTTCCTCCTGTCTTTAGTCTCAGGAGATGGCGCGCGGAAATTAAACCTACCGGTTACAGCAATGCAAAACTCAAGTCACGTCTTGGATGGGCTCCGAAGGTACCGATGGATGAAGGATTACACAGGTTTTTCGACGGCTGCCGGGAGATGAGACGCGATGCTTAGAGTGGCCATCGTGGGCTGCGGGAAGATTGCCGATGCGCACGCCCATCAGATCCGGCGAATATCCGATTGTGACATCGTGGCAGTCTGCGACACCGAACCGCTCATGGCGAGGCAATTGGCCGAGCGATTCGGGATCTCACGATGTTTTACGGACCTAGGCGAGTTATTGAGCGAGACGAGACCTGATGTCGTTCACCTCACCACTCCGCCTGAGAGCCATTACAAGCTGGCGGTGATGTGTCTGGAGCGAGGAAGCCATGTCTACGTAGAGAAGCCCTTTACGCTCAATTACCCGGATGCGAAACGACTTCTTGCCTTGGCTGATGAGAAGGGGTTGAAGGTGACGGCCGGACACGATGCCCAGTTCGGCCATGTCGCTCGACGGATGCGGGCATTGGTCAAGAGCGGGTATCTCGGCGGGGTTCCGGTGCACATGGAGAGCTCGTACTGTTATGAGTTGGGAGACTCGGGCTATGTCCGTGCACTTTTGACCGACAAGCAACATTGGGTTCGTCGTCTTCCCGGGCGCTTGCTGCACAATATCATCAGCCACGGAATCGCCAAGGTGGCGGAGTTCTTACAGACCGATTCCCCACACGTGATTGCCCACGGATTCGTCAGCCCATTTCTCAAGGCACGGGGCGAGACTGAAATCATCGATGAATTACGGGTCATTATCAGTGAAGAGAACGGTACGACGGCCTATTTCACCTTCTCATCGCAGATGCGACCGGCGTTGCACCAGCTACGCGTATATGGTCCGACAAATGGCTTGATCGTGGATCAAGATCAGGAAACGCTGATCAGGCTTCCAGGTGCCAAAGGCAAGAGTTACGTCGAGAAATTTGTCCCTTCCTTGAACTTTGCCGGTCAATATTTGTCCAATCTGGATATGAATGTTAGGTCGTTTCTTCGACGGGACTTCCACATGAGCGCCGGTATGCACTATTTGATCGAATCATTCTATCGCTCAATCACCGAGGGAAGCCCCGTGCCGATTCCATATCGAGAGATCTTGCTGACAGCAAAGCTCATGGATGACATCTTTAGGCAGCTGGACGTACAGCAGCATCACGATAAGGGTTCCTCCCTGTAGATAGGCTAGTAGAATTAGGTATAGTCACTAGGCAGACGAGTTTCTAATGGATACTGACGTCATCATTGCAGGAAAGCCATATGTGATTCGGAAAGGCCCCGTTCGGGTATTGTCCTTGCGGCGAGAGTTGATCGATCAAATCGGCGATCCAACAGCGGAGATCGAAGAAATCAAGCACGGCAATGTTCGTGCGGACTTACTGACGATTGTTCAGCATCCGTTGAATCCACGTCCTTCATGGCCATATGTCATGGAGTGGGACAATAGAGCTATTCTCGAAATCAAGAGTTATGACCATTGGTTAATGAAGCAGATTCCACAGCAGACAAGAAACAAGGTTCGTAAGGCAGAGAAGAAGGGTGTCATTGTTGAAATCGAACCTTTTAGCGACAGGCTGATCGGTGATTTAGTTGGTATGTTTAATGAGTCTCCCATGCGACAAGGTAGGCCCAATCGATATTATGGATGGGATATTGAGATGGTGAGACGTGTATGGATGACCGATCTTGATAGAAGCGTATGGATCGTAGCGTATTACGGAAGAGAGATGATCGGTTTTATCAAGCTCATTCTTGGCGATGGAATCGCGAGAACGAGCGGCACTATCGCCAAGTTTGCGCATAGGGATAAAGGTACCATGAACGCAGTGTTGGCCAAGGCAGTGGAGCTATGTGCTGCCAAAGGGATCCCTTTGATGGTTTATGGGCAATTCATTTATGGAAGAAAAGGGGAGGATTCACTGACCATTTTTAAGGTGAATAACGGCTTCAAACGATTCGATATTCCCCGGTGGTATATCCCGTTATCATTAAGGGGACGTGTCGGATTAACTCTTGGTTTGCACAAAGAGCTCATTGATTTTGTGCCGGCGCGCACACTGAAGCTCATCAGGGCAGTTAAGAGCAGATGGTATCAGTCTGCAGCGCAACAACCAGCAGCTGATGGAGGCGGATGAACGTTCATGGAATGGGCGTGAAAATCTGATAAGACTTGTCGGTCCGTCGTGTTCACGACGCAGAAATGAGTTTGGAGTACATCTGGTGTCGCTGTTCCAGTGTTATCTCTGTCGATTTGTACGGTCCGCATAGCGCGGTCGCTAACCTCCCGCTCTTCGCTGAAGCGTAGATCGCCCTAGCTATCATATCTGTCCGTATTGTAGGCGCAAAATAACAGAAGGTGAATCTTGCCTATGTGGCCTGAAGCTGTAGGTCGTGAAATTGCATTCGACTGCAAATCGTTCGTGGGGGATCGTCCTTGCACGTGGCATAAGTCGACGGGCGTAGTATGTGTCTGCGAGCACTACCAGAAAGTGGAGGAGCGGGTATTGATGATCAAGCTCGATGCCATGGGGGATGTCTTGCGCACGACGGCGTTGCTTCCTCCACTCGTGGAGCGCCATCCTCACGCTGCCATCACGTGGATTACCAGGAAAGAAGCGCGCCCCTTACTCGAACACAATCCTTACATCAGTGAAATCCTCGACTATGGCCAAGATGCGTTGCTCCAGCTGCACGTGCGAACGTTTGATCGAGTCATCAACCTTGATGCGGGAAAGACAAGCGCAGCCCTGGCCAGTGCCGCAAACGGAAAGACGAAGGATGGATTCGTGCTTGATCCTAAGGGCTTTGTTCAGCCGACCAATGATGCGGCTAGGGTCTGGCTTGAGATGGGAATCTTCGATGATCTGAAACGGCAGGGGACGAGAACGTATCAAGATCTGATGACGGATATTGTTGGGTTGTCTGGCCGTCCTCATCGGTATGTCTTGAGTTTGACCGATGAAGAGCATGAGGAAGGCCGAGTGCACTTACGGAATCTGGGAGTCGACTTTTCTCGTCCCGTTATCGGACTCAACACCGGAGCGGGACGCCGATGGCAGCTGAAGCAATGGCGTGAGGAAGGATATCTGAACCTGATCGACCGTCTTACCAAAAAGAGTGGCGTCCAGTTCGTCCTCCTCGGGGGACCGGATGAACGGTCGCGTCATCAGAGGCTTATTGCCCGTGCCGGCGTTCCTCTGATCGACGCAGGCTGCGACAACCCTGTCAGACATTTTGCATCATTGGTAGGGGCCTGCAACATGATAATCACTGGTGACACGCTGGCCATGCATCTAGCATTAGCCTTGGGACGCCGAACGATTGTGCTGTTTGGGCCAACTAGCGCAGATGAGATCGAACTTTATGGTCTCGGTGAAAAAGTTGTGCCGCAAATGGATTGCCTCAGTTGCTATAAACCGACCTGTGATTTTACGCCGAATTGCATGGACTTGATCAGCACGGACATGGTGGAGGCGGCAGTTGATCGTCAGTGGAGGCATATTAACTCCCATGCTAATCTTTCCGGGTCAAACAAGGCCGTGTGACACATGGAGCATGGCAATGGTCAGTCTGGACCTAAAGTAGCTTTGCTCACAGCCGGAAGAGATAGACCCTATGCGTTCGGCATGGCATCGGTCTTGATGAGGAAAGGCATAGCTCTCGATATTATTGGTGGTAATGATCTGGACGATCCTCAATGGTATACGGGGCCCCACGTAGAGTTTCTCAACTATCGCGGTGATTCCGATAGCCAGGCAAGTGTGCCAAGTAAAGTGATACGGATTCTGTATTACTATGCGCGGCTTCTCCGCTATGCCCTTATGAGCCGTGCCGACGTATTTCATATTTTATGGAACAATAAGTGTGAAGTATTCGATCGCGTTCCGTTGATGCTGTACTACAAGCTTCTTGGGAAGAAAACGGTACTCACCGTCCACAACGTCAATGCCGGAGAGCGTGATGGGTGCGACTCCTGGTTCAACCGGTGGACGCTGAAAGTCCAATATCGTCTGGCGGATCATCTGTTCGTTCATACGAACCGCATGAAAACGGAACTGACGGGTAGGTATAGGGTCGCTACGGAAAAAGTCTCAGTGATTCCCTTCGGGATCAACAACGCGGTGCCTCAGACAGATTTGACACCGACTGAAGCGAGACAGCGGTTGGGCATTTCCGAGTCCGATCAAACACTGCTATTCTTCGGTAACATCGCCCCGTATAAGGGTTTAGAGTATCTCATTGATGCCTTCCAGCTCATCAATCAAGCGGAACAGCGCTATCGATTGGTGATTGCCGGTCATCCAAAGAATTGTGAGGACTATTGGATCTGTATCCAGGCGTTACTCAATACCCATCATTATCGAGAAGGAATACTACAGAAGATCGAGTTTGTGCCCGATTGCGACACGGAGATCTATTTTAAAGCAGCCGATGTGCTCGTGTTGCCGTATCGTCACGTCTTTCAAAGTGGAGTTCTATCCTTGGGATACAGTTTTGGATTGCCGGTCATTGCGTCGGATGTCGGTTCGTTGCGTGAAGACATTCTCGAAGAGAGAACCGGGTTTGTTTGCAGACCGGAAGATGCAAAGGATTTAGCGAGGGTAATCGAGCAGTATTTTTCTAGTGAGCTCTATCGGGGGCTGAGTCATAGACGATCTGAGATACGGAGCTACGCGTCTACGAAATATTCGTGGGAGACTGTCGGCGACCAGACTATGAAGGTCTATGCGAAGTTGAGGGACGGACAGTCGGAGCCGGAGAGGTTCAGTGCAGCTCGTTAGTGGCAATTTATGAGTCGCCAGTGATGACCTCAATAAACGTTCGAAGATAATCTCAACAGATGAGAATTGCTTACATTGCCCCATATCAAGGTCCTGGTCTGCTTAGGAGTCGGCCTATCGTTGCCAATCTCAGTTTGGCTGGGTCTATCAAAACTGAACTGATCGCCGGGCTACTCAGCGAGAATAACCATGAAGTGGAAATCATTTCACAAGGCGAAGTCGTTAAATTGCAATGTAAACGGTATCCTGCATTTTGCGAGTCGACGTTGTTGTACCCAAATATTCAGGTGTTTTATGCTTCCGCTTTGCCGGTTAGGTTCTTGAACGGGTTTTGGTCGAGCAGGCAGACGCTCGGTCTTCTTAAGTCGCGGCATTGGCATGCGCCTTATGACCTTGTCATTATCTACAACCTGAAACTTCCCCAACTTGTCTCGGCCAAATATGCGATTCAGCGCCTTGGAGTCCCCGTCGTCTTTCAATATGAAGATGATGCATTTGTTGATATTGCAGGAAAGGTAACGGGTGAGGCTGGATTCAAGGGGCGTCTGGAAAGACGACGTGCATCTGTGGTTTTACCAGCTTTATCGGGTTGTATGGCGGCATCTCCGCACCTTCTTTCACAGGTGTCTCCGAGTATTCCGAAGCTTTTGATGAGGGGAGTGATAGGTAAAGATATCCTCGATGCTGTGGAACAACGCCAAGAGGGCAGGAAGAATTTGGTCTTATTCTCAGGAACTTTACAGCGGATCAAAGGGATTGAGCAACTAATCACGGCTTGGCGAACCTTGGACTTGCCGGATTGGGAGCTCCATATTACGGGAGACGGTGACTTAGCCAGTACCTTACGAACAATGTCGGAGGATACCCCACGCACGGTCTTTCATGGATTAGTCAGCAGACCTGAGCTGGTACGGCTCATGTGTCTAGCCAAGATATGCATCAATCCTCATGATGTAAGCCATACACCCGGCAATATTTTCGCCTTCAAGATTATCGAGTATCTGGCCGCGGGTGCCCATGTTATTTCAACTCCGATGGGCTCTCTCGAAAAGGAGGTTGAGCGCGGTATGACCTATATTCCTGATAATAGTCCCGAGACTATAGCGGTCGCACTTAAACAGGTTATTCTCGGTGGGACTTGGAGCTGCACCGCGAAGGAATATGTAATCGATACGTATGGACCCCGGTCCATGGCCAGGATATTGGACGAGCTGCTTCAGCAAGCTTCGGCATATTACTCTAGACGGAAAGGCAACAGATGCTGACTAAGACGAAGTCGATTCTGAAGCGCCTAGTTGGGGAGAAAGCGCTTGGTTGTTGGGACTACTTGGTGAAACCTGAGTTGCTCGATGGTTGGGGAGGTCCTTTCAATGGCCAGATCCATCGGCAGGGCATCTTTATGGAACTTATTGAGCGATTGCCGTTTAAATCGATCGTGGAAACAGGGACATTTTTGGGAACCACAACGGAATTTCTAGCGAAGGCTGGGGTGCCGATCTATACGGTGGAGTCAAGTCCTCGTTCATACGCCTATGCCTTCTTGCGTTTTTATCATCGACGAGACCAAGTGCATTTGTATGAAGGTGACAGTGTGAAATTCTTAAGGTCCCTCGCAAGCCGTAGCGACATCCCAATGGCAAACGTGTTGTTCTATCTGGACGCACACTGGGAGGAGCATTTGCCACTTAAGGAGGAGCTGGAAATTATCTTTTCAAGTTGGAGAGAATCCGTCGTCCTGATCGACGACTTCCAGGTTCCTGGTACCGACTACGGCTATGACGACTATGGTCCTGGCAATGTTCTCAACACAAGTTACTTGGAACAAGTGGACCACTTAAATCTTTCTGCCTTCTTCCCCGCTATTCCAGCCGGCCAAGAAACAGGAAAGAAACGTGGTTGTGTTGTGCTCTCTCGTGAAGAGTGTGTGACAAAGCGGCTAAGTGATCTTCATAGCCTAATTTCCGCAAAACAGATGGTTAAGTGTTAGGGAATATTACCTGCAAGCGGATGCTTGGAAGTTGTGACGCTCAGCCAAGGCTAGAGATAGATGAAGAAGTATGCACATATCTTCGAAGCAGACCTTCTGCGAGATCTCAAGGGAAAGACCATTCATGGTGGCATCTACAGCCTGGGATCCCTCGGAGCAGTACAGATATTGCAATTCGGGTCGATCATCATTTTAGCCCGCATTCTCCTGCCTGAACATTTCGGTCTCGTAAGTATGGTGACGGCGTTGACCGGCTTCGCAGAAAGATTTAAGCATTTAGGCCTCTCCACAGCCACTATTCAACAGAAGGAGATTACCCACGAGCAAGTCAGCATGTTGTTTTGGATTAACGCGAGTGTGGGTGTGCTGATCACGCTTGTGATCGCAGGGCTCTCACAAGCGGTTGCTTCTTTCTACGGAGAGACGAAGTTGATCGCCGTCACGATGGCCTTGTCTTTGCCTATTCTTTTTGGTGCTTTGTCCATACAACATGAAGCGCTTCTCCGTCGGCAGATGCGGTTCAAGGCACTCGCCGGCGTACAGTTTGCGGCGACCTTGTTCAGTGTCGTGTTGGCAATCGTATTGGCTTTCGAAGAGTTTACCTATTGGGCCTTGGTTTGGAAGGAGGTTGCGAGAGCTGCGTTGGACGTCGTCGGCAAGTGGATCGCCTGCCGCTGGTGGCCCAGCTTCGTGGGATTTTCTTCCGGGGTGGGGAGCCTCCTGCGTGTCGGCAGAAATATTCTTAGCGCCGATACCATCTATTCAGCCTCCCGCAGCTTGGATCAGTTGCTTCTTGGCAAGCTTGCTGGTGCAGAGGCTCTTGGATTCTATAGACAGGCGTTTCAGCTCATGGCTGTGCCCATGAGCCAACTTAGTTCTCCCGTAGGAAGTGTTGCGCTGCCAAGCTTAAGTGCACTCCAGGATCAGCCCGATAGGTATCGAGCCTATTATAAAAAGCTTCTCAATCTGCTTTCTTTCGTGACCATCCCCTTGACGGTCTACATCGCGATTTTCTCGGAAGACATCATCCTGGTGGTGTTAGGGAGTAAATGGCTCGACGCTGCCTGGATCTTAAGGATCTTAGCTTTAGGTGCTGTGATCGAACCACTGTTTTCAACTTGTGGCATGGTAATGATCACTCAACGCAACACAAAACGACTCCTGCTGTGGACTGTGATGTATGCCACCTGTTTAATTCTCGGTTTTGGTGTCGGAATTCACTGGGGAGCGATTGGCGTCGCAGCTGGGTATACTGTGGCTCATTATGTTCTCATGATTCCCTCTTTGTGGCTGAGCTTCAAGGACACACCTTTGTCACTCAAGCTCTTTTTCGAGAGTATTGCTGTGCCCGCATTTTTCAGCTCTATCATGGGCATTGCTTTGCTGATCCTGGCCAATGAGACAAGCAGCTTGCAGAGTATCTCGAGGCTAGCAGTTGCTCTGTTCATAGCTGGCATCGTGTATGGTGGACTTTGGCTGATTCTACCAAGAGTGAGGGATCGCCTATTCAGTGATGTAACGAGCATTCTGTCTGCGCTTAAACCTGCCTCTAGTCGCGGCAATTAGCGTTTAAATATGAAGTTGAGTCTGCGTTTCTCATGGTTGAGAAGAACCGGGTGCAATCGCTTTATCATTGAACGGAAAGGTTCGTTGGCGCGGGGAGGATGGGCCCTGGGTTAACTGTTGCTCCACTTACCAAAGGATGAGGGTAGGTATAGGGAGTATAACCCGGCTTCGCAGTAAGGATAAAATCGCGTCCTTCCTGTACAACGCTAGGGACCTGTGAAATCGGTGCAGAAACAACTCCATTGATTTTGTTATTCCAGACATAGGCAGGGTCATTCGCCTGATCTGGCCAACCGCTTGGTGTCGGAGTTGTCCCTGAAAGGAGGGTACCACCGCCCACGCCGGTTTGATCTAAGCAGCGAGTTGCGCTTTGATCCCAGATACTTGGACATTTCCCCCATGGTGAATAGCTTGTTCCCGCTCGGTAGTACTGAAAATCAGCAAACGCTGCGATACTCCCGTTTGTGATGGTTGCCGTATTGTTGTAAATAACACCCGTCCCTCCACGGATTGCAAATAAAGATGGGTAGCCATTTTTGGAGGTACTTGGGGTAGCAGGGCTATACATGTCCCATGTCCAAGTGTTGTTGTAGTATTCATACTGTCGGGCACTGCGCTGTCTTCCGCCGCTTTCAGTCCCATGGTTCCCAATCTTGACGGCGTTGAGCTGGTTGTAACGGAAGACCACTCGATGACCAGCCCAGCCATCCATGGCTGGATAGAAAAATCCTTTGGACCGGTCTTGTGTAAAGAGATTATCCTCAAGAAACACATTCTCTTCTGTCCCGAGTGTTGAGCCATCCGCCCAAGAGGCATCACCATATCCTGCCCCCATGACGTAGAGGCCGTAACCTTTCTGTGCCGACATGTCGAAGACGTTATGGTCTATGACGCCCCAGAGATCGCCATACAGGAACATGGCTGTGGTACCGTTCGGAACAAATTTATTATGATCAATCCGAAAGGAGTGGGATGCGCCCTTAATAATGACCATCCCTTTGTTGGACGTATCCTGGGATTGCCCTTGGAAAGTCATACCAGCAAGCCTAGAGAGACCGGTTGTGGGTGTTGTCCATACCAACACGTGTGGGACATTGGGGTAAGCAGCTTTGCTGACTCCATCCACGATGATCGTGCTGTTCGGTCCGGCACCTTCTAGTGTCAAATACTTGGCATTGATCGTTAGAGTCGTCGTCCAGGTACAGGTTCCTGCAGGAATCCGAACAATATCACCGTTGACAGCATTATTGACCGCCGTGCCCACGTCATTCCGTGAACAGCTGGCAGCCGTGATTGTTGCAGCCCGGACAGTACTTGGGAGAAGTGTACATCCAATTACTGGAAGGAGTGCCAGTATGAGAGCGGCTGCGGTGACTTTATTCCTCTTAGAGGTTGTCCTTTCGCCGCAAGTGCCTGATTTTTGGCCAAGGATAAGGGACGCAGGGCTTTTCTGAGGTGCTGGGAGTTGCTTGAATAGTATCATGGGATATTCCCTTCTACTTAATTGCATAGCGATTTGGGCTCCTTAATTCTTTCCGACTTTGGACTGTACCGCTTGGCAAAGCAAAACGGATGCCGCCTCGATAGCCTGGTATGGGGAGTGTGGAAGTAAGCAAGATAAGAGGTTAATTTACTATAACCGATTGTTTTGTTTTGGATGGATGGCTGTTCTAGTGTAGGGTTTCTCAGTCACATGCGAACATCATGGGCAATTATGTACTTCTCGTATGTCAACTGCCCTCGTAGTTGAGACCACCTCTCGGCCTGGTCCGGACTAGGGCCACGGCGGAGATGGCCGCAGGCAGGAGCCTTGCGGAGGACTTGAGAGTGACGTTCCTGAGTTGATGGTTTTGTCGTCGCCTCCTCCTAATCAAGCTGAAGTAACCTCTGCCAATATTGATCTACCACAGCGAGCTTGTTGGTTCCACAGAGCACTGTGAAGAAGGATTCCTTCCCAGCCAAACGCTTCAAAATATTTTTTGCGGAGGAAATTCAGCCTAGGAGCCGCTTCGCAGTTTCCTCCCAGCAAAAGGAATGACTCGGTGAATCAGTTGCTTTTGATCGAAAGCCTCCAGCCATCGGAAATGGATGGGGCCATGTTGCGCCTTGCCGAATGGATGGGCATAGAAAACATAATTGTAACGAATCCTCGTCGCTCCGACTGGACGGCAGAGCTCGAGGGTGACACTCGACATGGACAGGTATGTGTCGCGGCCAGCGCCGATGCTCTGGCGCAGATTTCAGAAACATCCGACATCGTTCACGCACTGTCTCGGTTGGCTGCCGAACGTCCTGTGCCAGTGCTGGTGTATGGAATTGCGGGTTCATCTTCTCACCTCACTCTATTGAAACGATTGGGATGTCGCAATATCGACGGGGTGCAACATCTCCAACAGCAACCACTTCGCTATAAATTTGCAGCAGAAGATAAAGCCTGGCTTCGGCAACTCGCAGGGCTTGAGTTTTCTGACGAATCTGGCGTCGGTTGTGACGTGTTCACAGTGGCTCATCAGGCTGGGGATGAAGTGATTCCCTTCCTCTTTGTCGAGGAGTATCCGGTGTTTCTGCGTACATCGGCTGCACGAGGACCTCTTGAGTGGTACCTCTGGGCCACAAGCCATCTTGCCGATGTTGGAGCACCGATATCACGGGGAACGGGGCCTGAGAATATGTACCAGTGGTTTCTTCCGGCGATCCTGTATCTCAAAAATTGTTTCGGCTCGAGCTGTTGGCATAACCCCAACGTGAGGGCGCGGCTCATCATTGACGACCCGCTGCTTCGTCTCCAATATGGGTTTCTCCGGTATGACGAGTTACTCGATTCAATGCGGCGGGTGCCGTATGGCGCCTCGCTCGCATTCATTCCATGGAACTACGGTCGCTCACAAGAGCAAGTCTCGGCCTTATTCCGGGAGAATACGCGTTGTCTTTCGTTGTGCATTCATGGCTGCGACCATACAAACCATGAGTTTGACGCGGAGGATGAAGAACATCTGACTCGGATCGCGCGTTTGGCTCTGCAACGAATGGAACTCCATCATGAACGACAGGGGGTGTCGCACGAGCAGATTATGGTGTTCCCTCAAGGCCACTTCTCTTCAATCGCCTTGCGTGCCCTCCGAACCAGTGGGTTTGTGGCTGCGGTGAATTCCTCTTGCTCTCCGAGTCGTGAAGAAGCGAAGCTTCCTCTTGGTGATTTCATGCTTCCCGCCGTGTGCCGCTTTCACGGATTTCCCATTTTCCTGAGACGGGATCCGGACAGAATCATTGACATCGCCGTGGATTTATTTCTAGGAAGAGCAGGTCTTCTCGTCGAGCACCATGAGTTTGTGCGTGACGGGTATGACCAGTGGGAACACTTTGCCGAACGCATGAACGCTCTTGATGAGCGCCTTTCATGGGGCCCGTTACTTGAGACGATCACGGAAACGTGCTGGCAGAAGGTGGCGGGCGAGAGCGAAACTCATATCAGATTGTTTACTCCCGTGTTTCAGTGGACGAACCCTCTGGACCGTCCCATGCTGGCTCGCTTCAGCAAGCTGGAGCCGGAGCCTGAGCTCATCAAGGAAATACGAGTCAATGGTCAAGTCAGGCCGTTTCATGTTGTCGAGGGATACGTGCAGTTTGAGGCCGTCGTGGAAGGACAAGCTTCTACACGTATTGAAATCGTGGATAAGAAGACGGAATCGGTGCCGTCATTCAGGCCCTCATTGGGACATCAGCTACGCGTCGGATCCAGACGGGTACTGTCAGAGTTTAGAGACAATACACTTGCTCGGCACCCAAAGTGGCTTGGGCGCGCAAGGAGTATTGCTCGACATCTCAAGCTCACCGGTGACTCTCGATGATGCGCCGAGGTACAGCTTTGAGGTGTTGGCAAGGAAGCGTGCGTAGAAGATCTGCC
>Ga0224500_10000616_pt1 | contig 23656 bp, 25 predicted proteins | sample SF_Oct11_sed_USG_FD_168126 | JGI IMG/M metagenome (GOLD analysis project Ga0224500, IMG submission 168126) | Sediment microbial communities from San Francisco Bay, California, United States - SF_Oct11_sed_USGS_4_1 | ecosystem: Environmental > Aquatic > Marine > Sediment | place: USA: California... | reverse complement strand
GCACACCCAGCAGTGAGCAGCAGGATGGCAAATCGGAAGGTCATGCGAAGAAGGTTGCGCGCCGAAGCTGCTGGCGGCAATGGGGGCGGCGGTGACGCCGCCCCTCACGACGGGCGCGCTAGCGGCGCCGAGTGCGCCCGCGTCGGTGCCGCAGCGTGGGCCCTTGCGACCGCTTGGCTTCGATCGGCAGCACGGGCTGGAGGGGCTCCACGGATGGCTCGAAGCCGGGCAGGGTCTCCCGGGGCAAGGTGCGTCCGAGGAGCTTCTCGACCGACCACATGAGCATCCACTCGTCCGGCGACATCAAGGTCACCGCCACGCCCTGCGCGCCGGCGCGCGCCGTGCGCCCGACCCGGTGGACGTAGATCTCCGGATCCATCGGCACGTCGTAGTTGACCACCATGACGATGTCGTCGACGTCGATGCCCCGGGCCGCGACATCGGTCGCGACCAGCACGTGCACCTTGCCACGCCGGAATCGTTCGAGCGCCTGTTGGCGCGCAGCCTGGGTGAGGTCGCCGTGGATCGGCAACGCGTCGATATCGTCGCGCCGCAGCTGTCGGGAGAGCGAATCCGCGCCGTGCCGCGTGCGGGTGAACACGAGGGTTCGGCCCGATGGCATCTGCGTGAGCAGATGGGCCAGCACGTGGCGCTTGTGGGCCCGGTCGACCGCAATGAGGAACTGCTCGACACCGTCCGCCGCCTCGACCTTGTGTGCCGCGGCGACATGGGTGTACTCGCGCAGCGCTCGTCGGGCAAGCGACTCGACCTCCGGAGAGATCGTCGCGGAGAAGAAGAACGTCTGCCGCTCGTCGGGCACCTGGGACAGAATCTTGTGCACGTCCGGCGCGAAGCCCATGTCAAGCATGCGGTCGGCCTCGTCGAGCACGAGTGCCTCGATGGCGGACGTGTCTACTCGGCCTCTCCCCATGTGATCCAGCAGGCGACCGGGCGTGGCGACGATGATCTCCACGCCGTCTTTCAGCGCGCGGATCTGCGGCTCCATGGGGACGCCGCCGTAGATCGGCGCGGCCCGGACGTCGGTGTACTTGCCGTACGCCTGCGCTCGCTCAACCACCTGCTCGGCGAGCTCACGGGTGGGGACGAGCACGAGCGCGCGCAGCGCGCCGTTGGGCCCCTCGCGGAGCCGCTGGAGGATCGGCAGCAGGAACGCCGCCGTCTTGCCGGTGCCGGTCTGTGCCGAACCGACGACGTCGTGACCGGCCAACCCCACGGGGATGGCCTTCTTCTGGATCGGGGTCGGGGACTCGTACTGCTGTTCTTCGAGGGCCCGCACCAACTCGGGCGCCAGGCCCAAGGCTGTGAATGGCATGCGTCCTACACGTACTCCTACACTACGGTGAACCCCGCGCGCGGACCGAGTGTCCGTTGCGGGTCAGGGGCGTCGGTGGAACCTGGAGACTGGAAACAGCGGGGAGGACGATACCAATGCCCCCCGCCGGGGGCCATACCGCGGAATGCGCCGCAACCTGCTCGTGGCTCGATCTGACAACCGGAGCAAGCTAACCGGGGGTCAGGCTCTCCCGCCACTCTCACCCGCTCCCGGCGGCTTCTGGGGGGGTTGCGCTCGCACCATCTCGGACGGACCGTTCGACTGCCAAAGTGAGGTCCGTATGGCTGGTCCCGTAGGCAAGATGATCCAGCGCTCGACGACGAAGCTGCGCTACCCGTGGCTGCTGGCGATCACGGTCGTGCTCTTCGGCCTCGACCTCGTGGTCCCGGACGTGATCCCGTTCGTGGACGAGGTTCTCCTGGGTCTGGGTGCCGTGATCCTCGCGCGGCTACGGGTCCGTCGCGTTACGCCTGCGCCACACGAGCCGGGCGTCGATGTCTCCTGACCCCGTCGCTGCCCGCGTGCTCGCCGACGGGAGCCGGCCCGCCGGCACCGCCGAGTTGCTGGAGCGGCTGGCCGTGCTCGGCATCGCGGCCCGGACCGTGGACCACCCGCCGGTCTTCACCGTGGAGGAAGCCGCACGCTACAAGGGTGATCTCCCGGGTGCGCACACCAAGAACCTCTTTCTGCGCGACAAGCCCGGGAAGAAGATGTGGCTCGTCTGCGCCCTCGCCGATCGGGCGATCGATCTGCGCGAACTGCCGCCGCGGATCGACGCCAAGCCGCGTCTCTCCTTTGGCAGCCCGGAACGCCTGATGAAGTTCTTGGGCGTGACACCGGGCGCCGTGAGCCCGTTCGCGATCATCAACGACGTGGGGAGGACGGTGCAGGTGGTCCTCGACCGCGCGCTCCTCGACGCCGAGATCGTAAACCTCCACCCACTCGACAACGCCAAGACCACGGCCATCCGGCCGGCGGATCTCCTGACGTTCCTCGGGGCGGAGCATCATCCACCCCTGCTCCTCGCCTTCTAGCCGCTCACGCCGCTGGTCGGCCGTACCGGACGACGACGAACGCGGCCACGCCCATCATGACAAGCGCAGCGCCGCCAGCCAGGATCAGGATCAGCAACACGTGGTCGATGATCGAGCGCGTTTCGTCCAGCCCGCGCTGGATGATCGAGTCTGCGCCTGTCAGGACCGCCGCCCGCTCCGCAGCCAGCGCCTCCAGCACGACCGCCCGTTCCGCGCTGACGGCTTGCATGGCTGCCTCGCGTTCGGTGCCGAGGGCCGTGAGCACGGCGCGGCGGTGCTCGAGGATCTCCCGCATGACGGCGAGCCGCTCCGCCGCGAGGGCATCCATCAGGGCGGCGCGTTCCGCGGCCACGAGATCCGGGAGGTTTCCCATCAGTGCGGCACTGTGCACGACGAGGGCACGGAGCGAATCCAGGGTTTCGGTCCCCGCGGCCTCCTCGAGGCCGAGGGTCGTGCGCCACGCGAGGTCCCGCGCCACGTAGTCCTGCGCAAACGCCAGCCGCTCCTGGAGCAGACGCAACTCGTTCTCCATGCTCGCCACCACCCCGCCAAGCCCCCCTGCGGGCCCGGCGAGCACCCGGATCTCACCGATCGGCGTCGGGCGCGTGTACTGGGCAGTCGTGATGGGATGGTCGGCCACCCACGCGTCGACGCGTTCGCCCCAGTCTTCCGCGACCGAGTCCTGCCCCGCAAGGACGGAGAGCGAAAGCCGCCGCGCGTCCGCCCGGAGGGCCCGCACGGCCGCGACCGCCACCGGTTGCTGATCGCCGAACAGGGTACGACCACCCCCGCGCGTGAAGTACTGCTCCAGCTGTGCCAGCAACGTGCTGAGATCCAGGACCCCGACCAGTGGGTCGGGGCGGAGCCCCGCCTCCCGCACCTGCGGGATGACGTAGGTCTTCCAGCGCAGCGCATTGGCCCGCACGGTAGCATCCGTGCTGGCCCCTCGCATCGAGTCGGCGGCGGCTTCGATCACGGCGGCGACCTGACGACTCAGGTCGACGTTGCGGGTCCGGAGCTCGCCGCCGGACATCTCGACACCCGCCGCGCGCATCCCGGCAGTCTGGTCGGGGATCTTGGCGCAGGCTCCGGTCACGAAGCTGACGCCAAGCACCAGCACCGAGCGCACTACGGTGAAGCGAGGAGGCATCGTCACATCAGTCCTTGAACGGGTTCTTCGACGGCGCGGCGCCTCGCGGCCGCTCGGCATCGAGCATCCGCTGCAGATCCTCGGTACTCACTTCGAACGGGTCGCGTTCCTGCACCGGAGCCCGGATCCGCACCGGGGCCACGCCCGGCTGACCCACCGGTTGCAGCTCCCACTCGGTGAACGTGTGGTCCCGCACTTCCCACGTGACTCCCTCACGATCGGTAAAGCGGCGGTAGCCCATGCCTGACCCTCATCGGACGGATGTGACGGCTTTCCTCAAGACTAACCGCCGTCTCGGAATGCCGCGAGCCACGCGCGTGGCCGGATCCGGCCTGGGTCCTTACTTTCCGCACCGTCCCATGACCGTGTCCTCCTCCGCCGGCCTTGCCGAAGCCGCTCACCTCGACGTCCATCAGGACCCCGACGGCGCGCTCGTCGTGCGGGTGGCGGGCGCGTGGGCCGTCGGTCAGTCGTTGCCGTCCCCGGACGTCGTCGTAACCCGGCTGGCGGCCCACGCCGTACCGGCGCTCCGCTACGAGGCCACCGGGCTTGGCGCCTGGGACACGACGTTGCTGGTCTTCACGCGGGCGGTCGAGGCGGCCGCGGCGGCGCAACGCGTGACCACCGATCGGTCGGGTCTTCCCGGCGGCCTGCAACGCCTGCTCACCCTGATCGAGAGCACGCCTGTCCGGCGTGCCACGAGCGCACACGATCCCGACCCGGCGTTCGTGGAGCAGGTGGGGCTGACCGCCATCGCCGCCGGCGCGTGGCTGCGTGGCTACACCGTGTTCCTCGGCGAGGTCATGCTGAGCATGGGTCGCTGGATCCGGCGCCGGGCCCGGTTCCGTCCGGTCGACCTCGTCATCCAGGTGCAACAGGCCGGGATCGAGGCGCTGCCCGTCGTCACCCTGGTCAACTTCCTGCTCGGCCTGATCCTCGCGTTCGTTGGCGCCATTCAGCTCGAGATGTTCGGCGCCTCCATCTACGTCGCGAACCTCGTCGGGATCGCCATGGTGCGGGACATGGCCGCGCTCATGACGGCCATCGTCATGGCGGGACGCAGCGGGGCCAGCTATGCGGCGCAGATCGGCACGATGCAGGTGAATCAGGAAGTGGACGCGCTCGAGACGCTCGGCATCTCCCCCGTCGATTTCCTCGTGCTACCGCGGGTGATGGCGCTGATGCTCATGGTGCCGCTGCTCACCTTGTACGCCGATGTCGTGGGCGTCATCGGTGGCGCCGCCGTGGGTCTCGGGATGCTGCACATCTCCCCGGTCGCCTATTACCAGCAGACGCTCTCCGCCCTGAACGTCGGGCATCTGCTCGGAGGACTGATGAAGGCGGCGACGTACGGCGTGCTGGTGGCGTTGGCCGGCTGCTATCAGGGGCTGCATGCCAGCCGCAGCTCGGCCGGCGTGGGCGAAGCGGCCACCACGGCGGTCGTGCGCGGCATCGTTTCGATCATCGTGGCCTGCGGCCTCTTCGCATTTCTCTTTTACGTGCTCGGCTGGTGACGCTCCCGCACCCTGGCCCCGATGCCACGCCGCCGCCCATCACGGTGCGCGATCTCACGATGGCCTACGGGGATTACGTCGTGATGCAGGGGATCTCGTTCACGGTGCGCCGGGGCGACGTCTTTTTCATCATGGGTGGCAGCGGGTGCGGGAAGAGCACGCTGCTGCGTCACCTCATCGGACTCAAGGACCCGGCGGCCGGGGAGATCCTGTACGGGACCGAGAACCTGACGCTGGCGGACGCGGAGACGCGACACGCGATCCTCCGACGCGTGGGCGTCCTCTATCAGGGTGGCGCCCTGTGGAGTGCGCTCACGCTCGCCGAGAACGTCACCGTCCCGCTGCAGACGTACACCGACCTGTCGCCCAAGGTGATTCGGGAGATCGTAGGCCTCAAGCTCGCGCTGGTCGGACTCAAGGGCTTCGAAGACTTCTACCCGTCCGAAATCAGCGGCGGCATGCAGAAGCGCGCCGGCTTGGCCCGCGCCATGGCGTTGGATCCGGAGATCCTCTGCATCGACGAGCCGTCCGCCGGACTCGATCCGCTCTCCTCGCGGCGCCTCGACGACCTGATTCGGGAGCTCAGTGAGAGTCTGGGGACGACCATCGTCATCGTGTCCCACGAACTGCCCAGTATCTTCGCCATCGGCACCAACAGCGTCTTTCTGGACGCGGAATCGAAGCGCATGATTGCTCAGGGATCACCCCGCGACCTCCTCGAGCGCAGCGAGCCTGCTGCCGTCCGCCAATTCCTGCGGCGGGGGGAACCATGAGGAAAGGACCGAGCCCGCTGGCGGTCGGGGGGTTCGTCGTTGGGGCCGTCACCATTGCCATCGCCCTGATCGTGGTGCTGGGATCCGGACGCATCTTCGCCGAGCGCTACCCGTTCGTGGCGTACTTCAGCCAATCGGTGGCGGGCCTGCAGCCGGGCGCCCCCGTGAAGTTCAAAGGGGTCACCATCGGATCCGTGCGCCTCGTGACGCTGAGCCTCGGCGTCCAGGGCGTGCCGCTCGAGGAAACCCGTATTCCCGTCGTCTTCGAGATCGATCGCCGGATCCTGGTACGCCAGGGCGTGGACCTCGATCTCGCGGATCCCCAGGTCGCCGAACAGTGGGTCGGGGACGGCATGCGGGTGGTGCTCGCGATGGAGAGCATCGTTACCGGCCGCAAGTACATCGGCCTCGAGGTGATGCCGAACGAGCCCGTCGTGCTGGTGGGCGATACGGTGAGCGGCTACATCGAGTTGCCGACGGTCCGTACCGGAATCGAGGGACTCGACCAGGAGATCCAGAACGCCGTACGCCGGTTCGCGCAACTCGACGTGGACAGCGCCCTCTCGACGTTCACGAGCACGATGCAATCCGTCCAGAAGCTCGTAGAAACCGAATTGGACCGGACAGCAAATCGCCTTCCCGCGACGCTCGCGCAGGTGGATTCGACGCTGCGTGCCATCCGGATGCTGGCCGTGACCTTGGATTCCGGCGTTGCGCCGCTCCGGGGCGACCTCACCGAGGCGCTGCGGAGTGCGGCGGCGGCCAGCACCGAGCTGCGGACCACGCTGGTGGGTCTCCAGGCGGCGGCCGGTCCCGACTCCCCACTGTTCGTGCGGCTGGAGGAGGCCCTCACGCGCCTCGCCTCCGCCAGCTACGCCGTCGAGACGCTGATGGAGTATCTCGCCCGCAATCCCAGCGCCCCACTGCGCGGCAAGCCCCAACCGGAGAAGAACTGATGCGGTTGCCGTCGACTCGGCAGATGCTGCTTGCCGTCCCGGTCATCCTCTTGTCCGCCGGGTGCGGGCTCTCGCCTCGCAAGGATCCAACCGTCTTCCTCGTGCTCGCCCCCGGCGCGGCCGAGGTCGTCATTCCGATGATCGCACGCACGGACCTGCACATCGGCGTGGGCCCGGTGACCTTGCCGCGCTACCTCGACCGGCCGCAACTCGTGACGCGGGTCGATGCGACCGAACTCACCGTCCACGAGTTCGCGCGCTGGTCCGCGCCGCTCGGGGCGCTGGTCGCCGACGCGATCGGCGAGAACCTGATGAACTATCTCGCCGCGGGCAGTGTCCGGACGCACCCGTGGGCGGCGGCGGATCGGCCGAACGTGAGCGTGCGAATCGCGATCCGGCAGTTCGAGCCGGTCGCGCCGGATTCGGCCGTGTTGCGTGCGCGATGGGAGGTCGTGGATGCCGACGGCCAGCCCATCGGCGAGCCACAGGCATCCCACCACCGCACGGCCGCGGCGGTGGGGCCGAAGGCGGAAGCCCTGGCACTCAGTCGGCTGATCGGCTTGCTGGCGGCGGATATCGCCGGTGTCGTGCGGTCGGTGAATGTCACCCGGTAGGATGCGCGCGGCAGCCGCGCGCCGGACCTGCGCATGAGCCAGTTCCAGCCGGAGTTTCTGCGGTTCTTCCGGGGTCTCACCCGCCACAATACGCGCCCTTGGTTCCACGAGCACAAGGCCACCTACGAGCGCTTCGTGAAGGAGCCGTTCGCCGACTTCGTGGGCGAGATGATCGAGCGCATCGCGGCCATCGACCCCGCCATGCGGTGCGAGCCGCGCGAGGCCATCTTCCGCTTGGCGCGGGACACGCGGTTCTCGAAAGACAAGACCCCGTACAAGACGCACGTCGGCGCCGTGCTCGGGCCGGACGGGCGCAAGAGCCGGCGGCCGGCGTTCTACTTTCAGCTTGGCGCGGACGGTGTCGGGATCGCCTCGGGCGCCTACCAGCCGGACAAGGCCCAGCTGTACGCCATCCGCGAAGCGATCCGCGACGACGGCGCCACGCTCGACCGGCTGCTGCGCGACCGCGCGTTCCGACGGCTCTGGGGATCGCTCCAGGGCGAGAAGAACGTGCGGCTCCCCGCGGAGTTCCAGGACGCCGCTGTCGAATTCCCCCTGCTTTACCACAAGCAGTTCTACACGTGGGTCGAGCTGCAGGACCCGGAGGCCGTGCTGCGCCGCAACCTGGCGCCCCGGCTGGTTCGCTACTATCGCGCGAGCCGTGGTGTGTGCGCCTGGCTGGCGAAGGCCACCGCCGGGGTCTAGCCATCGAGGTCACCGTGCACACCATCCACGCAACGATATGACGCGCCCGATGTGGGCCGTCGTCCCAGGCCCAGGCCAGGAGTCGGTGTGGGACTACCCGCGGCCGCCACGGATCGAGCCGGTGACGGCCATCGTGCGCGTCGAGTTTGCCGGAATCGTGATTGCCGAGACGAGGGGCGCCGTGCGGGTGCTGGAGACCGCGAGCCCGCCGACCGTCTACCTCCCGCCCGAGGACGTACGCCGGGACCTGCTCGAACCAAGCCGACATCGCACCGCGTGCGAATGGAAAGGCCGGGCCAGCTACTGGACGATCCGTGTCGGCGACCGCGAGGCGCGCGACGGGGCTTGGAGTTACGAAGATCCCACCACGCCGTTCCGGAGCCTCCGTGGCTGGATGTCGTTCTACCCGGGCCGGGTCGATGGATGCTGGATCGGGGAGGAACGGGTGACACCACAGCCCGGCCGCTTCTACGGTGGATGGATGACGGCCAACATCGTGGGCCCGGTCAAGGGTGAGCCCGGCACCCTGGGATGGTAGACGCTACCAGCGCAGCGCGTACTGCAGCTTGACCAGCCCGCGAAGAGGGGTTCGAACCAGCCGAGGCGCAGGCCGCTGGCAGGATGAGCCCCGCGTAGCACAACCTCTCCTGAAGAACCGGCGGGAGTCTGGTCCGAGGGGTCCCGCTGTAGGAGAGGCTTCGCCGGTGGACTCTCCCGTCCATTTGGGGCAGGATGGCGGTAGTTGCACCGGTTGCGGCGCAACTGCACTCTTCAACCTCGCGGGATGGCACAATTCCTGCTTCGGAGCGGCGTGCGACTCCCAGTCTCCGAGAACTCCTTCCCACGACGGAGCGCGCTACCCCGTGCCGGACCGGCCGACCATAGACCCGCCGACCCATCTGCGCGATCGAATTCGGGGCTTCTTCTCCCGGGAGCCGACCGTCGGGGTAACGCTGGCCATCCTTGCGCTGGCGATCGTCGCCCGGATACTCGGTGGATACTACCTGTTCTTCTGGGAGGAGGACGAGGGGTCGCTCGCCAACGGCGTCGCGGCGCTCGTGCGGGATTCGATTGGCGGCGGCCTTTACCGCTACGGCCCGCAGCTGGGGTACTACCGCTTCATCGAGTTTGTCGACCGGTTGCTCGGTGGAGACCTGGCGCGCGTCCCCGGGATCATGACCACGGTGTCCGCCGTCGCGGGGGCCGTCATCCCGGTAGCCGCCTTGTTCCTCCTCCGGGACGCCCTGAGCCCCAGAGTTCGGTGGCTGCTGGCAGGCCTGGTCATGATCAACCCCGCGATCTGGAAGGCGAGCCAGTACGGCAACACGGCCATGCTGCAGACAGCCCTGGCCACCGTCAGCCTGGTGGTGCTTTCCAACCGGCCGGGCCGGTGGGGACAACTGGCAGCGCTGGCCCTGTTCGGTGCCGCCACCCTCGTCAGGGCAGACGGAGTGCTGCTTGCCCCGGTGCTGTGCTGGATGCTCTGGCGCAACACCCCGGATGGTCTGGCGAACGCCGTCCGCACGGCCGCCGTGTTCGCGGTCATCATGGCCGCCGTCTATGCCCTGTTGTTCCTTTTCGATCCGCGCATGGACGACATCGGCGCGGAAGTCGCCGAACACGTGTTGAACGACCGATACCCGACGATGTTCTGGGAATACCTGCTGTGGTCGGTCTCCCCGTTCGTCCTGGGATTTGCCGTCCTCGGCATGGCGGAGTTGCTGGTCGACCGTCGCGCATTGGCGATCACCGTGGCTGTGTGGTGTCTGCCGGTGTTCGCCTTCTACTACGGGTCAACCACCACGACCCGGTACTTCCTGCTCGTGGCGGTACCACTGAGCCTGTGCGCCGCGGTCGGCATCGAGCAGCTCGCGCACCGGCTGACGGCGGCCGGCACGCGGTTTGCCTGGCCGGCGCTCCTGGCTCTTGCGTCGGTTCACCTCTTCGTCGGACTGGGCCACTTCACGCCGGCTCGGATCACGAATCCGCTGCGCGCGCCCAACTTCCGGACGCACGACGGGTACATGCCAACCGGCGCGCTGCTCTACGATGCGTACTATCTCTGGGGTGGTGGACTGTTCGGGCAGTCGTTCCGCAATGCGGGATTCGGCAAGACCTACACCTTCCACCATGACGAATTGCTCGCGTCCCTCCGTGCGGACGCCCGCGCGGGACGCACCGCTGTCGTGTTGCTTGATGGTGGATTCGGACACGCTTTTCACTTCTTCGCGCTCCGGGATGGGGCGACGTACGTTTCTCGGAAGCCGGGAATGTACTTCCATACAGAGACCTGGCTCTTGATCGGAGAGATGCGCGTGATGACGATCAGCTACCGCAGTTCGTACTTCGAAGACCTACAACGCTTCGACGTGCGCGCCGGCGATCTCGTCTACATCAGCGATGACCTCGATCCTGAGTTCCCCGGCCCCGAGGTCTTGGGCAAGCTGCCGGGAGGGTTGACCCTCGTGGCCGACGATCGTTCACGGGAGAGTACTTTCTGGCGGTACACGGTTGCGCCCCGCACCGATGACATCGCCAACTAAGCCATCCACCGTGTCCCTGAGCGTCGTGATGCCCGCCTACAACGAGCAGGACGCGATCGAGGCGGCGGTGGACGACGTCCGGCGGCACGTGCTCAACCAGATCCCCGACAGCGAGCTGATCGTCGTGAACGACGGCTCACGCGACCGCACGGGCGAGATCCTGGACCAACTGGCCGCGGCCGATGCCCGGATCCGGCCGATCCACCGGCCAAACGGTGGTCACGGCCCGGCACTCCTGACAGGACTGAAGGCCTGCCAGCGTGCATACATGATGCTGGTCGACAGCGACCTGCAGATACCCCTCGACGGCTTCCCCCAGTTCTGGGCGACGATCCAGGAAGGCTACGACGGAGTCTTCGGCATTCGCCGCACCCGCTACGATCCGAAGTTCCGCCTGTTCTTGACGCGCGTCATCCGGATCGCTCTTCGCCTGCTCTTCCGTGTTGCCCCGTATGATGCGAACGTGCCGTGCAAGCTGTTCCGCCGAGACCTCTGGACGGCGGCGAGCCCGAACATCCCTCCGGACACACTCGCTCCATCTCTGTTCTTGGCCATATTCGCGGAGTCCCGTGGGTATCGGATCGCGTACCGTGACGTCATGCATCGGGAACGTGCTACTGGTGAGGTGTCCATTCGTCGCTGGAAGCTCATCCGGTTCTGCGCCAAGGGCTTCCTCCAGCTCCTGACGTTCCGTCGAAGACTCCGTCATGCCGGCTGATGCGCCGCGCATCGTGATCGTAGGGGCCGGTCCGACCGGTCTCGGTGCCGCCTGGCGCCTGCAGGAACTCGGACACACGGACTGGGACCTGTACGAACGCGCAGAGACCGCCGGCGGTCTCGCGTCATCGGTCGTCGACGACCAGGGCTTCACTTGGGATCTCGGCGGCCACGTCCTGTTCTCGCACTACGAGTACTTCGACAGGCTCATGGACACCGCGGTGGCCAACTGGGTCGAACACGAGCGGGAAGCCTGGGTGTGGATCCGGAATCGTTGGATACCTTATCCGTTCCAGAACAACATCTGGCGGCTGCCGGACGATGACTTGATCGCCTGCCTCGAGGGGCTGCTTGACCTGCACCGTGCCCCTCCGACCTCGGCGCCCCGGGCGTTCGATGAATGGCTGCTCCAATCCTTCGGACGCGGCCTGTGCGACACGTTCATGTTCCCCTACAACCGGAAGGTATGGGCCTACGATCCGGGGAAGCTGGACGTGGGATGGATGGGAGAGCGCGTGGCCACCGTGGACCTGACTCGCGTGCTCCGGAACCTCGTCCGTCGGACCGACGACGTGGCGTGGGGTCCCAACGCCACGTTTCGGTTTCCGCTCCACGGTGGTACCGGTGCCATCTGGCGCAGCGTTGCCGACCGGCTGCCTGCCGAACGCATGCACTACGGATGTCAGGTAACGGGCATCGATACGCGCCGGAAGATCCTGACGTTCGGCGACGGGAGCACGACACCGTACGACACCCTGCTTTCGACGATGCCGCTCGACCACCTTCTCCTGTCGCTACGGGATCAACCAACGCTCACGGCGCGCGCGTCCCAGTTTGTGCACTCCTCGAGCCACATCGTTGGGGTCGGACTTGCGGGGGAAACCCCGGAGGAGTTCAGCACCAAGTGCTGGATGTACTTCCCCGAAGATCAAGCACCGTTCTACCGTTGCACGGTCTTCAGCAACTACTCGCCGCATAACGTGCCGGCCCCTGGTCGGCAATGGTCACTAATGGCCGAAGTGAGCGAATCTCCCGACAAGCCGGTCGATGGAGCCCGCGTGCTGGACGAGACCGTCGCCGGCATGCGGGCGTGCAACCTGATTCGCAACGACCCACGCATCGTCAGCCGGTGGCACCGGCGGCTGTCGTACGGCTATCCGACGCCGTGGCTCGGGCGTGATGGCGTCCTCATGGAGATCGACGCCCAACTGACCGCCCTCGACATTCTGAGCCGTGGACGGTTCGGCGGATGGAAATACGAAGTATCCAATCAGGATCACTCCGTCATGCAGGGCGTGGAGGCCGTCGATCACGTTCTCCGGGGCAGCCCACAACCCACTTACGACGATGGGATGTGAGGAGTGGCCTGCCGCTCCGTGATCACCAGCGCAGCGCATACTGCAGCTTGACCAGCAACTCCGTCGTATCGAGCGTCCACTCACGCTGCGGAACGAGCCGGTTGGTCGTGTTCACGTTGTAGACGACGAACAGGTCGCCGTACGGCGAGAACGTCCACCGCAGCCGGGTGTTGCCGCCGAGCAGGCGGGATTCCGTGTCGTACTGGATCAGGCTCGCGACCGTGAGATCGGGCGACACGTTCACGCGGAGTCGGCCGCCGACGAGCTGCTGGGTGAAGTTCCCGGCCGGCAACCGGCCCATGTTGCGCTCGGCGGTGATCTCGAAGGTGACCAACGGGACCGGCTTGAGCTGGATCTCCGCTTCGAGCTGATCGAGCGTGCCGTCGTAGAACGTCCCGAACCACCAGGTCAGCTGGCCGCTGAGGACGCGCTTGGCGGCAGACTCCCCCTCGAGTCGGAACCGCGAGAAGTGGTAGTCGCCGGCAGGGATCACGACGCCATCCGCGATCTCGAACGGCGCGACGAGCCGCTCGCCCTGCGGATTGAAATTGACCTCGAAGCGATCGCCGCTCTCGAGTCGCCAGTTGATGGGTGCCATGAAGATCCGATAGCTCTCCCAGCGCCCCTCGAGGTCGAGCGCCACCGACGGCCGGAACTCGTACGTCATCGTGCGCAGCCACGACCACCCCGGCCGCAGGGTGATGTCCGCGTCGGCACTCGCGAGCTGGACACCGCGCCGGGGCACGAAGCCCAGGGATGGGTCGAAGCCGTCGCCAATCCGCTTGTAGCTGATGCCGGCGTCCCAGACGTCGTTGGGGTAGGCGATGCGACCCCCGACGGCCGTGCGGTCGCCGGTCAGGCGCTCCCGATCGGTTACCAGTCCCCACACCCCGATCTGGAAGTTCTTGTTGCCGCCCAGGCGCGACGTCTGGTAGGTGAAATCGCCCCCAACCAGATAGCTCCCGGATCGTCCCTCGGGATCACCCACGGTGGCGATGAGCCCGCCGGATGACTCCGCGAACACGTTCTGGCGGACGCGCATAGCCCCCATCGTCGTGGGCGCAATGCCCGCGGCATCTTCCCGTCCCGTTCGCGTGATCAGGGCGCCGACGTTCGTGCCGCCGACGCGCCCGTTCACCTTCCCGCCCATCCAGACGGGAATCTGCGTTCCCTCGTAGAGCCCGATACGCCGGCTGTGGAACGGTAGGACATCACGCGAGCGGAAGGTGCCGAGCCCGAGGCCGAAGTCGAAGATGTCCACGCCTTCGAGGAAGAACGTGCGCTTCTCCTCGAAGAACAGCGGAAAGCGCGTCAGGTTGGTGCGCCGCGTGTCCACCTCGGTCTCGGCAAAGTCGGTGTTCACGCTCGCGATGGCCGTGAAGCTGCCCAGCCGCTGGAACGCGTCGAGGCTGGGGTGGAACGTGCCGCGCGTGCTGTCCACCAGGCCGCCCTCGTACCCGACACCCGCGGTCGTGGCGGGCCGCACCGTGAGACCGAGGCCGGTGGAGAACGGGGGGAGCCCCGTCAGCAGCCCGGCCCGGCTCGTTTGTGTCACCTTGATGTCGCGGCTCGGGCTCGCCCAGCGACTCACTTCCTGCAGGCGCTCCACGCGCCGTTCCACGTTGAAGCCCCACTGCGCGAGACCGGGCGTGAAGTCGATGGTCTGAACCGGAATGCGGATTTCGACCGACCAGCCGAACGCCCCTCGGTGGGTCGCCGCCTCCCAGATCCCGTCCCACCGCTCGTCTTCGTCCTCGCCCCGGTCGGAGACGAGCGCATCGAACCGGGCGCCGCGCGGATTCACCGCGAAGACGTATCCCGAACGACCGTCGAGAAACGGGTCGATCACCACCGTGATGTGGTCTTCGTCGTTGAGACTCGCGTCCCGCGCGATCGCGAAGCTCGTGATGCGATCCGGCTGGGGATCGGCTGCGAGGATGCCGATGACGATCTGCGTGGCGTCGGCCAGGACCCACACGGTCGTCGTACAGGTCGGCACACCGCCCTCGACCGGCTCGGTCATCGTGAGCGATCCAATCCGCCGGGCACGTGTCCACGCGATCTCGTCCAGACGCCCATCCAACCGCAGCCCGTCGACGCCGGCACCCACCGTCAGCGCGGGGCGCGCGCCGGAAGCTGGCGGTGCGGCAGCACCGTCCTGGGCGAACATGTCTCCGCCCGTGCAGAGCAGGAAGAGCAGGGCGATCGAGAGCTGAGATCGGATCATGGGTCCCGGCGAATATATCGCCTGCGGCCACGACTTCGCGCCTCCTCTTGCGGCGACTTGCGGACGGGCGGCAGGCGACGGAAGTTCCGCCCAGGTCTCTCCGGGAGTGCACGATGCCGCGGTTCCCCTTCGCCCTTGGATGCGGGGTCCTGTTTTGCGCCACCACGACCTCGCTGGCCGCGCAGCGTCCGAGCGATGCGCTGGCCCCAACCCCACCGATGGGGTGGAACAGCTGGAACAAGTTCGCCTGCAACGTGAGCGAGCAACTCATCCGCGAGACCGCCGACGCGATGGTCGCGAGCGGGATGCAGGATGCCGGCTACCGGTACATCGTGATCGACGACTGCTGGCAGGTCGCGCGGGACAGCGCGGGGACGATCGTCGCGGATGCCGAGCGGTTCCCCTCCGGGATGAAGGCCCTTGCCGACTACGTCCACGCCAAGGGCCTCGAGTTCGGGCTCTACTCGGATGCCGGCCTCAAGACCTGCGAAGGACGGCCCGGCAGTCGCGGGTACGAGTACCAGGACGCGCGGACCTACGCGGACTGGGGCGTGGACTACCTCAAGTACGACTGGTGCCACCACGGGACGCAGAACGCCGAGGCGTCCTATCGCCTCATGCGCGATGCCCTCGACGCCAGCGGCCGGCTGATCACGCTTTCCATCTGCGAGTGGGGCTCCAACAAGCCGTGGCTGTGGGCGCGCGACATCGGCCACCTGTGGCGGACGACCGGCGACATCAAGGACTGCTGGGTGTGCGAGCGCGGCCTGAGCTGGACCAGCATTCTCGACCGTCAGGTGGGCCTTGAGAGCTATGCCGGCCCCGGCGGCTGGAACGACCCCGACATGCTCGAAGTCGGCAACGGCGGGATGACCCTCGTGGAGTATCGCGCCCACTTCTCGCTCTGGGCCATCCTCGCGGCACCGCTCATGGCCGGCAACGACCTCCGGTCCATGACGCCGGAGATCCGCGACATCCTCACCAACCGGGAGGTGGTCGCGGTCGACCAGGACCCGCTCGGTCGGCAGGGACGGAAGGTGCGTGACGACGGCGACGTCGAAGTCTGGGCCAAGGAGCTGGCCGACGGGAGCCGGGCCGTGGCCCTGCTCAACCGGGGCGAGTCGGCGATAGCGATCGCGGTGGCCTGGCCCGAGATCGGCTACACGGAGGGCCTCCGGGCCAGCGTGCGCGACCTCTGGACCCACCGTGACATCGGGCAGGTGCGCGGGTCGTACACCGCCGAAGTCCCGGCGCACGGTGTTGTGCTTGTCCGGATCACGCCGTGAGCTGAGGGTTCATCCGGGGTTCAGCATCACTTCACTCGGCGGCGGCTAGGCTTGGGGCAACCATTGGCGGTTTGGCCAAATGCCCAAGGCTCTCCGAGGGACCACCCTCGCCCGATACGAAACCCGGGCCCGGATCATGAAGGCCCTCGCCCACCCGACCCGACTCTTCATCGTGGACGAGCTCGCCGACGGGCCGCGGTGCGTCTGCGAGCTCACCACGATGATCGGGGCAGACGTCTCCACGGTCTCGAAGCACCTCCTCGTCCTGAAGAGCGCGGGGGTCGTTGCGAGTGAGAAGCGTGGGGCGCAGGTGTTCTATACCCTCCGGACTCCGTGCGTGCGTTCCTGGCCGTCCTGCGTGGAAGGCGTGCTCGCGGCCGACGCGCGGCGGGCGCGGCTCGTGGCGGGGTGATCGTGGCGATTCCACCCTTCTGGCGGCGGGAGTGGCCCTGGGCAATCGCCCTGGTCGGCGGATTCCTCACCGTGTTCTACGTGCCGGTCGAGTCGCTGGTGCGCGCCGTCCACCCCCCCGGCCCCGTCGCGGAAGCCCTCCGGCTCACCCAGTGGTATGCACACGAACACGTCCTCCTCTGCCTCGTGCCCGCCCTCTTCATCGCTGGCGCTATCAGTGTCTTCGTCCAGCACGATGCCGTGCTCCGCTACCTGGGCCCCCGGGCGCCCAAGCCGGTGGCGTACGGGGTCGCATCGGTCTCCGGCGGTATCCTCGCGGTCTGCTCGTGCACGGTGCTGCCCCTGTTCGCCGGCATCTACGCCCGGGGGGCGGGGCTCGGGCCTGCCACCACGTTCCTCTACGCTGGCCCCGCGATCAACGTGCTCGCCGTGGTGCTCACCGCCCGTGTGCTGGGTCTCGAGCTGGGCGCCGCGCGCGCCGTGGGGGCCGTCGTGTTCAGCATCATCGTGGGCCTCGCGATGCACGCGCTGTTCCGGCGCGACGAACGTGCCCGGATCGACGCCATGCCGGCCGCCGCTCCAACCGCGCCTCCGCGACCCCTGTGGCAGACCGGGGTCTTCTTCGGGGCGCTCCTCGCCATCCTCGTGTTCGCGAATTGGGGTGCGCCCGGGGCGCCGGGTGGGCTCGTGGCCACGATCTACGCGGTGAAGTGGATGCTGACCGCGGCGGCCACGCTCTCGCTTGCCGCGGTGCTCGTCGGGTGGTTCGGACTGCCACTCAAGCGACTGGTGTTGCCGGGTCTCGCGGTAGCGGGAGCCGGGATCGGGTTCCCCGGCGCGCCCGCGGTGCCGTTCGCGGCCGGCGCGGTGGGCCTGTCAGCGGTGACGAGTACGCGCGAGGGAGAGCTGGAGGAGTGGTTCGGCGCCACGTGGTCCTTCGCCAAGCAGATCCTGCCGCTCCTGCTCGTCGGGGTGCTCGTCGCGGGGCTGCTGCTCGGGCGGCCGGGACACGAAGGGCTCATACCCAGCTCGTGGATCGCAACGGCCGTCGGGGGAAACGGCGTTGGCGCGACCGTCGTTGCCGCCTCCGCCGGGGCACTGATGTACTTCGCCACGCTCACGGAGGTGCCGATCGTCGAGGGGTTGCTGGGTGCCGGCATGGGCGACGGCCCCGCCCTGGCACTGCTGCTCGGGCCCGGCCCTGTCGTTGCCGAGCATCCTCGTCGTGCGATCGGTGCTCGGGTGGCGGAAGACGGCCGCCTTCGTGGTCCTCGTGGTCGTCATGGCCACGGTCACTGGATTGCTGTACGGCGCGGTGGCGTGACGCCCGCGTCCAACACGAGGTGAGGTGCCAAATGAACATTCGTGTATTCGGCCCCGGATGTGCCAACTGCCGGCGGCTCGAGGCGACCGCACGCGAGGCGCTCGACGCACTCGGCTACGCCTACGAGCTCACCAAGGTGGAGGCACTACCCGACATCACGGCGGCGGGCGTGCTCCGCACGCCGGCACTGGAGATCGACGGCCGGCTGGTGCTGCAGGGGCGCGTGCCGGGCATCACGGAGCTCCGTCACATCTTCGAGAAGGCCGCGGCGGCCGGCCCGGCACCAACGGCGTGACGGCCCCGTGCGCGTGCACCGCCCTCGTCGTTGGCGCCACGGGGCTCGTCGGCGCGGAGCTCGTGCGCCAGCTCGCCGCGCACCCTGGCTGGATCCACGTGAGCGCCCTGGTGCGGCGCGTCCCGGACCGGATACCGGACACGGTGACGCCGATCCTGACCGACTTCGAGCGACTCGACCGAATTAGTGTGCGCTTGGCCGCCGACCATGTGTTCTGTGCGCTGGGGACCACCATCCGGGCCGCAGGGTCACAGGCGGCGTTCCGCCACGTGGACCACGACTACGTCGTGGACATCGCCCGCCTCGCACGAGAGGTGGGAGCCCGGCACTTCCTCCTGGTGAGCTCGCTGGGCGCGACTCCGCGGTCACGAGTCTTCTACAGCCGCGTGAAGGGGGAGGTCGAGCAAGCCATTCAGGCGCTCGGCTACCCGAGTGTAACGATCGTCCGGCCATCCCTGCTCCTCGGTGACCGCGCCGAGTTTCGGCTGGGCGAAGTACTGATGAAGCCGTTGGGGCCGCTCATGCCCAGGCGTCTCAGACCGGTCCACGCACATGCCGTGGCCGCGACGCTGATCCGCGCCGCGGGTGCGGACGCGCCCGGCGTGCGGATCGTCGAATCAGCGGAGATCACGGACTAGCTCCAGCGCCTGTCGGACAGTAGCCTCAAGGCGGCCCCCGTCTGTCTGCAAGGAGTCACCGTGTACGTCCCAACGCCTGTCGGCCCCCCCGAGTCACCGCGCGTGCGGGAGCTGAGCCAGAAGATCCAGCAGATCATCAGCGACTTCCAGCGGCAGTATCCCATGACACCCGCCGAGATTCGCCAGGCCTTGCTGCACGCGGCTGGGGCAACGGGCGGCCACCACCGCCCACTCCTGGCGTTGGTGGCAGGCGGGCTGGCGGCACTGTTGGGCATCGGCGTGTTCGCCTCCCGGAGCATCGAGGGCGGCGGCGGGGAACAGGCGTTTCCCGTCCTGCTGGCGGTGGGGATCCTGATCGCCGGGGTCGGTCTCGTGGTCATGATCAAGCGCAACCGCTAGCCACGGGGCCCACGCGCCGGCTCAGGGCACCGGCGATCCGCAAGACTTGCAGAAGCGTGCATCGGCGTCGTGGTCGGCCAGGCCGCACGCCGGGCACGCCCGCTCGGCCCGGGCTCGCCGCACCGCGTGTCCCAGCTCGACGGTCACGATCCCAGTCGGGACCGCGATGATGGCGTAACCCATGATCATCACGACGGCCGCCAGGGCCTGGCCGAGGTTCGTGGTGGGCGCGATATCGCCATACCCTACGGTCGTCAACGTAACGATCGCCCAGTAGACGCTGCGCGGGATGCTCGTGAAGCCATGCTCGCGCCCCTCGATGAGGTACATGAGCGACCCCAGGATCACGACCAGGGTGAGCACGGTGAAGATGAAGACGGTGATCTTCTGCCGGCTCTGGCGCATCGCGCGCATCAGCAGCGTCGCTTCCGACACGTAGTGGGCGAGCTTGAGCACCCGGAACACGCGCAGGAGTCGCAGGGCCCGTACGGACAGCATGGCCTGACCGCCGGGGATCACCAGACTCAGGTACGTCGGCAGAATGGCGATCAGGTCCACGACACCGAAGAAGCTGCGGGCGTAGCGGAGCGCCCGTGGAGCGCACCACAGCCGCGTCACGTACTCCAGGGAGAACAGGAGGGTGAAGCCCCACTCCACACCGCGGAGCAACGGGCCGTACGCCAGGCGGAAGTCCTGCACGCTTTCGAGCATGACCGCAATGACGCTGGCGATGATGGCGAGGATCAGCGCGACGTCGAACGCCTTGCCGGCCGGGGTTTCGTGCCCGAAGACGATTTCGCGGGTGGTGGCGCGCAGTGACCGGTCTGGCAACGGTCTCCTCGAATGGGGGAAAGCCTCCGGTGGGACTCGAACCCACGACCTTCCGCTTACAAGGCGGATGCTCTAGCCAACTGAGCTACGGAGGCGGCCGTCGGAAGTTACGGCCGTCGCCCGCCGCAGCAAACGCCTGACGGCGGTCGAGCGCGCTCGAGCGACAGCCGAACGCCACCGGGCCGTCAGCGCCCGTATCCCAGTCCCGGTCGCGCCGTGAGGCACGAGGTCCCCAGTCAGGCGGATACTCGCTCAGCGGCTTGCGCCGTGTTGTGCTCGGTCTGGGTGTCTCGGCCCCGAGGTGGGCCGCGCCGTCGTCAGGCGGTGGTCGCCTCGTCTTGCGGCACGCTATCCAGCCATGGCGGCAAGAGCTTCACCAGTACCCACAGGATGATGAAGGGCAGGATCAGAAACCCGATGGTCATAGCCAGTCCTTCGATACCCAGGAGCTCGACCTTGTACACCGTGAGGCCGCGGAGGCTCTTCGAGAAGAGCTGCCCGCCGATCACGACGTTCCATCGGATGCTGAAGATGCCGATCTGGATGAAGACGGCAGCCCCGAGATAGACCAGCTGGCGCAACTCGGGCGGCAGGCGGACGAAGCCACCCTTGCGCAACCCCGGCGATGTGAGCGCCAGCGCGATGAGGGGGATCAACGTCCCGATGACGAGCTGCAGCACGATCAGGCTGAGGAACAGGCGGGTTTCCACCAACTGCGACAGGATGTCGATGGACTCTTCGGCTTCGTACAGGCGGTGGATGAAGTCGAGCGACTCGAGCGAGGCGTCCACGACGAGCGCGTAGAACAGGAACTGCGCGAGCTTGTCCAGACAGGCCATGTCGATCTTCCGCCACCGGAACATCGTCGTCAGCATGTAGAGGACGAGCACGAGCGCGATCCCGGACACGATGGCGGAGAACAGGAACACGACCGGCATCAGCACGCTGCTCCACCACGGATTCGCCTTGATGGAGCCGAAGATGAAGCCGACGTACCCGTGGAGCAGGAACGCCGAGGGAATGCCGATGATGGTGATCCACCGTCCGGCGCTGTCATCGAACGCGAGCGCCTTGGGCGAGAGGTCGGTGGCCCCGAGCGTCAGCGCATAGTAGAACCAGCGCTTCACCCCCGTGGACTGACGGGCCCACAGCACGATGTCCCGACGGTAGTCGAACCAGATTTCGATCAGGAGCACCACCATCAGGTACCACGCATAGACGAACCCGAACATCGCCATGGCCGAGCGCTTGTTCGGGGTCAGGAACATCTCGAAGGAGCGCTCTGGATGTCCGAGGTGGGCCATGAGCGGCAGCGGGGCGACGATCAGGAACGCCAGTGCCGTCAACAAGGCCAGCCGGTAGGTCGGCTGCACTTCCCGCACGTTGAACACGCGCTCCAGCGACGCCAGAATGAACGCGCCGGCCACGAGCCCGGTGATATACGGGTAGAGGACGATGAGCAAGCTCCACTGGAGCTCGAACTCGTTGGGATAGATGTACCCCTGCACGGCTTACCGGACCTCGCCGTCGAGATTCGCGTAGTACGCCTTGGGCTTCGTATTCAGGTTTGGCTTGAGTACCTGGATGTCGTTGAAGCGCATGAACCGCGCGAGGGGCGTCGCCCGTTTCTCCACCTCGCCGAACACCCGCGCACCCGTGGGACAGACCTCGACGCAGGCCGGCACCAGGCCCTTTACGAGTCGGTGGTAGCAGAACGTGCACTTGGCCGCGACGTGCTTTTCCGGATGCAGGTAGCGCGCCCCGTACGGGCAGGCCTGAATGCAGTACCGGCACCCGATACAGTACGAGTCGTCCACCAGCACGACGCCATCCGGCGACTGGAAGGTGGCCCCCACCGGACACACCTGCACGCACGGCGGATTGGCGCAGTGGTTGCAGAGCTTGGGGACGAAGAACGTCCGGAGGACGTCTCCCTCGCTCTCGATGGGCCCGAACCCGTCGAGGCCCCCGTTGGGGCTGTCCACGTCGACCGTGCCGTCGGTTCGCAGGACGTACCGCTCGATCCACGTATTGAAGTAGTGGGGCTCCATCGGCACGTCGTTTTCGGCCTTGCAGGCCGCCACGCACCGCGCGCACCCGATACACTTCGCGATGTCGATCCCGATGCCGTAATCGTGCGCGCTGGGATCGTACGCACCCGCACCCACACCTTGAGCCGCGGCCACGCGGACCATGCCGAGGAGCACCGGCCCGCCGGCGGCAAGGCAGGCGGCGACGAGGTCACCCACGAATGCGCGACGGTCTATGCCTTGGTCGCTCATGTGCCTGCCTCTGGGTGGTGCGGGTAGTGGCACTGCCAGCAGAGATACGGCTGCCCGTGCCGCTGCAGGTCGATCTGCGGAATCACGCCACCCTCGGGCATCCCGGAGTGGCAGCCGCCGCAGAACGCACGCGCGGTCGGCTTCGTAGGCCGCACGCTTCGCGGATCCTGGCGGTGGGTTTCGGGGGCCTCGTGGCAGGTCGTGCACGGCAGCGTGGCATGGTGCGACACCGCCTTCTGCCGCGCGATCCCGCCGTGACACGCGCTGCACTCCCGCGGGGTGACCGGCGGTTCCGGGGCATGCGGTTGGTGGCACGTCATGCAGGGAATCCGCGCGTTGTGCGTCAGCGAATCCACCTGGGGGAAGCCCGTCGGCCGCGAGGGGTTGAACGCGTGGCACAGCAGACAGAGCGCGCGCTCCCGACGGATCTCGGGCTTGCCCGCCATCGGCGCGGCGGCGTGTGCCGCGGCCGGCCCGTGGCAGATCTCGCACGCTACCCCGCGGTGGTTCCCGGCGACGCGCTTCGCATCGACGGCCCCGTGACACGCCGCGCACGCCTGGCGCCCCGCGAACTTGATGGGCCGCGCCGCAATCGTGTCCAGGGCGGCGGCCCGGTAGTGCCCGAGGTCGCCGAACGTCTCCGGTATCAGCAGCCGCCGAGCCAGGAGCAACGCCCCGGCCGCAATGGCGAGCACCGCAAGAAGACGCGGAACCTGCTGCGGCATTCCCCCTCCCGCGAAAGCGTGCCGCACGAGCGCTCACGCGAACGCTCGTTCGCTTCCAAGACTACAGCGCGAAGTTGTGCCGGTTCTGAAGCTTTTGTGAAGGAGGCTTAAGGTCGCTCAAGGCGTGGTGAACGCCCGTCAAGTCATGGCCGGGCGCGCGCGCACGGAGGAGCCCTAGCTACGCTGCTTCCAGCGCGTGCCCTGCGGTGTGTCCTCCAGCTCGATGCCGCGTTCCGTGAGGTCGCGCCGGATCGCGTCGGCCCGGGCAAAATCCCTGACCTTGCGTGCTTCCTGCCGCGCGGCAATCTGCTCTTCGACCCACGCGGCAAGGTCGTCAGCCACCGTCTCCGCACCCGGTAGCACGTCCAGGACGTCCGCAACGGCATCGAACGCGGCCCGGGCCGCCGCTGCCGCTGCCGCTGCCCATGCCCCCTGATCGAGCGCCCGGTTGGCATCCCGCACGAAATTGAAGACCGCGGCCAGCGCCTTGGGGGTGCCCAGATCGTCGTCCATGGCGGTC
>Ga0224500_10000615_pt1 | contig 23702 bp, 14 predicted proteins | sample SF_Oct11_sed_USG_FD_168126 | JGI IMG/M metagenome (GOLD analysis project Ga0224500, IMG submission 168126) | Sediment microbial communities from San Francisco Bay, California, United States - SF_Oct11_sed_USGS_4_1 | ecosystem: Environmental > Aquatic > Marine > Sediment | place: USA: California... | reverse complement strand
CTCGCCTGGCTGGCGTTCGGCCGTGCGACGCCCTACATGGCGGTGGCGGTGCTGCCTTTCGCGGCCGACACGCCGGCGAATGCGCACCTCGCCGACGGCATCGCCGAGGAGGCGATCAACGCGCTGACGCGCCTTGCGCAGTTGCGCGTCGCCCCGCGCGCCTCGGCCTTCCGCTTCCGTGGCGCCGATCCGCTGGAAGCCGGCCGCCGGCTCGACGCGCCAGTCGTCGTCACCGGTTCGCTTGCGCGCAATGGCGATCGCGTGACGTTGCAGGTCGACTTGGTCGATGTCGCGCGCGCCGCGCAGGTCTGGGGTTCGCGTTACGAGGTCGCGCTCGCCGAGCTGCCGCAATTGCAGCGACGCTTGATCGACGACCTGGGTCGCACGCTGCACGTACGCGCGGACGGCAGCAAGACCCAGCGCCTCGCACAGGACCCAACCCGAAACACCGATGCCTATCAGGCCTACCTGCAAGGGCGCTATCTGTGGAACCAGCGCTCGGAGCCAGCACTGCGAAGCGCGGTCGAGCACTTCCGCCGTGCCATCGACCTCGACCCGTCGTTCGCGCTCGCCTACGCCGCGCTGGCCGACACCTACACGACGCTGGGGTACCTGGGCTGGGACGCGCCGGCGGCGACGTTCCCCGTCGCGCGGCCGTACGCATTGAGGGCGATCGAGCTCGATCCGGCGCTGTCGCAGTCGCACGCGTCGCTCGCCTACATCAAGTTCTATTTCGACTGGGACTGGGCCGGCGCCGGCGAAGAGTTTCGCCGCGCCATCGAGCTGAACTTGAACGACCCGGTGTCCCATCAGTGGTTCGCCGTCTATCTGCTCGCAGCCGGGCGGCCGGGCGACGCGATGCACGAGGTCCGCACGGCGCAGCGGCTCGACCCGCTGTCGCTCACGATCAACACCGACGTCGGCTTTCACCACTACTACAACGGCCGCTATGCCGAAGCGATCGCGCAACTGCAATCGGTGCTCGGCATGAAGAACGACTTCGGCCTGGCAAACCTGTGGCTGGCGCGTTCGTACCAAGAGGTCGGCCGGCTCGACGAGTCGCTGGCGGCGGCCAAGAGCGCCGAAGCCACCGCACCGCAATGGGCGGTGTTCATCGCCCAGCGCGGGTACACGCTCGGCGTGATGGGCCGCCGCGACGAGGCGCACGCAGTCCGCGACGAGATGCAGCAGCTGTCGGCGCAGCGTTTCGTCACCGCCTACGGCGTGGCGCTGGTCTACGCCGGACTGGGGGACAAGGGACAGGCTTTTGCCTGGCTCGACAAGGCGTTCGCCGAACGCTCGCACTGGCTGGTGTGGCTGCGCCTCGATCCGCGCTGGAAGACGCTGCGCGGCGACCCCCGCTTTGCGGCGCTCGTCGATCGGATGAAGTACCCGGGTTGACGCGGTGCGGGCTGGGCATCGAGCGATCGCCAACCCACCTGGTCAGTACCGCCCATGCGATGCCGGGGCCGAGCGCGCCCCCGATGCCGGCGGTTCAGGGTTCCGACGCATTCAATGCTTCGGACTGCAACGGAGCTCACCAGGATGCGAAGGCTGAATCTTCAGGCACGCCCCACCAGGTGGCGGGCCGCTCGGGCGCATCGTGCGAGGATCACCCCCGCATCTGCCCCTGATACCAGCGGATGAACGCGTCGACGTTGTATTCGAACCTAGACGACAGCGGCCCGGGCACGTAGCCGATCGAGTCGACGCCCTTCTGCTGCCACTTGCAGATGTTCCAGTCCTGCTCGTTGGTCAGGTGCCAGAACGGCAGCATGCGCTCCAACTGGTAGTCGGTGCCCTCCTTGGCCTTGGCATCGACCACCCAGTAGCCGCGCATGAGGGTCTTGCGCGGGCCAGCGGGCAGCATGCGCGCCGCCACCGCATGGTCACAGCTGGCATGGACCCAGAAGTTGGGCAGGCTGCGCATGCGCAGCACGCCGACGGCTTCGCTGTCGTAGTCGCCCATCAGCGGCGCGACGCGGCTGCCGTCCATCGACTCGGTGACGAAGCCCTCGGCCAGCGGCGTGCGGCTGCTCGCGAACCAGCGGCCGCGCTCTGGGTCGGGGAAGGTGGCCAGGCCGCCGTGCGCATGCAGGACCGACTCGCTCGCCTGCTGCCACTTCGGCGCGATGCGCGCTGTGGCAGCATCGATGCGCTGCTGCATCGCGGGCGACACATTGGTCTCGTCGACGACATCGAAGTTGGCCTTGACGTACTGCGGGTGGCAGGGGATGCAGTGCAGGCACTCGCGGTTGTTCTCCCACACCAGCTTCCAGTTGGCTTCGACTTCGTAGTCGACGACATGGGCGACGCGTGCGCGGTCGAAGCCCTGCGGCTTGGCCGAGGCGGCGAAGTCGCGGCGCAGGCCTTCGACGTCGGGCGGCGTGGCCGCGAGCGACACGTAGACGAGGCCAGCAATCTCGGCCACGTGAACGGGCCTCAAGCCCAGCTGCGACTTGTCGGCGCCTTCGTCCATGCCGTTGCAACTGCGCAGCTCGCCGCTGCGGCCATACGACCAGGCGTGGTAGGGGCAGACCACGGCACGCACGTTGCCGCGGTCGGCGCGGCATAGCTGCGTGCCGCGATGGCGGCACACGTTGTGGAACGCGCGCACGGCGCCGTCGTCGCCGCGCAGCAGGAGTACCGGCGTCGTGTCCACCGCGAAGGTGATGTAGTCGCCCGGGTTGGGCAGCTCGATGCCGAAGCCGGCGAAAAGCCAGCCGCCTTGCCAGATGCGGCGCATCTCGGCGGCATACAGCGCCTCGGTCTGGTAGAAGTCGCGCGGCATGCCATGGCCGGCACGGCGCGTGGCGAGCAGTGCGTCGAGATCAGGAGACAAAGAGGTTCGCGGGTCGGTCATCGCCGGCTCCTCAGGCAAGGATGGATTTGCGATCGGGGTCGTAAAGCGGGCGTGTGTGGCGCACGGCCGGGAAGCGCTCGCCCATCACTTCGATCGAGAGGTCGGCGCTGGCCGGTTCGTCGGCCGCGATATAGGCGCAAAAAACGTTGCGGCCCACCGTGTAGCCATAACCACCGCTGGTGGTGCGCCCGATCACGCGGTCACCGGCGAGCACGACTTCGCCGCCGTGCAGCGTTGGTTCCGGCCCGGCGTTGAACCACGCCAGGCGCCGCGCCGGGCCCTTCGCCTTCACGGCCGCGAGCGCGCTGCGCGCCAGGAACTCGCCCTTGTTCAGCGCGACGCAGAAACCCAGCCCGGCTTCGTAGGGGTTGTAGTCGGGCGTGATGTCCGAGCCCCAGACCAGGTACTGCTTCTCCAGGCGCAGCGTGTTGACGACGCGGTAGCCGACATTGGCGATGCCATGCGCCTGCCCCGCAGCCCACAGCCGTTCGTAAAGGTGCAGCGCGTACTCGACTGGCACGTGCAGCTCGTAGCCGAGCTCGCCGAGGTAGGTCACGCGCAGCGCAAGCACCGGCGCGAACGCGAGGTCGAGCTCGCGTGCGCTCATGTACGGGAACGCGGCGTTGTCGAGCGGCGCGTCGGTCAATTGCGCCAGCACCTCGCGCGACTTCGGGCCGCACAGGTTCAGCACCGCCTTGGCCGAGGTGTGGTCGACGATGTCGACACTGCCGTCGGCCGGCAGGTGGCGCTCGATGGTCGAACGGTCGCGCACGCCCAATGCGCTGCCGGTCACGAAGTAGAAGCAGTCGGCACCCAGCCGCGTGATCGTCACGTCGGCCTCGATGCCGCCGCGCTCGTTGCACAGCTGCGTGTAGACGATGCTGCCGTCGGGCTTGTCGAGGTCGTTGACCGAGAGCTTCTGCAGCAGCGCCAGGGCGCCCGCGCCGCGCACCTCGAACTTGGAGAACGAGCTCATGTCGATCAGCGCGACGCGCTCGCGCACCGCGCGGTGCTCGGCCGCGATGGCATCGAACGCGGGGCCGCGGTCGAAGGTCGGTGCCTCGACTGCCGGCGTGCCTGCGGGCGCGAACCAGTTCGGCCGCTCCCAGCCGAACTTGTTGCCGTAGACCGCGCCCTGGCGCTTCAAGGTGTCATACAGCGGGCTGCGCCGCGCGCCGCGGCCGGCCTCGAGCTCGTGGTTCGGAAAGGCGATGAAGTAGTAGCGGCCGTAGGCCTCGACCGCGCGCTCGTACAGCGTGGCCTTCACCGCATGCGGCGCGCCGAAGCGGCGCACGTCGAAGGGCCACAGGTCGAGACCCGGGTCGCCGTCGACGATCCAGTTGGCCATCACCCAGCCGGCGCCGCCCGAAGCCGCGATGCCCGACGTGAAGCCGCAGCACAGGTAGAAGTTGTCGAGCTCGGGCGACAGGCCGATCACCGGCTCGCCATCGGCGGTGATCGGGATCGGGCCGTTGATCATCTGCCGGATGCCGACCTCGTTGAGTACCGGGATGCGCGCGCACGCCGCCGTGCCCAGCGGCTCGAAGCGGTCGTAGTCGGGCTGCAGCAGCTCGGGGCCGAAGTCGATCGTGATGCCCTTGTCGCCCCAAGGCTTGGTGTTCGATTCCCAGCCGCCGACGGCCAGGCCGCCAGGCTCGGGCTTGACGTAGAAGTTGGCGTCGGGGTCGCGCAGCGACGGCAGGCCGGCAGGGATCTTCGCGCTCTTCTCGGAAACGAAGTACTGGTGCTCGACGGCACCGACCGCCACGCGCGTGCCGACCATCGCCGCGATTTCGCGGCCCCACATGCCCGCGGCGTCGATCACGCACTCGGCTTCGATCTCGCCGTGGTCGGTGATGACGGTGGTGACGCGGCGGCCGCGCTTCTTCAGGCCGGTCACACGCACGCCCTGGTGGATGCCTATGCCGCCGGCGCGGGCACCGGCGGCATAGGCCATCGTCAGGCTCGCCGGGTCGACATCGCCGTCGCCCTCGATCCACGCGGCACCGACGACGCCGCTCAGCTCCAGCAGCGGAAACTTCTCGCGCGCCTCGCGCGGACTCACGAGGTCGACGCGGAAGTCGAAGCCCTTGGCCATCGTCGCCGAGCGCTTCAGTTCCTGCCAGCGCGCGGGCGAAGCCGCAATGCGAAGGCTGCCGGTGCGGTGCCAGCCGGTGGCCTGCCCCGTCTGCGCTTCGAGCTTGCCGTACAGCTCGGCGCCGTAGCGCATCAGGCGCGTCAGGTTGCTGCTGCTGCGCAGCTGCCCGACGAGGCCGGCGGCATGCCAGGTCGCGCCGTGCGTGAGCTGCAGGCGCTCGAGCAGCACCACGTCCTTCACCCCGCGCTGCGCCAGGTGGTAGGCGATGCTGCAGCCGATGACGCCGCCGCCGATGATCACGATGCGGGTCGATGAAGGAAGGGTCATCTTTTTCGCCAGGCTTGGGTCCTGCGTTCAAAGCGACGCGTGAGCATCAGGTGGACGATCTTCACCGCAGCTGAGGTCGCGACGATGCACACAGCCATCGCCGCCGCGGCGGCGGTGAACCCGGCCTCGTCCATGTTGATGATCGTGACCGCGGCCGGCTTGGTTTCGGTGGAGTACAGGAAGATCACCGCGGACACCGTCGTCATCGCATTGACGAACAGGTAGATGCTGACGTCGAGCACGGCCGGCAGGCACACCGGCACCGTCACGCGCGCCATGGTGCGGAACAGCGAGACCTTCAGCGATGCCGACACCGCCTCGAACTCGCTGTCGAGCTGCTTGAGCGCGGTCGTCGCGGTGAGGTGGCTCACTGTATAGAAGTGCGTCACCGAATTGACCACCAGGATCGTCATCGTCGCGTAGATGAAACCCAGCGGGTTGCCGCGCGCATTGAAGAAGAAGATGTAGGCCAGCCCGAGCACCAGCCCGGGCACAGCCATCGGCAGCATGGCCAGGAACTGGGCGAGCGCACGCCCCCAGCCGAAGCCCCGCGTCTTCTCGAGCAGGTAGGCGCCCATGAAAACCACGACGGTTCCAATCACCGCCGTCCAGCAGGCGAGTTCGACCGAATTCCAGTACGCGCTCCAGCCACTGGAATCGAAGTCGCCGAACGCGTAGTTCTTCAGCGTCAACGTGAGGTTGTAGGGCCACAGGGTGACGAACGAGGCCCAGACCGACATCGCGAGGATGCCCAGGATCAGGCCGCCGACGAGGGCGCAGAAGCCGAACAGCAGCCAGTCGCGGCGCGGCGCGGGCCTGGCCTCATGAGGGACGGCGCGCGCCGACAAGAGGGCGACCTGCCGGCGCTCGGTGATGCGGTTGGCGACGAACGCGACGACGGCCGGGATCAGCAGCACGAAGCCGACGACGGCGCCCATCTGGAAATTCTGCTGGCCGATGACCTGCTTGAAGATGTCGGTGGCCAGCACGTTGAAGCGCCCGCCGATCACCTTGGCGATGCCGAAGTCGGTGATGACGAGCGTGAAGATCACGAAACCGGCGCTGATCACGCCGTACTTGGCGCCGGGCAGCGTGACGGTGAGGAAGACGCGCAGCTTCGACGCGCCCAGCGCGTCGGCGGCCTCGTAGAGTCGTCCGTCGGCCATCGACAGCGCGGCCACAAGGATCATCAGCGCGTGGGGAAAACAGTAGAAGACCTGAGCGACGATGATGCCGCCCGCGCCGTAGATCGAGGCGCCGAACATGAGCTCCTTGAGGAAGCCCTGGTTGCCGAACAGATAGACCAGCGAGATCGCGGGCAGCAGCGACGGCGCCAGGATCGGGATTAGCGCCAGGGCCGTGAACAGGCCCTTCCACCGCATGCAGCTGCGCTGCAGTGCGTAGGCATAGACAAAGGCCAGCGGCAGCACGATCAGGGTGGTGGCCACCGAAACGTACAGGCTGTTCCACACCGAATCGACCAGCGACGGCGTCGAGAAGTACCGCAGGTAATTGGCCAGGCCGACGAACGCGCCGTCCTGATCCTGGAAGCTCTTGGACAGCAAGGTCCACAGCGGCAGCACGAGCGAGATGCCCATCCATGCGATCAGCAGCACGAGGCCGCCGCGCATCAGGAGGTCGTCGCGGTCGAGCCGGCGGCGCGCCGCGGGAGCGTTGGCCGGCGGTTGCGCGCCGGCGGCAGCGGCCGCCGCGGTCACGGCAGTTGCGGCGCGCGCGGGAACACGCGCAGGCGCTCGGGCGGCATCGCGAGCATCAGGTCCATGCCTTCGCTGATGGCCAGGTCGCGCACGAGGTTGATCGAGAAGTCGGCCAGCAGGTTACTCGCGCCACCGCTGACCTTGAGCTCCACGCGACAGAACGAGCCGAGGAACTCGACGTCGGCCACGTGCGCGGTAAAGGAATTCGGCGTGCCTGCGGTGACGCCGCGCACCACGATGTCCTCGGGCCGCACCGCCAGCGTGACGTCGTGGCCCACGCCCGGTCGGATGTCGAGCTCGCAGGACAGGTCGATGCCGGCATAGCGCACCGTCGCGGGTCCCGTGACGAGCGCGGGCAGGAAGTTGGTGGTGCCGACGAAGTCGGCGACGAAAGCACTGCTGGGCTTGCGGTAGACCTCGGTGGGTGTGCCGACCTGCTCGATCACGCCCTGGTTCATCACGACGATGCGGTCGGCCATGGTCAGCGCCTCTTCCTGGTCGTGCGTCACCATGATCGTCGTGATCTTCAGGCGCTGGTGCAGATGGCGGATCTCGCCGCGCAGGTGTGCGCGCACGCGCGCGTCGAGCGCCGACAGCGGCTCGTCGAGCAGCAGCAGGCCGGGTGACAGCGCCAGCGCCCGAGCCAGCGCGACGCGCTGCTGCTGGCCGCCTGACAACTGTGCAGGGTACTTGCGCGCCGCCTCGGGCATGCCGACCAGTTGCAGCAGGTCGGCCACGCGCGTCTTGACCTCGACCTTGGATACACCACCGCGGCTCACCAGGCCGTAGGCCACGTTGGCCTCGACGGTCAGGTTCGGGAACAGCGCGTACGACTGGAAGACGATGCCGAAGTCGCGCTTGGACGCCGGCAGTGTCGAGATCTCCTTGCCAGCCTGGAAGATGCGGCCCGAGGTCTGGATGTCGAGCCCGGCGATCGCGCGCAGGAGCGTCGTCTTCCCGCAGCCCGAGGGGCCGAGGAAGCAGACGAATTCGCCCGGCTGGATCTGCAGCGAAATGTCCTTCAGCGCGGTGAAGGACCCGAATTGCTTGACCAGTCGCTCGATGCGCAGGTAGGGCGCGCCCTGCGCGCTGCCGGAAACCTCGGTCACGTCAGCACACGTGGGCCGCGACGCATGTCATCGCGGCACGGCCCATGTCGCGTTCGTCTCTCGTTCGCAGCAGCCGGCTTACTTCGGCGCCGACTTGCCGTCGTAGCGCTTGGTCCACTCGGCCAGGATCTTCGCCCGCTCCTGGCCCATCTTTTCCACGTCGATCTTGGCCATCGCCGCGTCCGCGCTCGGCGGGTAGTTCGGCGGCGCCGGATTCATGCCGGGATAACCGACGATCGCGTAGAACTTGCCGTACAGCTCGTACGCGCCCTTGCTCACCGCGAAGTCGGCCAGCTTCTGGGCCGCCGCCATGTTCTTGGTGCCCTTGACGATACCGGTGGCCTCCATGTCCCACGGCGCGCCTTCCTTGGCCAGGATGATGTCGATCGGTGCACCGGCCGTCTTTTCCTTGGCACCGCGCATGTCGAAGCCGATGCCGACCACCCGCTCGCCCTTGGCCGCCTGCACGCAAGGCGCCGACCCCGAGTGGGTGTAGACGGCGATGTTCTGGTGCAGCTTGTCCATGAACTCCCAGGCGGCCTTCTCGCCCATGATCTGGATCCAGGCATAGACCGCCTGGTAGCCGGTGCCCGAGGACGCGGGATTGGGCATCACGATCGCGTCCTTGTAGACCGGATTGGTCAGGTCGGTCCAAGCCGCCGGCTTGGGCAGGTTCTTCTTGCCGCCCTCGACGGTGTTGAAGCACATCACCGCCAGCCAGGCATCCATGCCGGTCCAGGCCGGCGGGTTCTTGTTGCTGCGAAACACCGGCTTGATCTGATCGAGGCCCTTGGGCGCATACGGCTCGAGCAGGCCCATCGAATCGAACAGCGCGACGCTGGAAGCACCCAGGCCCCAGATGGCGTCGGCGCGCGGGTTGTCCTTCTCGGCGAGGAAGCGTGCCGTGATCACGCCAGTCGAATCGCGAACCCAGGCGATCTCGACATCGGGGTTGGCGGCCTCGAAGGCCTGCTTGTACGGCCCGAGCTGGTCGTTCTCGAGCGCGGTGTAGACCGTGATCTTGGTCTTCTGGGCGAACGCCGGCATCGCGAAGACGGCCATCGCGAACAGGGCCACTGCACCCGCCAACAGGCGCCGCAAAGCGGAATGGTTCATAAGGTTCTCCTTTGAGAGTGGAATCAGTCTTGCCTGAGCGGCGGCATCACGCCAGCCGGGGTTTCCCCGCCCAATCCGCCAGTGTGGGCGGCACCGATGACGGCATCGTGAAGGCACGCCAGGCTTCGCTGCGTGCTTCGGCCTGCCCACCCGCGCACGCGACAGGCACGCGCGTCAGCGCCCGCGACATGGTCGCGCTGCGCGACCGGTCAAAGCCCGTGAATCCGACGAATCACGCCGGCGCGAGGCCACTGAGCAACCGCACCCGCATGTAGTCGGCTGCCAGCGTGATGTGCGCACGCGCCAAGGTCTCGGCTCCCTCGGCGTCGCCGGCGGCGATGGCCTGCACGATGCGCTCGTGCTGGTCCCAGATGTCGTGCGGGCCTTCGTCGTGCGTGACCACTTCGCCCATCACGCGCTGCGTGTTGGTCCAGTACGGCGCCATTGCCGGGCCGATCAGCGGGTTGCCCGACAGGCCGTAGATGAACTGGTGGAATCGCATGTCGGCAGCGATCAGCTTGGCCAGCGAGCCCCCTGCCGTCGCTTTGCGGCCGGCATCGATCAGCGCCGGGCCCTGCTGCGCAGCACGCGCGGCATTGAGTTCAGCGGCACGGCGGCAGGCCAGTCCTTCGACCACGGCGCGGATCTCGTACATGTGCTGGACGAAGTCGGCGTCCAGCGGCGCAACGATCAGCCCGCGCCCTGGCGCGTCCTGGAGCACGCCCTGCTTGCGCAGCAGCGCAAGCGCCTGCTGCACCGGTTGGCGCGAGACGCCCAGCGTCTTCGCGATCTGCTCCTGGATGATGCGTTCGCCCGACGCAAGCTGGCCGCCAGCGATCTCGCCGAGGATCGCGTCGTGCACCTGCTCGACCAGGTTGGGTGCTGGGGACAGGGGCTTCATGGCGCCGCAGTGTAGCGCCGACACGGGACTCCGAATTCAGAGTTCGATCCGGGAACACCCTGATGGCACTCTGAATTCAGAATACTACATTCCGGGTCATCGCCGCCCGGAGTCCTGCCATGCCGATCGCCACCCCACACCCCAGCGTCGCAGAAGTCATCGCTCGCTTCCTCGTCGCACGTGGCGTGGACAGAATCTTCGGCCTGCAAGGCGGCCACATTCAGCCGATCTGGGACCAGCTGGCCCAGCTCGGCGTTCGCATCGTCGACGTGCGCGACGAAGGCGCCGCCGTGCACATGGCGCACGCGCATTCGCAGCTCTCGGGCCGCCTGGGGGTGGCCATGGCCACTGCCGGACCCGGGGTGACCAATTGCGTGACGGGCATGACCCATGCCCACCTCGAGCGCGTGCCCGTGCTGCTGATCGGCGGCTGCCCGCCCGTGCCTCAGGACGACCTGGGGCCACTGCAGGGCATCGACCACGCGGCGATCCTCGCGCCAGTGACGCGCTGGTCGCGCACCCTGCGCGTGGCCGAGCAGATCGCGCGCGACCTCGACAAGGCCTGGGCACTGGCCGATGGCGACGGGGGGCCGCCCGGGCCGGTGTACGTCGAGATCCCGACCGACGTGCTGCGCCAGAGCGTCCATCCGGCGTGCGTACTGCCCGAGCACATGACACCCAAGTCGCGGCCGCGCATGTTGCCGGATGCGGGGCTCGTGTCGCGAGCCGCCGCCTTGATTCGCGAGGCGCGACGGCCGCTGGTGGTCACTGGACGCGGCGCGCGAGGCACCTCCGCCGCACTGACGCGCCTGCTCGACGCCAGCGGTGCGGTCTACCTCGACACCCAGGAAAGCCGCGGCCTGGTGGACGGCGCGCATCCTGCGGCGGTCGGCGCGGTGCGTGCGCGGGCGATGAACGAGGCCGACCTCGTGCTCGTGGTCGGCCGCAAGCTCGACTACCAGATGGGCTACGGCTCGCCTGCGGTGTTCCCGAACGCGCGCTTCATCCGCATCGCCGACCACGCCGACGAAGTGCGCGATAACCGGCGCGGCGAGGTGGAACTGCTCGCCGACGCGGGGCAGGTGATGGCCGCGCTGGCGGAGGCGATCGGCACCCCCTCGCCCGCGCTCGACGCCGCCTGGACCGGCGCGCTGCGCGCCGAGCATGTGCGCCGGGCGGCCAAGCACGCCGAGGCCATGGGCAGCGCACCGGCCGGCCGCGACGGCCATATGCACCCCAACCGTATCTTCGCGGCGCTGCGCAAGGTGCTCAAACCCGATGCGATCACCATCGCCGACGGCGGCGACCTGCTCAGCTTCGCGCGCATGGGGCTGGAGGCGCGCACGTACCTCGATGCCGGCGCGTTCGGCTGCCTGGGCGTTGGCACGCCGTACGCCGTGGCCGCGGCACTGCTGCACCCGGACCGCCAGGTGGTCGCGGTCACCGGCGACGGCGCGTTCGGCATCAACGCGATGGAGATCGACAGCGCCAAGCGCCACGGCGCCCGCGCGGTGTTCATCGTCTCCAACAACGCGGCCTGGAACATCGAGCGGCTCGACCAGGAGATGAACTACGGCGGCCGTGTGGTCGGAACCAGGCTGGCATGGAGCGACTACGCCGGCATGGCGCGCGCCTTCGGGCTGCACGCCGAGCGTGTGACCGACCCGGCGCGCCTGGAAGGCGCGATCCGCGATGCATTCGCCAATGCGCCCGCGCTGATCGACGTGGTGACGACGCGAGACGCGATGAGCTCCGACGCCGGCAAGGGCCTTGGTTGGGTGCCCGACCGGCAGGCGTTGACGGCCTGGGACGCGGCCGAGCAGGCGCGGCGTCGGTCGTGAGCGCCGCTCGGCCGCTCCGGGGGCGCTCGCTACCCAAGAGTCACGAAGGGGCTCCCTCGGAGCCCTGGGGGACGGCCCGCAGGGACAAGGGGGCCCCATGAGCCACCTGCTGACGCTGTCGGAGTGCATTGCCGCGCACGCGCGCGTGCGGCCGGGCAAGGTCGGCGCTCGCGACTCGAAGCGCAGCCTGACCTACGCGCAATGGGACGTGCGCGCGGGCCGGCTCGCGAACGCGTTGCTCGGGCTCGGCCTGGCCAAGGGTGACCGCGTCGCGCTGCTCGCGTACAACGCGGTCGAGTGGCTGGAGATCTACGTCGCGCTGGTGCGCGCGGGCCTGGTCGCGGTGCCGATCAACTTCCGGCTGATGGGCCCGGAGATCCAGTACATCGTCGAGCACAGCGAGGCGCGCGCGTTCATCGCGCAGGAGGACCTGCGCGCGACGGTCGAAGGCATCCGCGCCGCGCTGCCGATCGATGCAAAGCGCTACGTGCTGTTCGGCGCGCCGGCACCGCAAGGCTGGCAGGACTACGAGGCGCTCGTCGCCAAGGCGCCGGCAAGCGCCCCCGAGGTCGTCGTCAAGCCCGAAGACCTGTTCGCGCTGATGTACACCTCGGGCACAACCGGGCGCCCCAAGGGCGCGATGCGCAACCATGAGGGCAACGCGCTGCTCGCCTTTGCCACGGCGCTCGAGTTCGGGCTCACGGCCGAGGACACCGGACTGCTGGTGATGCCGCTGTGCCACGCCAACTCGCTGTACTTCGGCGCCACCTTCGCGATGCTCGGCGCGACGATCGTGGTCGACGACCGCAAGAGCTTCGACCCCGAAGCGCTGCTCGCCAAGCTCGCCAGCGAGCGCATCACCTTCACGTCGCTGGTACCGACGCACTACATCATGATGCTCGACCTGCCTGCGGCGGTAAAAGCCAGGCACGACCTGCGCGCAGTCGGCAAGCTGCTGATCTCGTCGGCGCCGGCGCGCAAGGACACCAAGCTCGCGATCCTCGAGCTCTTCCCCAACGGCAAGCTCTTCGAGCTCTACGGCTCGACCGAGCATGGCTGGGTCACGATCCTTCGCCCGCACGAGCAGATCGAGCGCCTCGGTTCGGTCGGCCGCGAGTGGGCCGGCACCGGCGCGATCAAGCTGCTCGACGGCGAGGGCCGCGAGGTGCCCGACGGCGAGGTCGGCGAGCTGTACGCGCGCACGAGCTACCTCTTCGACGGCTACTGGAAGAACCCGGACAAGACCGCCGAGGCGTTCCGAGGGCCGTGGAGCACCGTCGGCGACATGGCCTACCGCGACGCCGACGGCTTCATCCACCTCGTCGACCGCAAGAGCAACATGATCATCAGCGGCGGCGAGAACATCTATCCGTCGGAAGTCGAGGGCGTGCTCGCGGCCCACCCGGCGGTGCAGGACGTGGCCGTGATCGGCGTACCCGACGCCAAATGGGGCGAGGCCGTCTGCGCGGTCGTCGTGCAGCGGCCGGGCGCAAGGGCGACGCAGGACGACCTGTCCGCCTGGTGCCGCGAGCGCATGGCCGGCTACAAGCGCCCGCGCTCGATCGTCTTCATCGCCGAATCCGAGATGCCACGCACCGCCACCGGAAAGATCCAGCACCGAGAGCTTCGCCAGCGTATCGTTCAACCACCCACCTGAGAGCCAGGAGCCGCACCATGCTCGACACCGTCAAGCGCACCTCGATCTACCAGCCGCTGCAGCAGGGGTTGAAGTTTCCGGAGATCCCCCATTTCGACACCGTGGCCGACGAGCGCCGCCATCTCAAGCAACGCCTCGTGGCCGCCTGCCGCGCCTTCGCGGTGCACGGCCTGGACTACGGTTTCGCCGGCCATCTGACGATCCGCGACCCCGAGCACCCCGAGCTGTACTGGACCAACCCGATGGCGGTGCACTTCGCGCAGGTCAAGCTGAGCAACCTGATCCTGGCCGACCACAAGGGCCGCGTCGTCGAGGGCGAGTACGCGATCAACCGCGCCGGCTTCGTGCTGCACGCGGCCGTGCACGAGGCCCACCCGGACATCCTGGCGATGTGCCACGCCCACACCGTCTACGGCGTGGCATACGCCGCCCTCGGCAAGCCGCTTCCCCCGGTGACGCAAGACGCCTGCGCCTTCTTCGAGGACCACATCGTCGTCACCGACGAGGGCGGCAAGGTCGCGGTCGAGGAGGACGCCGGCCACAACTTCGCGTCCGCCTTCAAGGGAGTCAAGGCGGCGATCCACCAGAACCACGGCCTGATCACCGCGAGCCGGCACAGCATCGAAGCGGCGGCGTTCTGGTTCATCGCGCTGGAGCGCTGCTGCCAGCAGCAGCTGATGATCGAGGCGACCGGCCAGCAACCCCTGCTCGTGCCGCCCGACAAGGCGCGCTACAGCCGCGAACATGTGGGCAGCGAGTACATCGGCTGGCTGCACTTCCAGCCGATCTACGAGCAGCTGGCCAAGACCCAGCCCGATATGTTCGAGTGATACCTTTCCAGCTGCATGTGCCGCAGGCGGCGATCGCCGACCTGCATGCGCGCCTGGACCGCGCGCGCTGGCCCGACGAAGCACCCGAGGCGCCGTGGCTCTACGGCACCTCGCTCGCGTTCATGCGCGAGCTGACCGATCACTGGCGCGAGCGCTTCGACTGGCGGGCCACCGAGGCGCAGCTCAATGCCTGGCCGCAGTTCAAGACCACGGTCGACGGCATCGATCTGCACTTCCTGCACGTGCCCGGCCGCAGCCGCGACGCCAAGCCGCTGCTGCTGTCGCACGGCTGGCCCGGGTCGGTGCTCGAGTTCATGAAGCTGATCCCGCTGCTGGCCGACGATTTCACGCTCGTCGTTCCTTCCCTGCCGGGCTACACACTGTCGTTCGCCGAAGGCCAGCCGCGCAAGAGTTGCCAGCAGATCGGCGCGATCTTCGATACCTTGATGCACGAGCGGCTGGGCTATGCGCGCTACTTCGCGCAAGGCGGCGACTGGGGGTCGTTCGTCACCGCGTGGCTGGGCGTGAACCGGCCCGAGCACGTGGCCGCGATCCACCTGAACATGATGCCGATCAAGCGCGATGCGGCGATGTTCACCAACCCGAGTCCGGCCGAGCGCCGCTATGTCGAGGAGATGCAGGCCTGGCTGAAGGAAGAAACAGGCTACCAGGCGATCCAGGGCACGCGGCCGCAGACCCTGGCCTTTGCGCTCACGGATTCACCCGTGGGCCTGGCCGCGTGGATCGCCGAGAAGTACCGTGCGTGGACCGACAACAACGGCGATCCGCGCCACGCGCTGACGACCGACGAGATGCTCGGCAACATCAGCCTGTACTGGTTCACGCGCTGCATCGGCGCGTCGTTCTGGCCCTACTACGCGCGCCTGCACGAGCCGTGGCCAATCGAGGGCCGGGTCGAGGTGCCCACCGGCTACTGCGAGTTCCCGCACGAAATCCTGCGCCCGCCGCGGGAGGCCGCGGCGCGCACCTTCGTTGACATCCGGCGCTGGAGCGTGATGCCCGAGGGGGGCCACTTCGCTGCGCTCGAACACCCCGCGGCGCTGGCCGGCGAGATCAGCGCGTTCTTCCATGGCCTGGACTAGGCGCCATCGGAGGTGGTGAAACACCCCGCTGCGCGACGTGTGCGGCGCTGCTAGGCTGCCGCGCATGAGCCTGCCCTCCCAAGCGCGCGTCGTCATCGTCGGTGGCGGGATCGCCGGCTGCTCGGTGGCCTACCACCTGGCTCACCTGGGCATCATCGACGTGCTGCTGCTCGAGCAAGGCAAGCTCACGAGCGGCACCACCTGGCATGCGGCAGGGCTGGTCGGCCAGATGCGGCCCAACCGCAACATGACGCGCATGAGCCGCTACGGCATCGAGCTGTACTCGAAGCTCGAAGCCGAGACCGGCCTGGCCACCGGGTGGAAGCAGTGCGGCAGCGTCAACGTCGCGCGCACGCCCGAGCGCATGAAGACGCTGCGGCGCCAGGCCGCGCTGGCGCGCAGCTTCGGCGTCGAGGTGCAGGTGATCGCGCCCAAGGAGGCCGGTGACCTGTATCCGGTGATGCGCACCGACGACCTGCAGGGTGCGCTGTGGATCCCCGGCGACGGCAAGGCCAACCCGGCGGATTTGTGCATGTCGCTGGCCAAGGGTGCGCGCAACCTTGGCGCAAAGATGGTCGAGGGGGTGGAAGTCACCGGCGTGCTCGCCGAGCGCGGACGCGTCACGGGAGTGCAGACCGCGCAGGGCGTGGTGCGCTGCGAGACGCTGGTCAATTGCGGCGGCCAGTGGGCACGCCAGTTCGGCGCGCTGGCGGGCGTGAACGTGCCGCTGTATTCGGCCGAGCATTTCTACATCGTCACCGACCGCATCGAGGGCGTGCACCCGATGCTGCCGGTGATGCGCGACCCCGACGGCTTCATCTATTACAAGGAAGAGGTCGGCGGTCTCGTGATGGGCGGCTTCGAGCCCGACGCCAAGCCCTGGGCCGTGGACCCGATCCCGGCGGACTTCCAGTTCCAGCTGCTGGCCGAGGACTGGGACCAGTTTGAGATCCTGATGACGAACGCGATCCACCGCACGCCGTGCCTGGAGACCGCGCCGATCAAGATGCTGTTGAACGGCCCCGAGAGCTTCACCCCGGACGGCAACTTCATGATCGGCGAGGCGCCGGGCTTGGCAGGCTATTTCGTCTGCGCCGGCTTCAACTCGGCCGGCATCGCCAACAGCGGCGGCGCGGGGCAGCTCGTGGCGCAATGGATCGCCGAGGGCGAGCCGCCCTGCGACCTGTGGGACGTGGACCTGCGCCGCTTCGGCCCATTCACCGCCAACCGCAAGGCGTTGGCCGAGCGCACGCGCGAATCGCTTGGCTTGCATTACGCGATGCGCTGGCCGCGCCAGGAACTGGAGACCGCACGCCCCTTGCGCACGTCGCCGCTGTACGACCTGCTCGGCGCGCGCGGCGCCGAGTTCGGCAGCAAGAACGGCTGGGAGCGCGCCAATTATTTCAAGCCGACCTTGAGCCCCGAGACGCCTGCGGCGTCGCCCCCCGAGGGGAGTGCGCTCCCTTGGGGCGGCGCGGCGGTCGCGCGCGCGCCGCGGCCGGCATACGGCCTGGGCACGCCCGGCTGGCTGCCCTGGGTAGCTGCCGAGATGCGCGCCACGCGCGAGGCGGCGGCGCTGTACGACCAGACCTCGTTCGGCAAGCTGCTGGTGCAGGGCCGCGATGCGCTGGCGCTGCTGCAGCGCCTGTGTGCCAACGAAGTCGACGTCGCGCCGGGCCGCATGGTCTACACCGCGATGCTCAACCGCCGTGGCGGTTTCGAGAGCGACCTCACGGTGATGCGCCTCGCTGGCGACCGCTTTCTCGTCGTCACCGGCTCGGCGCAGCCGCAGCGCGATGCCGACTGGATCGGGCGCCACCTCGGCGACGCGCACGCCACCGTCACCGACGTCAGCGCACTGTGGTGCGTGCTGTCGCTGATGGGGCCGAAGGCGCGCGAGGTCCTTTCTCGCGTCAGCCGCGACGACCTCACGCCCGCGGGGCTGCCGTTTGCGCACACCAAAGAGATCGACCTCGCTCTGGCGCGCGTACGCGCGGCGCGCATGAGTTATGTCGGCGGGCCGGGCTACGAGCTGTACGTGCCCTGCGAGATGGCGCGCCATGTCTACCTGGCACTGCACGATGCCGGCGCCGACCTGGGTCTGGCCGATGCGGGCTACTACGCCCTGGACGCATTGCGCATCGAAGCCGGGCGCCGCGCCTGGGGTGCCGAGCTGGGCCCCGACGAGACCCCGTGGGAGGCGGGCCTCGCGTTCGCAGTGAAGCTCGACAAGCCGTCCGACTTCATCGGCCGCGACGCGATCCGGGCGGCACAGGGACAACCCCTGCGCAAGAAGCTGCTCGCCTTCGTCTTCGCCGACCCGTCCGTGTATGCGTGGGGTGGCGAATCGATCGTGTCCGACGGCGCCCCGGTGGGCGAACTCAGCTCGGTGGGCTGGAGCCTGCGCGCCGGCGCGTGCGTGGGCCTGGGCTACGTGCGCGGCGATGCGGCGCACCGCGTCCACGCCGGCACGCCGATGCAGATCGACCTGTGGGGCGAGCCCCAGGCCGTCGCGGCGTGGGACCGGTGGCCGCCACCGGCAACCGGCTGATGGCAGGCTCCTTTGCACCGATGCGCTCCTGCGGCTTGAGCGTGTCGACACAACGGGCGATCGCGCCTCGCCCGCCGGCACCTGGCGCCCCTGGCCCTTGCGACGAACGGTGGCGCAAAGGGTCTCGACGCGCCACACTGCGGGGCATGCGCCACGCAGGGATTCCTACTTTGAAACCCGGACGCACACGCCGCGGTTCCGTAATACGCAGTGCCTACGTGCTGCAACCCATCGGCACAGGAAGCGCGCGATGACGACAGACCCCCGGCCGCTGCACCTGCACGTGCCCGAACCGTCCGGGCGCCCCGGCCATCCGACGGATTTCTCCTACTTGCGCGTTTCGCCGGCGGGCGCGGTGCGCCGCCCGCCGGTGGATGCGTCGCCGGCCGACACCGCCGACCTCGCGTTCACGCTGGTGCGCGTGCTCGATGAGGACGGCCGTGCAGTGGGCCCCTGGGCGCCGGAGGCGGACCTGCCGCTGCTGCAGCGCGGCCTGCGCGCGATGCTCAAGACCCGCGCCTTCGACGCACGCATGCTGATCGCACAGCGCCAGAAGAAGATCTCGTTCTACATGCAGTGCCTGGGCGAGGAGGCGATCGCCACCGCCCACGCGCTGGCGATCGAGCCCGGCGACATGTGCTTCCCGACCTACCGCCAGCAAGGCCTGCTGTTGGCGCGCGACGACATCCCGATGGTCGAGATGATGTGCCAGCTGATGAGCAACGAGCGCGACCCGATGCGCGGCCGCCAGCTGCCGGTGATGTACTCGTACAAGCGCGCCGGCTTCTTCTCGATCAGCGGCAACCTGGCCACCCAGTTCATCCAGGCCGTGGGCTGGGCCATGGCCTCGGCGATCAAGGGCGACACGCGCATCGCCTCGGCCTGGATCGGTGACGGTTCGACCGCAGAGGCCGATTTCCATACCGCGCTGACCTTCGCGCATGTCTACCGCGCGCCGGTGATCCTGAACGTGGTCAACAACCAGTGGGCCATCTCGACGTTCCAGGCGATCGCTGGCGGCGAGGCCACGACCTTCGCCGCGCGCGGCGTGGGCTGCGGCATCGCGTCGCTGCGCGTGGACGGCAACGACTTCCTGGCCGTGCTGGCCGCTTCGCGCTGGGCGGCCGAGCGCGCGCGCCGCAACCTCGGTCCGACGCTGATCGAATGGATCACCTATCGCGCCGGTGCGCACTCGACCGCCGATGATCCGTCGCGCTACCGGCCAGCGGACGACTGGGTGCACTTTCCGCTCGGCGACCCGATCGAGCGCCTCAAGCGGCACCTGGTCGGGCTGGGAGCCTGGTCCGACGCGGAGCACGCGCGCACGCAGAAGGCGCTCGAGGCCGAGGTCGCCGCGGCGCTCAAGCAGGCCGAGCGCTACGGCGGCACGTTGATCGACAACCACGTGCCGCCGATCGAGTCGATGTTCGAGGACGTCTACCGTGACATGCCGGCGCACCTGCAGGAGCAGTTGCGCCAAGCTCGTGCCGAGTGGCAAAGCCACCAGGCCGCGAAGCCGCCACAGGAAGGCTGAGCATGGCGCGCATGACGATGGTCCAGGCGCTGCGCTCGGCGATGGACGTGATGCTCGAGCGCGACGACAACGTCGTGGTGTATGGCCAGGATGTCGGCTACTTCGGCGGCGTGTTCCGCTGCACCGACGGCCTGCAGGCCAAGTACGGCACCTCGCGCGTGTTCGATGCGCCGATCTCCGAAGGCGGCATCGTCGGCACGGCCATCGGCATGGCTGCCTATGGCCTGCGGCCGGTGGTGGAGGTGCAATTCGCCGATTACTTCTACCCGGCGTCCGACCAGATCGTGTCCGAGGCAGCGCGGCTGCGCTACCGCTCAGCGGGTGACTTCAGCGCGCCGATCACGATCCGCATGCCCTGCGGCGGCGGCATCTACGGCGGGCAAACGCACAGCCAGAGCCCGGAGGCGCTGTTCACGCATGTGTGTGGCATACGCACCGTGATGCCGAGCAACCCCTACGACGCCAAGGGCCTGCTGATCGCGTCGATCGAGTGCGACGACCCGGTGATCTTCCTCGAGCCCAAGCGCCTGTACAACGGCCCCTTCGACGGCCACCACGAGCGGCCCGTCGTGCCGTGGTCGCAGCACGCGCTGGGCGAAGTGCCCGAGGGCCACTACGCGGTGCCGCTGGAATCCGCCGCGGTGTTCCGCACCGGCCGCGACGTCACCGTGCTGACCTATGGCACCATGGTCTTCGTCAGCGAGGCCGCAGCCATCGAGAGTGGCGTCGATGCCGAGATCGTCGACCTGCGCAGCCTGTGGCCGCTCGACCTTCCGGCGATCATGGCGTCGGTGAAGAAGACCGGTCGCTGCGTGATCGTTCACGAGGCGACCCGCACCAGCGGCTTCGGTGCCGAGCTCGCCGCGCTGGTGCAGGAGCACTGCTTCTATCACCTCGAAGCACCGATCGAGCGCGTGACCGGCTGGGACACGCCTTACCCTCACGCGCTGGAGTGGGCCTACTTCCCGGGGCCGACGCGCGTCGCGGCAGCACTGCGCCGCACGATGGAGAACTGAGATGGCGGGCCTGCGCGTGATCAAGGTGCCCGACGTGGGCGAGGGGATTGCCGAGGTCGAGCTGGTCGCCTGGCATGTGGCTCCCGGTGATGTGGTCGCCGAGGACCAGGCGCTGGCCGACGTGATGACCGACAAGGCGAGCGTCGAGATTCCGTCGTCGGTGGCCGGCCGCGTCGTCGCGCTGGGCGGTGAGGTCGGCCAGATGCTTGCCGTGGGCAGCGAGCTGATCCGCATCGAGGTCGAGGCTGGGGTGGCTGCGCCGGTGCCGGCGCGCAAGGCGCCCGCGGTCGGGCCGCCACCTCCGGTGGCCGCCGCCCCCCCCGCCGCCGTCGACGATCGCGCCCCGGTCGTGGCGCGCGTTGCGGCGGCATTGCCGGCCGACGAAGCTGCGCCCCCGCGAGCCGAGCGCCCGATCGCCTCGCCGTCGGTGCGTCGACGTGCGTGGGAGCTTGGCATCGACCTGAAAGGCGTGGCGCCCAGCGGCACGGCCGGTCGCATCACGCAGGCCGACCTCGACGCAGCGGCGGCGGCCCGCGGTCCACGGCCCGTGGCAACGCCCACGCGCCCCGCGATGTCCCGCGGCGAGGCACGCAGCGACGAGGAGACGGTCAAGGTGATCGGGCTGCGCCGCCGTATCGCGATCCAGATGCAGGAGTCCAAGCGCCGCATTCCGCATTTCAGCTACGTCGAGGAAGTCGACGTCACCGAGGTCGAGTCGCTGCGCGCGACGCTGAACGCACGCTGGGCCGAAGAGCGCGGCCGCCTGACGCTGCTGCCGCTGCTGATGCGGGCGCTGGTGCGCGCGGTGCGGGAGTTTCCACAGATCAATGCGCGCTTCGACGACGACACCGGCGTCGTGACGCGCTACGGCGCGGTGCATCTGGGCATCGCGACCCAGACGCGCAACGGCCTCGTGGTGCCGGTGGTCCGGCACACGGAGGCGCTCGACCTGTGGGCGATGGCCACCGAGGTGACGCGCCTGGCCGACGCGGCACGCGCAGGAACCGCCACGCGCGCCGAGCTGAGCGGCTCGACGGTCACGATCAGCAGCCTGGGCGCGCTCGGCGGCATCGTCTCCACGCCGGTGATCAACCGCCCCGAGGTCGCCATCGTGGCGGTCAACCGCATCGTCGAACGTCCGGTGTTGCGTGGCGGTGCCGTGGTGGCGCGCTCGATGATGAACCTGTCGTCCTCGTTCGACCACCGCGTGGTCGACGGCGTCGACGCTGCGCAGTTCGTGCAGGCGTTGCGGCGTTACCTGGAAACGCCTGCGCTGCTGTTCGTCGAGTAGCGACCGCGGTGCAGGCCTGGCCCGCTCGGCTGCGGGCACGGGCCCGCGGCGCGGGCGCGCGAGAAAGAGGTCACGTTGTGCGCCCCCGTCACATCGCGACACGTCGGGTCGCACGCGGTCGGCGTCGTAAGCTCGATCGACCATGTCCGCCACCACCCCGCCCGCCGACGCGCACCACGCGCTGCCCGTCGGGCAGCGCCTGGGCGAGTTCGAGATCCGCGCCGTCATCGGCGTCGGTGGCTTCGGAATCGTCTACCACGCGTTCGACCATGCGCTCGAGCGCGATGTCGCGATCAAGGAGTACATGCCCGGCGCACTGGCCGCGCGCAGCGCGACGCTGCATGTCAGCGTGCTGTCACAAGGGCATGCCGAGACCTTCGCGCTGGGCCTGAAGTCCTTCGTCAACGAGGCACGGCTGCTGGCGCGCTTCGACCACCCATCGCTGGTCAAGGCCCATCGCTTCTGGGAGGCCAACGGCACCGCCTACATGGTGATGCCGCTGTACCGCGGCCGCACCCTCAAGGCACTGCGCCAGGGCATGTCGGAGTCGCCCTCGGAGCCGTGGCTGCGCCGCCTGCTCGAGCCGATGCTCGGCGCTCTCGAAACCCTGCATGCGCAGGAGGTGTTCCACCGCGACATCGCGCCGGACAACATCCTCGTCGGTGACGATGGCCGGCCGGTGCTGCTGGACTTCGGCGCCGCGCGACGCGTGATCAGCGACCGCAGTCAGACGCTGACCGCGATCCTGAAGCCGAGCTATGCGCCGATCGAGCAGTACGCCGAGGCCACCGGCCTGCGGCAGGGACCGTGGACCGACCTGTATGCGCTGGGCGCGACGCTGCACTTCGTCGTGACCGGCCAGGCACCGCAGCCCGCGACTGCCCGCGCGCTCGGCACCGACCATCATCTGCTCGCGTCGCAGCCGCGACGCGCAATGTCCACGGGCTTCCTGCAGATCGTCGACTGGATGATGGCGCCACGGCCGGAACATCGGCCGCAGAACGTCGCCGCGCTGCGTGAGGTGCTCGCCGGAGCTGCCGCGGCCCCGGTGCCGCCGATGCCCCTGCCTGCGGTGACAGCGCCGCCGTCAGTGCCATGGGAGAGGACCGCGGTTCAGCCGCAGGAGGCCCCCCTCAACGCACAGGCGCCGACGATCGTCCAGCACCGTGTGACGATGGCGCCGCCAGTGCCCGCTGCCCATCGCCGAGCACCGCGCTGGCCCATCGCCGCGGCGGCGATGGTAATTGCTGGCGTGGCCGTGGCCGCATGGCGGCTGAACACGCCGCAGCCGGCTGCCGAGCCCGTGGTTGCAGCGATCACTACTGCGCCATCGGTCGCCGCGGCGCCGGCGGCGGCCGCCAGCGAAGCGGCGCCGACAGGGGCCATCCAGTCTGACATGAAGGAAGTCGCCTCCTCGGCGGTGCTCGCTGTCGCAGCGCCTGCGACGACGCTTCCCGTCGTGGCTGCGCCGGTATCGCAGGCTCGGCAGGCGAAGCAGCGGCGCGACAAGGCTCGCGACGAGCCGTCGATCGACGCGGCCGCCTCGAACGCGACCGCGGTTCCTGCCGCAGCCGAGCCGGATCCGCCGGATGCCGTGCAGCTCAGCCCGCGCGAGCAATGCGAAGGCCGCCATCTCGTTGCGCTGCACCGCTGCCTCAAGCGCGTGTGCCAGGCGGCAGTTTTCGCCAATCACCGCGACTGCGTGCGCATGCGCAAGGTCGAGGCCGCCAACGCGCAGCGCGCCGAC
>Ga0224500_10000614_pt1 | contig 23744 bp, 16 predicted proteins | sample SF_Oct11_sed_USG_FD_168126 | JGI IMG/M metagenome (GOLD analysis project Ga0224500, IMG submission 168126) | Sediment microbial communities from San Francisco Bay, California, United States - SF_Oct11_sed_USGS_4_1 | ecosystem: Environmental > Aquatic > Marine > Sediment | place: USA: California... | reverse complement strand
GTTATCGAAAATGTTGCGGTAAAAAAAACTGTTTACGCTTCAATCGAATCTTCCGTTTCTGATAACGCAATAATAACTACCAATACTTCCGCCATTCCCATCACCATATTACAGGAAACGGTAGCACGCCCTGAAAGATTTCTGGGGATGCACTGGGCAGAACCCGCCTTTACGACACCCTTCCTCGAGATCACATGCGGAGCCAAAACGGATGTTGACGTCGCAGAAAAATTATATGCAATTGCCTCGAAATGGGGTAAGGAGCCAACCCTTCTTCGCAAAGATATCCGAGGGTTCATCACAAACCGGTTAATGTATGCCATGTTCAGGGAGGGATTTAATCTGGTTGAAAATGGTTATGCAAGTATTGAAGATATCGACAGAGCCTGCAGAAATGATGCCGGTCATTGGATGACTTTTTGCGGCATGTTCCGTTTCATGGATCTTACAGGTCTTCAAGCCTACTATCACGTGATAAAAGATTTGTTCCCAACACTTTCCAACCAGACGGAAACACCTAAGCTGATCGAAGCAATCGCAAAAGAAGGTGGTAATGGCGTTGCCAATGGACGTGGTTTCTATAAGTACTCAAAAGAAGAAGCCGCAGCATGGGAAAAGGCTTTTGAAGAATTTTCTTATGACATCAATTCACTCGCTTCAAAATATCCCATAGACCTGGTTGAAAAAAGACTGGGAAAAAAACAACGAGAGGATGAATCAAGATAGCATTCAAATCCACCAAACCTGAACGCATAGAATCTATGTTTATTATAGATGCCCATTTAGACCTGGCCACAAACGCCATTTCCCTAAACAGGGATCTCACTAAATCCGTGGGGTCCATACGTGAAAAGGAAAAGCAGTTAGGATGGACAGACACCCAGGACCGTGGTCATGGAACGGTGGCGCTACCCGAATTGCGGAAAGGCAATGTAGGGTTGGTGGTGGCAACGATCATATCCCGCTATTCTGCCGGGGGCAATCCATTGCCAACACTTAATCTGCCGGGCTGGCATTCTCCTGAACAAGCTTTTGCCTACGGTCAAGCGCAGCTGGCATGGTATAAAGTAATGGAGGACGTTGGCGAGATGGTACAGATTACATCCTGGCCTCAGCTGCAGCATCATATCGACTTGTGGGCAGACAGCGATGTCGCAAACACCAAAAAACCCATTGGTTATATCCTAAGCCTGGAAGGTGCAGATTCTATCATCAATTTCAGATACCTCGAAAAATACCACGCACAGGGACTGAGGGCGATTGGGCCGGCACATTTTGGGCCGGGAAGATATGCCGCCGGCACACATGCTGATGGTAGCGGTTTGACTGCCATTGGCAAAGAATTATTGCGGGAAATGGATCGATTAAAAATCATTCTCGACGCTACCCATCTGACCGATAAAGGTTTTTTTGAAGCCTTAAACATTTTTAACGGAGTTGTTTGGGCAAGTCATCAGAATTGCCGGGCCCTGGTGCCAGGCGAGCGCCAGTTTTCTGATGATCAAATAAAGCTGATTATTGAAAGGGATGGTGTCATTGGAGGTGCCCTGGATACATGGATGTTGTACCCTGATTTTGAAATGGGGAAGAACGACCCTAAAGCACTCGGCATCAACCTTGAAAAACTCGTAGATCATTTTGACCACATCTGTCAGTTGGCAGGCAACTGCATGCACATTGGGTTCGGCACGGACCTGGATGGACTTTTTGGGACTGAACAAACACCTTATGACATGGATACGATTGCAGATATCGTCAAGTTCGAAGAGATTCTTGCGCGTCGTGGCTATACGCGGGAAGACATGAACAATATCTATTGTGATAATTGGTTACGGATAATCAAGAAAGCATGGATGTGACCTAGCAAATCTTATTGACCTTAATCCCAAGCAGCATACCCACCTTCTCAATCTTGGCGGCGACATGACCAACGCCAACAGCGCAATGATGCGCGGGGCCCTGACTGTTCCAAGCTTCAACAAACTTTCTGGCCCCGGTTGAAAATTTATAACGACTATTTGTATTTCCAATTTGAAGAATCGGTCCCTCAACACATTCACCCTCGGCGCAAAGTAGAGAAATGGTTCCATTTGTCTCCTCCACTACGGATAGAAGTGTCACCGCCCCATGCCTGACAGACATTTCAACTGACAAACCCCTGCCTACTTTTCCATGGTAGACTTGCAGTGGCCTCACTTTTGTCTTTCCCGCCGCGATTGCGATATGCCCTGGCCCGTCATGACCCATCAGAATAACATCGTCAGTGTAATCCATGGCGTAATATTCAGTGAAGGAGCCGCCGGCGCCGAAACAATCCATGATCTTCATAGCCTGTGCATTCTTGACTTCATATTCACCCGCTGCCGGAATACCCCTTGCCGTTACCAGGGAAGCACCCAGTATGATCGAACTCATCGTATCTTCATTTTCAGTTCCGCTGCCCTTGTGATAGTACGCCAATGATCCCAGCGCATACTTTTCAACAAGGATATCCAACGCAATGGATGTACGGCCTGCTCTTTCAAGTTCAGTTGGATCACAATCCGGCAGGATATCAAAAACGGTTTTGAAATGCCGAACACGTTCTGCTATTTGTTCAGGTGAAACATTTTTTCGGATAGCTGTCAGTTCATCTACTTCGATTATCTCTATGTGCCCACCAAATGTTGCGCATTGCAGGGTAAGGTTGGTATAAATATCCAACATACCGCCGTAGTAGTTGCCCATGAGCCCTAACCGGTTATGATACAGTGCGTGAACCACCCTGGCTGCCTCCACCCACTCACCAACTTCTTTCCAGACGATTGGGTCATCGTGCAACCGTCCTGTAACCTGATAAAATGGAATACCCGATCTCCTAAAAACGCTGGCAATTTCCGGAACTGTGCAGGCTGAACAAAAGGCAAGCCACTCGGCCGTCATTTTTGTCCGGTCAGGCATACGATTGAATGCATCGTAGTCAATGGCGGCATCTGGTGAAAGGTTGAGTACAATTACCGGTACTTTGGCTCTCTTTACAACTGGCAGCACTGTAGCTGAAAGTGCATAAGTGGTTACATACAGAAATACCAGGTCTACATCCGCCTGTCTGAGTTTATGTCCTGCTGCCAATGCCTTTTGGGGGGTATCGATCAGCCCCAGGTTTACGACTTCAGAACCAAATGCGGACAGCTTTTCCCCGACTACATTCACATAGCCATGGAGCCGCTGTTCCAATCCTTCAAATTGCCCCCAGTATGCCTGTAAACCAATGCCGAATAAGCCAACTTTCAATTTGTATGTACGCTCCATTACAACAGTAAGGTAAATCTTAACGCGACATCTTTATCTAAATTAAAAAACATATTTTGTTCATTACCGGTTGCTCCATGCTAAAGCAAAACTAAGAAGCTATGTGTCGCCAGACAGCCATCCTTTAAATAAATCGCCGCGATTATTTTTCCTTAAAATTCGGATTCGGTATGGGCATATTTGCGTCAGTTTCCTTTTTCCATGCTGTGAACAGTGCAAGTAGCTCATCCCGCTTTTCCGGAAGGCGTTTACCCAAGTCGTGCTCTTCTGAAATATCGTCTTTAAGATTGTACAACGATAGTTCTCCTGTCTCGTAGTTCTCGATAAGTTTATAATCACCCAGGCGCAAGGCTCCAGCGGGCCTCCCTTCCTGGTTGCTGAAATGCGGATAGTGCCAGAAAACAGGACCACGGTTAAAGCTGACTTCAGGATGATACAGTGTGCCTAAAAAACTCATACCATCAATGCGGTACGGTATCGGCTTACCCAGGATTTCCATGAATGTTGGCAAATAGTCCGTTCCGGTAATATAGTTTTCTGTAACCCCACCGGACCGTATATGCCCAGGCCATTTAATCAGTAGTGGAATTCTTATGCCTCCTTCGTAAACGTGGCCTTTCCACGCACGGAGGGGTTCCATATTCGTGGGCATAGGGCCCAGTTCCGGAAGCCCAACGCCACCGTTGTCGGACGTAAACACAACAAGCGTATTTTCTTCCAATCCAAGCGTTGCCAACGTCTCCAGAATCCGGCCGACACCGTCATCAAGGCTCTCCAGCATTGCGGCATAATAGGGATTATACTTTCCATCGTGTTTGTTGTAGGCGAGAAAATACTTTCGCAGCTTATCCCCTCTGGGTACAATAAAAACATGGGGTGCAGAATACGATAGAAATAGAAAAAAAGGCTCCGCTTTGCTGCCCTTAATAAATTCTACACCATAGTCGGTTAGCCTATCGGTGAGGTAGTACGTACCCGTATCTTCAAATACAATTCTGTTTTTCGAAGTGATACCATAATTATAATAGTCGAGTCCGTTTTTACCGATCACCCTATCATAATCAAATCCCTGCGCCACGGCATTGGTAGAGTCCGTATACCCAAGGTGCCACTTGCCTACCATACCGGTTCGATAGCCAAGCGCTTTCAGATGTTCAGCAAGTGTAATTTCTGTTCCCGGGAGGTAAGGCCTCCATTTTGCCGGCAGAACACGTGATGCAGAATCAACTTTGTTTCCCACCAGGAAATTCGTCAGGTGCAGCCTGGCCGGATGTTTTGCAGTGAGTATCGCTGCGCGGGAAGGCGAACAAACCGGTGATGCTACGTACGCCTGTTTGAACAACAGGCCATCAGTTGCAAGTCTATCAATATTTGGTGTATTGTTGTATGGATTGCCATAACAGCTCAGGTCAAAATAACCCAGGTCATCGGCCAGGATGAAAACGATATTGGGCTTCTTACCATCTGGCTGTTGTGCATACAACTCGGCCCCAATAAAAATCATCAAAAAGATAAATGGCAAAGCGTTTCTATTCATCTTCATATACGGCATATTTAAATCATCGGGTGTATTTGCGCAAAACTGATGATAAGGCAATCACATCCGTTCAGCTTAATGCGATTGCGACAGTATCACTCCTGTTGGCATCAAAGTCGTATGCAATCCTTTCATGATTGTAAATCAACCACGTTATTCAACATCCTCTTTCTCAAAATCTGAAGTGCTCACCCAGCCGGCATTCATTTTCTCACCGCGCATGAACCGATTGTAAAAATCACGGCCCGAATCGTCAGCGTAGGGATATTGATCAAACAGATATCCTTTTCCCACCATACGCGGATCACCCTGGCGCAACAATTCTTTCTCCATTTCAATCCGTATTCTGTCCCGTATCGCCTTAAACTCGGTCATATCGGCCAGATTTGTCAGGCAATCAGGATCGTTTGTGATATCGTACAATTCTTCGGCAGGTCGTTTTCCAAAACTCCAGTGCCAGTAGCTGGATTGGACCTGCCTTCTTCGGAGGTTCAGTATATACGACTTCGTAGCGCCCCCATCAACATTCAGATAGCCAGTTTCCGGATTCCCTGCCGGCCATCGGGTAGGTTCATAATTCTTAACATACAAATATTTTCCCTTCCGTATGCCGCGCATTGGATACCCCACATCATCGGGTCGTCCAATATCGTGGCGCTCTTTCCCAATGAATACAGTCTCTCGATTCACGTTGCTTTCTTTGTTTTGAAAAAGATCAACAAAGCTTTTCCCTTCTATCGACTCCATTTGTGTATCCTTTTGCGCTATCCCGGCGCATTCCAACAACGTGGGCGCAAAATCAATAAAGCTTACAAATGCTGCCTCCCGCCTGCCGGGTTCCCTGATACCACTTTCCCACATAATCGCCAACGGCAAGTGATTTGATATTTCGTATGATTGTCCCTTCGCACGCGGAAAGGGCATACCGTTGTCGGCTGTCACGATAACAATTGTGTTATCAAGTTCATTTTTTTCTCTCAACAGCTGAAGCATTTTGAGAATGTGCGAATCAAAGTACGCCAACTCGAGCGCAAAGTCTAACATATCGGTTCGTACGGAATCTGTATCCGGCCAATATTCAGGTACGCGATCAATCTGATCGATGGAGTAATTACCTTTTCGTACCCCCGAGCCATATTCATACGCCCGGTGAGGCTCTACGGAACCATACCAAAAGCAAAAAGGTGTATTGTCAGGGCGGTCATTCATAAATGATGCAAAGTTCCCAGCATAATCCATGGTTGCAATTCCGGTGGTAGGCGGTACTATCGTTTTTTCATTGTAGGGTTTTCCGGTAAGCATACGTTTAGAATCACCTGCAAGCTTACCCGGAGCCCATCCTTTCAATGTGTAACCAGTATGGTATCCATTGTCTGTTAATACTTCGATAAAGGTTCTATATTTCTCCGGAAAGAATGACCAATGATTTCCCGCAGCCTCTAACTGCCAGGAGTTCCTCCCCGTTAAAATAGAAGCCCGCGAAGGCGCACACTTGGCATTTGGTGTGTAGGCATTCATAAACAAGATTCCGGCTTTTGCTACAGAATCGAACGCCGGCGTTTTTACCCATGTGGTTCCGTAAGCACCCATGTAGGGAAATGACGCATCATCTGCCATGCAAATAAGAATATTGGGGCGTTTCCCTTTTTGCGCTGGTTGATCCTGACTGAAGCTTGTTTTTGAAATGATTAGGATCAGGACTATCCCGAAAATATTTTTCCCCATCCGCATGGCTATGGGGTGATTAGGATAGTCTCGGCACTCTGTTTATAGCCATAGCGAATTGCAGTTGCTTTGACCTCGGCTTTTGGTTTTACCTTGAAAGTCCCTGTATACAGAAGCCAGCCCTTCGCTGCAGGGTCCGTTTTGTAAACGATAGAGGCACCCGGCTCACTTTGCAGTGTCACCGCAGATGTTTTTCGATCAAACTCGGCTGTTACATTTTTGGTTACCGGCTGTACTCCATTTGGCCACATAGACAGGTATACGTCTTTTTCCGGCGTAAATCCCAAATCGCGGGTGTCACGTTCCCATTGTTCATGTACATTGCGAAGCTCCACCAATTTCTCATGATATTTTGAATCTTCCGCGAGGTTGTTAATCTCAAATGGATCCACATCCGTATCATAAAGTTCTTCAGCGGGTTTGGTTTTCCTAAACCATATCCGCTGTGTTTCATTAAGCTTACCTTCTTTTTCAAGGCGGATGATTTCATTCATCATATCCATATTCAGCCTGTACTGAATATTTTGCATCACCGGTTTTTGCGGCTGGTAGTTTCTAATGTATTTGAAACGCTTGTCTTTTACCGCGCGAACAATGTCATATTCGGAGTCCATCCGATCGCGTGCTGCAAAGACGTATTTTCTTGGCGTCTTTGCTTTCTGTTCACCCAGAAACGCCTGCCCCTGCATATGCTTTGGCACCGGCACACCAGCCAGCGACAATACCGAGGGCCCAAAATCAACAAAACTTACAAGTTCATCATTCCATGTTCCGGCCAGCGCTTTGTCCGGGTAACGAACAATTAAGGGCACACGCAAACCACGGTCATAGAGTTCACGTTTATAAAACGGAAGGCCGGAACCATGATCACTGTAGAAAAAGATTATAGTCTTATCCAACAATCCATCTTCTTCCAATTCTTTTAGAACCTTCCCGACCATCTCGTCCATTTTGATGATGTTTGTATAATTGCGTGCCATGTCCCTGCGAACAATTTCCGTATCCGGATAAATTGGCGGAACCTTTACCTTTGCGGGGTCGACAAGCAGTGGTTCATTTTTACGCGCCCATATTTGTGATTCATGCGTTATGGTGAAATTGAAAATGGCGAAAAATGGTTTACCCGCCGGCCGGTTTCGCCAGTGTGCAGCAGTGCTGCATTCATCCCACGCACTTATTGGTGTTTCGAATTGGAAATCGGTCTTGACATCATTGGTGCAATAGTACCCTCCTGCGCGTAAGTATTCAGTGTACGTTTTAACTTCCGGCGGTAACACAGCTGAATAATACGGCACCTCTCGTGAAAGTCCTTGAAGCGTCCGCATATTGTGTGTGCCAATAGTTGTGGGATACATGCCGGTGATTAAGGCCGAGCGGCTTGGCGCACACACGCCGGCAATGGAATATGCCTGTGAATAGCGTACCCCCTCCCTCGCCAGTCGGTTGATGTTGGGTGTCTTTATGGTGGAATCACCAAAAGATTCCAAATGCAGGCTCATGTCCTCACAGGTTATCCAGACGATGTTGGGTTTTGTGCCGGCTTGCGCCAGGAGAGCATCGACTGGAACGGTTTGCAATACAAGAAAAAATCCGAGCGCAATCAAGGATGACAAACCTGAAAAGTTAATTCGTTTCATAGTCTTTGTTATAGTCATGAATTGTAATTACTGAAATAGTACTCCGAATGGAACAAATACTGTATCATAGGCAACACCATTCCACCAAAGGTAGTGTAACTGGGTCCACGCTATGGTGTGCCGGTAATTAATACGCTATTACCACTTACTCTTTTCACGGTGAGCACGCCTCCAATGTCGAGCGGACTCCAGGAGAAGCCTGCTTTGGTTTGATCATTACTTTCCGTAAGCGCTGCATCATCGAGGAACACACCCGTTGGTTTGCGGATCAGTCGTATTGTTTCTGTTCCTGACGTATCAAAAGTCCGATAATAAAGCCTTACCTGGTCAAGATCTATGTTGCGCGCAACTGGCGAGAGTGATTTATTAAGCGCACCATGATACGCAACATGCTGTATCACTGATGTTGAAGATATCAAATGATCACTATTTCCCGGAGCGAGCCCAGGCAACGCTTCCATTGCACGCAAATAGTGACGAACGTAATCACCATAGCCATCCGTAAGCCAATTCTCATCCCGCGGATATCTGTTTTTTCCATCTTCATCTACCATATAAGTTGCCCAGTTTAACTGACGAACAGCATGACTTACTTTCTCCGTATCTCCGGTCAGTGATGCGAAGAGCAACTCATCAGCAGCTTGCCGCGACGTATGGCTGTTGCCGGGTGTTAGATAAACAGTTTGTTCATTAATAACGGTTACGCCATATTTTTTCCATTCATCATTTCCAAGCGTTTTATATACCCAATCAACAATGCGTTGTACATCCGTTTTCCATTCGGGAAAATAGTTTCGATGATTCATCATAAACCGCGCCCAGGTCATGGCGTTTATTTGCGTGTCGCTCCACCCCGGAATATCTTCGAAGAACGGACCCCATTTATTGATTTTCATAGGATAGGTTTTCATCCAGGCTATAATTGTTGTTAAAGCTTTCTCATACACTTCAACATTTCCCTGCTTCAACGCAATGAGTTCCAAAAATAATTCGGCCGTACCAGACCAATTCGTAGTATATGCGCTGAGCCCGGCATCCGATTTGTCACCGGTATTGCTTTTCAGTTTTCCAATTTCGCCCGTATACGCATTCACCTTAAAAGGAAGGGGTGAATTGTTTTGATCACCGGCTTTGACCTGCTTCGCCAGTGTATTGGCAATCTGAATTGCAGCCTCGAGATAGCGGCGTTCCGTCGCATGCGGATAACGTTCATTGCTCATCATTTTATACATGTAGATCAGCTGAATCCCAAAAGAACCTGCTTTGTCGGGCTGTGTGTAGTCCTTGCCGATAACCATGTCACCGTCATATTGCCCGGAATAAATCAAGGTATTGTACGGAAAAGGAATGTTAGGCCATTGGGCCGAAGCTGACGACAAACCATGAGAGAGATAATAATCACAAAGGAATTTCATATTTTCCTTTATGCGCTCATTGCCGCTGTACCGGTAAAGAAGTTGCCACGAAGAAAGTGCCATCTGCAACTGGTCGCCACCCAAGCCACGTGGATCATTAAAATCAGGACGCCATACCTGATGGTTCATGTAGTATGGAATACCGTTCATATCGACACGCATGGTGTCCCAGAAATTCCATATCAGATGAAGGATATGATCATACGATTTTGCAGGATCATCATCATACCATGGAATAATGTTTCCTGCCTTATCCGTACGGATAGTATGATACATTAATTGCTCTTGCGCACTGCCGATGACAGCCAGGCTTGTAAGCACAATAAAAAGTACTGTAGCTTTCATATTGGTAAATACTAGTACGCTTTCAATTTTCGATCTCAACCCCAAACTTGCCTGACATTCCTGACCATATGCCTTGTAAGGTAATCAATGAATTCTTCAGTTAAAATGGAAGTGCCTGCCAGCATGATCTATCCCCAATTTAATCCCAAGCACCAGCTTGCCTCTTGTTCTTTCTCGAGAATATATGATAATGAGGGCGGATGCATATTTGAAGGTACCTTTCGGTCCTGCTGTCAATAAAAAAATCGTTCGCCGTGGATGCATAAAGATGTTCGCCGCATATCGAGCAGAGGAATAAAAAAACAGGTTCATTAATAACATGACCTATTTAATGGTACCTTTCCCAACATACCTAATTGGGCTTGGTGCTATTATGACGAAAAAATATACGAAACGGGTAATCTTGATACTGTTGCTGAGCACCGGTTCCCTAATGCAAAGTTGCCGGTATTATGTTAATAAACAGGTAGATAAAGAATCTCCAAAAGCCCTGTTAAGTAATCACTATGTTGTTCATTTGGCTCATTTTGAAGGTGAGATGCTTGAGCTGACTAATGTTGTCATTGATCAAAAGAAGAAAACAATATCAGGCATCCCTGTCAAGTTTACTGGGCTCGCGCGTATGTATTATGATAATTCCGTGGCAAAAAAAACAGGCAGATGGGAGGATAATCAAGAATCAAGGAACGCTATCTCTCAAACCCATTTTTTTGTTCCCGGCGATAGCTACGACGGAACGGCGTCTGAGTGGACAATACAGTACGATGAAATATTGAGAGTTGAGGTATTAAAGGATAATCCAGGTAAAACTTTTGCATCAGTATTTTTCCCTGTAATACTTGGCGTTGGTGTCACGATACTGATCATCTTCCTTGGCTTTAGCGGTGGTTCTTAATTCTTGAAATCTTGCCGATCAAATAGCATCACTTGTCGATATCCTTTGCCTTTACTTGAAAGCACTGCTATGATCGATGATTTACCGTTTCTGAAAATTTCAATTCCTGCGCTACACCTGGCCAATAGCACTATCCTGGAATATCCCGTTCTTTCGGCGACCCTCACTCATAATTATGCCATTCCCAACGGATACTTTCTACATATTTAAGATGCGCTAAAATACTGTAGTGGATTAATTAACTGTTACTCATTACATTCGATGGAATTTCAGTTTCATAAAACCAAGCCAGCCCATGAATTCAACCCGACGAAATTTTCTGAAAAAATCCGGCTCCTTAGTCGCGGGTGCTGTCGTCACACCACTGGTATCCACCAAACTTGGTGCTACTATCGCACCCAGCGATACGGTAAGGATTGCCCTTATCGGTTGCAATGGGATGGGACACTACGACTTAAAAGACCACTTGAAAATTCCAGGTGTCGACTGCGTGGCAATGTGCGATGTAGATGAAAACATTCTAAACGAAAGGGCAGCAGACATTACAAAGCTTACAGGGAAGGCTCCTAAACTTTATAAAGACTATCGAAAAATCATGGACGACAAATCCATTGATGCCGTTATCGTTGGAACACCCGACCATTGGCATTGTCTGCCGACCGTGCATGCCTGCGAAGCAGGAAAAGATGTTTACGTGGAAAAACCATTGGCGAATTCAATTGCAGAATGCCAGGTAATGCTAGGTGCAGCGCGGAGATACAATCGTGTGGTACAAGTCGGTCAACAGCAGCGCAGCGGACAGCATTGGCACGATGCCCTGGCCGTTGTAAAATCACAACAATTGGGGAAAATCAGAAAGATAAAGACCTGGGGATTTTTTGAATACGGCAAAACAAGTCCCAGGGTACCCGATAGTCCTGTTCCTGCCGGTGTTGATTTTGAGATGTGGCTTGGACCTGCACCCTCCAGGACTTTTAACACCGGAAGGTTTCATGGCAACTGGCGATTTAGCTGGGACTATGGTGGCGGACTGCTGACCGATTGGGGTGTTCATTTATTGGATATTGCGTTGTGGGCTGTTGATGGCGATATGCCAAAATCAATTCTATCGGCCGGCGGTATTTATGCCTATAAAGACAATGCGATCGAGACTGCGGATACGCAGACAGTAATCTATGAATACGATGATTTGTTGATTGAATGGGAACATGCCGGTGGACTTAACAAAGGGTATTATGGTCGCAACTATGGCGTTGCATTTATTGGTAATAATGGGACGCTGGTCATCAACCGAGAAGGATGGGAAATTATGGGGGAGATTGAAAGCGGAAAACCTAAAATTGAGGCGCTCCCATTGCAGGCGGCCGACAAGAAGGACCACGAAAAACACGTCAGTAATTTCATCGCGTGTGTGAAGAGCCGTCAGCATCCTATTTGCGATGTGGAGATTGGCAGAAATTCAGCCATGCTTGCACACATGGGTAACATTGCCTATCGCACCGGGGATAAACTCTATTGGGACAAAACGCAGCAGCAATTCAAGGACAATCCGAATGCCAATGGACTGATGCTACCGTCATATCGTAATCCCTGGGAATTTCCAGTGCTGTAGTGGTTAAGCTACTGGCCTCAAATTGTGCAGACGATTTAGATTAACGGACTAAAGATTAAGCCCACTTGCTCATTAGAAAATGCTGCGTGCCCAACGATCAGGTGTTGCAGCATGCAAATGATAAAATAGTTGATCCATTTTGCTGCGCCTACCGCAGAAACTGCGAGATATAATTCCGGCTTGTGAGAATCGCTGCTTCGATGTCAGCAGGACTTCCTTCAAACGCTCTGTCTTCCACCTCAATACAGACCGGCCCACGATACCCGGAGTCGGTCAGCCCCGCAAAGAAGTTTCCCCAATGGACATCACCAAGCCCGGGCAGCTTGGGGGCGTGATACTCCAGCGGCGTGGCAAGAATACCGACCTGGTCCAGTTTGGTTTTATAAACCTTGGCATCCTTTAAGTGAATGTGGTGCAGTCGATCTTTAAAATCATACAGCGGCTGCACGTAATCCATCTGTTGCCAGATCATGTGCGAGGGGTCGTAATTCAACCCGAAATTCTTGTTGGGTATTGTTTCAAACATACGTCTCCATATCGCCGGACTGATGGCCAGGTTTTTTCCCCCGGGCCATTCGTCTCCGGTAAAAAACATCGGGCAATTTTCTATTCCAATTTTGATTCCATTTGAATCTGCAAACTGTATGATATCAGGCCACACCTTTTCAAACCGATCAAAATTTTCCTGGATGCTTTTTGTATAATCCCGTCCGATAAATGTATTCACAACCTTCACACCCAGAAGCGCCGCAGCTTTGATGACTTGCCTGAGATGATCAATATATACTTTTGCTTTCTCAGGATCAGGATCCAGCGGGTTTGGATAGTAGCCCAGCCCGGAGATATAGATGTTCTTCTCCTGAAGCAATCGATGGAGTTCATCAACACGGTTCTTGTCAAGCGTATCCGCGTTGATATGTGTTACACCGGCATAGCGTCTTTCAGCTTTTCCCTCCGGCCAGCACATCAGCTCCACACATCTGAATTGGTGAAGGGCAGCGAAATCGATTACTTCCTCCACGGTCCGGTCGGCGAGGATTGCACTTACAAATCCCAGGTCATGCATAGCTCAACGTTTTTATCTTCATGTGCTCAATCGAATACAGCGATTTACCTGATTGTCATCATTTCATAATGGCCGTTGTGCAAATCGGCGCAAGACCATGGTGGATAATTAATAATCAGGCGCATACTCAAACCTACCGCATTTAACTTGTACGTACAAGTTTGTTTGCCTGGCTTCAGCCAACATTTTGCCAATGAATCCCGCCGATTGGTTTAATGCCGCGTACTGCGCTACCGCCTGAAAAAAAAGATCGGTGGCGGTTTGAAAATGGGGAATACGCTCCTTTCAAAAAATGAGTTATCTTCTGCTTCATATTTATCCAGGTCAACAGTCCGGCGGACACTTTCACAATTAGAGAAAGAAGGCTATATTGATATTTACCAGGAATCATTGTTATGACAACAACAGAACAGAAACTCACCGGACATTTTATAGGAGATCAGCAGCACACACCGGCAGGCGAGGACATCATCGATGTTTTTTCGCCTCTTGACGGAAGCTTGCTGGGTGCAGTGCCGGCGGCGTCACGCCAAACAACAGACCAGGCGGTGGCAGTGGCGCAGCATGCTTTTGAGCGTTGGTCGGTTACACCCATCAAGGAACGTGTACAGGTCCTATTTCGCTTTAAGCACTTATTAGAGAAAAACATTGATGAACTTTCAAATCTGATTCATCGTGAAAATGGGAAAACAATATCCGAAGGACGAGCTGAAATCGAAAAAGGAATAGAGGTGCTGGAATTTGCTTCATCCCTGCCACAGCTATTCGAACAGGAAAAATTAGAAGTCAGCAGTGGTGTTGACTGCGAATACAAACGATATCCCCTGGGTGTGGTACTTTCCATTACACCATTCAACTTCCCGGCTATGGTACCCATGTGGACGATACCTATTGCTATTGGATGTGGTAACACATTTCTATTAAAACCATCAGAACAGGTGCCGCTAACTTCGGTACGCCTCGGTGAATTGTTTTCCAAAGCCGGATTGCCCACCGGTGTCTACAATGTATTGCATGGCCGTCAGCAAACCTCAGAAATGCTCATTGATCATCCAGGTATTCGGGCTATAAGTTTCGTAGGATCAACCGCGGCAGCCCAATCGGTTTATAGACGCGCCGCCGCCCTTGGAAAGCGCGTGCTTGCATTGGGGGGGGCAAAGAATCACCTCGTGGTTGTACCCGATGCCGATAGGGAAATTACAGCCAAAAATGTTGTCGCCTCCGCCATGGGTTGTGCCGGGCAACGGTGTATGGCTGCAAGCGTGCTGATACTCGTAGGTGACACCGGTGATATGTTAGATCGTATCATCAATGAAGCAAAAAATATAAAAGTTGGCAGTGACCTGGGCGCAATTATCAGTGATCGTGCAAAGCAACGTATAGAAGGTTATATTACAAGAGCAGCCCAGCGCGGTCATGCAGTTCCGGTAGATGGACGAAATACCACTGTGGTGGGAAAAGAAAACGGATGGTATGTTGGACCTACAATTATTGCAGGTGTAACGCCCTCGGATGAATGTGCTTGCGATGAGATCTTTGGGCCCGTACTTTCCGTTATTAATGTTTCTACCCTGGAAGAAGCACTTACAATAGAAAATAATAATCCCTATGGAAATGCAGCCTCCATATATACCACATCGGGCGCAGTGGCCCGGCATTTTTCTGAACACGCCAATGCGGGGATGGTAGGTGTAAATATTGGTGTTCCTGTTCCGCGTGAACCTTTTTCCTTTGGCGGATGGAATCAATCGCGGTTCGGTGCCGGCGATATCACCGGTATGGATGGCATACGCTTCTGGACAAAACTTAAGAAAATTACTACAAAGTGGTCTGCCACGGCATCTAAAAACTGGATGTCTTAAGCCAAGAAAAAAACACCGGCCGTAGTGCCTAATCCGTATTACAGAAAGTAAAAAGGAATTAAACGATAATGAAATGAAGGCAGCAGTTTATCATGGCAAAGAAGATATCCGGGTGGAAAATGTTGCGGATCCCAAACCCGGCGAAGGAGAACTGCTTCTGCAAATTGAAGCTTGCGCTGTGTGCGGTACCGATCTGCGGACATACCGCAACGGAGATAAGAAGATTGAGCCCCCTCGGATTCTCGGTCATGAATTTTGTGGTACTGTAATCGAATCGCGCAATTCAGCCAGCAACGTCAAGGTAGGTGATCGGGTTGTGATGTACATTGTGCTTTCATGTGGCCAGTGCAAATACTGCCGCGGGGGTCGTGAGAATTTATGCATTAACCGCACGACCATGTCCTATCACCACGACGGTGCCTTTGCCCCCCTTGTACGGATTCCGGCGAAAGCAATACTGCGCAACAGCATGTTTAAAGTTGAAACACATCAAACTTCCCAGCAAATGAGCCTGGCGGAGCCGTTGGGTTGTGTAACGAATGCACATGATCATCTCCATATTGGCCTGAAAGACCGGGTAGTAGTCATCGGATCAGGACCGATTGGTGCGATGCATGCTGTACTGGCACGCTTGCAGGGAGCGCAGTCGGTGTACATGATTGATGTTAATCAGAAGCGTCTGGACATGATGAAGCGCTTTGATATTAATGGCACAATACTGAGCACAAAAGCGGGCAGCCATCTGGAAGAGGGTCTCGAAGTAACCGATGGTGAAGGGTTTGACGTTGCCATTGTTGCGGTAAGCAGTGCCTTTGCACAGGCAGATGCCCTGGAACTTGCCGGCAAAGGCGCGCGCGTTGAATTTTTCGGAGGGCTTCCAAAATCCAATCCGATTGCTGCGCTCAATACAAATCACCTTCATTACAAGGAATTGATCGTCAGTGGTTCATATTCTGAAAAGCTCAGTGATTTTAAGGCTGCCTATCACCTCATACAAAGCGGGCGATTCCCAGCCGATAAATTTATTACACATGAACTGCCCACCGATCGCATTCATGAGGCATTTACCATGATGGAAAACGGAGATGCGCTGAAAGTCTGTATCAACCCTCAATTGAACTAAGGTATATGGCAACATCAACGCAGCTCCCTATCCAGTCTGGAATGAAAGCGGCTACGGGCTTGAACCTTCACGCAAACCGGTTTTTGAAAACAAAACACATTAAAGTCGAGCTGTTGTAAACGCTCTTCCAATCCTTTACCCAACCCATATGCTCTGTACTTCACTTCAGTCACGTATCGTCTTTCAGCATGCATTGCAGCACGAGTATGCAATCCTGGCCATCAATGCCGACAGTCATGCAGCTATTGTCGATTGTCTTGTAGCAGCCGATCTTGTAGGTGCGCCTGTTATCATTGAAACCAGCCTGTGGCAACTGAAAGGAAGGAGCTTCGGCGCAGACGATGCTGTCATGGGGCTGGCGCGTTATATTTCAAGTTTGATGATTTTGGCCAACAGCAATCGGTTCAAGCATATTCCTGTGATCTTTCACACCGATCACATCAAGGGTCCGGAAACGATAAACATTCTGAAATCCGCCATTTGCGGAATTGAATTTGGCGCGCCCGGAAAGACCATTCCGCTCCGTGCTTCCACCATATCCCTGGATGCGTCTGAATTCACAGAGGATGAAAATATCGATCACATTTTATTACTTTGTCGTATAGCAGCCGAGGCTGACGTACCCGTTACCCTTGAGATGGAAAGCGCCGTTGACGACCGGATTACCACGGCGGAAGAAACACGCAGGCTACTCGGCATAGTTGAAGAAAAATTCCCGGGGCACATCCACCTTTGGGCACCAGGAGTAGGTACTAAGCATGGCTTTGGTGAAAATATGAGTTTTACCCCTGCTACTATTGAAACACATCGAAAACTTACGAAAGCTGTAACCGGACGGGAGATCGGCATTGCATTACATGGGAGCACGGGGATGAGCACAGGGCATTTGCGCGATGCCGCCAAGGCAGGCGTTGTTAAAGTGAATTGGAGCACCGAATCACTGCTTATCCGTTCTGAAGCTGCGCGAGCATATTACAGTCAAACCAACAAATTTGACAAGAAAGATCCTGGCTGGAAAAATGCCGTAATGGACAATGGGGTGTCCACTTTTATTGCTGAAAAATACATCAACAAGGTTATGGATCGCATGAACACGCTCGGCGGAACAGATAAAGCTAAAAATCTGATTTCAATTCTTTAACTTAATGACCCGGAGACAATCTATGATCATACCAATAATTTAAGAACTGCTTATGAACCTGACTGTAAGAATCCAGCTTTCGGTGATGATGTTCCTTCAATTTTGTGTGTGGGGCGCATGGTACGGTCAACTGAGTAAGTACCTCACGAATCAACTCGGTGCAACCGGCGATCAGGTTGGTCTGGCCTATGCGGCGTTTTCAATTGCGATGGTTGTGGCACCGTTCTTTATAGGCATGCTGGCCGACCGATATTTTGCCGCGCAGCGCGTATTGGGTGTATTGAACCTCGCGGGCGCAGCCATTTTGTTTTGGATTACACAGATTACAGATCCGGGTCTTTTCTTTTGGGTCTTTCTGCTGTATTGTCTGACGTTTGCACCTACTATTGCCCTGACAAGTTCTATTGCCTTGCAACAAATGAATTCACCGGAAAAGGAGTTTCCTTCGATCAGACTGTTTGGTACCCTGGCCTGGATCTTTATCACAAATGTTGTTGGCTTCCTTGGTATTGGTGATAGCGTTTCACTCTTCTATCTCTCTATAGCATCAGCGCTCACGATCGGAATTTTTTCCTTCTTCCTGCCGGACACACCGCCTTCAGCCACAGAGAAACCCTCTTTTGCTCAAATCATCGGCAAGGATGCGTTTGTGTTGTTCAAGGATCGCTCCTTCAGCATTTTCTTTATTTCTTCCATAGCCATATGCATACCGCTTTCATTCTACTATACCTGGGCTAATCCTTCATTAACCGACAGCTATATTGCAGCATTTCCATCTGCAGACCACAACTCTTTTAATATAGAGAACAAGATGTCTCTTGGACAGGTATCTGAAGTCTTTTTCCTGCTTATCCTTCCCTTACTCTACGTCCGTCTTGGTGTTAAGAAGATACTGATCATCGGATTGCTGGCATGGATAATTCGTTTCATCTTTTTTGGCGTTGGGGATGCGGGTAACAGTGCGTGGATGTTCTACACCGCAATCTTGTTGCACGGTGTATGTTTTGATTTCTTTTTCGTTACCGGTCAGATTTACACTGACAACAAAGCGGGGTCAAAAATCAAGTCGCAGGCCCAGGGCCTGATTACGCTGGCAACCTATGGATTCGGGATGTTTATTGGGTCTGTTATCGCCGGAAAAGTTAAAGACATGTATACTGATGCCGCAATTACGAATTGGCTTTCTGTTTGGTTGGTTCCCGCAGGAATTGCAGCCGGGGTCTTGGTACTCTTTGTTTTTTTCTTCAACGATAATAAGAGAGCGGCTACTTGACTTCTATTAAAAGAATTTCCACACCCTATTGGAAAATTATTATATTGGCCGATTATCACCTAACCCTAACCCTATACTTATGACCAGCCTCGCCGCACAAGTCGAGCTAACCCCTATTAGCCTGGCCGACCGAATAAATTCCCTTGACGTAATCCGAGGAATAGCCTTGCTGGGAATTTTGCTGATGAATATTACCGGCTTTGGCCTTGCATATGCCTATTCTGATCCAACTAGTTCCGGTGGGGCCACTGGTTGGAACCTGAATGTTTGGATTATGGACAATATGTTCTTTGAGGGAACCATGAGAGGATTGTTTACGATGCTGTTTGGGGCAGGGTTTATCTTACAAACTTCACGTGGAGAAGAAAAAGGAGGTGGTATCGCTGTCGCTGACATTTATTACAGAAGAGTGCTGTGGCTCCTGCTCTTTGGAATTATACACGTATACGTTATGCTTTGGTACGGAGATATACTTTATCCCTATGCCATATTTGGCCTGATGCTATTCCCCGTGCGAAATACCGCAGCAAAGCACTTGCTTGCAGCGGGACTCGTCCTCCTCTTGTGTGGAAGCTTAATCTCTGTAAAGCATTATCATGACAATCTTACCTTGCAAAGCGAGGGCGTCGCTGCAGCAACCGCGAAAGCACAGGGGGATAGTTTGACCCGCAAAGAAAAAAAGGCCCTTGGCAATTGGGCGGATTTTCAAAAACAAAAGAAAACGGAAGAAGAAGTAGAAGAAGCCAACGAGAAAAATAGGGCTGGCTATGGCTCAATCGTGATGTCACGGCTTGGCGTAAACGAATTTATGCAAAGCACGCTTGTCTATGAATTCTGGGTATGGGATATTCTGCCATTGATGTTAATCGGAATGGCTTTTTTTAAATGGAAGATATTTCAGGGTGAGCGGACTAAGAGATTCTATCTGAGTTTGATGTTGGCGGGATACGCAATCGGACTATCCGTAAACTACTATGAAACACGAATGGAAATTGCCGGTGGCTTTGATTTAATTATTCAAAGTAAAGCGGAACAGACCTACCAATTGGGGAGAATATTTACAATCCTGGGACATATTGGATTATTTATGTTTTTTATAAAATCAGGGGCCTTAAAATTTTTGCAGAACGCATTATCTGCGGTTGGGAAAATGGCATTGACTAATTATCTGATGCATACTGTTATTTGCACCACTTTTTTCCTCGGCTTTGGCTTTGGTATGTTTGGAAAGCTTCAGCGCTATGAACTTTATTATGTTGTCATTTTAATTTGGGTTGCACAACTAATCTATAGTCCTATTTGGTTAAGATACTTCAAATATGGCCCCGCAGAATGGGCCTGGAGGAGTCTGACTTACCTGAAAAAACAACCCTTTAGAATTTCTTAATTTCTCAGAACCTTTTTGAAATGCCCAAATTCATCAGACCATTTCTGCCGAAACCCATTTCTGCATAAAAGGCCCATGATTTCCCGTACCGGATGCCGAAGAAATTCAGCTGGTACGCAATGAACGGCCCTGAATCGTCATGACTGGATGAATCAGCCGTTTGGTCGAAGATGTAGGCACCCCCAAGGGCAACACCGGAGTACAACTGAAGCTGGGCTTTGTTCACGTAGTAATAGTCCATACGGCATGACAGGTTCGCAATAAAAAAACGATCACGTCTGATCTCACCCCCAGAATAATAACTGTTAATCTTCAACCCCATCAGATTAATCTCCGGGCCAACGGCGATTCGCTTTGAGAGGAAAAAAGTGCTGCCTAAAATGAAGGGCCCTACCGACGGGTAGTCAGAACTGACCGGCTCGCCACTTAGGGTAGACGCGAAATCGGTATACACATCTGAGAAGGCAGCGATAATTTGCATGTCTGACAGCAGACCATATCCTGCATGGACTTCATATTTTGAAGGCGCCGTAGTTTGGTTACTATTATCGGCAGCCTGCGCAAACAGGTTTTGAAAAGCTGAAAGGCTGATTATTGTGAACACTATCGTCACAATATTTTTCATAAACGCTTTTGAACTTCTTTGGCCTGAAAAACACGGTGCCCCCTGGCACAGCGCGGGAAAAGATAGGTTCGTAATGACATGGCAAGGAAACAAAAAAATAACGCATCAGAGATGACAAAAATCAAAAAAAGGCGTGATTGTCATCAACGCCTTGAATGATCCAGGGTATCTTCGCCTGTTTATCCTTCCAATACTGCCAGCACTTTTTCGCCGGTGAAAGGCATGTGCCGTAATGGCTTGCCGGTAAGCTTCAGAAAGGCATTGGCGATTGCACCGCCCATGAGGGGCAGGCTCAGCTCTCCCATGCTGGTGGGTGGAGCTGAAGACGGTATTTGGCTGATCTCAATGCTCTCTGGTGCATCTGCCATCCGTAGAATAGGGTAATCGTGAAAATTGGACTGCTGTACTTTCCCGTTCTTAAAGGTGATACTCTCATTCAGTACGCTGCTGATGCCCATCACTATACCGCCCTCCATTTGCGCTATCGCATTGTCCGGTTGAATAACCACCCCCGCATCGAAGGCCGCCCAAACGTGATGGACGCGGATCTTGCCGCTTTGGCGGTCCAGGGAAATCTCAACAACGCCCGCCGTATACGAGCCCCCGTAGTCGGAACAGGCTATGCCCCTGGCGCGACCTTTCGCCGGTGCGGTCGTCCAATTGCACATCGTCGCTACTTTGTCGAGTATGGTCAAATGCCGGGGGAGCTCCAGCATCATCCTGCGACGGTACTGGTATGGGTCAATCTTCTGATCAAAAGCAATCTCGTCGAGGAACGCCTCCTGAGCGAATTTATTCGGCCCATGTGAAACGGATCTCCAGTACACGGTGCGTACACCGTGATCGGTTAGTCGCAATTCCACATATTGATTGGGAATCTTGTAATAAGCCATAGGAACAGCACCGCCCTGTAATCTTTGATCGGGGCCGGCAATGTAATGCCGCCAACCTAACAGGTTCCCTTTTTGATCAACGCCAGCTTGCATGCGCTGAAGACTTATCGGGCGGTAGGATCCATATTGCAGATCATCTTCGCGTGTCCAGACTAATTTAACCGGCCGCCTAACCTTGTTCGACAAAACTGCTGCCTCTGCAGAAAATTCAACCTGGCGTCCGCCGAATCCACCGCCCAGGTAGCAGTTGTGGAACATCACCTTAGAGGGGTCTATTTTCAAGACTTCTGCAATGGCACTTTGGTCTGCGTCTGGCGCCTGCGTGCCTGCCCATGCCTCTGCAGTCTTTCCATCAGCAGCGACGGAAACCACGGCGTTCATAGGTTCCATCCGGGCGTGGTACAGAAAATCATTGCGGTATTCCCAGTCATACGTTTTATGCGCAGATTTTATAGCGTTTGCGGCATCCCCGGTGTTGAGAAGTTCCTTTCCTTTCAGGCTATCGTCATGCACCATATTGTGATAATCCGCGTAGACCATTTCGCTGTCAAATTTTTCCGCCTTCGCGCCGTCACTCCACTTGATCTGTAGCTTTCTTTTCGCCTTCAATGCTTGTTCAAATGTATTTGCCACGACACCGATGCCATGATCCAATGGCACGATATCCACCAGCCCTTCCGTTTCGCGCACTTCGTTTTCATTCAGAAGAGTTGGCGTTGATCCAAAGACAGGCGACCGGGTGATGGCACCGTAAACCATGCCCGGTACCTGAATATCCATGCCAAACTGAGCACTTCCATCCACTTTGAGCGGCACGTCAAAGCGCGGAAGTACCTTCCCGATCAGGCGGAAGTTTTCGGGCCGCTTCATGTCTTTTTCAGCAATCTGTGGGATCGCATCTGGTATTTTTGCAAAGGCGACGATCTCGCCGAAAGTCATCCGTTTATTGTTATCTCTGTTCACAACTTCACCAGGCTCTGTTTTCAGAGACGAGATGGGCACGCCCCATTTCTGGGCCGCATTGTACATAAGAATATACCGTGCTTGTGCACCGGCCTGCCGCAGGTTACTGTAGTAACCCCTGATCGTTCTGCTTCCCGCGGTGATCATCGGGCCGCCAAGTTTCCCACTCCATTGCATGCCATAGGTCTCGGGTATCACCGGCGCATTTTCAATATGTACGAGCTTCCAGTCGGCATCCAGTTCTTCCGCAATAATAACTGCGAGCGCGGTCATTGACCCCTGCCCCATCTCCGCCGCGGGATTGTAAATCGTAAGGCGCCCGTCCTTATCCAGTTTAACCCAGGCAGTGATTTGTTGAGGATCTATGGCGATTTCCTCGCCGTCCTTCGCCATCAGAAATTTCGGCACAAACGACCCGGCCGTAATGACGATGCCAAGGCTGCCCGCGGTGGCGATAAAACGGCGCCTGGTGATCGTTGAACCCGCTGCTGTTGTTTCTTCTGTTTTCATTGCTTCTCTGATTTTGATGCTGCACTTTCAATGGCTTTCACGATACGTACGTACGTGCCGCACCGGCACAACACTCCATTCATGTGTGACACGATTTGCTCCCGGTTTGGCCTGGGATTGGCTTGCAGCAGCGCCGCAGCCTGCATGATCTGCCCGGACTGACAATAACCACATTGCGGTACTTGTTCTTCAATCCATGCTTCCTGCAGTGGATGAAGCTCTTTTTCTGCAAGTCCTTCAATAGTTGTGACCGAACGGCCCGCCACCATGGAGATGGATGTAACGCAAGCCCTAACTGCCATTCCATCGAGATGCACGGTACAGGCACCACACAGCGAAACGCCGCATCCGAATTTTGTGCCTGTCATTTGCAGGGTATCGCGCAGGGTCCACAGCAGGGTGGCATCCGGTGCCGTTTCTACCTGAACTTGCTTACCGTTGAGT
>Ga0224500_10000611_pt1 | contig 23803 bp, 19 predicted proteins | sample SF_Oct11_sed_USG_FD_168126 | JGI IMG/M metagenome (GOLD analysis project Ga0224500, IMG submission 168126) | Sediment microbial communities from San Francisco Bay, California, United States - SF_Oct11_sed_USGS_4_1 | ecosystem: Environmental > Aquatic > Marine > Sediment | place: USA: California... | reverse complement strand
CGGCTTCGCGGAGCCGGATGGCATACAGCTCCTCCGGCAGGCGGAAATCCTGGCGGGCCGCCGGCAGCACTTCCCGGCGCAATACGCCATTCCAGGCCTCGACCTGCGCGCGCAGTGCCTTCACGGCCTTTGCCCCGCCGCGCACCCTGTACTGATCGAGCAACTCGTCGATGCCGTCGAGGTACAGGGCACTGCTCGCCAGTTGCTGCTCGAGATCGGCCTGGTAGGGGAAGAGCAGGCCGAGTGTCCCGAGCCGTTCGCGCAGGCGCGCCTCGGCGAGCGTAGCCAGCGGCGTGTAGCCTTCCTCGAGACCGGCGTAGCGGCGCAGGCGAGCAGCGGCCGCCGGGTGGCGATCTTTCGCGACCTGGTCGGCCAGTAGCGCGCGCACGCCTTCGTAGGCCTGCTTCGCCACGTCGAACACGGGTAACAGGTAGAGCTGGTTCGCTGCTTCAGCGTCTGCCATGAGCAGCGCGTCCTGCCGCAGAATCTCCAGATCCTGCCGAACGTTCCTGTCCTGCGTCTTCGCGCGGCGGGCTTCCAGGTCACGGGCAGTCGCCCTGAAGGCAGCCCCCACGCGCTCGCTCAAGGCGGGCCCCAGGTCAAGGACGCGGGTGTCGACTCCCGCCACGCCGAGCTCGCCGGCCATTTCCGGGTAGAACCGCACGTAGGTGTCCAGCAGCACCCGGGCTTCGGCATTGCTGTGCGTGATCCAGTCGGGCGTCGGCGCGTCCTGGGCGCCGGCGACACTGACGACCGCCAGCAGTAGCAGTGTGACCAGGCGCTGCAGGCGTCGGGCAGGGGAAAAGGGGGTCTGCATGCGGGCTCAGCCGTCCAGCTCGGCCAGCTGCCCGGCCTGGTATTCATTAATAAGGGGTTCGATGATGGCATCCAGCTGGCCTGCAAGCACGTCATCGAGCTTGTACAGGGTCAGGTTGATGCGGTGGTCCGTGACGCGGCTCTGGGCGTAGTTGTAGGTACGGATGCGTTCGGACCGGTCGCCGGTACCCACCTGGCTCTTGCGCCTCGCGGCCTGCTCGCTGTTCTGCTTTTGCCGGGCCTGGTCGAGCAGCTTGGCTTTCAGCAGCGCCATTGCCCGGGCGCGGTTCTTGTGCTGGGAGCGTTCATCCTGGCACTCCACGACGATACCTGTGGGCAGGTGCGTGATACGCACCGCCGAGTCGGTCTTGTTGACGTGCTGGCCGCCGGCGCCCGAGGCGCGGTAGGTGTCGGTGCGCAGTTCCGCCGGGTTGATCGGGATGGCGTCGATCTCCTCCGGCTCCGGCAGCACGGCAACCGTGCAGGTGGACGTGTGCACGCGGCCCTGCGCCTCTGTTTCCGGGACGCGCTGCACACGGTGCGCGCCGGACTCGAACTTCAGGCGCGAGTAGGCGCCGCGGCCGATGATCCGGCTGATGATTTCCCTGAAGCCCCCGTGCTCGCCGCTGTTCGAGTTGACGATCTCGATCTGCCAGCCGCGGTCCTGGGCGTAACGGGAGTACATCCGGAACAGGTCACCGGCGAAGATCGCCGACTCGTCGCCGCCGGCCGCGGCCCGTATCTCGAGGTAGATGTTGCTGTCGTCGAGAGGATCCTTCGGAATCAGCTGCAGGCGCACTTCCGCTTCGAGTGCCTCGAGTTCGCTGCGAATGCGGCCGGCTTCCTCCTGGCCCAGCTGTCGGATCCCGGCATCGCTGTCGTTCAGCATGGCGGCGGCGGTGGCCTGGTCCGCCTCGGTCCGTCGCCATTCCCGGAACAGGCTGACCACCGAGGTGAGCTGGGCATACTCCCGGGACAGGTCCCGATACCGGACCTGGTCGCCGATGACTTTCGGGTCGGTCAGGAGTTCGCCGAGTTCCTCGGAGCGCGCCACGAGTTTCTCGAGCTTTTCAACAATCGAAGCCTGCATTACCGGTATTATCCCCGATGTGAATCTCGCCGCTAACTGTGCACGTTACCCCACCCACCCTTGTTTCGGAGTCCGTCCCGTCATTTCGTTGCTGCTGTCGTGCTGGCTGTTACCCGCGGCGCTGGCCGGACCGGTCGCGCCGGATGCGGGGGAACTGTTGCGCACGGCCGAGCAGGCGCTCGAGAAGATGGAGCTTTACGAAGCCGCCCAGGCCTTTACGGCAGCCGCGGAAGAGTCGTCCGATGCCGCCATTGCGGAGCGTGCGGCCCAACTGACCTTCGGCCTCGGCTTTGATGCGCTGGCGGAGCGGGCCGTCGTTCGGTGGACGGCTCTGGCGCCTGGCAATGCCCTGCCCCGCGTCCTCCTCGGCCGCCTGAAACTTCGGCGGTATGCCGTCGATGAGGCCGCCGCCGACATGCTCGCGGCACTGGGGTCCGGGGAGCCGCGCCGGGACGAGGTGTATCTGGCACTGGCCGCCGACCTGTCCGACGAAAACAATGCGCAACTCGTTACGCGTGTCCTGTCACGACTGACCGCACTAGATCCGCTGGCGCCGGGCCTGCAGCAGGCGCTTGGCACAGCAGCGCTGCGCTCGGGGGATTACGACCTCGCGATCGGGGCCGCCTCCACTGCCTTGCTCGACGATCCGGGCTGGCAGGATCCGCAATTGCTGATCGCCCGCGCAATGGCCGCGCTCGGCCGCGATGACGAGGCGCTGGCAAAAGTTGCCGCGTTGAAGGCGGCCGGCGCCAACCCGCTCATCGAGCTCGAGTACGCCCGGATGCTCGCTGACGCGGGCAAGCTGGCTGAAGCACGCGGGGCGCTTGCGGCGCTGACGAAGACCTACGGTGAACGGCCCGAGATCGAGCGCACGCTGGCGTTCCTGGATCTGGCCACGGGCGATCTGGCCGCGGCCGAACAGCGCTTCGAGGCGCTGGAGGACAGCGGCCCGGGTCGACTCGAGGCCTTTTATTACCGGGGCCAGATCGCGGAAAGGCGTGGCGACGCCGAGACTGCGCGCCGCCTGTATGTCCGGGTCAGCTCGGGTCCCTATCTCGTGCCCGCACGGCTCGCCAGCGCCGGGAGCCTGGCCCGGTCCGGTGCGCCCGAGCAGGCACTGGAGGAGTTGACCCGGTTCGCGCAGGACCATCCGTCCGACGCGATGGCGGTGCTGGAACTCCGCGCGCAGCTGCTGCTGTCGCTCGAGCGGCCCGACGAGGCCCTTGCCCTGTACGACGAGGCCCTGCGCTGCAAGCCGGCTTGGGTGTCCCTGCTCTTGTCGCGCGGCGCGCTGCACGAGCAGCAGGGGCGACTGCGCGAGGCAATGCGGGACCTTGAGGCTGCCGTGGAGATTGCGCCCGACGACGCGCTGGCCCTGAATGCGTTCGGCTACATCCTGGCCAATCGCACCGGGAAGTCCCGCGAGGCCTGGCGTTATGTGCGGCGTGCCTACGAGATCCAGCCCCGCAGCGCCGCGATCCAGGACAGCGTCGGCTGGGCGCTGTTCAGGCTGGGTCGGCTGCCCGAGGCGCGCAGTCATCTGGAAGAGGCAGTCGACCGCCTGCCCGACCCGGAGATCATGAGCCATCTCGCCGAGGTGAACTGGCAGCTCGGTGACCGGGACACGGCCATCGACCTGCTGTTTGCGGCTGCCGTGGCCTGGCCTGACAGCCGGCCCGTGCGGGACACCGCCGAACGCCTGCTGGACTAGCGGATGCCGCGGCTGGACGGGCTCAGGTCGTTCCTGCCTCTGGTCTTCCTCGGCGCCAGTCTCCTGACCGGTTGCGCCACGCGGGGCATAATCAGCGACTCCGGACTGAGCCCGGCCGTGCGGCGCGCCACGCTGGCATCACTCGCCAACTGGGAGGCGCGGGGCCGGATTGCACTGAAAACTCCGGGTACCAGCGGTCAGGGCAGCTTTGCATGGACCCAGACGGGAGACCAGGCAGTGCTCCGGATCTCCGGGCCGTTTGGCGCCGGTGCCTATGAAATCCGCTGGGATCCGGCCCGACTGACGGTGCTGTCGAAGCGCGGCGAGGTCGCCGTCGACTACACGGGTCCGGGCGCCGCGGAGCGCTTCCTGGATGAGCAAATGGGCTGGACGCTGCCGGTGGCCAACACCCGCCACTGGCTGCTCGGACTCGCGGGACCGGATTCGCCCGCCGCTGAAACCGTCGATGCCAGCGGACTTCTGGCGGGCCTGACGCAGGACGGCTGGCGGGTGCGGTATGGCGAGTACCGTGCGCAGGGCGGGATCGCCATGCCCTACAAGCTGGTCCTGGAGAGTGCGGCGGGACGCATCCGGCTCGTGATCGACGCCTGGCAGCTCTGAACGGCTGCCGCTGAACCGCCTGACAGCGTAAGATTGCGCGGCGACCGAATCTTGAATGAGGGACACGGCGCACTTGGGGCGTAGCCAAGTGGTACGGCAGCGGGTTTTGATCCCGCCATGCGCAGGTTCGAATCCTGCCGCCCCAGCCAGTTTTATCGTCATATGAACATTGAGAAAGCGAGCGAGCTCGCCATGGATGTGCCCAATCTGGCGATCCTGTCCGGTAATGCGAATCCGGAACTGGCGCAACGCATCGCCCGGCACCTGACGCAGCCGCTTGGCCGCATCCAGGTCGGTCGCTTCAGCGACGGCGAGGTGCTGGTTGAGGTTTATGAGAATGTTCGGGGCCGGGATGTCTTCATCGTGCAGTCCACCTGCCCGCCGGTGAACGACAACCTGATGGAGCTCCTGGTCATCGCCGATGCCTGCCGGCGGGCATCGGCTGCCAGCATCACGGCGGTAATCCCTTACTTCGGGTACGCCCGCCAGGATCGTCGCCCGCGGGCCGCGCGCGTGCCGATTACGGCCAGCATGGTGGCCCGCATGATTTCCCAGGCGGGCATCAATCATGTACTCACGGTTGACTTGCACGCCGACCAGATCCAGGGTTTCTTTTCGATCCCGGTGGACAACGTCTATTCCTCACCCGTGCTGCTCGGCGACCTGTGGCGTCGCAAGTACCCCGAGCTGGTGGTGGTATCTCCCGATGTCGGTGGCGTGGTGCGCGCCCGCGCCATTGCCAAGCGGATGGACGATGCGGACCTGGCGATCATCGACAAACGCCGCCCCCGCGCCAACGTGTCGGAAGTGATGAATATCATTGGCGAAGTCGAGGGCAAGGTCTGCGTGCTGGTCGACGACATGGTGGATACCGCCGGCACGCTGTGTCAGGCGGCCGGTGCGCTGAAGGAGCACGGGGCGCAGAAGGTCCTGGCTTACGTGACCCATGCGGTGTTGTCCGGCCCGGCAGTCGAACGCATCGCGGCGTCGAAGCTGGATGAAATGGTAGTGACCGACACGATTCCGCTGTCGGCGGCGGCGGCGGCCACTGGCCGCATCCGGCAACTGAGCGTGGCGGAGTTGCTGGGCGAGACGATGCGGCGGATCACTTCGGCCGAGTCGGTCAGTTCGTTGTACCTGGACTAGCTGGTACTCCGTAGCCCGCGGCCGCCCGGCGGGAAATCCTGTCCGGCTACCGTGCGGCACGGTGAGCGCCCGGACAGGACACCCGCCGGGCGGCCGCTGCTTCAGTGGCTGCTGCGTCGGCGCGTGGTATAGTCCGCGCCCGATTCGGCGGGTCCCTGGTCGCAGGGGGCCTGAAGTCAGCCGGTCGGGCAATGCCCAGACATTCAATATCAAGGACATAGATCAATGGCACATCAGTTCAGTCTCGCCGCGGAGACCCGGACCGGTGCAGGGAAAGGTGCGAGCCGCCGCCTGCGTCGTGAAGGCAAGATCCCCGGCATTATGTACGGCGGCGGTCAGGCGCCCACCGGCGTCGCCTTTGACGCCAATGCCCTGCACCGGAACATGGCGCAGGAGGCGTTTCTCTCGAGTATTCTCAACGTCACGCTCGACGGTCAGGAACTCCAGGCCATCGTGCGTGATTACCAGCCGCATCCCTCGAAGCGCGCCATACTGCATCTCGACTTGCAGCGCATCGTGGCGACCGAGAAGCTGTGGATGACCGTTCCGCTGCACTTCATCAACGAAGCAACGTCGCCCGGCGTGAAGCTCGGTGGCGGTTCCGTGTCGCACTTGCTGACGGAACTCGAAGTGAGCTGCTTGCCCAAAGACCTGCCGGAATACATTGAAGTTGACGTCGGCAACATGGAACTGGACGACATGCTGCATCTCCGGGATCTCAAGCTGCCGGAAGGCGTCGAAATTCCAGGCTTCGAGGCAGAGACCGACAGCGACCTGCCCGTCGTTCACGTGCACGTGCTGCGGGTTGTCGAGGAACCGGCACCGGAAGTGGCTGTTGCCGCGGAGGCCGCCGCCACCGCGCCGGCTGCTGGCGACAAGGCCGCGGCTCCGGCTGCGGGCGCAGACAAGCCTGCGGCCGGCGACAAGGCGAAGGGCGACAAGAAGTAATCCTGGCGACTCAGGCGCGCCGTAAGGCGCGACCACCTGGAAAAGGCCGCGCAATACGCGGCCTTTTTCGTTTGAGCGATGCTATCTTCTCAGGTGTGGCAAGCATCTCTGACGCACTCGTCGTCGTCGGCCTCGGCAATCCGGGGCCGAAACACGCCGGCGACCGCCACAACGTCGGTTTCTGGTTCGTGGATCAGTTCGCGGTGCACATCGGCGGCCGCTTTTCGGCGGAGCCGAAGCTGCAGGCGGAGGAGTGTCGCGGCACCGTGCACGGCCGGACTGTCCGGTTGATCAAGCCCGCCACGTACATGAATCGCAGCGGCCAGAGCGTTCGCAGGGTACTGGACTACTACGACCTGCCGGTCGGGCAGCTACTCGTCGTACATGACGAGCTCGACCTGCCACCCGGTGTGGCCCGCCTGAAGAAGGGCGGTGGGCACGGGGGGCACAACGGGCTGCGCGACATCGTGGCCACCTGCGGACCCGATTTCCTGCGCCTGCGGCTGGGAATCGGCCACCCGGGCCACAAGGACCTGGTCACGGACTACGTCCTGCACGCACCTGGCAAGGACGAGCGCGCGCGGATCATCGATGCGATGGGCGCCGCGATCAGTGCTGTGGAGATACTGGCGCAGGCGGCAGGCGGGCAGGTGGCGCTCGACCGGGCCATGCAGGAGTTGCATTCGGCCCTGCCGCGCACGGAGACCAACGGTGATTTTGGTCCGGCTGGCTAGTCGTGCAGCGCGAGCGCGCTGGTCGTGAGTTGCCAGAATCCGGTGGAGCCGGTCCGGCACAGTTCAAAAATCCCGTCGTCGCTGCCGGCATCCACGTCCACGCTGACCCGGAGTCGCCGGCAGCTGCGATCCCCCTCGGTCGACGTGCTGATCACGCGGACGCTGCCCGAGTGTTCCGATACCGGTTCGACCCAGCCGACCGATTCGCCATCGCCGAGTTCGTACAAAGCGAGATTGAGGTTTTGCCGCAGCAGGGCCCAGTCGGCTGGCAGAAGGGCACTCCCGGCCAGGCGGTCGAGAAACCAGTAACGGGGGCTGCCATCAGGCGGCTGCGCCTGCACCCGTGCTGCCAGCAGCACCAGAATCAGCGCCTGCAGGCCGATGCGCCGCATGGCCCTAGCTCGCTAGCTCCCGGCGCAGCAGGTCGGCCCCGGCGCCCAGGGCCCTGAGCTTGCCGAGTGCTGCATCGTAGGAGATCGGCGTCATGCCGCAATTGGTGCAGGGCAGGATGCGCTCCACATCGACGTGCTCCGCCGCGGCGCGCAGGGTCGCCGCGACTTCGGCCGGTGATTCAACGCGGTCGCCGGTGACCTGGATCGCCCCGACCATCAGTTGCTTGTCGGGCAGGAGTCGGAGCAAGGAGAGAGGCACGTTCGAGCCCGCGCATTCCAGTGAAATCTGGTCAATGCGACTCGCATTGAGCGCCGGAAAGATTTCTTCGTACTGCCGCCACTCGCTGCCGAGCGACTTCTTCCAGTCGAGGTTTGCCTGGATGCCATAGCCGTAGCAGATGTGCACGGCGGTCGTGCATTTCAGGCCGTCGATCGCCCGGTGCAGGGCCTCGATGCCCCAGTCCTTTACTTCCGTCATGAAGACGTTGAAGGCTGGTTCGTCGAACTGGATGACATCGACACCCGCGGCTTCCAGTTCCCTGGCCTCGGCATTGAGGATGTCGGCAAAGGCCAGGGCCATTTCCGGGCGGCTGCCGTAGTAGCCGTCGGCGATCGTGTCGCAGATGGTCATCGGGCCGGGCAAGGTGAACTTGAATATCGCCTGCGTCTGCGCCCGGCTGAAGCGGACCTCATCGAGGTGCACGGGGCGCGGGCGGGCCAGGGGCGCGACGACGGTTGGCACGTCGAGTTCGTAGCGGTTGTTGCGGATGCCCATCCGCGTCATCTTCTGCCAGTCAATCCCGGTCAGGCCTTCCAGAAAGCCGTGGACAAAATGGCTGCGGAAGACCTCGCCGTTGGTGACGATGTCGATGCCGGCCTCCTGCTGATGGCGCAGCCAGTCGGTGGCGGCCTTGCGCTTCCCGTCCTCCAGCGCCTGGCCGGACAGTTTCCAGGCGCCCTTCAGGGTTTCCGGCTCGGCAAGCCAGTCGGGGCGGGGGAGGCTGCCGGCAATTGAAGTCCTGAGCATCGGTCGATTTCCGGGCGGTGAATGCCTCATGCTAGCAAAGCTTTGAACAAAATCTGCCTGCCGGGCCGCTTTATGCAGGCAGCGTTCAGCTAGCAAGGGGTAAATTGCAGCCATGAGGATCTGTATTGCCGCACTGCTGATTCTGTTTAGTGGCCAGTTGGGTGCCGCCGCCGGCCCCGCCGCGGGCTGGCCGCGCGAAGTCCGCTCGGGTGACGCGACGATCGTGGTCTACCAGCCGCAGCTCGATTCCCTGGAAGGCATCGAAGCCAAAGCGCGCGTGGCCGTGCAGATCCGGCGGCCAGATGTCGAGCCCGAGTTTGGCGCCCTGTGGGTGGCGGCCACTCTCGACGTCGACCGGGACGCGGAGATCGCCCGCATCCAGAGCTTTGTCATCGAACGTGCCCGTTTTCCGGATGCCACCGAGGAGGAGGTGGGCGAACTCACCCGGCTGATCGAGAAGACGGCACCAGACTGGGATATGGGAATGACGCTCGCTGAACTCCGCGCCGGACTCGAGGCCGACGCGGACGGTGACGAACCGCGCTTTCGCAACGACCCGCCGAAGATCATCTACCGCGACAAGCCCGCCATTCTCGTCACGCTGGACGGAGCGCCGCGCCTGCAGGTCATCCAGGGCACGCCCTACCAGCGCGTGATCAACACGCCGTTCCCGATCATCTACGACTCCGCATCGAGGGAGTACTGGCTGTTCGGCTCCGAGGTGTGGTTCGCTTCCCGCCAGCTGCTCGGCGGCCAGTGGCAACCAAAGGCCGAAGCGCCGGCCGGCATCGCGCAGTTGTTTGCCGGTACGAACGACGAGCCGCCCCCCGAGCCGGGCGCGGGTGTTCCGCCAGAAAAGCTTCGCCAGGCCGTGATCGTCGTGGTCACCGAGCCGTCCGAACTGATCTCGACAGACGGCGAGCCGCAGTACCAGCCGCTGGTCGGCGACGAAATGCTGTACGTGACGAACACCGGCAGCGATCTGTTCCTGGAAGTGCCTACCCGGCAGTACTACGTGGTGCTGTCCGGCCGCTGGTACCGGTCGCGCTCGCTGGACGGGCCCTGGGCCTACGTGGCTCCCGGCCAGGTGCCGCAGGCTTTCGCCGAGGTGCCGAAGAAATCCGCCAGGGCGGAGGTGCTCGCGCACGTGCCGGGCACTGATGAGGCCAAGGACGCGATGATGGACGCGATGATCCCGCAGACCTCGGCGATCCGGCGCAGTGATGCCAGCCTCGAGGTCACCTACGACGGTACGCCGCGCTTCGACCGGATCCCGGGCACGTCGCTTTACTACGCCCGGAACTCCGCCACGCAGGTACTGAAGTACGAGGACCACTACTACGCCGTGGACCAGGGCGTGTGGTACATCGCCGACTCTGCGTACGGGCCGTGGGCGGTGGCGCAGGAGCGGCCACCGGAAGTGGACCAGATCCCCGCCACCAGTCCCGCGTACAACGTGAAGTATGTGTACATCTATGACTACACCCCCGACATCGTTTACGTGGGCTACCTCCCGGGCTATGCGTGGGCCTTTCCGTACCGGGGCACCATCGTCTACGGCACCGGTTACTACTACCGGCCGTGGATAAGCCCCTACTACTACTACCCGAGGCCGAGCACCTGGGGTTTCCACATGCACTACGACCCCTGGTACGGCTGGGGCTACGGCATGAGCTGGACCGCGGGCTGGACCAGCTTTTCCTGGGCCTGGGGTGGTGGCTGGGGCGGCTGGCCACACGGCTATCAGAGCGGCTACGCCAACGGTTACTGGAGCGGCTATAACCGCGGCGTCTGGTACGGTCAGCACACCGGCGGCTGGTTCGGGCCCGGCGGTTACCGGCCACCACGCCCGTCACCACGACGGGGCATACGCCCGCCGGACCGGCGCCATGTCGCGGCCGTCCCACGCAGCGGCGAGCGGCCGGCATACCGACCATCACGCGGCAACAACCTGTATGCCCGGCGGGGAAACTCCCCAACGGTCGACGCACGGCGCCGCGCACAGCCGCCAACGCGATCCGGAGTGCAGCCTGACGGGCGTTCGCGTCCGCCGCCCTCGGGCGAGCGCCGCACGACACAGCCGGTGAAGCCGAGGAGTGCCCGCATGGCGAATAACGTGTTCGTCGATCGGGAGGGTATTCCCCATCGCATTACCCGGCAGGGCTGGCAGACCCGCGAGAATCACAGCTGGCGGCCGGCACCGGAGCTGAACCGGCGCACAGCAGCGCGCGGGGCAGATCGGCAGCCGGCGCCGTCGCGAACGGACCGTCGGGTGGGAACACGCCCTGACTCGCGAAGAACGCCGGCGCCGGCGTCAACGCCCGCACCGGGAACCGCGACGCGCCAGTCTCCTCCGCCGAGGGACGCGCGCGTTTCCAGCTACCGGCCGTCACCACCGGTCGACCTGACGCGACGTCGTCCGGCTCCGGAGACCCGCTCGGCTGAACGACGACCGCAACCCGGCAGCCGTCAGCCGCCGGAGGGCGGCTGGGGTAATCGCGCAGGACCGCGCGGCGGTCCCGCACTGCCGTCGTCGAATGCCGCGAGGACCAGAGGCCGGGAGCTGTCGCGCCGGGACCGCCGACAATAAGTAGAGTGGAGTGCCCTGCCGCATAATGTGGCCGGGCGAACGGCGGAGAGTCGGCCATGTATCCACTGACACGCGGTCGGGCGATGGCCTTCGGCATTTTCGTTCTGTTGCAGGGCCTCGCTCCGGCAGCCTTCGGCGCGGACGACGTGAATCGACCGCGTATTGGCCTGGTACTCGGCGGCGGCGGGGCCAAAGGCGCGGCCCACATCGGTGTCCTCCGCGTGCTCGATGAGCTGCGCATCCCCGTGGACTGCGTCGCCGGCACGAGCATGGGCGCCCTGGTCGGCGCCACCTTTGCGGCAGGCACCTCAGCCGAAGACATCGAACGCCAGGTGCTCGCCATCAACTGGTCAAGGACAGTCGGGTCCGAAGGGCAGCGGGGCCGAATGCCGATCAACCGCAAGCTCGAGGGCCTGACCTACACCAATAACCTCGACGTAGGCATAAAGAACGGCACGATTCGCGGCTCTGGCGGACTGCTGCGGACCCAGGATATCGAGGATGTACTCCGCGGTCTCGTACTGGAGGCGCGCCTGACCCAGGACTTCGACGACCTGCCGATTCCCTACCGCGCCGTCGCTACGGACATGGTGTCCGGTGAAATGGTGGTCCTCGGCGACGGCGACCTTGCCGTGGCCATGCGCGCCAGCATGTCGGTGCCGGGCGCCTTCTCGCCGGTGGTGATGGGGGACAAGGTGCTGTCGGACGGCGGGATGATGCGCAACCTTCCCGTCGATATCGCCCGTGAACTCTGCGCCGACGTGGTGATCGCCGTGTCGCTGTCCACGCCGGCCCCGGTCGCGGAAGACCTGCAGACAGCCGTAGCCCTGGCCGGCCGTTCGCTGGATGTGATGATCGACGCTAACCAGAGGGCACAGATCAGGACGCTGACGGACCGCGACGTCAGCATCGACGTGCCCATGGGCGACATCGGGTCGGCAGACTTCCAGCGTGTGCCGGACGCGATCCCGCTGGGTCGGGCGGCAGCGCTCGCGCAGGCTGACCGATTGCGGCGTTATTCGGTTCCGGAAGACCAGTACCTTGCCTGGCGCGCCGGCGTCGGTCGGCCCGTGACGTCCTCGATCCGGGTGCTCGACGTGAAAGTTGTGGGCCAGGAGCGGGTGAACCCCGAGTATGTGAAGGCGCAACTGGAAAACGTCGCGCCGGGCCGGGATGTGACGCCGGCCCAGATCGTCGCCGACACCGGCCGGATCTTTGCCCTCGGGGAATTCGAGAAGGTGGACTACAGCCTGCAGGGCACCGCCGATGCGCGCGAGATCGAGATTCGTGCGATCGAGAAATCCTGGGGGCCGGACTTTCTCCGGTTAGACCTGGGCCTGGCGGGTAACTTCGGCAGTGATCTGCAGACGTTGGTCCGCGGTGAGCACCATCGGACATGGATAAACCGGCGTGGCGGCGAATGGCGCAATATTGTGCAGATCGGTCATAACATCGAGCTCGAGACCAATATCTACCAACCGATCGATGTGCGGCACCGCTTCTTCGTGCGGCCCGGCGTCAGCTTCGACCGGACGCTGGAGGATATATACGATGACGGCGACGCGGTGGCCCGCTATGCCTTCAAGGAGTTATATAGCCGGCTCGATTTTGGCGTGAATTTCGGCACCCGCGCGCAGGTTACGGCAGGCATTCGCCGGGGCAGGATCGAAGCCAGCCGGGAGGCCGGTTCGCCCCTGCTGGCCGATGATTTCAGTTCGACCGACGCCAACGTGATCGTGAACCTGATTTACGACACGCGGGACTCCGTGGCGCTGCCCACCAGCGGGGCGTTCCTGAACGCGCGCTATGTCGACTCGGGCAGCTGGCTCAGCGGCGACGAGAACTACCAAATCTTGGAAGGCGTGCTTACTCGCTCGTATCCTTTTCGCGGGGATGCCCTGACCCTGGTCGCTGGCGGCGGTGCCGACCTGGACGGCACCCTGCCTCCCAACGAGTTATTCAGCTTCGGCGGCGTACGTTCGTTTCCCGGACTGCGGTCTGGCGAGATACGCGGGGCCAGCTACTGGTTCGCGGGTACGCGTTATGCCTGGAAGCTGGCCGATATCCAGTCACTGTTCGGGCAGGCCCTGTACGCGGGGTTTCGCCTGAGCGCCGGCCGTGTGGGCAGCCGCATTGACGTGTCAGACGATGAAGTTCTTTACGGGGCGTCTACATCGATTGGCGGCAATACGCCGGTGGGACCTTTCCTGCTGTCGCTTGGGTATGTGAATAACGACAGCTGGCAGCTCCAGTTTGCGGTTGGCCGGCCGGTCGACGAAGGATCGATCCTCGACGCGATCCGTTGACGGGCGGCTGCAGCCACTGCCGGGTTTGATCACCTGCCATCCGGGCCGTTCAGACTGAAGGCGTCAGGGGAAGACCTCTCCAAACTGGGTGAGGCGATCTGGATCAGCCGGCTGCCCACTCGCAGTTTCAGGGCCAATGGTGATGTGGAGTGGTCTCCACGGGGAGTCGTGCTCCGTGGTCGGAGCTTGAAGCCGGTTCTGACCAGCTGACGCTCGACGGCCGCATCGGCAAAGACCCGCGGGGGACGGACACCGATGTCCGCTTCGCCATCAGCGGTAACGATCTTGCCCGGTTGGCCGGCAGCACCGTGTTCGATGCCATCGATGGCCTGCCGTCCTGCTGCGGATCACCCCGAGCCGGAGCCTGGACATCAAAATCGCGGAAATCGTCAATCCCAACATCAGGCAGGCTGGCACCCTCGCGAGTCTGTCACCCTGCGCGGCGGTGGAGAAAGAAGCGCAAGCACTCCAGTCGGTCGAGGCGCCAAAACGCAAATCACTTCTGCCGAAGCTGTTGAGACGCCGTTAATGGGCTAAAATGAGTTCACATATCCAAGAAATGCCGACCTGGCAAGGAGTCAGTAATCATGCAGCAGAGAATCGCAACGGCCATTTTCAATTACTCCCGGCTACTGCTCGTCAGTATCGCCATGCTGGCGGCAATGACATTGCCGGCCTCTGCGGCCAGTACTGCAGGAGAGATCGACGCGAAAGTTGATGCCGCGCTGGCTCGGCTGAAAGCCGAGGTTCCCGGATCCGACGCGGTTGTGGCGAACGCCAAGGGAATTCTCGTTTTTTCCGGTGTCATCAAGGCGGGGTTTGTGATTGCCGGTGAAGGGGGGGAAGGCGCACTCCGGATCGGCGGCAAGACCGAGGGCTACTACAGTATCTTTTCCGGTTCCGTAGGCTTCCAGGCCGGTGGCCAGAAGCGCGACATCATCATGGTGTTTCTCGACGCTGATGCCCTCAAGGACTTCCAGGCCAGCGATGGCTGGAAGATCGGGGCCGACGGCACCGTTACCCTGATCGACACAGGGGCCAGTGGCACCATCGACTCGGCGACGCTCAAGAAGCCCATCGTCGGTTTCATCGTGGGCCAGAAAGGCCTGATGGCGGGCATTTCGCTCGACGGCTCGAAAATAACGAAGCTGGAACGCTAGTCGCCGGAATATTCTGGGGCCGATCCAGCCGGTCTTGGCTCAACTGACAATGCCAAGGAAACTACCGATGCATTCGTCTTCACGAACAGCTGCCCCTGTAGTCTTCTTTCTGGCGGCATCGACCGCTGTGGCGGGTGACTGGGAGCATCGCCTGACCCCGTATCTGTGGATGTCGGGGATGGAGGGCAGCCAGACCATCGGCACGCCCTCAGGCCCGCTGACGGCCGACCTGGACCTGAGCTTCGGCGACATCCTCGACAACCTGGAGCTGGGCGGCATGCTCCGCTACCGTGGCCAGAACGACCGGTGGGTCGTCATGGCCGATTCGATCTATATGGATCTCGAGGCCAAGGGTGGGCGCAAGGGCGCACTGATCGACGTGGATGCCACGATCAGGGCCAAGCAGCTGGCGCTTGAAGCCGACCTCGGGTACGAGGTGGTCGACCGGATCGTCGTTTACGCCGGCCTGCGCTACAACGACCTCAATCAGGACATCGCCGTGACGACCACGGGCGGTCCGCTGGCGGGTACGAGGACGGCCAGCGCGGGCGATTCATGGATCGACCCGATTGTCGGTGTGGCCGCGGAATTGCCGATAGGCCAGCGCTGGTCGCTCGGCTTGCTCGGCGACATCGGCGGTTTCGGTATCGGTTCGGATCTTGCCTGGCAGTTGATGGGGAGCGTGCGCTTTCGGGCCTCCGAGCGGATCAGCGTGGTCGGCGTTTACCGCTACATCGACATGGACTACGAAAATGGCAGCGGTACCGAGCTCTTCGGGTACGACATGGCTCTGTCCGGTCCGGCCATCGGTGTATCCTTTGATTTCTGAGTGAACCGCATTGAAAGGCAGTCAGTCTTTATGAACCATCTTATCGCCGTTGTCACCGTACTCACCACCCTCGCACTCCCGGTTGCCGCGCAGGCCCAGGTCAATCCCTCCCTGAGCGAGTTCGATTCGGCGGTCGAAGAAGTTCGCACGCTGTTACAGGCGGAGCGCAAGCTGATTATTTCGCAGGGGCTGGCCCTGGCTCCGGAACAGTCCGCCGCGTTCTGGCCGGTTTACGATCGCTATGCCGCCGAGTTGAAGGAGACCGGCAACCTGCGCGTGAAGGTCATTACCGACTTTGCGGTCTCCTACGACAAGCTCGACGATGACACGGCGAATCAGCTGCTGGCCGACTGGCTCAAGTACCAGAAGAAGAGCGTGAAGGTCCGGAGCAAGTATCTCAGGAAGTTCAAGAAGGCCGTGGGCCCCGTGATGACGGCGCGCTTCTATCAGCTCGAGAACAAGCTCGATGCGGTGACCAACGTGGTGCTTGCCGCGAAGATCCCGATGGTCGAAATGCCTGCGGCGCGCGGTCAGCCCAAGTAAGGCAGCCGGATCCGTCGAAACGGGAGACCCTTAGCGGGATTCCCGCTCGTACGCCGTGAGCGCCGCCATCATGTCGCGGTCGTACGGGTGGCGGCGGAGCGCCTCCCTGAGGTTTGCGATCGCCGCCGCAGGGTTGCCGGTGTCGTGCAGGGCCACCGAATAAACGAAAGCGAAGCGTGCGTTCATCGGCTCGAGCCGCTGCGCGTCTCTAAGCGCTGCCAGGGCATCGGCCGTCCGGCCCTGACGGATCAGCGAGAGGCCGAGCGCATGATGCACGGCCGCCGCGTCCGAATTGCGAATCAAGGCCTCGCGAAGAGTCCGCTCCGCGCCAGCCTCGTCCCCTCGCGCACGGCGCACGTCGGCGAGGTTAACTGATGCCTGTATGAACGTCGGATCCAGTTTGATGGCCTGACTGAAAAATTTCTCGGCCTCGTCGATCGCACCACGCTCCAGATACAGCGCGCCCAGGTTCGTCAGTGACTCTGGTCGATCGGCGTTGAAGCGTTGCGCCGCGATCCACTCACCGAGCGCCGCCGTGAACCGGCTGCGCGCATCAGGCGGCAGGAGGCCCTCGGGTTCGCCGGCCAGCGCGCGCGCGGCAGCCATGCGCACCAGCCGAACCGGATCCTTCAGCATTCCCGTGAGCCGGTTTGCACGTGTCGCAGCGTCGGCATTGCCTAGCGCCTCCACGGCTGCTGACCGCACGAGTGCATCGACATCGCCGAGCGCGCGGGCAACTGCGCCGGCGCCGGTTGCCTCAGGGTAGCGCGCCGCCCGGGCGATCGCGCTGGCGCGCACCAGAGCCGCCTGTGTCCGGTCATCGGCCAGGTCCAGCAGCGGACCAACCGCCGCCGGGCTGCCCTGGTCTGCTATCGCGAATGCTTCGGCAAACGTCTGATACCCGGGCTTGGGCTGGAGGAACCAGCCGCGTATCGCGTCTGCCGCCCACTGTGGTTCGCGATCCGTGTGGCAGTCGTTGCAGGCATTGGGAGTGCCGATCGTTACGCTGCGATCCGGACGCGGGATGCGCAGCGAGTGATCGCGGCGCGGATCGACGATCATGTAGATCGTCGCCGGCATGTGGCATGACGTGCACTGCGCCCCGGCCGAGTTCGCGGCATGGTGATGATGGCTGGCCGCGTCGAAAACGGCCGGCTCGTGGCAGTGCGCGCAGACGGCATTGCCTTGTGCGCGGGGCTTCCCGGAATGCGGGTCGTGGCAGTCGGAGCACGTGACGCCGGCGGAATACATGCGGCTCTGGACGAAGGAACCCCAGGTGTAGACCTCGTCGTGCTGTTGTCCGTCGGCGTGGTACAGGCCCGGCTCGAGCAGGGCGGGGCGGAACGCATCCAGCCAGTCCTGGCCGGCACGGATGTCGTCGGAAAACTGCCCGCGACGGGAATGGCAACGCGCACAGGTCCCGACCTCGCGGGCTTCTGTCCGCGGCGGGGAGCGGGCTGCCGAGCCGGTGGCCGTGGGAAGCCAGGCGATGCCGCGGCGCTCGTCGAGCGCTACGCTGAGTCCCCTCGAGTCCTCCAGGGCACGCCAGTCACCCCATTTGTTCGCCCAGTTGATGTGGTTGGAAGCAGGGCCATGACAGGCTTCGCAGCCGACGCTGATTTCGGACCAGGTGGTTTTGTACTCACCGGTCTCGCTGTCGTAATTCTTGCGCAGGTTGGTGGAATGACAGTCCGCGCACTGGTAGTTCCAGGTCTGGTCGATACCGGCCCAGTGCAGCGGGTCACCGGGCTCTAGGTCCTGGCCGGGATAGAGGTCAAACCAGCGCTGCCCGCCGTTTTCCGCGGGCCGGGAGTCCCAGGCGATGCCGAATGCCTGCAGCCGGCCGCCCGGCAGGGGCACCAGGTACTGCTGCAGGGGTGCAATGCCGAAGGTGTACTTGAAGTCGAAGTCCGCGACCGCGGGATTGTCGGTGTCGCCGAGAATCGTGGCAGGCGTGGCTTCCTGCATGGCCAGCGCATGCTGGGAGTTGCGCCACAATGAGTGTTGTTCCGTGTGACAGCCTGCGCAGGAGTCGGAGCCGGCAAATTCGGGCGCCGGTACCGGCACGGGGCTGGCCGGGCCGAATCCACGTATCAACCAGCCGGCGACCAGCCCGGCTGCCACAATGGCGACCACAGCAACGATCCGTCGTCGATCATTAGTTGTCAAACGGCTCTGGCCTTGTGCGGGCGTGAATTGCAATGATGCTAGCAGAATGCGTATGAACGGTTGGATTCACCCCGCCGGATCCTCGCCGACCAGCGAGGAGCTCGAGCCGCGCGCCTACGCCAACGCGCCCACTGGACTCAATTTCCTGATTGCAGGCTACGGCTACACACAGGGCAGTGTGGCCTTCGATCCGTCTGTGCCGCTCGAGGACGCAGATATCAGCACAAACTCGGCGGTCCTGGCCTTTTCGGATTTCAGTACTTCACCATGTACTTCTTGGCCCCCAGGCGCTCGTTGCGGGGATCTATCACCAGTTCGCGGATGGTAAATCGGCGACGGTGGACGTGGCCTGGATCGACTTCAGCCAGTACGGGCTCACGAGTGCGGCGGTGGGGGACACGTCCATCGAAGTGCAGGACAAGAAGTACGACGATATCTGGGCCGTGTCCGCGGGGTTCAGCTGGCCGGTGGATGACCAGTGGACGATGCGCGTCAGCGCGGCCTACGCCAGCGCTGGCATCGATGACCAGAACCGCAGCTTCGCCTTCCGGCTCGACCGCGTCGCTGGTGCCGGTGTGGGTGCGCAGTACCAGTGGGACAAGGACCGGCTGGTGGGCGTGAACCTGACCTACTACGACCTGGGCGATGTACGCATCGAACAGAACGTCCCGCTGGTCGGCACCTTATCGAGCGAGTACAGCAGCAACTATGCGCTGGGGCTGGATTTCAGCATTCGCTGGCTTCGCTAGCGACCCGGCGAACCCGCGAAAAGTCTGTCGTGCGTCTTTGCGGTGATGCGGGTCAGTGCCGCGTCCGTTTCCAGGAGCAGCTGCGTGAATTGCTCGCTGGATGGCGGTGGGGTGCGGCGGGCGAGGCGGATGATGGCGAAGCTGGCCTTAAGCCACGGCTCGACGAGCGGCAATACGGCGAGCCTGCCAGGCGCACGATCCAGGTTGATCGCGGCCAGTGGCAGGATAGCGATCGCATCCGAGCCGGCGACGATCCTCTTCATCATGCCGAGTGATTCGCAGGTGACGGACGGCGCAGAGGGCGAATTACTGTCGTTGGCGGATTGCCGGGACGCCGCGACGATAGGGCCGAGGAGGCGCGGCGTCAGTCGCGCAGTGGCGACCAGGGGAAATGCCACGACGTCTGCCAGAGCCAGGGGCGATTGCTTCAGCAGCGGGTGTCCCGCCCGGCAGGCGAAATAGCCCTGGCGCGGCGCCAGCGGAGTGATATGAAATTCCGGGTCGTCGGCAAACTCGGTGGCGTCGCCTATGACGAGGTCCAGTTCCCGCCGGCGCAGCAGTGGCACCAGGTTGTGAACATTCTCGACGACCACGCGAGCCTCGGTGCGGGGACGCTGCTTGAGCAAAGTCGCCAGGGCGTCGCCGACCAGCATCTCGGCAGGGTAGGTGCCCGCACCGATCCGCAGCGTTCCGGTCCCGCGACCCTGCAGCGATTCCATCTCGTTACCCAGGTCCGCCGACCGGGCGAGCAGCTCGGTCGCGCGCTCGAGCAGCAGGCTCCCCATGTCCGTGGGCTCGATACCCGTCGAATTCCGGTCGAAGAGCCGAGTGCCTGCGCGCCGCTCGAGTTCGGCGATGCTGCGGGAGAGGGCCGGCTGCGTCAGGCCCAGGGCGCGGGCGGCGCGCCCGAAATGGCCGTGTTCCGCGAGCGAACGGGCGTGCCGGAGATGCCGCAGTTCGAATTCCATACGCTCAAGTTATCATGATGATGATATTAATGCATTCGACGCATCGGGCGCCATCTTTCATAATGCGGGGAGAAACGCGCCGTGAATCTGCCGGTTATGGCGTGCGAACTCTCTCAATCTCTTCAAGAAGTAACGCAGCAAGGAACAAGAATGCACATCGGATCCGCACGGTCGCGAATGGTCATCGGACTACTGTCACTGCTTTTTCTGATCGCTGGCGCCGCTGCCAATGCGGCGGACAAGCCCAACATCCTCGTCGTCTGGGGCGACGACATCGGCACCTGGAACATCAGCCACAACAACCGCGGCATGATGGGCTACCAGACCCCGAACATCGACCGCATTGCCAACGAAGGCGTCGCGTTCACCGACTACTACGCCCAGCAGAGCTGCACGGCGGGTCGCGCGGCCTTCATCGGCGGCTCCGTACCAGTGCGCAGTGGCATGACCAAGGTCGGGTTGCCCGGCGCCACGCAGGGCTGGCAGAAGACCGACGTCACGATGGCCACCGTGCTGAAGGGCCAGGGCTACGCCACGGGCCAGTTCGGCAAGAACCACCAGGGTGACCGGGACGAGTACCTGCCGACGATGCACGGCTTCGACGAGTTCCTGGGCAATCTCTACCACCTGAATGCCGAGGAAGAGCCGGAGAACGAGGACTACCCGCGCGACATGGTCCTCAAGAACGGCAAGACCTTCCTCCAGCAGTTCGGCCCGCGCGGCGTCATCCATTCCTGGGCCGACGGCAAGGGCGGGCAGCGTATCGAAGACACCGGCCCGCTGACGAAGAAGCGCATGGAGACGGTCGACGACGAGACCTCCGACCGCGCCATCGCCTTCATCCGCGAGCAGCAGGCGGCCGGCAAGCCCTGGTTCGTGTGGTGGAACGGCACGCGCATGCATTTCCGCACCCACGTGAAGGATTCGCTGCGCGGCCAGTCGGGCCAGGACGAGTACTCCGATGGCATGGTCGAGCACGACATGCACGTCGGCAAGTTCCTGAAGCTGCTCGACGAGCTCGGCGTCGCCGACAACACGCTGGTGATGTACTCCACCGACAACGGGCCGCACTACAACACCTGGCCCGACGCCGGCACGACCCCGTTCCGCAGCGAGAAGAACTCGAACTGGGAAGGCGCCTACCGGGTTCCGGCCTTCGTCCGCTGGCCCGGCAAGTTCCAGGCTGGCGTGACGCTGAACGGCATCGTGGCCCACGAGGACTGGCTGCCGACCTTTGCCGCGGCGGCCGGCGACACCGACGTGAAGGAGCGGCTGCTGAAGGGCACCACGATCAACGGCCGCAAGTACCGCAACCACGTCGACGGCTACAACATGCTCGACTACCTCGAGGGCAAGACCAGGGAATCGCCGCGCCACGAGTTCTGGTACGTCAACGACGACGGCCAGATCGTGGCGGCCCGCTACGACGACTGGAAAGTCGTGTTCCTGGAGAACCGGGGCGAGGCGTTTGGCGTGTGGCGCGAGCCGTTCATCGAGCTGCGCGTGCCGCTGCTGTTCAACCTGCGGCGCGATCCCTTCGAGAAGGCCCAGCACAATTCCAACACCTATAACGACTGGTTCATCGACCGGCCGTTCGTGCTCGTGCCTATCCAGGGCCTGGCGGCGCAGTTTCTGCAGAGCATGAAGGACTACCCGCCCAGCCAGACGCCGGGCTCCTTCAACCTCAGCAGGATCGAGGAGCAGCTGAAGTCGAACGCGGGCGCCAGGTAGCGCGTTTAGTACCCGGGGCCGCCCGTGAGCACAGAATCGTGCTCGCGGGCGGCCCTTCTTGTTTGCGGGTAGAAACTCCCGGCAGAAGAGGAGACGAGTAATGACGATCAATACACCGCGCAGACTTTTCGCCGTACTAGTGGCCTGCACGGCGGGACTTGCATCGCTGGCCTCCCAGGCCGGCGATTCGCTGCCGTCCTGGAACGACGGCGCCAGCAAGCGCGCTATCACCAATTTTGTCGTCGCCACCACGACGCCAAGCGATGCCGGGTACGTGCCGCCGGCGGAACGCATCGCCGTCTTCGACAATGACGGTACGCTGTGGGCCGAGCAACCGGTGTACTTTCAGCTCGCCTTCGCGCTCGACCGGGTCAAGGCCCTCACGCCGCAACACCCCGAGTGGAAAGAGAAGGAGCCGTTTGCCTCCCTGCTCCGGGGCGACCTCAAGGCGGCGCTGGCCGGCGGCGAACACGCGATCCTCGAGATCCTGATGGCAAGCCATGCAGGCCTCACGACCGACGACTTCGAAGCCATAGTCCGCCAGTGGCTCGCCACCGCGCGTCACCCGAAAACCGGGCGGCTTTATACCGGCATGGTGTACCAGCCCATGCTGGAACTTCTCGCTTACCTGCGGGCCAACGGCTACAAGACCTTCATCGTGTCGGGTGGCGGGGTGGAATTCCTGCGCGTGTTCGCCGAGGAGGTGTACGGCATCCCGCCGGAGCAGGTGGTCGGCTCCAGCATTCGCGCCAAATACGAAGTGCACAACGGGAAGCCGTTGATTACCCGCCTGGCAGAAATCGATTTCATCAACGACAAGGCCGGCAAGCCCATTGGCATCCAGAAATTCATCGGCCGTCGTCCGGTACTGGCTTTCGGCAACTCCGATGGAGATTTCGAGATGCTCGAGTGGACCACCACACACAGCGGGCCGAGCCTGGGACTGCTCGTGCGTCACGACGATGCTACCCGCGAATGGGCCTACGATCGCGAATCAGGTATCGGCCGGCTCGCCCGCGGCCTCGACGAAGGACCGAAACGTGGCTGGATAACTGTTAGCATGAAGAAGGACTGGCAGGAGGTGTATCCATGAGCATCCGCGCGCCGGCGCCTCGAGCTGCTCGAGGTGCAGTACCGGGAGCTGCGCAGCCGCTACCAGGTGCGCATCGAGGGACAGTGAGCAAGCTGCTGTCCCGAACTTTCCTCGGCACCGCCTTCCTGCCTGGTCTGGCGTCCACGGGGTTTGCCCACGAGGTCCGGCCCGCGAACCTGGAGATGGTCCAGCAGGCCGCCGACACGTGGGAGGTGCTCTTCAAGGTCCCGGCGGGCTGGACGGCGCGGAGATCTCCGTCGATGGCCTGAGCGCCACGCTCACAGAGGTGCTCGCCCTGCTCATCCTGTTGGACCCGGGCGGCGGCCTGCGGGATCGGCAGCGCGGCGGTGTTCCGGGTGATCGAGCGCGTCGCGGCCTTTTGATATTCCACCCGCGGCCCATTAGGATGGCGGCCCCATAGCCTCCCCCCAAGTTCTCACATGCCCATTCGCTGCGGAATCGTCGGCCTGCCCAACGTGGGCAAGTCCACCCTGTTCAATGCCCTGACGGCGGCGGGAATCGACGCCGCCAATTACCCGTTCTGCACTATCGATCCCAATGTGGGCGTGGTCGCGGTGCCCGATGACCGCCTGCGGCAGATCTCGGCCATCGTCCGCCCGCTCAAGATCATTCCGACGTCGATGGAGTTCCTCGACATCGCGGGCCTCGTGGAAGGCGCGTCCAAGGGCGCGGGCCTCGGCAACAAGTTCCTGGCAAACATCCGCGAAACCAACGCCATTGCCCACGTCGTCCGCTGCTTCGAGAACGACGACATAGTGCACGTGTCGGGCCGCGTTGACCCGGCCCACGACATCGAGATCATCAACACCGAGTTGCTGCTTGCGGATCTGGCCGCCGTCGAGAAGGCGGCAGAGCGTGCCGGGAAGCAGGCAAAGGCCGGCAGGAAGGAAGACGCGGCGCGCCGCGACCTGCTGGTGCGCCTGCGCGATCACCTGGGTGCCGGACACCCGGCGCGTACGTTCAATGTCCCCGAGGAACACCGGTCGACCGTGCAGGAAATGTTCCTCCTGACGGCCAAGCCGGTGATGTACGTCGCGAATGTCGATGAGAAAGGCCTCGCTGGCGACAATCCTTTCGTGGACAAGGTCCGGCAGGTTGCCGCCGCGGACGGCTCGGAAGTCGTGGTGGTCTGCGCCGGAATAGAGGCAGAGATTGCCCA
>Ga0224500_10000610_pt1 | contig 23803 bp, 21 predicted proteins | sample SF_Oct11_sed_USG_FD_168126 | JGI IMG/M metagenome (GOLD analysis project Ga0224500, IMG submission 168126) | Sediment microbial communities from San Francisco Bay, California, United States - SF_Oct11_sed_USGS_4_1 | ecosystem: Environmental > Aquatic > Marine > Sediment | place: USA: California... | reverse complement strand
GTCGACGCACTGCTGCAGGCCATACCCTGATGGCCGCGGACATCGAACTCCGGGTCCCGGATCTCGGGGACTTCGAACAGGTCGAAGTCATCGAAGTGCTGGTTGCCGTCGGCGATGAGCTCGGTATCGAAGATCCGCTGATAACGCTCGAAACAGACAAAGCGTCAATGGATGTGCCGGCAACCCACGCGGGGACGATCGTATCGCTGGAGGTTGCGGTCGGTGACAAGGTATCGGCCGGCGACCTCATTGCGACACTGGACGCCGCACAGGCATCCGGCGACTCCGCTTCAGAAGAATACGAAAAGACCGTGATCATCGATCCACGGGAATCCGTGGCGCCAGCGACTGCCCCGCGACCGGCCGACGCGACACCATCCGATGCAACCCACCGCTGCCAGCTGGTGGTCATCGGCGCGGGACCCGGTGGCTACACGGCGGCGTTTCGTGCCGCGGATCTCGGCATGCAGGTCATACTGGTCGAACGCTGGCCTGTGCTCGGCGGTGTTTGCCTGAATGTCGGGTGCATTCCGTCCAAGGCGTTGTTGCATGCCGCCAAAGTCATCGACGATGCGCAGGCGATGTCGGAGCACGGAGTACGCTTCGGCAAGCCCGATATCAACGCGGATGCACTGCGTAAATGGAAAAACGAGGTTGTCGGTCGGCTCACGGGCGGCCTCAATCAACTGGCAAAGCAACGCAAAGTTACCGTCGTGCACGGTGTCGCGAAATTCCAGTCGCCGACGCGCCTGCTTCTCGAGAACGGTGAAAGTATCGAGTTCGAAAAGTGCATCATTGCGGCGGGATCTGAAAGTGCGATGTTGCCGGGCCTGCCTGAGGATTCGCGTATCGTCGACTCGACCGGCGCCCTCGAACTAAAGCCGATTCCCATGCGAATGCTGGTTGTCGGCGGCGGCATCATCGGCCTGGAGATGGCGTGCGTCTACAGTGCGCTCGGCGCCAAGGTGTCAGTTGTCGAGTTGACATCCGGCCTGATGCCGGGAACGGATCCGGACCTGGTCAGGCCGTTTCGCAAGATCGTCGATGCGCGTTACGAGTCCATCATGCTGGACACGAAAGTGACCGGGATGCGTGCGACCTCGCCGGGAATCGAAGTGAGTTTCGAAGGCAAGAATGCGCCGGGGAAGCAGGTTTACGACAAAGTTCTGATTGCTGTCGGGCGCCGCGCCAACGGCGACCGGCTGGATGCCGAAAAGGCCGGCGTGAATGTAGACCGTCGCGGCATCATCGCCGTCAACAAACAGATGCAAACCAGTGCCTCGCATATTTTCGCAATAGGCGACCTGGCCGGCGGCCCGATGCTTGCACATAAAGCAACGCACGAAGCGAAGGTCGCCGCCGAAGTAGCTGCAGGACACAAAAGCGCGTTCGACGCGCGTGCCATCCCGTCGGTTGCGTACACTGACCCGGAAATCGCATGGGTCGGCCTGACTGAACTCGACGCGAAGCGCGATGGCGTGGACTATGACAAGACACAAATTCCGTGGGCGGCGAGTGGCAGGGCGCTCGCGTTAGGGCGCACGGAGGGATTTACCAAGCTGCTGTTCGACAAGAAGTCGGGACGAGTACTCGGCGGCGGCATCGTCGGTCCGGGTGCCGGTGATCTGATATCCGAGATCGCGCTGGCCGTTGAAATGGGCGCCGATGCTGCAGATATTTCGCTGACCATTCACCCGCATCCGACGCTATCGGAAACCATTGCCTTCGCGGCCGAGGCTTACGAAGGTACGCTGACCGACCTGTACATGCCGAAGAAGAAGGCTTAGAAAGAACGGCTCAGTCGCCCCCTCCAAGGAACTCCGAAACGATCCTCGTCAGCTCGTCTTTTTCGCAGGCCACTGCAATGTGTCCACAATCGCCGGGCAACTCATGAAACGCGGCGCCGGCCATCTGCGAAAATTCTTTCGACGGCTGCGGGGTGACCATGTGATCCTGGGGCGATACTACGATAAGAAGTCTCGCCTGCAGGCGATCCGCCGCTTTTTGCATGGATCCGCCGTAGTCCGACGAAATGTCATGGCGGATCATGGCGCGTAATTGCGGCACCCGGTTTTGCAGGCCGTACTGGCGAATCGATGCGACGGCTCCGTTGATATAAGCCTGGTAATCTGACACGGGAATATTTCGCACAATGTATTGCGGTGTGTACGTCACCAGGTTATCCAGTGCCGCAATCAGGTGAACCGTCGCTTCGTAATCGTGATCCGCAAAGCTGTTTATCGCTTGCAGCTGTGCATTCCACAACAAGAGATCGTAGCTTGTCTGAACGGGCGTGCCGATGACAGATACGGCATTGTCCATGAAATCCGGGTAACGCACGGCCCACTGAAGAGCCTGCATTCCGCCCATTGAAATGCCGATAACGGCATGCAGATGCTGGATATGCAGAACATCGGTGAGCAGCCGGTACTGCGCATCGACCATGTCTTCGATTCGAATGTCGGGAAATGCGCGGCCGCTCTGTGTAGTGCTGTTGGACGGTGACGAGGATACACCGTTGGAAAACGCATCGACCGCGATAATGAAGTACCGATCCGAATCGGCAAACTGGCCGGGACCAATGTATCCGAAACCGACGAAGTCTTCGCTTGTGCCGACGAACCAGCTTGGAAAAAGAATAGCGTTCGACCGATCCGCATTCAGCTTGCCGAAAGTTCGGTATCCGATGCGACAGTCGACAATGGATTCACCGTTTAGCAGCGGGCATTTTGAAAATTCGGCAAATTGTTGCTCGCCGCTTGCGCTGGCCTGAGTTGTGAAGAATGCATATACAGCCAACAAGAGCGCCCGTTCCATAAGCCTTTTCATCGCATTTTGCCCCGATGGTTTTTCGTCAGGCGACTTTATCTGCTTGTACCTCGGGAAACAATTCATCGAGTGGCACGGAACGCCCGTTACTCTGAACAACGCGACAATGGAAGCGGCGCAATCTGCGCGGCTCTGTCACTCCACAGGAGTGCACAATCACACCGATTTCATGATCCATATTGTGCGAGTAATGCGCCACGCGCTCGGCCTTGTCGCTGACGACAAGTCCGCGCTGCAGGCACGGATCGTGCGTGGTTATACCGGTGGGGCAGGTATTCCTGTTGCATTGCATGGCCTGGATGCAGCCCAGTGCAAACATGAACCCGCGAGCAGAATTGATGAAGTCGGCGCCGAGGCACAGTGCCATTGCTGCTTCGGATGACGGTTCGGACTGATCGAGTCCTGTCCCGCGGGAATGCCGCGGATTTTTGCGATCTCCTCGGTGACCTTGCCGCCCGGCAGGATGCCGCCCTTGCCCGGTTTCGCGCCCTGACTCAGTTTCAGCTCGATCATGCGAACCTGCGGATGAGCCGAAACTTCGCGCAGTTTCTCGTCACTGAGGTTGCCGGATGCGTCACGCGCACCGTATTTCGCCGTGCCGATCTGAAAGACCAGGTTTGCACCACCTTCGAGGTGGTAAGGGGACAGTCCGCCTTCGCCGGTATTCAGCCAGTTACCCGCCATCGCCGAACCCTTTGACAGAGCAAGCACCGCCGGTTTCGAAATCGAACCGAAGCTCATCGCGGAGACATTGAATATCGAATCCGTCACGTAAGGCCGTCGCGCGTAAGGCCCGATCTCCAGCGCCGATGTCGGGGCAATATCTGTGTCCAGCACCGGGTAAGGGCAGTTGACGAATATCACCGTGCCGACCGGGCGCAGGTCCCTCGTGGATCCAAAAGCAACCGTGTTGTCTTCGTTTTCTGCCGCGCGATAAACCCAGGAGCGCTGGGCCCGGTTAAATGGCATTTCTTCCCGGTCCTGCGAGAAAAAATACTGGCGAAAATACTCGCCGAGTTTCTCGAACAGGTAGCGAAATCGGCCAATGACCGGAAAATTGCGGCGGATGGCGTGATTCGTTTGGTTGATGTCGACGATGTACATGATCACTACCGCAAGGAATGCTATGCCCAGCAGAAATACGAGAGCCGCCTAAAGCAACTGGACGAAGTTCAATGCGCCGGTAATCGAATCGTTCAAGGTTTGCCCGCTGACTGGCCGGGCCCGCGTCGCCGCGGCCAAACGTTATCCGGTGTTGCTAAACGGTCTTGCTTCGAAAACGGCCAGCGATCAGGTGATCGATGCTGAGCTTGCCGGCACCGCTGAAAAACAAGGCAAGGAGCATGACGAAATAAGTTACGGCCCATTCCACGCCGCTATTCGAGATGACGAAATTGCCGGTTTCAGTCAGCCAGTCATAGTTGCCGTGCTCCCTGAGCAATTCCTTCGCCTTATCGAGTCGTTCCATTGCGCCTTCAATGTTTGCATTCGCAAACGGACTCCGGGGATCGGCGACCGCCTGCCAGCCATTCTTCGCGTGTACCGAGAATGCAGCAACCAGCATGGTAACCATGAGCGGAATCGAGAACCAGCGTGTGCCGAATCCGATCAGCAGCGCGACGGCGCCCAGCACCTCGGCGCCGACGGCAAGCCATGCCATGACGGCCGGAAACGGCAGTCCCAGGCCCCAATCGGTATTGCCGAACCAGTTGATGACGTTGTCCATGCCGGCGAGTTTATTGGTTCCTGCAACCCAGAATACCGGTACAAGGTACAGGCGCAGTGCGAGCGGCCCGAGAAAATCCGCGATCCGGGTTGAATCGAGCCAGCCCTGCAATCGAATTAACAGCGACATTTTCGCCTCCAAGCTATTGATTTATAATTTAAAAAGATTCTGTCACCCGGGCCGGCGCAATACGGGTTCCGAGCAGGATGCCGGCGTCACGAAGTTCTCCCAGTGCCGCCGCGCCGTGAACAAGAAAACGTCCTGCATCGCCGAATTTCAGTTCCCTGGCCAGTTCGAGAAGGAGTTCCCGGCCGCAGCGATGATCGTCGTTCGTATCGACTATTTCGACGAGTCGCGCCGTCAGCGGATTCAACTCCATAAAACCGAGTTCGTCGTCCGGCTTGCGCCAGACCGCGAGGAAGGTCGGGTGATCGCCCGGCTGCAGCGGCTTGAACTGTTCTGAAATGCGATGCACCGGATAACGATAGGCGAGCGACCACGCCAGCACGCTCTTGACCGGCACGCCGTCCAGCAGGTCTCCTCGAGGATCAATGCTGCTCATGTCGTCCTCGTCCTCGGCAATGGAAAGCGCCAGTTCCGCCCACTCGTAATGGGCAAGCTCGAGCAGAAAGGGAAAATCCTCGTCGCCGACATGTTCCTGTTCGAGAAACTTCAGGAACTCCTTCGGAATCTCCAGGAAGTAGGGGGTCTGAGCCTCGTGACGGACCATGAATTCGCGAATCAACGCCCGCCATCGCTCCTTGCTGTGCAGCTTCCTCAAGACCGGGAACGTGCTGCTGATCAGTTTGTGCAGGTTGTTGAAGAACAACTCGCGATAAATGGCCATGCGCCGGTCTTCGACGCCCTCGGGCGCCGCATTGCTGTCCGGAGCGCGAATGTGTGCCGCGAACGCAAACTGCTTTTGCTGGAATTCCGGCCGCTTAGCCACGGCGTGCCTCCCGACCTTGTGCCGCCGTACCTATCGGCCCGGACGCCTGCAGCTTTTTGACTTTGCGGATTTCTTCCAGCAATTCGGCAATCGGCGGGAAATTGAAATCGCGCTCGAGCAGTGTCGGTACCGGGCCGAAGTGCCTGTAAGCGTCAGCTAGTAAATCCCACACCGGATCGCTTACCGCATCGCCGTGCGTATCGACACGCAGGTCCTCTGCTTCAACGTAATGGCCCGCCACATGAAAATAGCGAACCCTGTCTTTCGGCATCGCCAGCATGAATTCCCGGGCGTCGTAACGATGATTGATGCTGTTGACGACGATGTTGTTGATATCGAGCAGCAGATCGCAATCGGCGGCCTCGAGCACGGCGAGCGTCAAGTCGACCTCGCTCATCTCGGTGTCGGTCGGAGCATAGTAAGACACGTTTTCGACGGCCATGCGTCTTTCCAGGATGTCCTGCGCACGGCGGATTCTCGCTGCGACGTATTCGACTGCATCGCCTGTAAACGGGATCGGCATCAGGTCGTAAAGCTGGCCCGAGTCGCCGCAAAAACTCAGGTGCTCCGAGTAGTAGCCTATGGCGTGTTTGTTCATGAACGCCTTGATGTCCTGCAACAGTGCTTCATTCAGCGGAGATGGTGCGCCAATGCTCAGCGACAGGCCATGGAGGATGAACGGGTATCGCTCGGTGAACGAGCGAAACTTCTTGCCGAGTTTTCCGCCAACGTGTATCCAGTTCTCCGGCGCGACTTCCATGAAGTCGATTTCTGCCGGTGGATCGTTCAGCAACTCGTCCATCAGGCCGCGACGCAGTCCGAGACCGGCGCCGGCCACCGGGAAAGGCTCTTTATGATTTTCTGGCATTGGTTCCTGCTTGATGTCAGACAGGCGAATCCCGTAATTAGACCAGCGCGCGGCACCTTATATTACAGGGCGTTTCGGCCGGCTACCGCTTGGCCAGCATTCTCAGCCGCTCCAGATACTGTGTTTCATCCGGCATCCTGTTATCGCGCTGCGCCTCCCACAGCGATTCCGCGAGGCATTCGATCATCGCGTGTTCGGCGCCATGCACGTCGCGAGTCGCCGCAAGTCGTTCAAAAATGGCTCGAATGCCGGCCGGCCGATCGGTCGAAATCTGTTCGCGCAATGCAAGATGAAGTCCCATGTGCAGCCACGGATTACTCTGGCTGCCGTCTTCCCCTGCCGAGGAAGTTTCGGAGAAATCTTCTATAACAGATTGATATTCTGGATGTTTATCGACGACTTCGGCTATCTGTGCCTGCAGCGGCGACAGCAGTTCGCCGGCACGGAATTTACGCCATGCCTCGCTGTACATGCGCCGCAACTCGTCCCGATCCTGGCCGAAAATCATGCGGTCGCTCCGGCAGGGGTCTTCCGACGGTACTCACAGAGATCGGCGATCACGCAGTCCGGGCAGGCGGGTTTGCGTGCTTTGCAGACGTAGCGGCCATGCAGGATAAGCCAGTGATGTGCGTCCTTGCGGAATTCATCAGGCGTGAGTCGCGTCAGCCGTTTCTCGACTTCCAGCGGAGTTTTTCCCGGTGCGAGGCCCGTGCGGTTCGATACGCGGAAAATGTGTGTATCGACGGCGATGGTCGGTTCGCCGAATGCCGTATTCAGCACGACGCTCGCTGTCTTGCGACCAACGCCCGGCAGGGCTTCGAGCGCTGCCCGGTCGCGAGGTACTTCGCCATCGTGCTTTTGAAGCAGGATTCGGCTGGTCTTGATGATGTTTTCGGCCTTGGTATTGTACAGGCCGATCGTTCGTATGTAGCTCTTCAGCTTTCGAACACCCAAATCGAGAATCGCGCGCGGCGTCCTGGCAATCGGGAAAAGCACAGAGGTCGCTTTGTTGACGCTGACGTCCGTCGCTTGCGCAGAAAGGATCACCGAAACCAGCAGTTCGAATGGCGTGCCATAGTCGAGTTCGGTCGTCGGGCTTGGATTCCGGCTCCTCAGGCGCCGGAAGATTTCGCTTCGCTTTTCCTTGTTCAAGATTCAGGTCGCACGGCGCTGGTCCTGAATTCTTTGCAAGCGGCGCCGGTCGAGTTCGTTTTTGCCGGCGACAAAAAGCGCGAGGCTGATGAACGCGCCCGGCGGCAGGATGGCCAGCAGGAAACCACCGTCAAGCAGCGTCAGCCCGGGGAGTACCTTCCCGCCGAATAGCATGTCGAGGCGTGCGAGGATGGAGCCGTGCCCGATGATTTCGCGAAATGCGCCGATCGCGCAAAGCAGCAGCGCAAATCCGGCGCCCATCGTCAGGCCGTCAACGGTGCTGGCGAACACGGTGTTTCTTGATGCGAACACTTCGGCACGGGCAACGATGGCGCAATTGGTAACGATTAACGGAATGAAGATACCCAGCGAACGGCCCAGCGCCGGAAACCACGCGAGGAAAATCAGCTCAATGCAGGTTACGAGGCTCGAAATGATCAGCACGTACATCGGAATTCGAATCTCGCTCCTGATGAAGCGCCGGGTGGCCGACACCAGCGCATTGGAGAAGACCAAAACCGCGAGGGTCGCGATACCGAGACCGAGACCGTTGACGAATGTGCTGGTCACGGCCAGCAACGGGCACAGCCCCAGCAGCTGTACCAGGCCGGGATTGTCGGTCCACAAGCCGGACCGCAGGCTGTCAGTGATCGTGTTCAATGCGTTTCCTGCCCGGTATCAGCTTGCTCACTGTCTGTCGTCGCGAAGACCGCGTCGCGATGAGCGTCGAAGTATAACAAGGTGTCCCTGATCGCCTTGACAACCGCACGCGGTGTTATGGACGCGCCTGTGAGCTGGTCGAAATCACCGCCGTCTCGCCGGATTGCCCACCGTGACGGTTCCGGGCTGGAAAGCGAGGCGCCCGAGAATTGCAGTATCCAGTCGGAGCGCGATGAGTCGATCAGGTCGCCGAGCCCTGGAGTTTCGCGATGTTCCAATACGCGAACGCCGGTAATCGAACCCGACGCCGAGATCCCGATCAGCAGCTTGATCGGGCCAACGAAACCGTCTTGTGCGCTCACGACAAACAGGGCCGCGACGGGTTTCCGGTCTGCGAAAACGCGATACACGCTGACCGGCTCGTTACCCGGCAATTCGTGCGGTGGCGGGATAATTATGGTCGATTCGGACAGCTTGCCGTCGTAGCTCAGGCCGGCGAGAACCGGAGCCAGACTTTGTTCCAGGTATGCCTGTGCATTGGCGGCAATGCGCGGCGCGGTCGTACGGTACGTCAACGCGACAAGGGCCGTGCAGATTGCTGCCAGCACGGCAAGAATGACGGCGCTGTTCCAGAGAGGCGGCTTGCGTTCCGCGTCTGTCATTTGCGACCCCAGGATCTGCGGGCATGCCCGACAATTCGCGGCCGTGTTACGTAGTCGATGGCGGGCGCAGCCATGTTCATCAGAAGCACTGCAAACGCCACGCCGTCGGCATAGCTTCCCCAGCGACGTATCGCGTAGATCAGGAAGCCGATTCCGAGTCCGTAGACGAGCCGGCCGCGCGGGCTGGTCGCCGCTGTGACAGGATCCGTCGCGATAAAGAATGCGCACAGGATCGTGCCGCCACTGAACAGGTAAAAGCCCGGGCTGGCATGAACTGCCGGATCGGCGAAGTAAAAAATGCCCGCGGGTATCAGCAGTCCGGCGAGCACGCCGAAAGGAATCTGCCAGCGAATGATGTTTCGCAGCAGCAGCCAGGCGCCTCCGATGGCAGTGAAATTTCCGATCCATTCCCAACCGCGGCCACCGAAATCGCCCATCATCGGGTAGCTGCGCATTTCTTCGAAGGTGTTCATTGAATTCAAGCCCGCTTTGACGACATCCAGCGGAGTGGCACGACTGATCGCGTCGAAAGTCAGGTAGTCCGGAAAAGTACCGGTCAGCGTGTAACGCGCGGTTTCGAACAGGTTCATGTAGTGATAGTCGAGATCGCCCATGCGTGGTGCCGTCCACAGATTGAGATCCAGTGGAAACGCGACCAGTACGACGACATAACCGGCCATCGCCGGGTTGAACAGGTTGTATCCGAGTCCTCCGTAAAGGTGCTTGACGACGACGATGCCAAAGAGCGCGGCGGTTGCGGTGACCCACCACGGTGTCAGCGCCGGTAGCGCGAACGCCAGCAGCACCGCTGTGACCATTGCGCTGAAGTCGCCGAGTACAGGCTCTACCGGCCTGCCGCGAAGTCGCAACATTGCCGCTTCACCTGCGGCACAGAAGAGCGCGGCTATCAGCAGATTGAAAATGAACCCGGCGCCGAAGTACCAGACGTAGGCGAGGGCCGCCGGAATCAGCGCGTACAACACCTGCCGCATGATGCTGGCGACATCGGTCGATGGCGTGACAAACGGTGCATCGCGGCGCTCGAATTCCATCGCTACTGATCGTCCTTCTGGTTTTTGCTACGGCTGCGTTCAAGGATCTCACGAATGGCGTCGGGTCCGGCACTCAGGGCATCTTGTTTTTGTTTCGCGAGTTCCTGGTCGCGTTGAGCCTGTTCCTGCATGAGCCGCGTCGTGCGGGCCTCGAAGCGTAGTCTTGCGCGCTCGGCGCGTGCTTTTTCGTCTTCCATCTCGCGCATCCGCGCCTTGGCTTTTCGGAAATCCGCGGTCAGGGGGATGTGACTGGGACAGACCAGATCGCAGCAGCCGCATTCGATGCAATCTGTCAGGCCGTGCGCGCGCAATTGCTTCTCGTTGTCCGAGCAGGCAAACCAGAACAATTGCTGAGGTTGCAGTTCGATCGGGCAAACGATTGCGCATTCGCCGCATCGAATGCAGGGTCTTTCGTCGGCGAGTGGAATGACGTCGGACAGCACCAGGACGCAATTCGTTGCCTTCACCAGCGGCACTCGGTCGGTCGTCACGGACTTGCCGGTCATTGGTCCGCCAATGATCATCTGGTTGGCGCGCTCGGTGTATCCACCGGCGACAGCGATCAGTTCGGACACCGGCGTACCGATGCGCGCCTCGACGTTCACCGGGCTGGCAATGCCATCGCCGGTGATCGTCGTGATTCTTGAAATCAGGGGTTCGCCGTCAACGATCCAGCGATGAATGGCCGCCGCTGTGCCGACATTCTGCACGACGCAACCGACGTCTGTAGGCAATCCACCGCTGGGAACTTCGAGGTTGGTGACCAGCTGTACGAGCTGGTCCTCCCCGCCGGATGGGTAGATCGTCGGCACCTGCTTCAGCACGATCCGCTTGTCATCCAGTTCGGACATGGCGACCGCGATGCCGTGTATTGCTTCCGGTTTGTCGCTTTCCACGACGACGAAGCATTTCTCGAGCCTGAGAGCATGCATCAATATCTGCGCACCACCGAGTAAATTGCGCGCCTGCTCGCGCATCAACATGTCGTCACAGCTGATGAAAGGCTCGCACTCGACGCCGTTGAGAATCAGGTGGGTGAGCGGTGCCGTCACAGCCTGCATCAGTTTCTGCGCGGTCGGAAAAACGGCACCACCGAGACCGACGATGCCACCCTGCAGAATTTTCTGCAGCAGCTCATCGGGCGCGAGTTCCTGGTATTGCACCGGGTGCCCGTCGTAGTGATACGCCTGATCGAGTCCGTCGCTCTCGATTACGATGCACGGCCCCGCTTCTCCGTGCCGCCTCGACACGGGCCATGGTTCGATTGCAAGCACGGTGCCCGACGTCGATGCATGGATCGGTGCGCTGAGTTCACCGTCGGCCGCTGCAATCAGTTGACCCTTCAGCACTCGATCACCCGCCGCGACAATTGGTTGTGCCGGTTCGCCGACATGCTGTTGCAACGGCAGGAATAGCTGGCGCGGCAACGGTACCTGCTGCACGCCACGCGATGTTGATTGTTCTTTCTCGCCCGGCAGGCGCAAACCTCCGTGCAGTTTCCCGAGATCGTATGTCGCAGCTGCCGTCATCGGGCGGATACCATGCTTATGCAGTCCACAGGGCAAGGTGGCAGGCACAGACCGCAACCGGTGCATTCGGCTGCAAGTATCGTATGCATGTACTGATGCGCTCCGACGATCGCGTCGACCGGGCAGGCCGTTCGGCAATGCATGCAACCGATGCACAGCGCCTCGTCGATGAGCGCAATCATGGATTTGTCCGGAACGGCCGCTGCGAGTTCGAGCGGTTCACGCCCCAGCAGGTCGGCCAGGCGTTGCACCGTATCCTGCCCGCCGGGCGGGCACAGGTTGATCTTGGCGCCGCTGCTGACGATGGCTTCGGCGTAGGGCCGGCAGCCAGGAAAGCCGCATTGTGCGCACTGGGTTTGCGGCAGCAGTTCATTGACCTGCTCCACCAGTTTGTCTGCATCCGCCGGCAATCGACGATTTGCATAGGCCAGCAATAGCCCCGCGACAATGGCGATTGCGGTGATAGTTGCTGTTGCCGTCAGAACCGCTGTCAGCATGCGAATTCACTTGCCATGGTCACAGCGCGTCATGGCCGGGCCATTCCGGAGAATCCCATGAATGCCAGCGACATGATGCCAGCCGTCATGAGTGCAATAGCCGTACCGCGAAAAGGCAACGGTACGTCGGCTGCGTCCAGCCGTTCACGCATCGCGGCAAACAAAACCAACACCAGCGCGAATCCCATCGAGGCGCCGAAGCCGAAAAAAACCGACTGGATGAAACCCTTCGATTGCTGAACGTTCAGCAGTGCGACACCGAGCACTGCGCAATTCGTCGCAATCAGCGGAATAAAGATTCCCAGCACCTGATCAAGCAGCGGGCTCAACCGGCGCACCATGATTTCGGTGAACTGCACACTGGCGGCGATGACCAGGATGAATCCGATGGTCTTCAGGTATTCCAGTTGCAGTGGAACCAGCAGGTATTCGTGCAACAGGTAGCTGACAGCCGATGACAGTGTCAGCACAAAGGCCGTAGCAAGTGACATACCGAATGCCGCTTCGAGGTTTCGCGACACGCCCATGAACGGACACAGACCGAGAAACCTGACCAGCACGAAATTGTTGACCAGTACCGTGCCGACGAGAATCAGTATCAGTTCGCTCATTGAGGATTCACAGTCTTTGTAGGGAACGCGGCGTTATTGTAGAACCTGCGCCGGGGCGGCGCGAATCGGCCTCCGGGCCTGCGTCGTGGCAGCGTCTATTTGACCCGCATGCCGGCTTCGGCGCCCGAGTCCGGCGACAGCAGAAAAATGTCCTCGCCACCGGGCCCGGCGGCCAGGACCATGCCTTCCGACGTGCCGAAGCGCATCTTCCTTGCGGCGAGATTGGCAACGACGACAACGTGCCGGCCCTCGAGTGCAGCCGGGTCGTATGCCGCTTTGATGCCGGCGAACACGTTTCTGGTGCCGCTGCCGAGATCAAGTGTCAGCTGCAACAGCTTGTCCGCGCCATCCACTGGTTGCGCCTTGACGATTCTGGCAATGCGCAAATCCACTTTCATGAATTCATCAATTGTGATTTCCGGTGATTCGGCTGCTTTTTCCGACACTTTCATACTCTCCCTGGAATCTTCGATGATCCTCGCGACCTGCGTTGGCTCGATACGTAATAACATCGGTTCGTAGCGATCGATGCTGCTGCCCAACTGTGCTTGTCTGGCGGAGTTCCATGTCCATGACTCTTCCCGGAACAGGTGCCTTGATTTGTCTGCAAGTGCCGGCAGGACGGGTGCCAGGTAAATCATCAGTACACGGAACAGGTTCAGTCCCTGCGAACAGACTGCCTGGACCTGGTCCTGTTTCCCGGCGTCTTTTGCGAGTATCCAGGGTTTTTTCTGCTCGATATAACGATTGGCTTCGTCGGCCAGGGCCATGATCAGGCGCATTGCCTTGGAGTATTCGCGAGCTTCGTAGTGATCGGCGAGCTGCTCTCCGGCATCGCTGAATTTTGCATACAATTTCTCGTCGTCCAGGCTGTCCGCCAGCCGGCCGTCGAAATTCTTGCTGATGAATCCCGCACAGCGGCTGGCGATATTGACCAGTTTTCCAACCAGGTCCGAATTCACCCGTGCCGTGAAATCGTCGAGGTTCAGGTCGATATCGTCCATGCCCGGGCCGAGTTTCGCCGCGTAGTAGTAACGCAGGTAGCTCGGGTCCAGGTGCTTCGCATAGGTCCTTGCATTGATGAAAGTGCCGCGTGATTTCGACATTTTCTTGCCGTTGACGGTAAGGAATCCATGCGCAAATACGCTGCTCGGCTGGCGCAGTCCCGAACCCTGCAAAACGGCGGGCCAGAACAGCGTATGAAAATAGACAATGTCTTTGCCGATGAAATGATAGGCCTCGGTTTTCGATCCTTCCGCCCAGTACTCGTCGAAGTCCAGGTCGTCGCGTTGCCGGCAAAGGTGCAGGAAGCTTGCGAGATAACCGACCGGCGCATCCAGCCAGACATAGAAGAACTTGTCGGTCGTGCCAGGGATAACGAAACCGAAATACGGCGCGTCCCGGGAAATGTCCCAGTCCTGCAATCCGGCGTTGAACCATTCCTCGAGCTTGCTGGTGATGTTCTGGTGCAACGCAGCTTTAGCCATCCATTCGCGCAGGCGATCGCCGAACGCGCTCAGCCGGAAAAAATAATGCTCGGATTCGCGCCATACTGGCGTCGTACCGGACAATACGGAGACCGGGTCGATCAGGTCATTGGGCGAATAGGTGGCGCCACAGACCTCACAGGCATCGCCGTATTGATCCTCGCTTTTGCAGCGCGGGCAGGTGCCGCGCACGAAGCGGTCCGGCAGGAACATCTTTTCCTGTTCGTCGAAGGCCTGTTCGATGGTTTTGGTATAGATATGCCCGGCATCGCGCAAAGCCTGGTAAATGCGGCCGACCAGCTCCTCGTTTTCGGCCGAGTGGGTACTGTGGAAGTTGTCAAAAGCCACGCCGAAAGCGCGAAGGTCCGCCAGTTGCTCCTTTGACGCAAGTGTAACCAGCTGTTCAGGCGTGATTTTGGCCTCGCGGGCCTTGATCATGATCGGCGTGCCGTGGGCATCCGCGGCGCACACGTAGGTACAGATATGACCCCGCAGTTTCTGGAATCGCGACCAGATGTCCGACTGGATGTACTCCACCAGGTGCCCCATGTGAATGGACCCGTTGGCATAGGGCAGGGCGCTGGAAACGAATATTTTTCGCGGGGCGGGAGTCATGGACCGGTCTTGCCGTGATCAAAGCGGGCAATTATGCCACGGCTGTTAAGGCGCATGCGTTCGATATCTGTGTGTGAGACAAACTGCCGTGGCGTCAGACATCGTCCTTGACGGACTGAAATTTCGCCTTGTTGTTGGCCTGCTGATAAGCCTCTCGGCCGGAGATGACCTGTTTCTCGACCAGTTCCATCAACGCTGAGTCCATGGTCTTCATGCCCGTGGCACCGCCGCTTTGCATTGCCGTTTCCAGCTGGTCCAGCTTGCCCTGGCGAATGAGGTTGGCGACGGCCGAGGTATTGACGAGGACTTCCAGCGCGGCAACCCGGCCAGGTTTGCCCTTGGTCGGCAGCAGCTGTTGCGATATGACGCCGCGCAGTGAGGTCGACAACATGGTTCGAATGTGGCTCTGCTTGTCGGCCGGGAAGGTATTGACCATTCGATCGACCGTCTGTGCCGCGCCGTTGGTGTGCAGTGTGCCCATCACGAGTATTCCCATCTCTGCGGCCGTGACGGCAATGCCGATGGTTTCGAGGTCACGCAACTCGCCCACCAGGATGACGTCCGGGTCTTCACGCAAGGCCGAATGCAGTGCGTCGGCAAAACTCGCGCTATGCACACCGACTTCGCGTTGACTTATGAGGCAGCCCTTTCTTTCGTGAACGAACTCTATCGGATCTTCGATGGTCAGTATGTGACCCTTGAGTCGCTTGTTTATCGAGTCCACCATTGCCGCGAGTGTCGTGGACTTGCCCGAACCGGTTTTGCCGGTAACGAGGATCATGCCCTGGGTCTGCTTGCAGAGGTTGTGTACCGACTCCGGCATATTGAGCTCTTCGAGGGTCAGCGCCTTTGACGGGATGGCACGAAACACCGCACCGATGCCGTTCAGGTGTCGCATGACGTTGACGCGAAAGCGTGAGACATCGGGTATGTCGTATGCGAAGTCCACGGCATCGCGTTTCTCGAAATCGCGCTGCGTTGCACCGTTCATTATTTCGTACAATGCTTCCTGCACGACTTCGATTGTCAGAATCTGGTCGTTAAGCAGGCTCAGCGACCCGTGAATTCGTACCCTGGGCGGGTCACCGGATATGAAATGCAGGTCCGAACTGCGCTTGGTCAGCGCATCCTTCAGGTAATGATCGATTTTGTTCAAGAGCGGGCCTTCATGGCGTCACGCGCCCTCGTTGTCGAAGGTCGGGAGAATACTGGTGTCCGTGACGAAGCGCTGGAAGCGGCGCTTGTCGAGCGCATACAGGAAAGCGTCGTCCGGATCCACTTCCTTTGCCTCGATGGCAGCGAGCAATGCCTGGTCCATGATCTGCATGCCGAGATCCCTGCCGGTTTGCAGCTGCGCCGGAATTTGGTGGGTCTGGTCCGATGTAATCAGTTTCGAGATTGCACGGTTGTTGACGAGAATTTCCATGACCGCCCGGCGCCCCCGCCCGTCCGGCGTTTTTACCAGCACTTGCGTGACCACAGCTTTCAGGCTCTGTGACAGGAAGCTTTTGGTTTGTTCACGCAGCTCTCCCGGCAGGGCGTCGATGATTCGGTCGATGGTTTTCACCGCACTGGTCGTATGCAGCGTGCCCAGCACCAGATGACCGGTCTCCGCGGCGGTCATCGCCATGGAAATGGTTTCTGCGTCGCGAAGCTCGCCGACCAGGATGACATCCGGGTCTTCTCGCATGGCGGAGCGCACGCCGTCTGCAAAGCTTCGCAGGTGGGTGCCGAGTTCACGTTGTATGACCTGCGAGTTCTTGCTCGGGTGCACGAATTCGATCGGGTCCTCGAGGCTGATGATGTTCAGGTGTCGTGTTTTGTTGAGATGATCGATCATCGCCGCCAGCGTGGTCGATTTGCCGGTTCCCGTGGACCCCGTTACCAGTACCATGCCCTGGTGGTAGTCGCAGAAGTCACGAAGGATTTTCGGTACGTTGAGTTTTTCGAGAGTCGGCACTTCGTTCGGAATGTAGCGAAAGACCGCGCCGACGCCGGTGTCCTTGCGAAACAGGTTGACGCGAAAGCGGCCGCGATCTTCGCTGACGTAGGAGAAGTCCAGATCCCGGCCTGAGCCGAAATGCTCGCGTTGCGAGTCGCTGAGAATCTCCAGAACGTATCCTTCAAGTTCGGTATCCGACAGATCGCGGAACTTGATCGGCATAAGGTCACCGTTCATACGCAACATCGGCGGCACGCCGACGGCCAGGTGGACATCGGAACAGCCCTGGGCCAGTCCCAGCTTCAGGAACGAGTCGATACGTGGCATATGAGGATTACTACAATAGCCTATAAATCATACATTTGCGCGTATCCTAGGCTGAATCGCGCCGGCGTGCCAGTGCGGCACCGCACATTTTTGGAAGCTGTCTCATGGATTTCCGCGAATCGCCACGCGGAACAGGGGGTGATTTCTACAGGGTAATGGCGTTCAGCGCGTCGCTGAGTTCATCCATCGACTTGAAGCGCTTGGTTTTGTCCACCGACATCGATTTGGCGATGACGGCGGCGTAGGCATCCGGAATTTTCGGATTGAGCTCCTGGCAGGCCTTGGCCTTACCCTGGACATGCTGGTACATGACAGACATGTGGTCGCCACGGCTGTAGGGCGGTACGCCAGTGACCATTTCGTACATGATGACGCCGACGCTGTAGATATCGGCGGTTTCATCGACCTTCTTGCCGAGAATCTGCTCGGGCGCCATGTATTTCGGTGAACCGATGACGTAGCCGGTCTTGGTCAGTTGCGTGTCGCCGCTGCTTGCGGCTGCCGCCACGCCGAAGTCCACGATTTTCAGCAGGCCCTCATCGTTGACCAGGATATTGGCGGGCTTCAGGTCCCGGTGAATGACGCCTGCCTGATGAGCGATGGACATGCCGGTTGCGATGTCATTGGAGAAGCGCAGCGCCTTTTCAAATGACATCGGCTTGCCGTCGGGGATTTCACCACTGAGCGTATGTGACGGAAAGTACTCCATTGAAATCGCGTAACTGCCTTGCAGATACAAAAAGTCGTAAATTCGAATGACGTTCTTGTGCGTAATCATGCGCGAGTAGCGGAGCTCGTGCACAAATCGCTTCATCATTTCCTCGTCGGATGAAACGTTCGGATTCAGGAACTTGAGGATCAGACGCTCATCCACAATCTGGTCCTGCATCAGCAACACGGTTCCGAACGCGCCCTTGCCGATTTTCTCGATGTACTTGTAACGGCCCTCGATGACATCGCCGGGATTGAGTTTCGAGATATCGAGAACCTTCTGCTCCATTGCCGGCGCTGACGGAGCCGTTGCACCTTGTGTCTCATCCAGCGGCTGAACATGCGACCGGGCCTGTGCGTCCAGCAGCTTCTCCAGGTCCTCGTCGTCGAGGAGCAGTGTCTTGGTCGGTTCCGCCATCTTTTCCGCGCGTACGTTTTCAGCAAGCACGGTCGCGGAGAATTTCGCATCGATTTCCTTGATAGCTTTGTCGGCACTGTTGATGATCGTCTTGTCGTCGGTCTCCTTGATCTTGCGCAACACGTTCCGCACGGTTTCTGCGCGTTTTTCGTCTGCAAGATGAGAGATCGCCCGAATTGCCTCGACCTGCAGGTCGCGCTCCGGTCTCTGCAGCATCGGCACGATCTTCGAGATGATGTCCGCGTCACCGATTTTGCCAAGAGCACGCACAACGATGGCGTCCGTTTTGGCATTGGTGCCGAGCATGGCGACCAGTTTCGGCACGGCCTTTTTGCTGCCGATCTGGGCCAGCGCATCGACTGCGCGTTCGCGAACCCACCAGTCGGAATCATCGGTGGCCCGGATAAGGGTATCGACAGCCGATTCGTCTTTGGTGGCATTCAGAATTTCGATGGCAGTTCGCCGGATGTCCTCGTCCTTGTCCTTGATCAGCTCGAGTACCGAACCGATGACTTTTGGTCCGCCAATCTCGGCCAGCGCGTCGCCGGCGCGGGCGCGGACCCACCAGTCATCGTCCTTGATCGCCGCCAGCAGGTCCTTGACGGAATTGGTGTCGCCAATCTCATTCAGGACTTCGACAGCCGAACGCCGGGTGTACTCGGATTCGTCTTTCAGCGCTTCAACGAGGTACTTGATCGTTTCCGGATGATTGATCTGAACAATGACATCGACCGCTTTGTTCTGCACATCGAGGTCTGGATCGTGGAGCAGTTTGGCGACTTTTTCGATTCTCACGGCATTGCCGCGCGTGGATAGTGCGGTGAGCGCGGCGGAGCGCACCATCTTGTTCGGATCGCTCAGTTGCATCTCGAATGCATGGCCAATTTCGCGAGCCTTGAATTTCGACAATAATCTGATCAGGTGAATCTTGATCGCCGGGTCTTTTCCGCCCATGCGCGCGATCAGGTCCGGCACCATTTCTTCGGTGAGTACGTCGTCGATGATGGCGAACAGCGCTGCTTTTTCCTTGGGTTCGAGCTCGTAAGCTCGGCGCAGCAGTTCGTGGACGCTAAGGTCGCGTTTGTGGACCTTCAGCACCTCGATCAAAGCCGGCTTCGATACTTCCTTGTCGTCGAAGAATTCGAGCAGAGCATTGGCGTTGTAATTGTGGCTGCTGGAGAGCGCCCAGGCAGTACCGGCCACGACCCGTTCGCCGCCGTCGGCAAGCCCTTCTTTATAGTAGTCGAGGGTTTTGTCGCTGACCTGGCTTGCCAGGATGTCCACGAAAAGCATCGTGTGGCTCTTGTCGCTCATTGCGAGCGCCTCGATCACGTTCGGAATGACTTTCGGCCCGAGTTTCTTCAGGCGTTCGGTGAGTTTTTGCGCGGATTTCGACGACGTGTCCGTCTGGCTCATCAGCTGGCTCAGCAGCTGATCTGCACGAAATCCGGCCAGAAGGCTCATCAGTGGGTTCTCCCGGTTCGCTCGGCCGGGATCGGGGCAGTCGAATTAAGTCGCAATGCGGCGCCGAGGCTGCCGGTTCGCGGCTGCACTGCGCGCAGTTGACTGAATTGACCAAGCTCAGAAGCTTTCAAAACCAATTTCGCTCTTGCCCAAGCGGACTCGGGCAAGAATTCCGGCACCTGCGTCAGGCGTCCAGTTCTTCTCCGCAGTCGCTTCCTCAAATGACTCGTGCCGCATTATGCCACATCACATGCACCACAACTGTGAACCCGGAACCATGCAGCGTCCGCAAGTTCCTAATTGCAAGTCCTTTTTCTCTGTGGTGCCGTTTCCATTTCACGGCGCGGGGGCATTAATTTCGGCTTGCCTCCGCTACAATGTCGCCCGCGACCTCAGGTCGCCGATCCACCATCAAAATTTAACCTAATGCAAGCCCGCGAAGTGTGACTTTGTCAACAGATTCTGATTTGAAACAAGCCCTTGAGGCCGTCGTCGTGCCCGGATTCCAGCATTCGCTGGGTCGGCTCGGACGCTTGCGCCAGCTGCCGCCCGAAGGCGACGTTCTGCGTTTTGACGCGGAGCTCGGCGTGCCTGTCGGCGGCGTGCGGGATGAACTTCACCGGGAATTGCAGCGTGTGGCCGAAAGCCTTGGCGGTGGCGCCGCGGTTGAGATCAAAGTCGGCCAGAAAATCACGTCGCATGGCGTGCAACGAAACCTGAAGCCATTGACAGAAGTGCGGAACGTCATCGCAATTGCCTCGGGAAAAGGCGGTGTCGGCAAATCGACCACGGCGGTCAATCTGGCACTTGCCCTTGCGGCGGACGGTGCCGCCGTGGGAATCCTCGATGCCGATATATACGGGCCAAGCCAGCCCCTGATGCTGGGGCTGACGGGTCAGCGTCCTTCCAGCGAGGATGGCAAAACCATGAACCCCTTGCTTGCTCACGGCTTGCAGGTGATGTCGATAGGCTTTCTGATCGATCCGGACCAGCCCATGGTCTGGCGCGGGCCCATGGTGACTTCCGCGCTGAACCAGTTATTGCACCAGACTCGCTGGCAGGACCTGGACTACCTGATCGTTGACATGCCGCCGGGCACCGGCGACATCCAGCTGACGCTGTCGCAACAGGTGCCGGTCAGCGGCGCGGTGATAGTCACCACCCCGCAAGATATCGCCCTGCTCGACGCGCAGAAAGGGCTGCAGATGTTCCGCAAGGTCTCGGTTTCGGTTCTCGGTATCGTGGAAAACATGAGCAGTCACGTGTGCAGCAATTGCGGCTATGAGGAAGCACTGTTTGGCAGCGGTGGTGGCCAGCGGATGGCGGAAAAATACGGTGTCGCCTTGCTCGGCCAGCTGCCGCTAGACCTCAGCATTCGTGAACAGACTGACAGTGGCACACCCACTGTCGTTGCCGCGCCGGAGTCGCCGCAGGCCATTGCCTACCGCAATGTGGCGCGAAACATGGCAGCCGCACTCGCCTTGCAGGGCAAGGATTACAGTCGCCGTTTCCCCAATATCGTCGTTGAAGAAAGCTGATGAGCATTAAATCCGATCGCTGGATCCGCGAGATGGCGGCAACGCATGGCATGATCGAACCGTTCGAACCGGGACAGGTCCGGGATTTGAACGGCCAGCCCATAGTCTCCTACGGCACATCGAGTTACGGCTACGACGTACGCTGCTCGCGCGAATTCAAGGTCTTTACCAATATCGAGTCTGCCATTGTCGATCCGAAAGCGTTTTCGCAATCCAGCTTCGTCGACAAGGTCAGCGACGTCTGCATCATCCCGCCGAATTCGTTCGCGCTGGCGCGCACTGTCGAGTACTTCCGCATTCCTCGCAATGTGTTGACGATCTGCCTGGGAAAATCGACGTACGCACGCTGTGGCATCATTGTTAATGTCACGCCACTGGAACCCGAGTGGGAGGGGCACGTCACGCTGGAATTTTCCAACACGACGCCGCTCCCCGCGAAAATTTATGCCAATGAGGGTGTGGCCCAGATGCTATTCCTGGAGTCGGACGAAGAATGCGAAACGTCCTACAAGGACCGTGGCGGCAAGTACCAGTTTCAGCGCGGTGTCACGTTGCCGAAAGCGTAGGGAATTCCCCGAGCTGCAGCGGTTCGTCCAGTTTCCTGTTATCAAGAAAAGCGTCGCCGTCTCGGCAGGTCAGCCTGCCACTTGCAATAAGCCGAACGGCTTCGGGATAGATTTCGTGTTCAACGGCGAGCACACGTCGTGCGAGGCTTTCTGCGTCATCGTCTTGCGCAACGGGAACGCGTCCCTGAATGATGCGCGGACCGCCGTCCAGTTTCTCCGTAACGTAATGCACGGTGCTGCCGTGCCAGGCGTCGCCAGCCTCGATAGCCCGGCGGTGCGTGTCCAGCCCGGGGTAGAGGGGCAATAGCGACGGATGTATGTTCAGTAATCTGCCGGCATATTTCGCGACGAAACCCGGTGTCAGTATGCGCATGAATCCGGCGAGAAGAATCAGATCGGCTTGCACGGTGTCGAGCTGCGCGGAAATCGCCTCGTCAAAGGAAGCGCGGTCGGGAAAGCTCGCGTGCGGAACACATTTCGCAGGAATGCCGGCGGTTCTTGCACGTACCAGCCCGTAAGCCTGCGCGTTGTTGCTGAGAACCAGCACCGGTTCGATATCCAGCGTGCCGCGGCTGTGCGCGTCAATAATTGCCTGAAGATTGGTGCCGCCGCCCGAAACCAGAACGGCCACGCGTAGCGCTGCGTCGACGGGGTTCAAACGTACTCTACGCCGCCTGCACCGCTGGCGATACGGCCCAGAATCCAGGCGTTTTCGCCGAGCGAGCCGAGTTTGCTTATGGCAGTTTTCGCCTGCGCCTTGTCGACGATGACGATCATGCCGACACCACAATTGAACGTGCGCAGCATTTCCGCCTGTTCGATACCGCCGGTTCGGGCGAGCCAGTCGAAAACTGCACCGCGTTGCCAGCTTCCGAGCTCGATTTGTGCGCATTTCTCACCGTGCAGGATGCGAGGCACATTTTCTGTGAGGCCGCCGCCGGTTATGTGTGCAAGGCCTTTAACAGTTACTTCCTGCATCAGCGCCAGAATCGATTGGACGTAGATGCGAGTCGGGGTAAGCAATTGCCTGGCGGCAGGAATTCCCGCTATCAATGCGCCGGGCTCGCGTTCCAGAACCCTGCGTATCAGGGAATATCCGTTGGAATGGGCCCCGCTGGAGCCGATGCCGATGATGACGTCGTCATTTTCAATCGAGCTGCCGTCGATCAATGCCTCGCGTTCGACGACGCCGACACAGAACCCGGCGAGATCGTATTCACCCGCAGGATACATATCCGGCATTTCGGCCGTTTCACCACCGATAAGGGCGGCGCCGGCCTGCCGGCAGCCATCCGCGATTCCGCCGACAACCTGTGTTGCAACTTCAATATCCAGTTTTCCGCAGGCGAAGTAATCGAGGAAAAACAGGGGTTCCGCACCTTGCACCAGAACGTCGTTGACACACATCGCCACCAGGTCGATTCCGATCGTGTCGTGAATACCGAGGTTTTGAGCGAGCTTCAGCTTGGTGCCGACGCCGTCGGTACCGGATACCAGGACCGGCTCCCGATATTTGCCCGGAGGCAACGCAAACAGACCGCCGAATCCGCCGAGGCCAGCGAGGACCTCGCTGCGACGGGTCGCCGCCACCAGCGGCTTGATTCGCTCGACGAGATTGTCTCCGGCGTCGATGTCGACACCGGCGTCGCGGTAGGTGAGGGGTTTCGTCATGGTTCTCTCAAGCAAGTTGCCCGCTGCACGCACGGGCGAATGTCAATATGAATGAATGGGTGGCAATTCCTGTGAGGGCGATATAATAAAGGCTAGCCAGCCTGCGTAACACCGTCTTTTTCCCGGCAATTGCCGGGCACAATCGAGCGCATTGATGCAATACAGGACTAACAGGGGATCCGTCACAGCGGTTTTGCAGGTGTTCTTGCTGCTGTTCGGCTGCGTATTGGTGATGTCCGTAGTGCACTCCATAGAGGTTGCCGAGCTGTATACCGCGCAAGTGCCACTCGACCCCGAGAATCCGGAGGGGCGTGACGAGGCTTACAGGGCGGCACTCAACCAGGTCCTGGTACGTATCACCGGTGCGATCGACGCCGCCGAGTCTCCCCTGTTTGCCGAATTGTTTCCCAACGCGGCGCGTTACGTCCTGCAGTACCGGCCGGGTGAGGACAACACCTTATGGGTTTCTCTGGACGGTGCGGCAATCGAGAGCGTCCTGCGGCGGGCTGGCCAGACTGTCTGGGGAATC
>Ga0224500_10000608_pt1 | contig 23854 bp, 24 predicted proteins | sample SF_Oct11_sed_USG_FD_168126 | JGI IMG/M metagenome (GOLD analysis project Ga0224500, IMG submission 168126) | Sediment microbial communities from San Francisco Bay, California, United States - SF_Oct11_sed_USGS_4_1 | ecosystem: Environmental > Aquatic > Marine > Sediment | place: USA: California... | reverse complement strand
GTCCCGCCCAGCCGGTGTCACCGCACTCGGCGGGCGCCTGCCGCCGATCCACTGCTCCATTTCGTTCCATCTGTAGTGACATGAGTCACATTTCGCCCTCACCGAGATTCGACAAGGGCAACAGCTACAACGGCTTAGCGAATCCCTTTGCGGGGAACGTAGATTGCGAACTCCTCGGGCCATCAGTTAGCCGGTCCTTGGAACCCCAGCTCAGGAGCAAGCCCGTGCGATCTCTACAAGTCATTGCGAGCCTTCTCGCCATTCCGGTCATCGCGTGCAGCGATACGCTTGGGCCGTCCGGCGACCCGATTGCCCTATCTCACGATATCTCCGTGGACCAACTCGGGCAGGCGCTGGACACGGCCCCGGGACGGGTGGAGATCAGACTCGAACGTGGCACGCTCGTGGCCCGCGAGGTCGAGATCAAGACCGCCGACGAGATGTCGGACGAGGAATCGGTTCGCGGAGCCGTGACCGCGGTCTCCGCCTCCGACGCGTCAGGCACCCTCACGTTCGACATCGGCGGTCTCGAGATCACGTTCGCCTCCAGTGCGCGGTTCCGGGACGGCGACGGCGACCTCACGATCACCGAGTTCGCTGCCAGCATTCAAGCTGCGCTGGATGGCGGATTCCAGCCGTCAGTGCGTGCCAAGCGACCGGCCCCGGCCGAGCCGCAGGCGCCCGACGTTGCCACGTTCGAGGCCACCGACCTGCGCATTCAGGATGGACTCGAGTCCCCCAAGCTCGAGTTGAACGTGGATGCCGACAACTACGAGGCCAACGGCGCACCCCCGCCCGAGGCATGGCTGCGGGTGCTCGGCCTCGCGATCGAGATCCGCTCCAGCACCGAGATCAAAGCCGACGATGACCGCAACGACGAGGCGGAGGTCCGTGGCATCGTCGCGTCGGTGGACGTCGATGGCAGAAGCGTCACGCTCGAAAGCGGGACCGTCATTCTCGTACCCGAACAGGGTGCCTTCGAGGATGAGGGGGAAGGCGACGACGACGAGCACCTGGTCTCGCTCGCAGCGGTGGCCCAGGCGCTCGCCGACGGGCTGACCGTCAAGGCGGAGGCCGAAGGTGCGGTCCAGTCCACCGATCCGCTGACGATCGCGGCGCGCGAGGTCGAGTTCGAGATCGCCGGTCAAGGCGGCGAGGACGACGACGAGGATGATGACGGACAGGGACAGAACGGCGTCATCGAGTTCGAGCGTCAGGTCCAGTCAGCGGACGTCGCGGCCGGCACCTTCGTTCTGACGAATGGGACGGTCGTTCAGCTCACGGACTCCACGGTCATCGAGATCGAGGGCGACCTCATGACGCTGCAGGCAGTCGCGGACGCGCTCGCGACGGGGGCAATCGTTCGCGCGGAGGGTCGCGCAACCGTGGAATCCTCCGGCCCACCCGCCACCCTGCTCGCCCTGAAAGTGAAGTGGGAGGTCGACGACTGATCGGACCGCTCCACCATGGCGAAGATCTCGAAGCGCGGGCTCCCAGGCCCGCGCTTCTTCTTTGGAAACGAGCCCTCCATTGCTGTCGCAAGCGTGCCGTGCGTCACAACTCCGTATTGTGCCGAACCGCACGGTCCCGTCGGACTCGCTGCCGTATCATCGGTCCAACCGATGAGGCTTGTACACGGAGGCAGTCCCATGCATGCAGCTCAGCGAATCGTTCCGGCTCTGCTCGTTGCCGTCACCCTCGGCGCCTGCAGAGGCGAGATGACACTCCCCGAGATCTCGATTTCGGCTCTTGTGAGTTCGGTCACCGTAGACGGCGAGCCCGCCAACGTGGCCATCGAGCGGGGTGCGCCGCCCGCCGAAAACGCGGCACCGGTCATTGACGCGACCCTGCCCGCCGCGGCCATCAACGGAGGCAGCTTTGAAGTGGCCGTCACTGGTGCGGAGCAGTTCTCCGAGGTGGTCATCGGCATGCCGAACGTGCCGGACTACTTCCGCGTGACGCTGACTTCGCCGAAGACGTCGGCCAAGATCGTCGTCACGCTCGACCCCGGCACGCCGGGGGGGCCACTCCAGATGTTCGTGGCGGCCGGCAAGAGCCCAACGGAGTACGGCCCATACGTCACGCGCCTCCTTTCGGTGATGCGTGTCGGGAGCGGGGACGTCCAGGTGAGCGTCGCCTGGAATAGCGCGGCCGACGTGGACCTCCATGTCGTGGATCCGGACGGTGACGAGATCTACTGGGAAGACCGCCAGTCCGCTTCGGGTGGTGAGCTCGACCTCGACTCCAACGCGGCGTGCAGCTCCGATCAGCCACGCAACGAGAACACCGTGTGGCCCGTAGGCCAGGCGCCCAACGGCACGTACATCGTCCGGCTGGACCACTGGGATTCCTGCGGCGCCGAGCAGACTGACTACGTGGTCACGGTGTGGGTGAAAGGCCGGGACCCCCAGACGTTCTCCGGATCGTTCACCGGCGACGGGGAGCATGGTGGCGCCGGCGACGGAATCGAGATCACGACTTTCACGCGGTGACCGGTCACATTCATCCGGCATCCGTGCGGACAGCGGAGGGGCGACCCGATGGGTCGCCCCTTCGCTGTCTTTCAAGGCGGCGACCCGACGGGTCGCCTCTCCGTGGCGGTGTGCACGCCGACTCGCTTGAGACGTCATAGACAGCACACACCCACTCGAGGGACAGCATGCGATCACTCTATCTGCTTGGCCTCATTTATCTCGCGGCGAGCCTGTACGCGCTCTGGCGCGGGCCCGTCCTGGTACCCATGGTCGGACCCGGAGTCGCGGTGGCAGTGGGCGATCCTGCATCGGACGGCCCCGCGTGGTTTGCGCAGGTCAGGGCGTCGTGCAATGCCCTCGAGGTGGAGACCGCGCAGCGCCGCTATCCACCACCCACCACCCTGGACGGCGCCGGCTTCAGTGCGGCGTGCTGGGCCCTGGCCGGGCGGATGACCGAGGCGCGCGAGCAGATCTACGCCGTGCAGCCGGACGAGCGGTGGAAGGCGGTCGGGATCGTATTCAACGTCGGCCACCCCATCGCCGACATGGGTGATGACCGCTCCGCCGGCCCGATCATGGAGTTGGTCGTCGAGTTCTGGCCCAATCACTACATGGCGCTCTACCACGCGGGCGCGGCCCGGTTTGCCGTGGGCGACTTCGCGCTCGCCGAGCCGCACCTGCGTGAGTTCCTGGTCTACTACAAGCAAAACGATGGCTGGACCGCCAACGCCCGGCGCATGCTCGGGGAGATCGAGCGACGATGACCGCCACGACCGCCCTCGAGCACTGCGCCGTCTGCGGTGCCGCCGAACCGTTCGGCCTCGGCCTCTGCCCCGGCTGCGGCGGCGCGCCGCCCGCGGCGGGAGACACCCTGATCTTCGTCCAGCCGACGGAACCCGGGTCGGACCGCCACCGCGTCCTCGCGGCCCTGCAACCCCTGCTCACCGGGCGAGCGCACGCCTCCGATCAGCGCCTCGTCGCAGCCGGACACCGAGCCCTGCTTCGCGTCCCCGCTGGGGCGAGGCACGCCGTGCTGAACCACCTGAGTGCTCAGGGGATTCCGGCCGAGGCGCAGTCCACAACGCGCGCCTGGGCGACGGTGCCGCGGTCATTCGTGCTCTTGCTCGCGGGAATCGTGCTCGCCGGCCTGCTCGCCGGCGCGCAGTCCGAGCCAATGCTCCGCTGGATGAGCCCGGTGTACGCCGTGCTCCTGCTGTTGGCCGCGCAGCTGCGGCTCCGGCGGCCGGCCGTTCACACCGACCGCAAGACCACGTTTCCGGTACCGGTCGAGCGCGCGCTGGCCGAGGCGTTCGCACACCTGCCGGACGGCACGGCGCGCGACCTGCTCGTACGGTTGATTCACGCCGCCGAGCCACTCCACCGCACCCTCACCCGCCAGGCGGTCGCGGCGCGCCGGCGCGATGTCGAGGATCTGCTGCTGCTCGCGTCGCGCGCCGCACAGGATCTCGACGACATCGAGCGAGGTCTCGACGCCGTCGGGGACACCGCGCAGACGGATCGAGCGGGCGCGCTGCGGGACGGATTGCTCGCGCGGTTCCGGGACGGCATTGCGGTGCTGCACCAGCTGCGCGCGGAATCGGTGGACGACGAGCCAGCGCACGACGCGCTCAACCGACTGGTGGTGGCCCTGGACGAAGACGCCGAGGCCTACGCCGTGGCACGAACCGAGCTGGCGCTACTGCTCGGCGCCACGTAGTCCCTCCCGAGCAAGGAACGCGTCAGTCTCACTGACAGGGCGAGGGGACTCGTGGGTGGCCCGAGTTGGCGGCTGGCGGAACGCGGCAATCCCCGGCGCTCTTACCAGTCGGCGCTCTGGCCACCAGTTTCTCCGGATGGCCTTCATTCCGTACGTCCCCGATGACGAGATTCCGGCAGAGCACCGGGTCCCGGACGACGATCACATCATCCGCATTCACGGCGTGCATCCGGCCACTTTACGGCTGCACTACGACCTCTATGTCGAGTTGATGCGGGCCCCCAGCCCGCTTTCGCGCGTGCAGCGCGAGATGATCGCCGTGGTGGTCTCGGCCACCAACGGGTGCCACTACTGACTGGTCCATCACGGGGCGGGTCTCCGTAAGCTCCTCTCGCTCTCGGGCCAGGCGGCGGCGGACGCGCAGTCGCTCGTCGAGCAGCTCGGGAGCGATCACCGTGACGCGCAGCTCCCCACCGCGGACCGGGCGATGCTCGACTACGCCGTGACGCTGACGCGCGCGCCTGCGACCGTGGACGGCGCCGACCTCGCGGCGTTGCGGACCGCCGGGTTCGACGACCGCGCCATCCACGACATCTGTGCCGTTACTGCCTACTACGCCTTCGTCAACCGGCTGGCCGATGGCCTGGGCGTGGAGTTGGAACCTCGATGGGAAACCGAGCGGTGACGGGCATGTAGTGCGGCTGCGGCGACCTCAGCCGCGGCGGCTCGTCACCGGGCCACTCCACGCGCGGGGCAGGCACTCGTCACCGCCGAGCGGCGGACTGGAACGCGAGAATCCGCTCGCGCAGCTCCTGCGCTTCGGGATAGGTCTTCCGGAGGGAGAGAGCCGCCTCCACCTCTTGGAGGGCCGTCGCCGGATCTCCGATCGCGAAGAAGGTCTGAGAGCGCAGGAAGTGAACTTCCGGCTGCCGCGCCTTGATTGCGAGGGAATGGGAGAAGTCCTTCAGGGAGGCCGGCACGTGGCCCATTCGCCGCCACATGAGGGCCCGGTTGTTCAATGCCCGCCAGTTGCGCGGGTCGCACTGAAAGCTCTTGTCGAAGTCGCGCAGGGCCTGCTCCTCGCGATCGAGCATGAAGTGCGCCATTCCTCGATGGTTATAGATGATGGAGCGGATCTTCATGTCCGGTCGCATCCTCAGGGCTCGGGAATAGAGCCGGATGGCCGTCGGATAGTCCTTCTCGTTGTGGGCCTTTAGGCCGAGATAGAGGGTCGAATCCAATCCGGCGTCGCCGCCGCCCGAGCTTCGTCGCCGCCCGGCCGCCTCCTTCTTCCTCTGCACCAGCGGGATTGCCGTCGGCTCCGGGAAAGCCGCCTTCGTGCGCAGCTCGTGGAAGCGCTCCCGGCCCCACTGGCCCAGCTCGCGCTGGTGATCGCGGATTTCCTGGAAGATCATGTCCGAGAGGGTCAAGCTGGCGTTCAGGGCCGCCAGCTTCTTCCGCACCGAAGTGTCGGGAAGATCCGGATTGACCTTGTAGATGAGCTCGTGCTCGACCTCGGCCCAGGCGTCCTGCAGGATCGTGCGGATCTGGATCTCGCACGTCCCGGCACAGCCGGCTGGAAACTCGAGATTCGTGGCGTTCTGAACGTCGATGATCACGTGCACGGAATCGTAGGCGAACTCCCGGAAAGACAGGTCCTCGGCCTTCCTCTCAACCTCCAGGATGTCGAACTGGCTCTCCACACATTCGAGCCCCTTCTCCACGTCTTCCAGAAACGGTACCACGACCCGGATTCCCAGCAGGTCCTTGACCTTCTCCGTTCGGCGCCCTCCCCCTCTCCACAGACGGCTCTGTTTCTCGCGAAGGCTTCCGATCTTCTTGACCCGATGCTTCAGCGAGTACTTGAGGCCCGCACTCTCCAGGTGCCGGCTCAGTTTGCGCGCGATCGAGCCGAGCCACCGGCTCCAGTCCCTCATCTGGAGGTCGTACAGCTGCTGGATCCGGGCGTCGTCGGCTCGCATTGGTTGTCCTCTCCAGCGGCCGGCCGCCCGACCTGCCGTCTGCATGGCAACTGACTGTCTCACCCACGTCCGGGCGGTGCTATTGGGGTGGTCCAGCACGTGGAGTCATCTGTTCGACGTCCCTCCCACCCTGAAGAACTCTCGATCCCGCAGATACGTAGTCCGGGCGAGAGTTCCAAACCAGCATCCCGCGACCTCGACGCCCGACGTTCAGAAGCAGATCAATGTCGGCGCTCTCCACTCCACCGCGTCGCGCGGCCTGAGATCCGCGCGCGCCCCGGCCGAAGCGATTACCGCTCCCCGTCGTCGAGCTCTCGCAGGGTCCGGAGAATGGAGAGCGGGCTCTCCGCTTGCCCAGCCGCCAGGATCTTCTGCATCCGCGCCTCGTCGGCCGCGAACTTCTTCCTGAGCCGCGCCTCGTAGGCGTCCTTGAGCGTCTCGATCAGCTTGTCGAGCTCGTACGGCTTCGGCAGGTAGGAGAACGCGCCGAGCTTGGTGAGCTGGACCGCGCTCTCGAGGGACCCATGTCCGGTCAGGATGATCGCTTCGAGAAACCGGTGTTCCTGCTTCAGCGACTGCAGAACCTCCCCGCCGTCCATGCCCGGCATCTTGAGGTCGAGCAGCGCGATGTCGAACTTCTCCTGGCGCGCGAGGGCGATGGCGTCAACGCCATTGCCGGCCGTCTTCACGTCGAAACCCCGCTTGCGCAGCCGCGTAGCGATGGCGTCGAGAAACCGGCTCTCGTCGTCCACGATGAGCAGCTTGATCACGTGTTCCATCGGAATCTCCTCAATCCCGCTCAGACCGCCGGGAACCCGATCCAGCGCCAGTACCCCAGGATCGTCCAGCCCCAGAGCACCACGAACGACAGCAGCAACACTACAAATCCGTGCTTCATGAAGTCGCCGAGTGTGACCAACTGCTCCCCGGTTTCCGGGTCCTTGGCCATCGCGTAGGCCAGCGCGTTGGATGGCGTACCGATGATCAGCATGTGGGCAAACGACGAGGCGAACGCGGTCGTCAGACCGACCATCCACGGATGCGTGCCGGCCACCGTGGCCATCGGAACCGTCACCGGGCCGATGGCCGCGACCGTGGCCCCGTCGCTCATGAAGTTGGTCGTGATGCCCGTAAACAGGCTCGACGCGATGGCGAGCCCGGATCCCGCGGAGAGGAACTCCGGCAGCAGGGCCACGAACGCGTCGGCCATGTACAGGGCCGCACCGGTGGCGGCGAGCCCGGAGCCGATGGCGCAGGCGCCCGCGTACAGCAGCACCACCTCCCAGTGGATCCCCTGCATGTCCTTCCACGAGAGCACGCGGAACACGTTCAGGAGCACGAGGCCCACGAGCACCGGCCCACCCATGCCGAGCCATCCGCTGCACGTCACCCACAGCAGCACCACCAGACCGAAGATGGTCGCCGTGACATACTCGTCCCGCGTCATCGGTCCGATCTTGTCGGCGGCCCGGCGCACCTCCGCGGACACGTTGAGCGTCTTGATCAGCGCCTTGGGTCGGACGAAGAGCAGGAAGTACAACCCGATCACGATGGACATGACCGGGACGAACGGCATTCCGTACTGCATCCACTGGCCGAACGTGGGAGCGATGCCATAGTCGGCCAGGATGCCGACCATGATCGCGTTGCGCCCACCCGCCGCCGGCGAGCCGGGACCGCCCGAGTTGGCGGCAAAGGCGAGCGCCAGGGCAAACATGACCATCAACATGCGATCGCGCTTCAACCCCGCCGTCTTGATCGCGCTGGCGTAGACCATGACGAACAACGGCACGGTGAACGCCACCAGTGCGTGCTCGGAGATGAACGAGCACGCGACCGAGAACATCGGCAAAAACACCAGCAGGAGCAGCGGTAGGTTCTTGGCCGGACCCAGCAGCAGGAGCCCAATGCGGCGGTCGAGCCCCGTCTTGGTGATGGCCTTGGCGAGCGCCAGGACGCCGAAGATGAAGATCACGGCATCCTTGGCAAACGCCTGCGCGATCTGGTCCGGCTTGAACACGTCGTACAGGTACAGCGCAAGCGCCACGAAGAAGGTGGTGACCGCCACCGGAACGGCACCGCTCGCCCAGAAGAGCGCGCCGATCAAGATCACCCCGAGCATCACCTTGGCCCGGAACGCCGCACCTTCCGGCGAGAGCGCGGCCTTGGCGGTGCCCCCGTCGGGAGTCGCCGTCGTCTCCTCCAGCTTGTACTTCCGGCCGTAGTAGTTGGCGACTGTCTGCCCTGGTGTCATCTCCCGATACGACGCGTACCCCATGATCTCGTCGTGGCCGGCCGTCACGGCGCCCGGTGCGCTCTTGGGGGCGCTGAGCAGGTGCACGAGTCGTGCTGGCGTCGGTCCGTAGACCACGCCCGCGAAGATCGCGAGGCCGAGGATGATGAACCCGGGTCGCGAGTTGTGGCTGCCGATTAGGCGCTTCCACAGCGACCGCCCCTCGACGGGGCGCGGGATTTCGTGGCGGGCGCGGGCGTACCCCACCTCCTCGGTGGCCGCCTCGAGCGCCTGCACCACCTCCTCCACATCGCACGGTTTCTCGAGGTACCGAAACGCGTCGTGACGTCCCGCGTCCTTGGCCGATTCCATCGTGCCGTGTCCCGTGAGCATGATCGCCTGAAGCGTTGGGCGCACGGCCTTCAGCTCCCGGAGCGTCTGGATCCCATCCATCCCCGGCATCTTGAGGTCTATGACGGCGATCTCGACGGCGTCATCCCGCCGCGTCGCCTTGATGGCTTCCTCACCGCTGTCCACGTCGAGGATGTCGAACCCGCGCCTACGGAGCCGGCCGGCGAGCGACGTGCGGAATCGGGTTTCGTCGTCTACCAGGAGGATCTTCGCCATGGCTCAGGCCCCCTGCTCAGCGCAGGCGTCTTGCTTGATCTGGCGCGCGAGCTCGTCGAACAGGTCACTCAGGCGCAGAATGCCCACGGTGTGCCCACCGCGAAGCACCAGCAGGGAGAGCGTCTGATGCTGCACGAAGGCCGTCGTGGCCTCGGCCAGCGAGGCGTGTTCCTCGATGCTGGCCGTGGCCGGCGTGTAGACCTCGCGCACACATACCCGGCGAGCGCGGACGCAGACATCCACGAGGTCTCCCGTCAAGAGGCCGAGGGTTTGCACGGAGGCGCTTAGCAAGTCGTCGCCGACCCCAGCCCGGTCGAGCATCTCCCCTTCGAATACCCCTCGGCGCTGGATCATCAAGGCGCGCAGGAAGGCGAAATGGTGCAGCTTGCCGACGATGGTGCCATGCCGGTCACGGACGAGCACGGCGCGGTGGGGTTGACGGCCGGGCGGGAGCGCCGCCTGCGATTCGTCGAGCGCCCGGAGGGCATCGAGGATCGTCGCGCTCTCGTCGACGACCGCATACTCGGTGAGAGACAGGGTGAGGTCCTTCACGCGCTTGGACACGGTCCGGGTTCTCCGATCCGACCTTGCTCACGAGGGGTGGTAGGGAAGTTCGATGGTGAACGTGCTCCCGTGGCCGGGGGCGCTGTCCACCCGGACCGTGCCCCCGAACGTCTTGATGATCGTATAGCTCACGCTGAGGCCGAGTCCGGTTCCGCTCCCGGGTTCCTTCGTGGTGAAGAACGGCATGAAGATCTGGTCGAGCTGCGCGGCCGGAATGCCGCATCCGGAGTCCCGCATGGCAATGGCCACCCGATCCTCCAGATGACGCGTCATGATGGTGAGCGTACCGCCCCGGGGCATCGCGTCTACGGCGTTCTTCACGAGGTTGACGAACACCTGCACGAGTTGGTTGCGATCAGTGAGAATCTCGAGCACCGTCGGGTCGTACTCGCGGACGACCGTGATGCTCGAGATCGTCAACTCGTTGCCGAGCATACCGTCCACCACGTCATCGAGAATGGCGTGCAGGTCCTGGCGCTCGACGCGAACCTCGGTTTGGCGGACGAAGCCAAGGAGTTTGCGGGTGATGTCGCGGCAACGGAACACCGCCTCGTGGATGGCGTGCAGGTGCTCCGGGAGATCAATCGGCGGATCCCCTTCCTGGACAAGCGCCGGATCGAGGGAGTCCTTCAGCACGCCGACTTCCTCCGCGATGACCGCGAGCGGGTTGTTGATCTCGTGCGCGATGCCGGCGGCAAGCTCGCCCACGGAGGCGAGTTTGGCGGCTTGCACGAGCTGCCCGGAAAGCTCGGCTTCGTGGTGCTCGACGGCGAGCTGTTTTCCCACGAGCTGGCGGGCGCGTCCCAGGATCACGACGCCCATGAGCGCGAAGAACGCCACGGTGATCCCGAAGATGTTCCCGGGGAAAGCCGCGATTCCGCCGCCGGCCGGGTTCGGCGCCTCCGTGACGACCAGCGCCCACGGCGTTTCCCGAAGCCAGGCGTACGCGTACTCGGGTACGCCGGCCGCCCGATCCTGCGGCATGATCCCGCGCGCGGGTTGCCGCGGAGGGGAGAACCGGGAGTCGCGCAGGGCGGACCCGCCGCGCGGAGCAGCAACCTGGAGGATGCCGGTGGCGCTGACGACCGCGGCGTGTACCTCGCTGGCGCCCTCGAGCGTCGCCAGGTACTCCGCGAGGCGCTCGGGCGACAGGGTTGAACGGAGCACCTGGACCGATCCGTTGCGCGCCCGCTTCACCGCAATCGTGAAGTGCGGCCGACCGCGAAACCCTAGGTAGATTTCAGTGATGAGGGAGCGATCCTCGCCGGCGAGCAACTCGGCGAACCAGGGTTCGTCGTGGTAGTTCACCCCCTCGGGGAAGGTGACCGGGCCCACGTAGGTCACGAGTTGCCCATCGACGCTCACGACGCCCAGATCGGCGAACGCATCGCTCGTCTGCTGCAGCGTGGCGAGACGCACCGACATGTACGCTTCATCCCGCGCGTGCGGGGTGAACAGCGGATCTTCAATGATGTTCGCGAGGTTGGTCAGCCGTTCACGTAGGAACAGATCGAACGTCGCGGCTTGCTGCTCGGCAATCACCGCGAGGTGTGCGCGGGCACTCTCCCGCAGCAGGTGTCTGTACTGGATGTGGAAGAAGACCGCCAGCAGGAGCAGCGGCATGAAGTAGAGCAGAATCTGCCGGCTGAGCGTATGGCGGAACAACTCGCGGTAATGGCGGCTCTCACCCGCAGCCGTCGACCGCGACACGGGAGCCAACGTCACCGCGCCTCCACCGGAGCCACGCCGTCTGCCACCGCCCATGGCCACCCCCACCCACCGCCCATGGAACCGACGTTCCCGAAGCCCGTAAGGCAATCAGCCGACGGCGGCGCGGCCGGGCTTCGACTCGTCCCGCCGTGAATGCTATCGCTAAGAGCATGAACTCCTCAACAACGGAGCATGAACTCCTCAACGACCTGCGACGCGATCTCCGATCAATTGATCCGGCTTTGCCTGCCGCGGGGCCGCCCGCAACGCCCTACGGCCGCCGCAGCGCCCCAAGGAGCAGGTCGCACGCGGGCCCCACCCGCGCCGCCATACGCGTGTGCTTCTTGGCCAGCACCCAAGCGGGTCTCCGTAAGCTCCTCGCGCTCTCGGGCCAGTCGGCGGCGGACGCACGTGCGCTCGTCGACCAACTCGGGCGGGACTACCGGACAGCAGACCTCACCGCGGCGGATCGGGTGATGCTCGACTACGCGGTGAAACTGACCCACACACCGGCGACCCTGGGGAGCGCCGACGTTGCGGGGCTTCGCGCCGCGGGGTTCGACCATCGCGGCATCCACGACATCTGCGCCGTCACCGCGTACTACGCCTTCGTGAACCGTATTGCCGACGGACTCGGTGTGGAGCTGGAACCGAGGTGGGAGACGGAGGCGTGAAGAGTGCGGCGGCGGACCATCCCCATGCAGGCGCCGCACGACTCACGGAGCTCGCCCTCGAGTCGGATGCCGAGGGCACGGCTCACAGCAGGCGGAGATCGAGCAAGTACTTCCCGGCAATGAAGAGGATGACGGCGCTCAACATCCACTTGATGGCCCGGGAGGGGATGTACTTCTGACAACGGGCCCCCAGGTACATGCCCGCCAAGCCCCCCACGCCGAACAGCAGCCCGAGTGGCCAGTCAGGGGCAATGGATTGCGTGGGGTGGAACAGCGCGAGCCCCTGGTAGATCCCCACACCGGCCACCGAGGTCACGAAAGTGCTCAAGAGCGTCGTGCCGGCAATCGTGTACACGGGGAGCCCGAAGAACGCGACGAGCAGCGGTGCGATTACGGCACCGCCCCCGATGCCGTAGATCCCGCCGACGATCCCCACGCCGAAGCTCAGGGCTACGGCACCGATGGTGGAGAACTCGAATCGCTCTCCGCAGAACTCGTAGCTGGTTCGCCGTGACGTGAACGTCCGCACCACCACCGCCGGGAGCTGATCTGGGGACATCGGCTCCTGGCGCTGATGGCGTGCCAGCGTCTGGAAGTGCCGCTCCACCACGGCCGACTTCTGACTCCGCGCCTGCGCGCGCGTCAGGTCGCGAATCATCCGACCGCCGACGTACAGGAGCACCAGCGCTACGAACACCTTGAAGAGCCCCGGATCCCGCAGATACGTGATCCGGGTGAGGGCCCCAACCAGCGTCCCCGGCAGACTGCCCGCGAGGACGATCAGGCACAGGGGCCATATCATCCGCCCCTCGCGGACATACCGCCACACGCCACCGGGGATGGCCACCACGTTGAACACTTGGTTCGTGGCACTGACCGAAGGTGCCGTGTACCCCAGGACCGACACCTGAAACGGAAGAAGAAGGAAGGCGCCCGACACGCCACCCATGGAGGTGCAGAACGAGACCGCGAGCGCAACGAGCGGCGGGATCCAGATCGCGACCTCGACGCCGGACGCCTGGAAGTAGGTGGTCACGGTCCTCCCCACCCAGCCTGTCTGCCCGAGCCGTGCCCCGCCCGCGGTTCAGGGCTGGTATCCGCGGGCGCTACGGGCGGCGCAGCCCCCCAAGGAGCAGGTCGCACGCGGGCCCCACCCGCGCCGCCATACGCGTGTTCTTCTTGGCCAGCACCCAATCGGTAGCCATCTCGTCCAGCACACCGAAGACGATCTTGGCGGTAAACGAGGCGTCGACGGTGGCGCGGAAGACGCCGTCGCGCTTGCCCTCGTCCACGATGCTCGCGATGAGCCCGAGATACTCCTGGAGACGACTGCGGGAGAGCAGCTCCAGCACATGGAGCGTGTGCCGGAACTCCACCTGGAAGATCACCGCCAGATCGCGGTCCGCCCCCAACAGCGTCAGATGCAGCTCGATCAGGCGACGGAGTTTCTCCTCGGCGCCCGCTTGCGCGTCTTCCACGATCCCGCGTGCCTCGTCGATGAACCGCTGCATCGCGCGCTCGAAGATCGAGACGAGAATCGCTTCCTTGCTCTTGAAATAGAGGTAAATGGTCCCGTCGGCCACGCCGGCCCGACCGGCGATCGTCGCGACCGTGGTGCCGTAGTAGCCGCGACGCGCAATCTCCACGATCGCGGCATCCAGGATCCGCTGCCGCTTGGCTTCCCTCCGCGTGGCGGTCACCGCATCTCCCTGACCGGGGACTCAATTAATGAATACTGACTCAGATTATTCCCATTTCACAATCCCCGTGCGCCCTTGCCCCTCGCACCTCGCTACGAGTCCGATCCAGAACCTGAAAGCCACCGCCACCGCCACGGTTCCACCACGTGTTGACAGCGGTCCCGGCTACTGCTAGCGTACTGAATAGGTATTCATTTTCGCAAGCCGGGAGTCCCCATGAAGCGGAACGTCCGGAAGGTCGCCGTCCTCGGATCCGGCGTAATGGGTAGCGCCATCGCGGCGCATTTCGCCAACGCCGGTATCCCCTCACTCGTGCTGGACATCATCCCGAAGGACCTCACCGACGCCGAGAAGGCCGCGGGGCGCACGCTCGAGGATCGAGCGGTACGCGACCGGATTGCCGCGGAGTCGGTGCAGGCGCTGCTCAAGGCCAAACCGGCCCCGCTGTTCACGCCGGCGCGGCTCGGTCTGATCGAGATCGGGAACTTCACCGACGACATGGCGCGTCTCAAGGAAGCGGACTGGGTAGTCGAGGTGGTCAAGGAAGACCTCGACATCAAGAAGAAGGTCCTGGCGGCGGCCGCCCCGCACCTGGCCCCCGACGCGATCCTCTCCAGCAACACCTCGGGCCTCTCCCTGGCCGCAATGGCCGCGGTGCTGCCCGACGACCTGAAGCCCCGGTTCCTCGGCACGCACTTCTTCAATCCGCCGCGGTACATGAAGCTCCTCGAGGTCATCCCCGCCGCGGAGACGGCACCCGAGGTGCTGGCGGCGGTGGGCGAGTTCGCGGGGATGCGGTTGGGGAAAGGGATCGTTCCAGCCAAGGACACGCCCAACTTCATCGCCAATCGCGTTGGGGTGCACGCGGTAATGGTCACCCTCCAGGTCATGTTGGACATGGGGCTCACGGTCGAAGAGGTGGACGCGCTCACCGGACCCGCCATGGGACGGCCCAAAACGGCCACGTTCCGTCTCGCGGACCTGGTGGGACTCGACACCTTCCTGCACGTCGCCGCCAACGTCTACGACAACGCGCCGGACGACGAGAGTCGGGAGATGTTCGCGGCGCCCGACTTTCTCAAGCAGATGGTGCAGAAGGGTCTGCTCGGCCGGAAGAGCGGCGCCGGGTTCTACAAGAAGGTCAAGGGCGGCGACGGCAGCACCGTGCTGACGCTTGATCTCGCGACGCTCGAGTTCCGCGACAAGCAGAAGGCGTCGTTCCCCGAGCTGGAAGCGCTCAAGACGATCGACGATCCCACCGAGCGTCTCGCGAAGCTCATCGCCGGCAAGGGACGCGCGGCCGAAGCCGCGTGGAAGATGCTCGCGGCCTCGCTCTCCTATGCCGCCATGCGGATTGGGGAGATCTGCGACGACATCTCCGCGGTGGATCGGGCGGTCCGCTGGGGATTCAACTGGACCCTGGGTCCGTTCGAGATCTGGGACGCGCTGGGATTCCGTGCCATCACCGAGCGGCTCCAGGCCGACAAGTACCAGCTGCCCGAGTGGCTCACCTCGTTGTACTGCACCGGCGCAGAATCGCTGTACCAGCGAGAGAACGGCGCGCTGCGGGCACCCACCGCCACGACCGGCGTGCTGGCCCCGCTGCCGTCGGACGCGCGCGTCTACGACCTCGAGAGCCTGCGACAGGCCGGCAAGGAGATCCGACACAACCCCGGTGCGAGCCTGCTGGACCTGGGTGACGGCGTGTTCTGCCTCGAGTTCCACTCGAAGATGAACGTGATCGGGCAGGACACCATCTCCATGATCATGACGGCCTGCAAGGAAGCAGAGACGCAGGGGCAGGCGCTGGTCGTGGCCAACCAGGGCGAGAACTTCAGCGCCGGCGCCAACCTGATGCTGCTGCTCATGGAGGCGCAGGAGGGGAACTGGGACGACATCGATCTCATCGTTCGCCAGTTCCAGACGGCCACCGACCGGCTCGAGCAGTGCGCGGTCCCGGTGGTCATCGCACCGCACGGTCTCGCCCTGGGCGGGGGGTGCGAAGTCACGATGGCGGGCAACGCCATCCGGGCCGCGGCCGAGACCTACATCGGACTGGTCGAGCTGGGCGCGGGCGTGGTACCGGCCGGCGGCGGCTGCATGCGACTCTATGCCCGCAACGTGGCTGCCCTGCCCGATCCCACCGACGTGTATCCGGCGCTGCGGAAGACGTTCGAGACGATCGGCATGGCCAAGGTGGCCACGTCGGCGGACGAGGCACGCGACGTGGGGTTCCTCCGCCACCAGGACAGCTGGTCCATGAACGGCGACCATCGGATTGCCGACGCCAAGGACCTCGCGCTGGCCATGGCGCAGGCGGGGTTCGAGCCGGCGCGCGCCGACCGGAGCATTCCGGTGATGGGGCGGGCCGGAGTCGCGCTCGTGGAGTCGGTGCTGTTCAACATGGAGCAGGGCCGGTTCATCACCGAGCACGATCGCAAGATCGCGCGGGAGCTGGGACGGATCCTGAGTGGCGGCGACGTCCCTGGACCCACGACGGTCTCCGCCCAACACCTGCTCGACCTCGAGCGCGAGAGCTTCCTGCGGTTGTGCGGTGAGCGGAAAAGCCTCGAGCGCATGCAAGCGATTCTCAAGACCGGCAAGCCCCTGCGCAACTGAGGCAGGAAGGAGAGAGCCATGAGAGACGTGGTGGTGGCCCTGGCGCTCCGGACCCCCGGTGGGCGCGCAAAGAAGGGGACGTTCCGGCAGACGCGGCCTGACGACCTCGGAGCGGCGGTAATTCGTGCGCTGCTCGAACGCGCCCCGAACCTGGACCCGGCACGTGTCGGCGACGTGATCGTGGGGTGTGCCATGCCGGAAGGCGAACAGGGAATGAACGTGGGCCGCAACATGGTCCTGCTGGCCGGTCTGCCGTACACGGTGCCCGGGATGACCGTGAACCGGTTCTGCTCGTCGGGTCTGGAGAGCATCAACGTGGCGGCGGCCGAGATCGCGCTGGGGCAGGTGGACATCGCCATTGCCGGCGGCGTCGAATCCATGACTCTGGTGCCCATGGGCGGGATGCGCTACCTGCCCAATCCCACGATGGTAGCCGAGGCGCCCGGGACCTATCTCAACATGGGTCTCACGGCGGAGCGGCTCGCCGAGCGGGACAAGATCGGCCGCGAGGCACAGGACGCGTTTGCGTTTCACAGCCACATGAAGGCCGTGGCCGCGCAGCAGGGCGGGAAGTTCGACGCCGAGCTGGTGCCGGTGACCACGGCGGTGAGCGACCCGGGCCCCACCGGCAAGCCGGTGGTACGCGAGATGGTGCTGGACCGGGACGAGGGCCCCCGGGCCGACACCACGATGGAAGCGCTGGCCAAGCTCAAGCCCGCGTTCCTGCAGGGCGGCACGGTGACCGCGGGGAATGCCAGCCAGATGACCGACGGCGCCGCCGCCGTGCTGCTGACCACGCCCGAGATTGCCGCCGAGCTGAAGCTCGAGCCACTGGCGCGCTGGGTGGGCTACGCCGTGGCCGGCGTGCCGCCCGAGATCATGGGGATCGGGCCGGTCGAGGCGGTGCCGAAGGTCCTCAAGCGGTTCGGCCTCAAGCTCGCCGACATGAACGTGATCGAGCTGAACGAGGCGTTCGCCGCCCAGAGCCTCGCGGTCGTCAAGGGTCTGGGGCTCGACGCCGACGATCCGCGCCTCAACGCGAACGGCGGGGCCATTGCGCTCGGCCACCCGCTCGGCTGCACGGGGGCCAAGCTCACGGCGACCGCGCTCCATGAGCTGCGGCGGCGCAAGGGACGGTACGCGATGGTCACCATGTGCATCGGCACCGGGATGGGTGCCGCCGGCATTTTCGAAGCCGCCTGAGCGGGCGCCGGCAGAAAGGAGATCGACATGCTCATCGAGAAGACGCACGCCACCGGGGGCCAGTTCCTGCTGGACGCCACGGCGCCCGCCGATGTCTTTACACCCGAGGACTTCGACGAAACGCAGCGCATGATCGCCGACACGGTCCGCGAGTTCGTCGAGCGGAGCGTCATGCCGCTCCGCGAGGAGCTGGAGTTCCAGAAGAAGGTGGAGCTCGGCAAACGCCTGCTCCACGAGGCGGGCGAGGCCGGCCTCCTGTCCGTAGACGTGCCCGAGGCGTACGGCGGCATGGGTGCGGAGAAGGCCACGACGATGCTCGTGTGCGAGCACATGGCCTGGGCGGGGAGCTTCGCGGCCACGCACGGCGCCCACACCGGCATCGGCACGCTCCCCATCGTCTACTTCGGGACCGACGCGCAGAAGGAGCGGTACCTACCCAAGCTCGCCACCGGCGAACTGGTGGGGTGTTACGCGCTCAGCGAGCCCGGTTCCGGCTCCGATGCGCTGGCCGCGCGGACCACGGCCATCCTCAACGCGGAGAAGACCCACTACGCGCTCACCGGCACCAAGCAGTACATCACCAACGCCGGCTATGCCGATGTGTTCATCATCTTCGCCAAGGTGGACGGCGAGAAGTTCACGGCGTTCATCGTGGACCGGGACACGCCGGGCCTCACGGTTGGGCCCGAGGAAAAGAAGATGGGCATCAAGGGCTCGTCCACGTGTGCGGTGATCTTGGAGAACGCGCTGGTCCCGGCGGAGAACGTGCTGGGCGAGATCGGGCGCGGGCACGTCGTGGCGTTCAACATCCTGAACGTCGGCCGCTTCAAGCTGGGGGCCGCCACGGTGGGCGGCTGCAAGTTCACGCTGGAACACGTGATCCCCTACGTGAATCAGCGACACCAGTTCGGGCGACCGCTGAGCTCGTTCGGCCTGATACGGGCCAAAATCGGCGACATCGCGGCCCGCACGTTCGTGGCCGAGTCCATGGTCTACCGCACCGCCGGTCTCATGGATCAGGCCATTGGGAGCCTGGACTCCACGGCCGCCGACTACGACCGACAGACCATCGCGCGGGTCGAGGACTTCACCATCGAGTGCTCGATCATCAAGGTGTTCGCGAGCGAGGCCCTGGCCCTGGCGGCCGAAGAAGGGCTCCAGATGCTGGGGGGATACGGCTTCTGCGAGGACTATCCGCTGGAGCAGGTGTACCGGGACGAGCGCATCAACCGGATCTTCGAGGGCACGAACGAAATCAACCGGATGCTGATTCCGGGCATGATCCTCAAGAAGGCGCTGAAGAAGGAGCTGCCCTTCTTCTCGGCGGCCAAGCAGATCGCCGACGATCTGCTCGGACCCCCGTCGTTCGAGGATGCCGGAGAGCCGGGATACCTCGAGGAGCAGACGAATCTCGTGAACGCGATGAAGAAGACCTGTGTCGCGGCGCTCGGGTTTGCGGCGCAGAAGTACGGTGAGAACCTCAAGGATCACCAGGAGGTCCTGGCCGATACCGCGGACATGGTGATGGAGACCTACGCGTGCGAGAGCGGGCTGCTCCGGGCGCTCAAGCAGGCTGGGCGTGGCGGCGAAGAGAGCGCGGCGGCCATGGCGGACATGCTCACCCTCTACGTGCACGACGCCATCGACCGGATCGAGATCCTGAGTCGCAACGTCCTGGCCGAGAGCGCCGATGGGGACGAGTTGCGCACGATGATGGCGGGGCTGCGGCGTCTCACCAAGCACCTGCCGGTGAACCGCGAGCGGCTGCATGACGCCATCGCGGCGCGCATCGTCGAGGCGGGCGCCTACACCGTTTGAAGCGGGGAACCCGCCGCCCGGTGAGGATTCTCTGACCGCCGACCCCCCCTACTAGGCCTAGTAGGGGGGGTCGGTGTGCACTTGCACCACTCCACGAACCGCTGCAACCTTGGCTCATACCCTTCCTGGAGAAACCCATGGCGATGCCCCCGCAGCGCGATCACAAGATCACCGCCGCCGACGCCGCCGCAATGACCCGCCGCGCCCGCGAGGCCGCGCCGTCCAAGGGTGCGGGTGAGGGCGAGCGGGGCGGGATGTTCCCGCGCAAGCCCGTGCAGGACTTGCTGGCACAGAAGGGATGCGAGGGCGTGCGGATCTACTACGCGCGCGACGAGAAGGGCGTGCCGGCGCTGGTGCTCGTGGCCGTGGACAAGGACGGAAACGACATGGTCAAAGACAGCATCCTCGAGTGGAGCTACCCCTGCCCACCCCTCTGCGGGGGACCGAACGCGCTGAACAGCTGATCATCAATGAAGATCTCGGTGTTGATGCACGCGGCGGCGGTCGTGCAACTACTTCCGCCCGTCATCGCTCCGTTTGTTCGTAGGACGCTCAGTCCGGCGAAGCGGTGGGTCGTCGTGTGGTGCCTTTTCCTCGCACTCCAGGACGCCGTCGGGTACGTGCTCGCTTCTGCAAACATCACGAACCTCTGGCTGGGGTATGTCGGGGCGCCCATCAGCGGTGCAATTGCCCTCTGGATGCTGAGTCAATGGCACGAGGGCGGGACGGGACGCATGGCCCTGCGCGTTGCCATTCCCATCTTCGTGGCGGTCAGCGTATCGCTCAGCGTGTGGGTGGACGATCCGGCAACGTTCAGCCTGTTCGCCGCCCCATTTCACTACTTGGTCCTCCTGCTTGGCGCCCTGTGGACGTTCGTTACCCGGGCCCTACGAGAGGAATCACCCTTGGTCTCGCGGGACTGGTTCTGGATTCTCGCCGGGGTCATGCTGTATGCGGGCGCAAGCACTACAATTCAAGCGATCATCGGTTACCTGGTAGAAGCTGGCCGCGTTGATCTGATGTCGGGTGTCTTCAACCTCAGAGCCGGGGCAACGCTAGCCGCCTTCATCGCCATTGCCGGGGGAATGCTGTGCCCGACGCCGCCGACGCACTCTGGTGGATTTTCCTCGCCACGGTTCTCGCGGTCACCGTCCTGGTAGCCGCGCTGGCGGTGGCGATGACGATTGCCCAGCGACGGCTGGTGACGCTGCACCGGGAGTACACGCGCGGCCTCCTGGCGGCCCACGAGGAGGAGCGGGCGTGGGTGGCCCGCGAGGTGCACGACGACGCCATGCAGCGGCTCGCGGTGCTGCAGCACGAGCTGCAGGAGCTGCGGCGGTCGGACGACACGTGGACGCCGACCCAGCGGCACCACCTGGGCGGCATCATCGGTGAGGTCCAGGATCTGAGCGCGTCGCTGCGGCAGCTGGCGCACCGGCTGCACCCCGCGGTCATCGCGCACCTGGGGCTCGCTCCCGCGCTCCAGCAGCTGGCGGGCGAGGTCTCCCGCACGTCCGGCATCCCGATCGACGTCGTGCTCCCGCCGGACGATCTCCCCGTACCCCCCGATAGGGCGTTGGCGCTGTTCCGGGTGGCGCAGGAGGCGTTGCGAAACGTGGTGCGGCACGCCGGCGCCTCCGCCGCGACGCTGGCACTCGTAGCCACGGGGGACGCGCTGGAGCTGCGGGTCGAGGACGACGGGCGCGGCTTCGATACCGGCGGGCCCCGGAAGGGCATCGGACTCATCAGCATCCGGGAGCGGGCGCGCCTGGCCGGCGGCCGGGCCACGATCCAGAGTCGTCCCGGCCAGGGAACCGTGGTATTGGTCCGCGTGCCCAACGGAGCGATGGCGGCATGAAGCGCCGCCGGAAGATCGTGATCGCCGAGGATCACGAGATGTTCAGCCAGGGCCTCCAGGCCATGCTCGGCGAGCACTACCGCATCATGGCGGCCGTCTCCGATGGCCAGGACGTGGTCGCCGCCGTCCACAAGCACCAGCCCGACGTGCTGCTGCTGGACCTGTCACTCCCCAACCGCACCGGCCTCGAGATCCTCGGCGACCTGCACGGATCGGCGCCCACGGTTCGCGTCATCGTGGTCACGATGCACGTGGACACCGTGCTCGTGGACGCCGCCCTCCGGCTCGGCGCGTCGGCGTTCGTGCCGAAGGACGCGCAGGTGGACGAGCTGCGCACGGCCATCGACGAGGTGATGCAGGGCCGGCGCTACGTGTCGCCCCGGCTTCCCCGGCAGACCTACGGCGAGGTCACCGACCGGATGGGCTTCAGCGCGCTGACCGAGCGGCAGCAGGAGATCGTCGGGATGATCGGCAAGGGGATGAAGACGGGCGACATCGCGTCCGCACTCGGGATCACCGAGTACACGGTGCATTTCCATCGCAAGAACATCCGGCGCAAGCTCGGCATCGAAAGCGACTTCGCGATGCTGCGCTACGCCATCCTCGTGGAGCTGAGCGAGGGACCGCCGCCCGCCTGACCGCGCCGCGCGGACACTTCAGGACACCGCGCGGCTCACGGGCGCGGGGGCGTACTCCGCGAGGCGGGATTGCCCGATCGTCTGGGCCGTCGCGCGGCGCCTTGCCCGTCGCGGGCGGGGGGTTTCGCACCAGGCTTCGAGCGCTTGTCTTGCTTGGCCGCCCGCAACCCACGCCACGACCCGTCGTTGGGCTCCAGGCTCAGCACCGACCGCAGGAACCTCGCGTGCTGCTCGGCGGGATCTGTGGGCGACTCGTCGTTCCCAGCCATACGGCACCTCCTCCAGACACGGGAGCCACCGCGTTCCGGGGACCAGCTCACACGCAAGGTCCGCCGGTCATGCCGGTGGCGCGGAGGCGCCTATTATGGCACATGCGGCGGGGGGCGCAACTCCTACCCCTAGCAGGGGGCCCGAACACATCACGAAGACCCACCCCCCCTACTACTCCTAGTAGTATGCGGCCGCGGGGTGCCACTCCATTGTTATAGCATGGCCTTCGGAGAGCACCCCCCGACCACGCGCCAACGGGGCACGGATTCCCACGGCAGCCCGTTTGATGACGAGACGGTCTCCCTCGTCTGGAACAAGGGATCCATCATCAGTGGCTACCGTTTTTCGGAGTGGCGCCGCGATCCATGCGGCAGGATCATCCGGCGGTTGGCATACGGTGACATCGCGTCGAGCCACGGGTGGGAGGTGGATCACGTCAAGCCGATCGCCAAAGGAGGCGGGGACGAGCTGGCGAACCTCCAACCGCTCCACTGGCAGTTGAATTGGGAGAAGGGGGATCGGTATCCGTGGGAGTGTCCGTGAGGGCAGGCGGGGCAGAGGGGGCAGAAGGGGCAGAGGGGCAGAGGGGCAGCGCGGCAGCGCGGCAGGTCGCGCCCGTCGCGCCCGTCGACTCCCTGCTCTCCGCTAGCCAATGCGCCTGATCTCCGTCAACGTGAGTCTCCCGCGTCTCGTCCAGTGGAAGGGCGAGACGGTCGAGACCGGGATCTTCAAGGAACCCCGGGACGGCCCTGTGGGCGTAGCCCTCAGCAACCTCGAGGGCGACCGCCAGGCTGACCTTACGGTCCACGGCGGCGTGGACAAGGCGGTGTATGCCTATCCGGCGGAGCACTACCCGTTCTGGTCACGCGAACTGAGCCGGACGGACCTTACGTGGGGGATGTTCGGTGAGAACCTCACGACCGAGGGGCTCGACGAAGCGACGGTGCGCGTCGGTGACCGGTTCCTCGTCGGCACGGCCGAGCTGGAGGTTTCGCAGCCGCGCCTGCCGTGCTACAAGCTCGGCATCAAGTTCGGGCGGGCCGATATGGTGAAGCGCTTTCTGCAGAGCCGCCGACTGGGGTTCTACCTGCGCGTGTTGGGTGAAGGAACCCTCGCAGCGAACGATCCAATCCGGAGACTCGGCGGCGATCAGGGGTCCGTCAGCATCGCCGACCTCGCGTTGCTCGAGACCACGCAGCGCGAGGACGTGGCACTCCTCGAGCGGGCGGTGCGTGCCGCCGCGCTCACCGAGAGTTGGCGCCTGAAGTATCGGGAACACCTGGCGCGGCTCAGATCGTAGCGGCGGCGGGGTGCTCGGCCCCCGGCCCCACAGCGAGGGAGGGGCTATTCCCCGCGCACACCCTCCCAGTAGCCCCGCAGCGCCACCGGTGTGGAAAGCACGGCGTTGGTGCCATGATCGGCTCCGGCCGTGCGATCGGCGTGCCAGCGAAGTCCCACCGGCGCTCGCTGCGTGAGTACGCTCGTCCCGGCATCGAAGGCCTCACCCATCTGCCGGCTCTCCCGCGATCCGAGGCTGGTGTAGAAATACGATTCGACGTCCGGGTGTTCCACCAAGAACCGCTCCAGTTCAGGCACCAGGGCCTGATCCCCGACCCACCAGGACGGGCTGAAGGCGAAGCGCGCATCGAACAGTTCCGGTCGCTGCAGCAGTGAATACGTGACGAACAGCGCACCAAGTGAGTTCCCGGCGAGCATCCAGCTGGAGTTCGTGCGGAACCGTCGATCGATTGCCGGCATGGCCTCCGT
>Ga0224500_10000605_pt1 | contig 23952 bp, 16 predicted proteins | sample SF_Oct11_sed_USG_FD_168126 | JGI IMG/M metagenome (GOLD analysis project Ga0224500, IMG submission 168126) | Sediment microbial communities from San Francisco Bay, California, United States - SF_Oct11_sed_USGS_4_1 | ecosystem: Environmental > Aquatic > Marine > Sediment | place: USA: California... | reverse complement strand
GCCGACATTTTCGCCTGGCCTTTCGCCACGCCCTCGCGCATACCGCCGCGAGTTCTCGAGCCTTTCCTGGCTGCGTATCGCGAGAATGCGGCGCGGGTGGTCTTGCCGCGTGCATTTCCAGCTATCGAATGCAACGGGCTGGCACCCGTGAAACGCATCGTTGCCTGCTCGGACGTCGTGACGGCATCGATACTACCTAGCATCGCAACGGAGCTCGAAACCGGCCAGTTCGTCTTGCTCGGCACGGAGCCCTGGATGTACCTGCAGTACGGCGTGGTGAGCCTCCGGGGCAGGCCGTGGACGCAGGCGGCAGAGAAACTGCGTGAATTCGTGCTCGACGCGGACCTGGAGGCGACGCAGCTGGAACACCGGCTGCTCGAGCGACATGCCCCAGTGAGTCGCACAATGGGCCAGCGCACGAGGAGTTCCAACCCTCGCCGGAAGAAGGCGGGGGCGGCGGGGTCACGAAGAACGAGGTCACTGGCTCCGTGACGCGCCGAGAACGCATCGCGCTGCCGCCCGACGGCAGTGGTCAGCGTCAGGCTCTGGGATCCTTCGCTAGCCGGCGCGCCTTCGGGCTGCTCGCCGCAGAGGCCTCACCCGAAGTGGGCCAGTGCCGCCAGCGCGATGCCTTCGCCCCACTCCTGCACGAAGTGCCCGGCCTCGGCGACTTCCAATGGCGGCGGGCAATTCCGGATGAGCTGCTGCAGCGCATGCATTGCGGCCGGCGGGATCACGGTGTCCTGCATGCCGATAGCCATGAACGCCTGGCCCTGCCATTGGTCGCGCCACCAGCGCGCCGCAGCACGCGACACTTCGGCACCGTCGGCTGCGGCGTGGTCGCAGACGAGATTGGGAAAACGGCGAGCACCTGCCTTGAAGCGCTGGTCCGGGAACGGCGCGTCGTACGCCGCCGCCTCTGCCTCCGTGAGGTGCATGCAGCTGCGCTTCATCAGCGCGCCGACGCGCAGGTCCGGGTTCGCGTTGACCCACGCGCGCCACGCGACGAAGCCCTCGCCGAGTGACTGCTTGCCCGTGGCCAGCGCAGTGTTCATGACGAGCAGGCGCGTAAACCGCTGCGGGTCGTCCATCGGCAACGTCAGGCCGAGGATGCCACCCCAGTCCTGGCAGACGAGCGTGACGTTGCGCAGGTCGAGCGCTCGCACGAAGGCCTGCAGCGAATCGCGGTGCCTCGTAAACGTGTACCAGGCATCGTCGACAGGTTTGTCCGACCGCCCGAAGCCGAACAAGTCGGGCGCGATGACACGCGCGCCAGAGCCGAGGAACACGGGAACCATGCGCCGGTAGAGGTAACTCCACGTGGGTTGCCCGTGCAGGCACAGGAACACGTGCGCGGCATCACGCGTACCTTCGTCGAGGTAATGCATGCGCAGGCCTTCGAAGCCCGGCAGGTCAGCGGCGTAGCGTGGAGCGAAGGGGTAACCCGGCAACGCATCGAAGCGATCGTCCGGCGTGCGCAGGAATTCCGGTCTCGAAGCTGTCATCTTCAGGTCCCCTCGACTCGATCGGCGGCCAGCCGCGCGGGCGATAACGCCTGCTCGTTGACGCCCTGGTCTGCGATGTCGGCAGGTAACGGTTCACCGGCAACCAGTGCGGCGGCAGCGCGGGCCAATGCCGGAGCCATCTGGATGCCGTACCCACCCTGCCCTGCGAGCCAGAAGAATCCCGGCGCCACCGCATCGTAACCCGCGACGGGCGAGCGATCTGCGACGAAGCTGCGCAATCCGGCCCAGCTGTGCCCTACCCGGTCGACTCGCATGCTGGTCGCGTTCTCGAACCGGTCCACCGCGATGGCGACGTCGATGTCGTCGGGAAATGCATCGCAGGGCGCCATCGGGTCTTCGTTGGCTGGCGACAGCAGCAGCTTGCCGGCTTCCGGCTTGAAATAGAACTCTTCTTCGACGTCGATGACCATCGGCCACCGAGCAATATCGTATCCCGCCGGTGCGGGCAGCAGGACGGCGGTCCGACGCAGCGGCTGCAGCCCGATCGGTCGCACCCCGGCCTGCTGCGCCACCTGGTCGGCCCACGCGCCGGTCGCGTTCACGAGCACGGGTGCCGCAAATGCCCCGACGCGCGTGTGAACCTGCCACACGCCACCGACGTGCTCGATCCGGGTATCGCCGGCGCCGGTCACGAGTTGCATACCCGCATGCCGCCCAAGCCTCAGGTAGCCGAGCTGGATGGCCGCGACATCCATGTCGTGGCCGGATTCGTCGAGCAGGCCGCCTGCGACCCAGTCTGCGCTGAGCAGCGGACACTGTTCGCGCGCCTGCGTCGCATCGAGCGGCCGATAGCCACGAACGGCTGGATCAGTCTCGAGCAACGCGTCGAGCGCAAGGAGCCGCGGCGCATCCGCAACGAGCATCGCGCCACGCGGGCTCAGCAACGGTGCATCGGCAAACCCGGGTGGCGGATGTTCGAGGAACCTGCGGCTGGCCCGCGTCAGTGCACGAACGGTCGCGTTGCCGTAGGTCTCGAAGAACATTGCCGCCGACCGTCCGGTGGCATGCAATCCGGGCTGATCTTCCGTTTCGAGCAGGATGACGCGAAGACTCGGAGCGAGCTCGGCGGCTACGGAAGCGCCGGCCATGCCTGCGCCCAGCACGATGACGTCTGCGTCTTTCAAGGAAGCACGGTAGGTGATGCCAGCGGGAACTGTCGACAACGATACTGGGTCGTCGCCTGCCCGCCAACCGCCGTGCGGGCGCTCACCCGGGATCAGTGCCCCTCGTTCAGGAGATTCAGCTGCAGCGCCTCGTCGACGGCGAGGTCACGAATCTCGTCGTGCGCGATGGCGGCCATGATGCGGGCGACTTCGTCGCGGACGGGGGAACATGCCGCGTCGGTACGCGAGCTGAAAACGCACCGCCTCGCTGCAACGGATGGCCGGTCGTTCCGCGCTAGAACCCCGCGACACGCTCGAACACCCAATAGCTTGCAAGGCCGCCGATCGCATAGGGCGGCACGTTCCACAGCCATGACGGGCTGCGCAGGCGCACGGTAGCGGCCAACCGTGATCCAACCGCAATGAGCACGAGCACGGCGGCAATGAAGACCAGCTGCCCGATCTCGACCCCGACGTTGAAGAACAGCAGCGCCAGCGGGATCGAGTTCTGCGGCAAGCCAACCTCGGCGAGTGCGCTCGCAAACCCCAATCCGTGCAGCAACCCGAACGTGAAGGACACGACCCAGGGATAACGTTGCGTGAGACCCGGACGTCCCTGCCGACCGTGCACGATCTCGGCCGCGACGAAGACGATGCTGAGTGCGATCAGCGCTTCGACCGGCGGCCCCGGAACGTGCAGCACGCCGAGCGACGCCAGCGCGAGCGTGATGCTGTGCGCGATCGTGAATGCCGTGATGGTGGCGATCAATCGGCGCGTGCCGTCGACGATCAGCAGCAGCGCAAGCACGAACAGCAGGTGATCGAAGCCGAGCAGGATGTGCCCGATGCCGAGCACGGTGTAGGTCTTGACCACCTCGAGGCGCCCGGGACTCGAGGTCACCGTGAAACGCGGATCGACCGGCAGCACACGACCGAGCTGTTCGGTGCCGTCGGCGCGTTCCACGCGCACCAGCACGTCCACGCGGCTGCCGGGCAGTTGCGGGAATTCAACCACTTTGCCGCTCATGCCCCCTTCGACGCGGATGCGCCAGCGCAGTACCGTGGCATTGCTCGCGTAGCTGCTGGAGCGGTCGGTCAGCTCCCGGGTGCCCTGTGGGAAGACCGGCTGCAACCGCAGCGTCGTGTTCGCGTCGAGTGCCGGGACGCGCCAGAGCACGTCGTAGGTCGTGGCATCGAGCTGCTTCAGCTGCAGATAGGCCGGGCGGAATTCGTCGGCCACGGCAGGTGTCGCGAGCGCGACGCACAGCACGAGCGCGCATGCCAGGCGATGCAGGAATGCAATCAAGGCGACACCGGCGGCAGGGCGGCCTGGATCTCGACGTCGTAGTGCTCGCGCAGCTTCGCGAGTGCGTCTGCATGCGCCTGCTTGCGTCGCTCGCTTTCCCATTCGCGGGCGACGACTTCGCGCACCTCGGCCAGCTTGGGCAACTGCGCTGGCTCGATGGCAGTGACACGGACGAGGTGCGTGCCGAAGCCGGATTTGACGGGTCCGGACCACTCACCGACCGGAGCCGATGCGAGTTGCCCGGCGAACTGCTCGCCAAAATCGCGCGCGACAAGATCGAGCGGCATGGCGTCCTGGCGCGCAGGCAGCAGGGTCGCCTGGCCGAACGTGGCGGGATCGGCGCCACGCGCCAGGGCGGTGCGTGCCTGCTCGAGACGCTGCGGCGCGACTGCGTCCGCGCCGAAGTAGACCTGGTCGAAGCTCACGACCGCGGGCTTGCGGAAAGCTGCCGGATTCGCGTCGAGGTAGGCCCGCAGGTCTGCATCGGTCGCAGGCCGCTGCGCGACGGACTCCTCGAACAGGACGTCGAGCTTCTGCCGGACGCGGCGCTTGATCACGGCATCGTCACGGTCGAGGCCGAGCGCCACGCCTTCGCGGTACAGGATCTCGTCGCGAACGTAGGAATCGACCAGTCCGTTCAGCTCGACCGGACCCGGCGGCCGGTTCCAGGTCCCCTGGAACTGGGTGGCCAGCAGGTCGACCTCGGCCTGGGTCACGACGATGCGGCGCTTGCCGTCGTCATCCGGCGCGACACGCCCGTAGTAGGCGAACAAAGCCAGGCCGAGCAGCAGGAAGTGCAGCAGCGGCTCGCGGAACATTCGGCGAAATTTCAACGATGTCCCCCAACACGCGGACGGATCGGAGCGCAAGCGCCGGGAACGGTCACCGGACCTGCCGGGCCGCGAAGTCTACCGAAGTGCGCTGACCGCGCGACAGCCAGGTGCTCGAGGCTCCCGGCGCGGGTAGCCCCGGCACCGGCGTTCGGCGGTAAGATGGGCACCGCCCCCCGAACAATACGGAGATGCACGATGACCCGGACCCATTGGCTCGCGGCCGCCCTGACGGCTTGCCTCCTCACGTTTGGCGCTGTCTCCAGCGCGGCGGATGCGCCGGACAACTGGGACGGCCTCGTCCAGATCAAGCCCAAGCGGATGGACCTCGTTTACGTCCTGCCGGGTGCGGACTTCCGCCCCTACACCAAGGTGATGCTGGACAAGACCGAAGTCGCCTTCCGCAAGGACTGGATGAAGAACATGAACGACACGCGCTCATCGTCGCGCAAGATCGACCAGGCGCAGGCGACGAAGATCATGGAAGCCGGGTCGTCCAACTTCGCCGACGTGTGGTCGAAAGCCTTCGAAAAAGCGGGCTACCAGGTGGTCACGGCGCCGGGCCCGGACGTGCTGCGCGTTTCGACCGCGATCGCGAACCTCTACATCAACGCGCCGGACACCATGGAAGCGGGTCGGAGCTGGACCTACACCGCGGAAGCCGGCGAAGCGACGCTGATCCTGGAGACGCGCGACTCGGCCACCAACGCATTGCTCGGCCGTGTCGTCGATCGTCGCTTGACACGCAAGGCGATCGGCATGCAGCCGGCGAATTCCGTGACCAATACGGCCGATTTTCGTTCGCTGTTCTCGCAGTGGGCGAACATCTGCACCAAGGGCATGGACGAGCTGAAGGAACTGTCGCCGGTGCCGGAAGACCTCAAGCCGGGCGCCAAGCTGAACTGACGGCAGCGTATCGCGTGACCAGCCGCGGTTTCGCGACTTGAGCGTCTTCGAGTTCCTGCTGACCCTGTACGCGATTGTCGCGGGCCTGGGCGTGTCGCTGCTGGTGCGCAGCGTCGGCCAGCTGATCGAGGCCCGCGATCGCGTGCGCCTCTACTGGGTGCACAGCAGCTGGATCGCCCTGACATTCGTCGGATACGTGGTCAGCTGGTTCGAAATCTGGCGCTTCCACGACCACGCGCCGTGGACGGTGCTGCAGGCGCTGCTGCTGCTGAGCGTCCCGATCCTGCTCTACCTCATCAGCCACCTGGCCGTGCCGGAACTCGAGGACGACCTCGTCCATGACATGCGCCAGTATTATTACTGCCACGCGCGCTGGACGCAGGGCCTGATGCTCTGCGTCATGGTTGCAGGTGCGCTGTCACAGGTCGTGATCGAGGGTCACTTCGACTTTGCCAATGCGCGCGGGCTGCGTGCCGCCATTGCCCTGATCGTGGTCCCGGGGATCATCAGCACTCGCCCGCGAATCCATGCGGCGCAGGCCGTGCTGCTGGTCATTGCGATGGCCATCGCCGTGGCGTACGTGACGGCGCCGATCGGCTGAAACGCCGTCCGCGGCCTAGACGGGCTTCGCGCCCGAGCCGCGACCGCCACGCAACTCGTACTCCTGCGTGCCGCGGTGATAGATGTGATCCGTGTCGAGCGCGGCGGTCTTCGCGTACTGGAACGCAGGCGCGAGCGATTCGTAGATCGGCTCGAACCCGCGCTGCTCCGTCAGGTGGAACAGCTCGCGGAATGACTCGATCACGAAGTAGGTCGCCTGCAGGTCGGAAATCGTGTAATCGGTGCGCATGACGCGATCGACATTGAGGTGGATGCGATTCGGCGAACGCCCTTCGACCGAGAACACCGTTTCCGTCGGGCCCGAGAGGATCCCCGCGCCGTAGATGCGCAGCTGGTCGTCCTCGAGGATCAGGCCGAACTCCACCGTGTACCAGTAGAGCGCGCTCAGCGCCTTGAGCCGGTTGTACTTGAGTGCCTTCCAGCCCGCGCGCCCGTAGGCCTCCATGTAGCTCGCGAAGATCGGGTCGGTCAGCAGCGGCACGTGCCCGAACACGTCGTGAAAGACGTCCGGTTCCTGGATGTAGTCGAACTGTTCACGCGAGCGGATGAAGTTGCCGGCGGGAAAGCGTCGGTTGGCGAGGTGGTAGTAGAACACGTGGTCGGGGATCAGCATCGGCACCGGCACGACGCTCCAGCCGGTGAGGCCGCGCAGTTCCTCGCTCATCTCATCGAAGTCCGGCACGCCGCCGCGGCCGAGATCGAGACGTTCGAGTCCGCGCATGAACTCGCGGCACGCATGCCCGGGCATGAGCCCGATCTGGCGCTGGTAGAGCTCATCCCAGATCCGGTGCTCTTCCGGACGGTAGCTGCGCTGTGCGGGCTCGAGCCAGTCGTCCCCCAGGCCCGCCGGCTTCCTGAGCGGCGCGACGAAGACGGCCGCCGGCATCTCGGGGATGCTGGAGTAATCGAAAGTCAGGGGTGCCCTTGGCTCGTCCATGGCCGCCATGTTCGCGCATGGGCCGCGAGATTGCTATCGGACGGCGCCGTTCTAGAGTTGCGAGTCCAGCGGCAGCACCTTCGCGAGCCACGCCTTGAACCTCTGTCCAGCGGACGCTTCGGGTGACGAGTCGTAAGTGCTCGTGCCGTCCGTCCAGCGCAGCTTGCCGTTGTCGAGCGTGACCGACCACGCCCGTTCACCGGCCGATTCCTCGTCGAACAACGTCTCGAGTTGCGCGGCGATGACGGGCTCATTCACGAACACGCCCTGCTCGCAATTGAGCGAGGTCGAACGAGGGTCAAGGTTGTAGCTGCCCACGAACACACCGGTGGAATCGGCCGCGAGCGCCTTGGTGTGCAGGCTCGCTCCCGACGAGCCGAACATGCTCTGCTTCGAGCCCGAGCCCGTGCCCGGCAGGGGCTTCAACTCCCAGAGCTTGACGCCGCCGGCCAGCAGGTCGGGTCGCGCCTTCGAGTAGCCGCCGTAGACCATGGCGACGTCATTGGCCGCGAGCGAGTTGGTGAGCACGCGCACACCCGTGCCCCTGGCGACCTGGTCGACGAAGTAGCGGGTTCCCTCCTTGCCGGGAACGAAGTACGGTGAGATGACGGTGATGAGTCTGGTCGCGCGCTGCAGCGCTGGCGCAAGCACGGCCAGCACGTCCGACCCGCCGAGACCACTGCGTTTGCCGACGGCCTTGGCGGGGTCGTCGGAAACGAAACGGTACTGCGATGTCCAGTGCATCGGCCAGTCGCCCGCCACCAGGCGCTGAACTGCGTCGTTGTTGCGCAGCTCGATCGCAAAAGGATGGTTCGGCGCCTCGACCTTGCGGGTCGCCGCGGACTTCTGCAGGGCATCCAGTGCCGCGGACGTGACGTCGTCAGGCGCCAGCAGCGCCATGGGATAGGAGGCCTGGGAATTCCAGTAGCGATCGAACGACGCGGACGCGTCGCGTACCACGGGCCCCACCATGGCGAAATCGAGGTCGACGAAGTTGACCTCCTTGCTCGCACCGAAGTACTCGTCACCCAGGTTGCGGCCGCCGACGATCGCGATGCGGTTGTCGGCAATCCAGGTCTTGTTGTGCATGCGACGGTTGATGCGGCTGAAGCTACCCAAGGCTTCGAACGCGAACCGCAGGGCTCCGGTACGCGAACCGAACGGGTTGAACATGCGCACTTCGATGTTGGGGTGCGCATCGAGCGCCGCGAACCTGTAGTTGTTGCCGCGGGCATCCATGTCGTCGACGAGCAGCCTTACCTTGACGCCACGGTCGGCGGCTTCGAGCAGACGAAAGGCCAGAAAGGCGCCGGTTGCGTCGTCGTGCCAGATGTACGTCTGCACGTCGATACTGCGCCCAGCTGCCAACGCGGTGCGCGCGCGAATGGCAAACGCTTCGGGCCCTTCGCGCACCAGACGAAACCCGGACTGCCCCGGGTGCGCCACCTCGGCCCCGGCAATGAGTTCGTCAAGCGGTGTGCCCTGAGCGGGTGCCACGGCATTCTGGGCCGGCAGTTCGGGCCGGGGCGCCAGCGAAGAGCACCCGGCGATCAGCAGGGTGAGCAGGATGGCGCAGGGGCGCAGGGTCATGCCCGTGGGCATTGGATGCAATCCCGGGCGACGAGCCGGAAGACTCCATTGACTGCCATGTGTCCGCGATCCCCCGGGGTGAGCCGTCGTGCCCGGCATTATCGCCTCACGCGCGCGCTCCCTGGCAATGGGTGCTGCTTCGTTGTGTACGCGGCCTTCCAGTCGTACCCGACTCTGACTTGAACCTCGGCCTGGCGACCATGCGCTCCGCCCCTGGATCCAAAGGCCCGCGGTTTGCGAATGATCTTGCCGGGCCCATGCTTTCGGCGTGTACTCCGGCCACCGCCTGGCACAGGAACCGAGGGAAAGAACCGCGATGATGACCACTGGGACACCGTTGATGTGGACCCTGTTCGTGGCATTCGTGCTGGTCGCGCTGGCCGTCGACTTCTTCGCGATGGAGAAGCAGGGGGCCCACAGGGTCACGATGAAGGAAGCGGCCATCTGGTCGCTCATCTGGGTGGTCGTCTCGTTCGCGTTCGTCGGCTGGTTGTGGTGGTACCTGGGCGGGCTCGAAGGTAACGCGGCCGCAGATGCCAGGGCGCTCGAGTTCATCACCGGCTACCTGGTCGAGAAGGCGCTCGCGGTCGACAACATCTTCGTGTTCCTGCTGGTGTTCACCTACTTCGCGGTGCCTACGGAGTACCAGAAGCGCGTGCTGATGTTCGGCATCCTGGGCGCGCTCGTGCTGCGCGCCATCATGATCCTGGTCGGCGCGTGGCTGATCGCGCAGTTTCACTGGATCCTGTACTTCTTCGGCGCCTTCCTCGTCTTCACCGGCATCAAGATGTGGATCGCGACCGGGCAGGAACCCGACCTCGAGGCCAACCCGGCGCTCAAGTGGATACGCCGGCACATGCAGATCTCGCCGACCTACGACGGCGAGAAATTCTTCACGCTGCAGAACGGCGTGAAGGTGGCGACACCGCTCTTCGTGGTGATCCTGCTGATCGGCATCGTCGACGTCGTCTTCGCCGTGGACTCGATTCCCGCCATCTTCGCCATCACGATGGACCCGTTCATCGTGCTGACCTCGAACGTCTTCGCGATTCTCGGCCTGCGCGCGATGTACTTCGTGCTCGCCGGCATGCACGAGCGCTTCCACCTGCTCTCCTACGGCCTCGCGATCGTGCTCGTCTTCATCGGCACCAAGATGCTGCTGATGGACGTCTACAAGATCCCGGTGTCCTGGTCGCTCGGGTTCACCGTCGTCGTGCTGGCGCTGACGATGATCCTTTCGCTCAAGATCCCGCCGAAGACGGGCGAGGCGCAGAGCGCCTACCCGTTCAAGGCGAAGAAGGAAGAGGAGCCGGAGCCGCGCGACTGAGCGCCGGCCAGCGGCGTCAGGACGGGCTGCCTTCGTCCTCGATCACCCGCGCAGCCTCCGCGTTCAACGTCGTCGCTTCGTGCTTCGGCCGCGTCAACGGCGCAGGCTCCGGCGTCGCCTGGTTGTTGCGCATCAGGGAACGTCCGGCGGTGATGCCGCCGATCAGCTGCAGGCCGAGCCGGTCCTCGTCACGCTGGCGCACGTCGGCGAGGGTCTCCGCGATTTCCTCCGGGTCGTAACCCAGGCCCTTGAGCACGTGCCCGCCGAACGCCATCGCCGATTCGAACGTCTCGCGCACCTGGTAGTCGACTCCGGCCTGGATCAGCCGCAGGGTGTGCCCACGGTCGAACGAGCGCACGAACAGCTTCACCTGCGGAAATTCGTGCTTCGCCAGTTCGACGATGCGGTCGGCGAGTTCCGGCTCGTCGATGCAGACGAGAATGGCGTCGGCCTTGCCCGCGCCAGAGGTGCGCAGGACGTCGAGCCGCGTGCCGTCGCCGTAGTAGACCTTGAAGCCGAAATTGCCGGCCGCCCGGATCATGTCGACATCGGCGTCGATGATCGAGATGTCGACGTCGCGCGCGAGCAACGGCTGGCTCACCACCTGCCCGAACCGCCCGAAGCCGATGATCAGCACGCGGCCGGCCAGGCAGGGCGGCTCTTCGATGCCGTGCATCGAGACCACCGGCCGCGGCAGGAAGCGATCCAGCAACAGCACCACGAGCGGCGTCAGCGCCATCGACAGGATCACGATCGCCGACATCACGGCGCCCGCGCGCGTGTCGAACAGGCCGGCCGTCAACGCCGCTGCATAGAGCACGAAGGCGAATTCGCCGCCCTGCGCGAACAGCGCCGAACGCTGCAACGCCTCGCGGTTGTCGGCGCCGAAGAGTCGCGCGACACCGTAAATGCCGAGCGCCTTGACCGCCATGAATGCGACGACGCCGGCGGCGACGAGGCGCCAGTCCTGCGCGACGACGCCGAGGTTCAGCGACATGCCGACGGAGAGGAAGAACAACCCGAGCAGGATGCCGCGGAACGGCTCGATGTCGGCTTCCAGCTGGTGGCGGAAGGTGGACTCCGAGAGCAGCACGCCCGCGATGAAGGCGCCCATCGCCATCGACAGGCCGCCCCACTGCATGAACAACGCGGCACCGAGCACGACCAGCAGCGCGGCGGCGGTCATGACGTCGCGGCCGCCGAGTGCGGCCACGATGCGGAACATCGGGTTCAGGGCCCAGCGTCCGGCCGCAACCAGCGCGGCGAGCGCGGCGAGCGCGATGAGTACCGACAGCCAGGCGGATCGCGAAGATTCGACGCCGGTGCCATGCGCAAGCGCGAGAAACGCTACCAGCGCCAGCAGCGGAATGATCGACAGGTCTTCGAGCAGCAGGACGGAGACCGCGCGCTGGCCCGCGGGCGAAGCAGTCTGCCCGCGTTCGTCGAGCATCTTCATGATCACGGCTGTCGACGACAGCACGAACCCCATGGCGCCGATGACTGCGACGGCTGGCGACCAGCCGAAGGCGAGACCGACGCCGGACAGCAGCGTGCCGCAGACCAGCACCTGCGTCAGCCCGAGCCCGAAGATCTCCTTGCGCAGCGCCCAGAGCTTCGTGGGCCGCATCTCGAGGCCGATCAGGAACAGGAACAGCACGACGCCGAGTTCGGCGACGTGCAGGATCGCCGCCGGGTCGTGGAAGAACGCCAGGCCGAACGGCCCGACCAGGAGGCCGGCACAGAGGTATCCCAGCACTGCCCCGAGGCCGAGCTTGCGGAACAGCGGTACCGCGATCACGGCTGCCGCCAGCAGCACCACCGCGTGCCCCAGGCCGATGCCCGCAGATTCCGTGGCCAAGCGCGCCTCCTGTTCCGGCGCCGGGCCGGCTCGCGCGAAAGCTTAGCTCAGTCGCGCGAGGGCGGTACGGTCACGGCCTCATGGAGCTGACGTGCCGGGGCTAGCTCGACCGAATCCGCGCAGCGACCGCGTCATGGCCGCATGCCGCGGCGGCATCAGCGGCCGCTACACCGTCGCGGTTGCGCAACGTCTTCTTCGCGCCCGCCTGCAGCAACAGGTCAACGACGTCGCCGGCGCCTGCCTGGCTCGCGAGAATCAGCGCGGTATCGCCGAAAGTGTTCTGCACATCCAGCCCGACTCGCAGCGCGACCAGCCGGCGCACGATCACAGCATGGTTGCCGCGGGCTGCGAGCATCAGGAGCGTGTCGCCAGCGCGGCTGCGCACGCGCACGTCGGCGTCCGCGCGCAGCAGTTTCTCGAATGCCGCGTCGTTGCCGTGCGCCGCGGCGCAGGCGACCGGGGTAATGCCGTCGGCGCCCGCGGCATTCACGTCGGCTCCGGCACCCAACAGCAGCGACAGCACGGCGGTGTCGTTACGACACGCGGCATGCCACAGGGCGGTGTGACCAGTGGCGTCGGTCGTCTCACGGCCTGCACCCGATTGCAGCAACAGGGCAACCATGGCGGCATCGCCTCGCAGCGTCGCGAGGATCAACGGCGCCTCATCGCCCTTGCCGGTATCGGCCCGCGCTCCGTGCGCCAGCAGGATCTGCACGATGTCCGTATCGCCACGGCGAATGGCAGTCGTGAACGGCGCGTCGTCGTTGGCGCCACGCTCGTTCGGGTTGGCGCCGCGCTCGAGCAGCAGCCGCACGATTTCCTTGCGGCCCTGCCGGACACCGACGCCAAGCGGCGTGTGGCCCGCGCGATCCATGCGCGTCGGTGCTGCGCCGGCGGCAAGCAGGGCCCCGACGGTGGCGGGCGATGACGCTGCAATGGCGACATGCAGCGCCGGCTCGCCGGCGGGCGTCGTCGCCTCCGGGTCGCCGCCCCGGGCCAGCACCGATTTCAACATGGCCGGATCGCTGCGGCTGGCGGCGAGCACCACGTCCGGCCAGCCGGAGTAGGCATCGCCTGTCGCCGGGCGAAGAATCGGGCCAGCGAACCTCGAGCCGGAGCCGGAGCCCGTCCTTTGCCGGCGCGCCGGCTGTGCACCCTGCTGCACGAGGTAGCCGGTGACAGCGTCCTGCCCGGACTGCACCGAGTAGTCCACCGCGCTCCAGCCACCCGCATTGCGCAGCTTTGGATCGAGGCCCGCCGCCACCAGCCGCTCGGCCTGTGCAACGCGGCCCCGGCGTGCCGCATAGAACAAAGCCGAGTTCCCGAGCGCGTCCACCGCGGCAACGTGAGCTTTGGCCTGCAGTAATATTTCCAGGGCGTCCGCACGCTCGGCCGCTGCGGCCAGCATCAACGGCGTGATTCCCTGCGCGTCCATCGCATCGACCCGGGCGTCGTGCGCAACCAGCCAGCGCACCGACCCTGCAGCGCCCGCCTCGGCTGCGTGATGCAGGACCGAGCGTCGGAACGCGTCGCTTGCATCCTTTGGCAATAACGGCCAGAGCGTGGCCAGCGTGTCGACATCATCGCGGCGTGCGGCCGCGATGGCCATCGACGACGTCACCGCGGGTTCGGTTGCAAGGGCACGGGGATCCATTTGCAGTGGCAGCTGGCCTGCCTGCAGCAGGTGCGACGCGTCGGCATGTCCGCCCGCCGCCGCTTTTGCGAGCCAGGTCCGTGCCGCGGATTCGTCGGCGGGCGAGTCGTGCGCCGCAAGCGCTGCCAGCGCAAAAGCTGCGCGAGGCTCGCCCCTGGCCGCCGCGGCCTCGAAGAGAACCCGCGCACGTTGTGCATCCTCGCCGAGACCGAGGCCGGCCAGGTACAGGGTGCCCAGCAGGTATTGCGCGCGTGGATCGGCGGCCAGCGGGTCCGTGGCGAGCCGCACTGCCGCATCCGCGAACTGCTTGAGACGCAGCGCGCTCTTGGCCGGCTCGAGCGGGTCCGGCGCTGCGAACGTCGATGGAGCTGCGGCGACGGCCTGCACCGCGCCGAATGCGCCGAGGGCAACAATGAGTAGCGCAGCCGTGCAAGCAGCTGCAGGGTCACGCCGTCCCATACTTCGTCTCCACGTGAATCCCGACTCGCCGCAGGAAATCGGAGGGCAGGATGCCGCCGGCGCTGACGATCACCGCGTCGTTCGGAAGAATCAGGTGACCTGCCTTCCCGCGCAGCAGGATTCGCTCCTTCTCGATGCGCTCGACCTGCGAACTGAGCAGCACGTGCAACTGGCCGGCCCGTTCGGAGGCGGCGACACGGTCTCGGTTGCGCGGTTTGGCACGCGTGAAGGCCTCGCCCCGATACGAGAGCGTGACCTGGCCGCCGGCTTCCGCAACGCTGGCAGCCGCCTCCAGGGCGCTGTCGCCACCGCCGACGACCAGGACCCGCTGCCCGCGGTACTGCTCCGGGTCGAGCAGCCGGTAGACGACCTTGGGCAGCTCCTCGCCTGGCACGTCGAGCTTGCGCGGCGTGCCGCGCCGGCCGATCGCCAGCAGTACGTTCACGGCCCGATATTCCGCGCGTGAAGTGCGGATGATGAAGCCGCGCGCACCGTCGCGATCGACGCTCTCGACGCGCTCCCGATACCGCATGTTGCCGGCCACGCCGGTCTTGCGTTCGATGTCCTGCCAGAACGCCAGCAATTCTTCCTTTGAGGTCTGGCGGAAGCTGACTTTGCCCACCAATGGAATTTCTGCCGGCTGGGTCATCACGAGCTTGGCCCGCGGATACTGGAAGACGCAGCCGCCGAGACTCTCCTGTTCGATCGTCACGAACTGCATCTCGTGCGACTTGGCGGCGAGACTGGCCGAGAAACCGGCCGGTCCTGCGCCGACGATCACGAGATCGAGCTGCCCCGGGACGACGGTGCGCCGTTTGCGCTGGATCGCGTCTACCGCCTGCCTGCCCTGCGCCAGCGCATTGCGAATGAGGCCCATGCCTCCGAGTTCCCCCGCGACGAACAGCCCCGGTACGGTCGACTCGAACTCCGCATTGAGCAATGGAATCTCCACGCCACGACGCTCCGTGCCGAATACGAGCGTGATCGCGTCTGCAGGACACGCAGTCCGGCAAGCTCCGTGCCCGATGCAATCCGTCGGACCCACCAGGTGCGCCTTGCCGCCGATCAGCCCGAGTACATGATGCTCGGGTTGTTCCGGGCACGCTTTCACGCACGATCCGCAGCCAATGCAGCGGACGGGATCGATGACGGGATGCAGGGAAGCGGGATCGATCAGGCCAGCGGCTTGCGATTGTTCGCGCGTGGCCCGGCTTGCATTTTCGTGCCGTCGGCGCCGCAAGAGGTACCAGCCCCAGATCGCTACGAGCGGTAGCAGATAGACAGCGAGCAGTGACATCGACTGGTGACCGGTCCGCGCAATGGCTGTCGGGAATTGGAGCGAAAATAGCGCCTGGCGCGAGATTCGCATCCCGCTTGCCCCCACGGTGTCGACTGCGTCACGAATACGGCAACCAGTCGCCTGCGGAGATGTCACTCGCCCGCCTGCCTCGCTATGGTCGCCCCATCCGGCCAATCGTGACCGGTGGAGACGAACATGCACAAGAAGGGTGCCGCGCTGATTGCGCTGGCAGGTTTTGCAATTGGAGTGCTCACCGGCAAGGGACTCGCCGCATTCGGAACTGAACGCACCGCGGACGCCAATGCGCCCGCTGCCGCAATGACGTCGCTGCCGGCTGGCCATCCGCGCGTCACGGAACGCGGACTCGGCGACGCCGTGCTGACGACATTGCAGATGCGCGTCGCGCCCGCAGCGAATCCGCCGGCGATGACGATGCCTGGCGCTTCGTCACGCGCCGGATCGCCGGACCTGATCGCGCAGGCGGATGATCTGCGCCGCCAGCGAAAATTCAAGCAAGCCGCCGAAGCCTACCGTCGCGCTGCCGCCGCGGGCAGCATGAACGCGGATTCCTGGGCCGACTACGCCGATGCGCTGGGTTCGGCCGGCTCGAGCCTCAAGGGAGCGCCCGCGGATGCGCTGGCGCGAGCGCTCGCGCTCGATCCGCGGCATCCCAAGGCCTTATGGCTCAAGGCCAGCCTCGAGCACGAGGAGCACCGTTACCGCGACGCCGTCGGCACGTGGCGCAACCTGCTGGCCGTCGTGCCGGCCAATTCGTCCGACGCCCGCATCATCGAGGCAAACATCGCCGAAGCGACACGGCTTGCCGCGAGCCAGGGCTGACGATGACCGCGCAGCGCCTGCTCCGCGAACGCATTGACTCTGTCCACTCCGACGGCGCGCCGCGGTTCCCGACCGCCGCTGCCGTCGGCACCCCACGCCCGCACGTTGCGGCCCCGGCCGCGCAGGCCACGACGCGAGCGGTGAACCGCAGCCGCTTGCTCACGCCAGCCGGCCTCTTCTTCGTGGCTGTGCTCGCAGTGATCGCCTTCGGCATCAACCTGCCGACGTCCGCTTACCTGTCGCCGCAGTCCGGTCTCGGCTATGCACTCGGCATCGCGGGGGGCAGCATGATGCTGCTGCTGCTCCTCTACCCGGTCCGCAAGCGATTGCCGCATGCCCGGTACCTCGGGTCCACGCGCTCGTGGTTCAGGATGCACATGACGCTCGGCATCGTCGGGCCCGCGCTCATCCTGTTCCACTCGAACTTCAGTCTCGGCGCGACCAACAGCAACGTTGCGCTCGTCTGCATGCTCATCGTCTCCGGCAGTGGCCTGTTCGGCCGCTATTTCTACCGCCGCATCCACGTCGAACTGAACGGACGCGAGGCCACCCTCGACGAATTGAAGGAATTCTCGAGCCGGTTGCAGCTGACATCGTCGGTGTCGTTCCTGCCCGCGCTGGCGCGGCGCATCGACGAAGAACAGGCCGTCATCGAGCGGCGATTTGCGGCGACCCCGCTGCTGGCGCGGCCGCTGCTCGGTGCAGCGTGGGCCGTCGCGGCACGACGCCGGCTGCGACGTGCAGTCCGTGCAGCCATCGCGACGGGAGCGGACCGTCGGCGCGACCCGAGCCGCGAGTCGCTGCGACGGACGGCGTACCGCTATATCGACGATCGCATCAGCGCGGCGCGGCGCGTGCTCGAGTTTCGCGCTTTCCAGGCGCTCTTCTCGTTGTGGCACGCCCTGCACATGCCGCTGTTCCTGATGCTCATCATCGCCGGGACCGTCCATGTGGTCGCGGTACACGTCTACTGAACGGACGGAGTCGCCCGCTTGTCCCGCTGGCGCAGCGTCTGTCGACTCCTGTTCGCAATCGTGGGACTTGCGATGTCGCCGTTGAACGCCCATGCGACGAGCCTCGAGACGTTGTTGATGCCCGGACCGGTCATCGCGGGTCACGCGAAGTACGAGCAGGAGTGCTCGCGCTGTCACGATCGAGCCGATCGTTCGCGGCAGGCGGCGCTCTGCCGCAGTTGTCATGAGCCGATCGCCGCCGACATCGCACGGCACAAGGGATTCCATGGCCGGTTGCCCGGAACGGAGACCGCCCGGTGCGGCGCCTGCCACACTGATCACAAGGGCCGCCAGGCCGACATCGTCAAGCTCGAGACCGCTTCCTTCCCGCATGCGCAGACCGACTTTCCGCTGCAAGGAGTACATGCGACGGTGGCGTGCGCGGCCTGCCACGTGGCCGGCCGCAAGTATCGGGAGACTGCGTCCGCGTGTGTCGACTGCCACAAGCAGGACGAACCGCACGAAGGCAAGCTGGGCCGCGATTGCGCCAGCTGCCACGAGGCCAGCGGCTGGACGCGCGCGCGATTCGATCATGCGAAGACCAGATTCGCCCTGACTGGCAAGCATGAGCAGGCGACCTGCGCAGCCTGCCACATGGGCAATCGGTACCAGGATACCCCGACCCAGTGCGCTGCCTGCCACGCACCAGACGACGTCCACGCCGGTGCGCGCGGCCCCGCCTGCGCCGAATGTCACCAGACGACCGGTTGGACCGGCACGAAGTACGACCACCTGAAGGCCACCGGATTTGCGCTGACGGGCGCGCACTCCACGCTCGACTGCAAGACGTGTCACAAGACGTCGAATTTCAAGGACCCGTTGCCGAAAGACTGCGCAGGCTGCCACCGCAGCGACGATCCGCACGCTACCCGCTTCGGTGCGGCCTGCGAGAAGTGCCATGCCACGAGCGCCTGGACACCGTCGAGCTTCGATCACACGCGCGATGGCAAGTTCGAACTGCGCGGTGCGCACCAGAAACTTGACTGCCATGTCTGCCATACCGCGGTCGTCGCCAGCCAGAAGCTCGGCGCGGACTGCGCCGGATGCCACCGCGGGGACGACGTTCATGCAGGCAAACTGGGCACCGATTGCGCTCAGTGCCACGGCGTGGAGACCTGGCGCGGTCACCTGCAGTTCGATCACGACTTTTCAACGTTCCCGCTCGTGGGCCTCCACGTCGCCGTTCCCTGCTTTGCGTGTCATCGCTCCACGTCGTTCAAGGAAGCACGGCAGGCGTGCGTCGACTGCCACGCGACGGACGATCGTCACAAGGGCTCGCTCGGCCGGGACTGCGAGGCCTGCCATTCGGTGAACGGCTGGAACCTGTGGCAGTTCGATCATGGCAAGTCCACGAAATTCGCCCTGACCGGCGCGCACGCCAAGGCGTCCTGCGAAGGCTGTCACAAGCAGCCCCCGCACGTCGCGAAGCCGTCGCAGGACTGCGCGGCGTGCCATGCCGAGGAGGACGTGCACCTCGGTCAATACGGCCGGCAATGCCAGCGCTGCCACGTGACCACGACGTTCAAGGCCGCGCGGTTGCAGTAGGAGCATCCCATGAGATCGCAATGGTTTCGCCGTGCACTGCTGCCTTTGCTGCTGCTCCTGGCCGGGGGCACCGCGTCAGCCCAGGTGACCGGGCGCAACTTCGACCACCTGACGACGGGCTTCGAGCTCACCGGCTCGCACCGCCTGCAGGCCTGCGAGAGCTGCCACGTCGACGCCGTGTTCGCCGGCACTCCGCGGGTGTGCGCCGCGTGCCATGCCCAGGGGTCGCGCATCAGTGCGACGCCCAAGCCGTCGACCCACGTAGCCTCCACGGAGGTGTGCAGCGCGTGCCACACCACTTCGGCCTGGATTCCCGCAAGTCAATTTGACCACCAGGAAGCCCGCGGCGACTGCGCGAGCTGCCACAACGGCCTGCAGGCGCAGGGTAAGCCGGCCTCGCACGTCGCGACGAACCAGGACTGCGGCGCCTGTCATGGCAGGACGGCCTGGAGCCCCGCGAAGTACGACCACTCCAACATCACCGGTATGTGCGCCTCCTGCCACGACGGCGTCAAGGCGACAGGGAAGACGACCACCCATTTCCAGTCGACGAACAGCTGCGAGTCGTGCCACTCGGTCGCCGGCTGGGCCCCGATCACGCGCATGGACCACACGCAGGTCAGCGGCACCTGCGCGTCGTGTCACGATGGCAAGTCTGCGACGGGCAAGCACGCATTGCATGTACCGACGACGGCCGCCTGCGACACCTGCCACGTGACCGTGGCGTGGAAGCCGGCGTCCTTCGCCCATGACGGCATCGTCGACGGCTGCTTCAGTTGTCATGACGGCGTGCGCGCCACGGGCACCGGTCCGCGTCACATCAAGGCGACGACCACTTGCGTGGCGTGCCATTCGACCACGGCATGGAAGCCCGCCACGAAGGTTGACCATGCCAACGTGCTCGGCAGCTGCTCGACCTGTCACAACGGACTCGCGGCGAAGGGTCAGCCGGCCAATCACATCCCCACTTCGGCGGAGTGCGACAACTGCCACGCGACGACCGCATGGACACCGGCCAAGTTTGACCACACCGGCATCGCCAGCAACTGCGTCTCGTGTCACGACGGCACCCGCGCTTCAGGCAAGGGCGCAACCCACCTCATGTCGTCGTCGACCTGCGAGTCGTGCCACGTCGTTGCGGCCTGGGAGCCTGCCTCGCGCGTGGACCACGCCCAGGTGCTCGGCACCTGCTTCTCCTGTCACGACGGCACGTCGGCCACGGGCAAGAATGCCACTCACATTCCGTCCGACAACGGCTGCGACCTCTGCCACACGACGGTCCAGTGGCGTCCCGCGAATTTTTCGCACACCGGGCTGACCGAATCGTGCGTCAGCTGCCACGACGGCACCCGGGCGACCGGCAAGAGCGCCACCCACATCCTCTCCAGTACCTCGTGCGGCGCGTGCCACGCCACGTTCTCCTGGCGCCCGGTCACGCTCGTCGACCACGGCCAGGTGAGCGGCAACTGCGCGTCCTGCCACAACGGGGTGACGGCGACGGGCAAGAACGTCGCCCACATCGCCTCGAGCGGCACGTGCGACGCCTGCCACACGACGACGGTCTGGAAACCCGCCACCAGGATCGACCACCTGCAGGTGCTCGGCACGTGCTCGTCGTGTCACAACGGCACGACTGCAGCCGGCAAGCACGCGACGCACATCGCGACCACGGCCGAGTGCGGCGGTTGCCACGCAACGACGACATGGAAACCGGCGTCCTTCACGCACGCGGGCGTCGTCAACGAATGCGCGGGCTGCCATAACGGCACCAGCGCGTCGGGCAAGCACGCTGCGCACATCTCCTCGACTGCCAGCTGCGAATCGTGCCACGTGACGACGGCGTGGCAACCGGCCTCGCGCGTCGATCACACGCAGGTCCAGGGCACTTGCTTCTCGTGCCACAACGGCACGACGGCCACCGGCAAGAACGCCGGGCACATCACCGCGAGCGATGCATGCGAAACCTGTCACGTGTCCGCAGCGTGGAAGCCCGCCAACTTCTCTCACGCCGGAGTGACGTCCGGCTGCGCCGGTTGTCATGACGGCACCAGGGCGACCGGCAAGAGCGCCACGCACATTCAGTCCACGGCCACGTGCGAAGCGTGTCACGCCACGTCCAACTGGCGGCCCGTGACGCGAGTCGACCACGCGCAGGTCAGCGGCAGCTGCGCCTCGTGCCACAACGGGACGACCGCGACCGGTAAGCCGCTGGGACACGTCGCCTCGAGCACCGCCTGCGCCGCCTGCCACGCCACGCTCGCGTGGAAGCCCATCACCCGCGTGGACCACACGCAGGTCATCGGCACCTGCTTCTCGTGCCATGACGGCACACAGGCCACCGGCAAGCCACCCGGACACATCCCGAGCGACAACTCCTGCGACAACTGCCATTCGCCGCTGGCCTGGACGCCGGCGCGCTTCGATCACACCGGCATCACGAGCAACTGTGCGAGCTGCCACAACGGCGTCAATGCGCAGGGCAAGCCGACGGCGCACATCGCCAGCAGCAGCACGTGCGAGTCCTGCCATGCCGTGGCGATGTGGAAACCGGCGACCCGCGTCGACCACGACCAGGTGGTGGGAACGTGTGCCGGTTGCCACGACGGCGCGATCGCGACCGGCAAGGGAACGAACCACATTCCGACGGGCGAGGCCTGCGGTACCTGCCATTCGACGCTGGCCTGGGTGCCGGCCACGTTCACTCACACGGGAATCGTCGCCGGTTGTGCGTCGTGCCACGACGGCATCCGCGCCACCGGGCGCAATTCAACGCATATCTTCACGACCGCCAGTTGCGAGTCCTGCCACGCGACCGCGGCATGGAAGCCCGCGACGCGCATCGACCATGCGCAGGTGATCGGCTCGTGCTCGACCTGTCACAACGGCACGACCGCGACTGGCAAGACCGCGACGCACATTGCGACGACGGCCGACTGCAGTCGCTGCCACGCCACGACGGCCTGGCTTCCGGCCACCGGCTTCACGCATGACGGCATCACCGGCAACTGCGCGAGCTGCCATGACGGCGTGAAGGCGACCGGCAAGTCGCTGAATCACCTTGCTACGAGCAATTCCTGCGAGTCGTGCCATACACCCGCAGGGTGGCGGCCCGCTATCCGCGTCGACCACACGCAGGTGAGCGGCACCTGCTTCTCCTGCCACGACGGCACCAGGGCGACCGGCAAGAGCACGTCGCATCTCGCGACCAGCAATTCCTGCGACTCGTGCCACGTGACCAGTGCCTGGAAGCCCGCATCGAAGGTGGACCACGCGCAGGTCTCCGGCACGTGCTCCTCCTGCCATGACGGAACACTGGCCACGGGCAAGGGTATCAACCATATCCCGACGACCGGGGAATGCGGCGCGTGCCATGCCACGCTTGCGTGGACGCCGGCCACCTTCTCGCACGCCGGCATCACGAGCGGATGCGCCGGCTGCCACGACGGGATCAAGGCACCGGGCAAGAATGCCACGCACCTGTTCACGTCGTCGACCTGCGAGGCCTGCCACGCCGTGACGGGCTGGAAGCCGGCAACGCGGGTCGATCACGCCCAGGTACAGGGTTCGTGCTCGAGCTGCCACAACACCACGATCGCGACGGGCAAGCCCGCCACGCACATCGCAACAACGTCCGAGTGCGGCATGTGCCACAGCACGCTGGCCTGGAAGCCGGCTACGGGCTTCACTCACGACGGCATCACGGCCGCCTGCGCGACCTGCCACAACGGCACCAATGCGACGGGCAAGAACACCACTCATCTGTCGACGAGCAACAACTGCGAGTCCTGCCATACCCCCACTGGCTGGAAGCCGGCGGCGAAGGTGGACCACACGCAGGTCATCGGCACGTGCTTCTCCTGCCACAACGGAACGCTGGCGACGGGCAAGAATGCGGGCCACATCGCCAGCGACAACGCGTGCGACAGCTGCCACACGACGACGGCGTGGAAGCCGACGAACCGCGTGGATCACGCGCACGTGACGGGTACATGCTCGAGCTGCCACAACGGCCTGGCCGCCGCGGGCAAGCCGACCACACACCTGCCCACCCAGTCCGAATGCGGCCTGTGCCACTCGACGCTGGCGTGGACGCCGGCAAAGGTGGACCACACCAATATCACCAACTGCAAGAGCTGCCACAACGGCACCAATGCGACGGGTCCGTCGACGACGCACATGACGTTCCCGGTCAACAACTTCGACTGCAACCAGTGCCACACGACGACGGCCTGGACGCCGAACACGTTCACGCATCGCGTGGGTGGTGGCTATCCGGGCGATCATCGAGTGGCGCTCACGTGCCGCAGCTGCCATACGACCAATACGGACGCGGCCACGTGGCGTACGCCGTCATACAAGCCCGACTGCGCAGGCTGCCACGCAGCGAAGTTCAAGTCCGATCCGCACACCAAGTACGGCTCGACGAAGTACACCGTCAGCGAACTGCGCAACTGCTCGGGCGCGTGCCACATCTACACGAGCTCCGCGCTGACGACGATCTCGACCCGCAAGCCGGGCCCGCAGCACCGTGTGACCGACACGACATGGAACTGAACTCCAGGCGTCCTCTGCACGCGTTCGCAGCAGCTCTACTGCTTGCGGGCAGCTTCGCGGCCGCCCCGCTCCACGCGCAGGGCCGGATCGTCGAGGACGTCGTGGCGAGCGAGCAGCGTGGCTACGTGTCCGTCACGCTGCTGTTCAGCTGTTCGATGCGTTACCTGTCGCACACGCCGGCCACGGACGGCGAGGCAGTGCAGATCCGCTTCTCGGCCGGTCCGGATTGTGGCCGGACAACCGCTTCGGAACCGCAGCCACTGCTGGCTGGCGCGGCTGGGTACGTGCGCTCGGTCGACGTCGTGCGGCCGTATGGCTCGGATGTCGAGGTCCGCATCGGCTGGCCGAAGTCCGAGACGTTCGTCCTGACGCCTTCTATCGACGGGCGGCTGCTGCGAGTCAGGTTGCTGCGCACCGAGACACCGCAGGTGACCGTGAAGGAAATGCCCCAGGGCGTCTCCACGTACGCCGTGAACCTCGCCTCGTCCACCACCCCGTTCACGCCCGATGCGCTCGCGGCCGCCGCGAAGACGGTGGGCACGCGGACCTACGTCTCCGAGACCGTCGTCGACGAGCAACGCTG
>Ga0224500_10000604_pt1 | contig 24016 bp, 19 predicted proteins | sample SF_Oct11_sed_USG_FD_168126 | JGI IMG/M metagenome (GOLD analysis project Ga0224500, IMG submission 168126) | Sediment microbial communities from San Francisco Bay, California, United States - SF_Oct11_sed_USGS_4_1 | ecosystem: Environmental > Aquatic > Marine > Sediment | place: USA: California... | reverse complement strand
ATTAATATGCCTGCCAGCTGCCGCTCAGGTCAGCCAAGAAGTGCTGGATTCGATTTCCACTCCAAACCAGGTGGAAACCTCGATAGGCACACTCGAGTTTCTCGACGGTGCGCCGCTGCCTGAAACCGCCGATAAAGTTTACGACTACCTCGACACCATGCGCGGCGTCGATGCCTTCCTGAAGGGCATGCCCGGTGCATCCTTGCAGGGGCTCATTCATGGCGCTCACAGCCAGGGCGCAACCGAGGCGCACCAGGTTGTCTACTTTGACAAGCTGATGGACTCCCAGTCTCTGTATCTGACCGGGAATACCTCGACCATGTACGTCCTGCCGAACCTCGATCTAAAGCGGGATGGCCCGACAGTAATGGAAGCGCCGGCGGGCATGCTCGGTGCCTTCAATGATGCCTGGTTCCGTTATGTGCAGGATATCGGCCCCGCCGGCCCGGACAAAGGGAAGGGTGGCAAGTATCTCGTTCTCCCTCCCGGTTACGAAGGCGAGGTGCCAGAAGGCTATTTTGTCGTAAGGCCGAGGACTTATGACGTTTGGGTATTCATGCGGGCCTCCATTGCGAACGGTCTCGAGGCAGCCGAGAAGAATGTAAAGGAGAACCTTCGCCTCTACCCGCTTGCTCGGAAAGATGATCCACCTGAAATGGAGTTCATCGGTGTTTCCGGAAACGCCTTCAATACGATCCACGCCAACGACTACACCTTCTACGAGCACCTCAACGAAGTGATCCAAAAGGAGCCGCTGGACATGCTGGATCCCGAGACCCGCGGCCTGTTTGCCTCGATCGGCATGGAAAAAGGCAAGCCATTCGCGCCCGACGCGCGCATGAAGAAGATTCTCACCGATGCGGTTGCAATCGCTAACGCCGCGGCCCGTTCGATCGTCTGGTATCCGCGGGTTGACGGGACGATGAAAGGTATCGAGGTCTATCCCGATACCCACAGTGCCTGGATGATGGGCTGGGTGGACAAGAACGTGTTCTTCAATGGTAAAGACGGTCAGACGATGAATTCCGACGCACGTGTGACATTCCACTATCCCTATACCGCGGTCACGCCGGCGATGGCGGTCAGCGTCCCCGGGATCGGTTCGGACTACGGCATGGCGTACGTCGACTCCCGCAAGCAGCCCTTGGACGGATCCAAGACGTACAAGGTGCATATTCCGCCGAATCCCCCCGCGAAGGACTTCTGGGCGTTGACGATGTATGACAACCAGACCCGCTCGCAGCTTCAGACCGTCCAGAGGTTCCCGACCGTCGGCAGCCAGACCGAGGGCCTCCGGCAAAACGCGGACGGCTCTTACGACATTTATTTCGGGCCCAAACCACCGCAAGGCTATGAAAACAACTGGCTGGCAACCGTGCCGGGCAAGGGCTGGTTCGTCGCGTTAAGAATGTACGGACCGCTCGAGCCGTGGATCGAGAAGACCTGGCGTCCCAGTGAAATTGAACTGGTTGAATAATCAAGAAACGTGATTTTGACAGGAGTAGCAATAATGAGAACGAAACTACTGAGAGTCCTGCCGGCCTTGCTTATGGCGGGGACGGCAATCTGTGTCGTCGCGCCAGCGCACGCTGCGGATGCCCCTACGGTCACTGCCTTCAACTATGTCCGGGCAGAGTCGGACATACAGATGAAAGGCTATATCGAGAGCTTCGACGTCTTAGGGAAGTTCCACCATAACCGGCAGCCCTACGACGTCAATAACCAGATCACCATTCGAGGCAACCGGGACACGATCTATTCATTTGGCGTGTTTGACCTCAGGTCTCCAGTCACGATCACACTTCCGGAGACCGGGGGGCGCTATCAGTCATTGATGGTCGTCAGTCAGGACCACTCGATCTGGAGTTTCTACGGGCCCAGGACAGGCACCCTGACGGAAGAGAAGGTGGGCACTCGGTATGCAATGCTGACGATTCGGACCTTTGCGGATCCGAACGATGAGCAGGATATGCAGGAAGCGTATCGGCTCCAGGACGCGGTCGTTGTCGAACAGGCGGATATTGGAAAGTTGGAAGTGCCTGACTGGAACAAGGAAGAAGTGGAGCAGATGCGAGCCACAATCAATGTGGTTGGCGCCACGGTGACGGACTCTTCAAAATTTTTCGGCAGGAAAGAACACCTGGACCCGGTCTACTGGATGCTGGGCGCGGCACTCGGCTGGGGCGGGTTGCCGGCGGATGCTGCAACCTATGCGATCGCTTTCCCCGAAAAAAACGATGGCAAGACTCCTTATACGCTTACCGTGACGGACGTACCGGTGTATGGCTTCTGGTCGGTGACACTCTACGACGACAAGGGCTTGATGCCAGTCAACAAATACAACGCTTACTCGTTCAATAACGTCACAGCCAAGAAGGCCAAAGACGGCAGTATTACCATTCACTTCGGGGGTGACCCCAAGGCGGACAACTTCCTGCCGATCGTGCCGGGATGGAATTACATCGTCAGGATGTACAAGCCGGGACCGGAGATTCTGAAAGGCACCTGGACGTTCCCGGCAGCAAAACCGGCCGAGTAGGATGAACGTCGGTCGTAAGTTGCTTATGGCCACGCTGTTGGCGGCTTGCATCGCGGCTCCGATTGCCATCGCCGCGGAGCCCGAACGGATTATCGTCACGAATGCCCGGCTGGTTGGTCGCGACGCGGCCGCGCAGGATCTTGCCGTCAACGTGCTCATTGTTGACGGCAAACTATCTGTCGTCACAAAGGATGAGTTGGTCATAGAGTCGGGCGATGTCGCCATAGACGCGAACGGCGGATTCCTGTTCGGCCAACTGGCCCTGGGTTCCCGCCCCAGCTTTGTGATTCTCGACCAGGATCCGCGGGAGAACGTGGATGTGCTCCTCGACACCAAGACGCATGCGCGATTCGCAATTCGGGAAGGTGTGATCGTCAAGAACGAGCTCCCGGCAGTAGCAGTCTCACCTTTGGACGAGACACCGAAACCGCGGGTCTGGAAAGCGTATACGCCACCACCAATTGCCGTTCCCATTCGCTACTACGACACCAGGAAATGGAACAAATTCGAGACCAAGCCTGTCTCCGGGCTTTTTATCGGTGCGCTCCTCATGGATCGCCAGTTCTGGTTGAGCCAGGATGGCGACAGCGATAGCCAAGTGGGTGACCTCTCCGATTTCGAAGGCGGCCAGATTCGTGCTGCACGCTTCGGTGTGGTTGGCACCCTCAATTTCAAGCGACCGTGGCGTTACACGGTGTTCGCCATGACCCATGCGTATGACAAGGGATTCGATGTCGATACCGATGAAGAATTCTCTTTTGGCGATTACCGCCTGGACATACCGCTGACAGCCGATATGACCATGAGTGTCGGCAAGCAGAAGGAGCCCATCTCGATGGAGCGACTGATGGGCCTGGCGTACCTGCCCATGCAGGAGCGCGGCGCCTTCATCGATGCGTTGCTCCCGTCGCGCAATCACGGCCTCGTTCTCTCCGGGGCAGCGGCCTCGGATAACATCAGCTGGGCCGTCGGGGCGTTTAACAACTGGATCGACTCGGGCGAGTCATTCGGTGACACCGCGAACGTGTTTGTGGGTCGTACGACCTGGGCGCCAGCCGTTTTTCAGAACGAGAGTAACCTGTTCCACGTTGGTCTCGGCTTGCGGTACTCGGATCTCAAGCAGCCGGTCCAGGTAAGAAGAACACCGGAATTCAACAGTGCGCCGCTCTACGTCGATACCGGGGAGATCTCGGCGGACGATCAGATGACCTACAGCCTGGAGGCCTACTGGCGCAATGGGCCATACTGGCTTGGCTTCGAGTACGTCGGGACCGATGTCAACTCGCCGCAAACGGGTAACCCCTTCTTCAGCGGCTATCATGTCACCGGTTCCTGGGCTGTCACCGGCGAGTCGCGTGCCTATCGCAAGCGCAGTGGGGTATTCGACCCGCTGCCCGTGGCCAGGCCGGTAAACCAGGGCGGGTGGGGCACTGTTGAACTCGCATTTCGTTACTCGAACACCGACCTGACCGATGGAACGCTGGACGGTGGCGAGATGGACATCTGGTCACTCGGTGTGAACTGGTGGTTCACCCGGAGCGCTCATTTAGGCTTGAACTATCGTCACATCTCGCTGGACCGCCAAAGCCTGCAAGGGGACAGCTCGGGAATTAACGCCCGGATTCTGTTGATGCTGGATTGAAGTTCTATCTCGGCCGCGACGCTATCGTCGCGTAGTCCGCATCCGAACGGTAAAGAGCTTCTCGAATCGCCCCAGAATCGCTTAGAATCCGAGTACTCTCACTTTTATGCTCAGCCAGACCGAGGTGAGACGTAACTCCCTGATTTGCGGGTGTAGTTCAATGGTAGAACATCAGCTTCCCAAGCTGATCATGCACCCCATTACCTGAAAGCGGACACTCGGAAATTGCACCCCGGCGTCCGCTTGTGGCCGATTCCCGCCCTTTTCCATTTCCCTAAAGCAGACGTTTGAACGGCAAGTCTTGGAAAAAGCAGCCGCTCAGCCTGGGCGCAAAGAAAGGGTCAATAGTCGGCACTTAACTTTTGCACTATTCTTGGCGCTCTTGTCCGCCTCAGACGTCCGGAATCGACCAAGCGTTGCTGTTCGGGCAAGTGATCGCACGGCCTGCCGGGGCCGCTCGATCCGCTAGTCAGCCGGCGCTAACTTCTGTGCCACGATGCCGAGGATGATCGACCCTGTGATCGTGTAGATCGCCGCATCGATGCCCCACCAAATCCAGATCTTGCTCGGCAGGTTGAACACGCCTGACCAGGCAGCCATCAGGCAAGCGCCCCACAGCCACATGGCCACGCCAAACTTGAGGCCACGCTGCCATGCTGGTCCGTTTAGCGCGCCGCGAAACACCATATAGATGCCGGCGAGAATGAAGGACGTGAGGATACCCGTCGCGATCCACATGGGCATCAATGTGGCCATGTCGGGTGGATCCTGGACGAGTTCAGGCCGCCAGAATGACTCCGTGGCCTGATAAGCGGCATCGAGGACACCTTCATGAATCAACACACCGCCTGCCATGGACACGACGAATGCGGTGGCGTAGTAGGCAAGGCCACCGAGAATGATCGCTTTCCAGTTCATGACTTTCCACCCCTCCTATTTTCTTGTCTCACCCAAGCGTAGTACCTGGCCGCGGCAGCGTCCAGTTCAGGAATGGTGCTAACCAACGACCTGCGTAGCCCCCCCTCAGTTCTCGAGGACAAGAACCAAAGGTCCGAACAGCCGCTCGGCATACTCCATTTAGGGGATCTTAACTTCTCCGTAGATCTTGGCGCCCTGTCCCACCTAAGGGGAAAGAACTGACCCGATCCTTCCCCTGGTCCAAGCGCGGCACGACTGCATGACGGCCAAACGGGACGCGCAGCCTCTCCATTCCTCATCCGACACATATATTGCGCGAACAAAAAACGGGACCCCGCGAACGGGGCCCCGCTGTTACAGCCTGCCACTGCGCTCTAGTAGTTAGCTGTGAACATGATCCAGAATTTGTTCGTGTCTACATAAGACGCTGAATCGCTCGAGAAAAAGGCGCCCTTGAAGAGGATGCCGTAGTTCTTCGAGATCTGGGTGCCTGCCGACAGGTCGAACTCCTTGCCGAAATCGCCGCTGCCCGTCTCTGCCGAAAAGTCATGATAAACACCGGTCAGGTCCCACTTACCTGCTTTGAATTTTACGGTCGCGTACAGATCGTCGATGCCGGCGCCCGGCGTGACGAGGAACATATCAGCCCAACCCTGGAATGCATGCAGCGTGGCAAATGGCGTCCTGAACGACTCAGAGTTGGCGCTGTCGGTACCAAGGGATTCGTAAGCCAGGCCCAGGGACAATCCATTGTCCATCGACCACAGCGCACTCAGGTGTGCGTAGCCGGCGTCATAACTCGCCGGGTTGTTGCCCGCGTCGGACTGGGTAGCCAGCTCCGCGACGAGGCTGATCGTGTTGCCCTCGCCCGCTTTTACGTCACCGGCCAGGCGAGCGCCGAGCGTTGCGGTTGAAGTCGCTGCGGCGTCCTGGTTGTCGATGTAGTAAAAGTATGGCGTGACCGACCAGGCGTCGTTGATCGTTACCTTCGCATTAAACAAATGCGTATCGACATTCATGGATCCGGACGGCGAGGTCTGCCCCGTAATACGCCGCACCTGCCCTACGTAGGCGTACATCAGCGACGTCCGTGCCATGGCTGTCGTCGTGACTGATAAAGCGTCGTAGGTCTGCTCGTTCTGCCGCCAGCCAACGCCACCGACAAATCGCTGGTTATCGAGCAATATCCTCTGCCGCCCGACCCGCAGTTTCCAGTCATCCGCAAAACCGTAATCGAGGTACAGCTGGTTCAGGTCCGATCCTTTCGGGTCCACGACCGTCTGGTAAACGCCTTCCTTGTCCGGTGATGTTCCAAAACCCGAATTGAAGTCCCGAACCAGGTGAAAGACGTGGTCGTATTCTGCGAATGCCGACCAACCCTGCCACTCGCCGGTCTGGTAATTCAGGCGCAGCCGCGCGGTCAGCGCGTTGGCGTCCTTCAGACCATTATCCGCGTCGACCATTTCGTAGCGCGCCCTGACATTGACTCCCGCCTTGCCTGACGTCACAGCGGACGCAAGGCCAGTGCCCTCATCGGCAAGAGCAGCCGATGAGAGCAGCAGAGACGCCGCCGACAGGAGAACGAAGTTGTAGCGTTTCATGATCACTGTCCTTTAGTAGATATCGTGCAGCGTGTTGTAGATGTTGAACTTGCCGGTCGGGGTGACAATTTGCGGCCCCTTGATGACCGTTTTCAGCTTGCGCGTCTTGTCATCCACGACAACGATGGCCGAATTCTGTTCCTTGCCATTCCAGACCGAGAACCAGACTTCGTCGCCAGCCTTGTTGTACTCAGGTTGTACGACTCGTTTTGGTCCTTCGCCGAGATCCGCCCATTCGGCGATCGGCAATATCACGAATCCAGCGTCGAGTTTGTTGATGTCATAAACAGCAATCGACTGGCTGAATTTTTCATCCGGATTCAACGGCGCATCCACCCACAGGTTGCTCGATTTCGGGTGCGACTTCACAAACAGCGAACCGCCGCCCATGCCATCGACGACCCGGACGTTCTTCCACGCGTGCTCGGGATGACCGACAGGATCGGTGCCGAGAAACGAAAGGTTTGCGTTACCGAGAGCACTGGTTACCCATACCGGTCCAAACTTGGGATCGACGATGTTGGCGCCGCGTCCCGGGTGTGGGGTCTTCGTGACGTCGACCAGTGCAACCAGTTTGCGATCCCTGGAATCGACCACGGCAACCTTGTCCGACTGGTTCGCCGCTGTCAGGAAGTAGCGCTTGGTGCTGTCCCAACCACCGTCGTGCAGGAACTTCGCCGCGCCGATGTCGGTAACGGACAAGCTGTCTATGTCGCTGTAATCGACCAGCAGGATATGCCCGGTTTCCTTGACGTTAACGATGAACTCCGGGTGCTCGTGCGATGCAACGATCGCCGCAACGCGTGGCTCCGGATGGTATTCCTGCGTGTCCACGGTCATGCCGCGCGTCGAAACGATCTTCATCGGCTCCAGTGTGTCGCCGTCCATAACGACATACTGCGGTGGCCAATAGGCACCGGCGATCGCGTACTTGTCTTCGTAGCCTTTGTACTTCGAGGTTTCGACGGATCGTGCTTCAAGACCGATCTTGATCTCGGCAACGATTTGCGGAGGGTCCATCCACATGTCGATCATGTCGACCTTGGCATCGCGTCCAATGGTGAATACGTAACGGCCTGAGGCAGACGGACGCGAAATGTGCACCGCGTAGCCGGTAGGCAGGATCGACACGATTTCCTTGGTGTCACCATCGATCAAGGCAACCTGGCCTGCATCGCGCAGGGTCACGGCAAAGAAATTCTCGATGTTGCGTTTATGCTGCGGCTTGGTCGGCCGGTCTTTCGGCGCCACCATGAGCTTCCAGCTCGCCTGCATTTCAGGCATGCCCCATTCCGGCGGTGCCGGCGGTTCCTGTTGCAGGAAGCGGGCCATGATGTCGATCTGTGCCGGTGTCAGGTCACCCGAAGTACCCCAGTTGGGCATGCCGGCCGGTGACCCGTAGGTAATCAGGGCCTTGAGGTAATCGGTGCCTTTGGCCAGCGTAATGTCGGGCGTCAAAGGCTTGCCGGTCGCTCCCTTGCGGAGTACACCGTGGCAACCCGCGCAGCGCTCGAAATAGAGTTTCGTCGCAGTGGCGAATTCGGCTTCGCTAAGCACCGGGCCTTCGGCTGACATGACCTGCCGCGTTTCTTCACCGGAGATGGCAGACGGCGCGCCTTGATACTTGAGCTCGCCTTCGGTTGCGCCCAGGTGGCGCTGACCGGCAGCCCGATCTTCCTGCCCGAGTTCAGCGCGGAGCGCGGCCACTTCGTCCACGCTGACGAAGGCACCGCCATTGCCCCAGGCGTTGAATACATAACTTAATGCCGCGGCCAGGTCTTCGTCCCGCAAATGCCCGAGGCTGGGCATCACGCCGTTGTACTCGACACCGTTAACGGTGATCGGACCCGAGAGCCCGAACAGCGCCGCGCCCATGACGGCCTTGCGATCACCCTTCAGGAAATCGGACCCGGCCAATGGAGGAAATGCGCCTGCAAGTCCTTGTCCGTTCGGCTGGTGACACGCCGCGCAATTCGCCAGATAGACTGCCTCACCTTTTGCGATGAGTTCATCTTTGCCTGCAGCGGAAACTTCCGCGGTATGCACGGCCGTGTCGCTCGTCGCAGCCGTGTCGGCGGCCTCTTCTTTTGCGCAAGCGCCGATGGTCAATCCCAGCAGGGAAAGCAGCAGAGCGACGCTCAGTTTCTTCAGGTTCATGACATGTACTCCCGTGTCATTGATGTTTACTAAAATCGTTACCAGACCCAGTTCAGACTGAGGGACGCGCTGCGGCCTGCCTGAGCGAGGTAGGGAATGAGTGGATCACCGGGCGCCAAACCTCGGACATCGGACCAGTTCCAGTAGGTACGATCGGTGAGGTTGTGCAGCCCTGCCCTGACGATCGCGTTATTACCCATGCGCTGCGTCAGGAACATATCGAATACGGCGTAACCCGCCGGCTTGAATACGTCGCCGGTACTTTCATCGCGGCGATCGTAAGCGTCGGTAAACGTGCCCTTCAGGCGCAGCTGGCGCTTCTCATCCTGCGAATACCAGCTGAATCCCAGCACACCCTGCGCCGGACCAACGGAATTGAGCGGCTGACCGGTGTCTTTGTTATCGCCGCGCGCGTAATAAGCGGAACCATCGAAGCCAAAGACCTCACCGGCGCCGAAGCGCGTCGCCCAACCGGCCTCGAAACCTTCGATCTCGGTCGCATCGATGTTTCGTGACTGGAACATCGTCAAGCCGGTCAGCGGATCAAGGCCCAGGTTTATTTTCGACTCGATGAAGTCCTGGTAATTGGTGCGAAACGCGGACAGGCGGGCCGAGGATTGCAGTCCCAGCCACCGAATACCGATATCAAAGCCCTCGGACGACTCGGATTTCAGATCCGGATTCGGTATGGCTCGATAGCCGAAGAGCGGCAGCTCGAGGCTGATATTGGCGTCGGAGTAAGGCGGCGCACGAAAGCCGTGCGAATACTGTGCATACAGGTCGACACTTTCCGAGACGGCGTAAATGACACCCAGCTTGGGCGACACATCGGATTCATTGAGACTGACCAGATCGTAATCAGGATAGTCTTCGACATACATGGCATCCGCATCCGGCGACAGATCGAATTGATCCACCCTGACGGCGGCGATCACCGTCCAGTCACCAAAGCTGATCGTGTCCTCGATGAATGCCGCCAGCTCTTTCGTGTGGCTGATCGGAAAATCGCGCAGTGGGAATACTTCGCCCAGCAAAACATTGGTCTTAACACCCGTTGCAAGATCGGTGGACAGTCCGTCACGGTATTCTTCAGTCGTGCGATCGTTGTATTCGAGCCCAAATCCCAGCCTTTGCGAAACCGTGTCGCCACTGAAGTTTTTCCAGACATTAAACTCCAGACCGCGAATTTCCTGCTCGTAGGAAAAGTAGCGATCGATTGATACGGGCGTACTTGCGGCTGCTCGCTCGTCGAGCGTTTGCTGTGCAACGCTCGAGGTTTCGTAGAAAGCGCGAATGACACCTGAATCGATCCAGCTCTCGGGTGCGCCGAATTCGTATGCCATGTTTATGACATCCATCTGGTTGTTGTCATCGCCTTCGAGGGCCGTCGTCGATCGGAAACGGCCCGCGCCCAGTACGGAATTCATATCGGAAACGGTGTTGGAATCCTGGTGCACGACGCTGGCACGCCAGGTATGGCCCCGGCGATCGTTCGCGACAAGCTTGACGAGCGCCGTCTGGCGTTCGTAGTCGCGGGTGTCGACGTTGGTCGGGCCAGCCGACGATTCGATCTCTTCTCCGCTGCGCCAGCTGTAGCCCGCGAGCACGCCGAGTGAGCTATCTCCAAACGCATACATGACCTGGCCGTGTGCGCTGCCGTCTGCGCCGCGCCAGGTCCCGAGGAAATCGCCGCCGCTGGATTCGCTGCGGATGATGTCGGACGGATCCGGCGTTCGAACGGCGACAACGCCACCGATGGCCGAACTGCCATAGAGCGCCGAGGCAGGGCCGTGCAGGACTTCGATGTTTTGCGTGAGGCCGGCGTCAATGAAGTCACGCGTGGCGTTGGAAAAACTGCCCGAATCGAACTGGTCCGGCAGTGGCACACCATCGACGAGGATGGCGACACGGTTGCCGCCGATGCCGCGAATGTTGATGCCTTCCGTGCCGAAGCGCGTTCCTGCCGCCTCGTAGTCAACGCCGGGGATGTAACGGAAAACGTCTGCGAGTGAGGTCGCGAGTTCGCTGTTTATATCCGCCCGCGACAGCACTGTTACGTTTGCCGCGATTTCTCGAATCGACCGTTCGTCCTTGTGCGCGACAACGACGATTTGGTCAAACGGCTCGTCGGGCCGCGTTTCCGCCGACTGTGCCTGCAGAGGCGCACAAATGAGGGCGAACGCGGTAAACGCGATCGGTGCTTTGGCGCTGTATTGCATTTCGATTCCAGTGACTATGGTCGTCTGGTATCGAATGTTCCGCGCACGCCGCCGCGGCATCCATGACCTAGATCAAGGTAGCGGTCGAAATCATGGTATCGGATCGGGGGCCGTGGCGAGACGCTTGACCAGTGCATGCAGGAAATCCCGCGCTTCGTAAAGCGAATCCACACCGATGCGTTCGTTGAGACCGTGAATGTGCCCGAGATCAGGGTCGAGAAAATACGCGCCGATCCCGTAGGTAGGGATGCCGATCGCGGCAAGAAACGGTGCATCCGTTCCGCCAGCCTGGAATATTGGCACCACCGGCAAGCCCGGGAAGATTTCCGCAGCCGTCTCCTCGATCGGACCCCAGATCGCCGGCGTCAGCGGCGGCGGGACCGCGATCGGGCTGCGTACGGGCAGCGACGTTACCGTCACCTCGGGATCGGCGATCACTCGTTCCAGTGCACTTCGAACGTCCTCGACCGAATCGGTCGGGAAGATTCGGCAATTGACAATGGCGGTCGCACGCTGCGGCAGCGCGTTCGTCGCATGGCCCGCCTCGAGCGTCGTCGCCACGCAGGTTGTATTCAGCACGTTGTTGTAACTTGGGTCTGTCTTTACCAGGGCCAGTGCATCCGCATCGTCAGGGTTGGCTGCAAGTGCCTGCATCGCCTCACCCATCTCGCCACCCCTGAGTCCGCCCATTTGTCTGAAGAAAGTTTTGGTGGTGTCGTTCAGGTGGCTCGGGAATTCATACGTACTGACACGCATCAGGGCGGCGGCGAGTTGGTAGATTGCATTCTTTTTCACCGGTCTCGAGCTGTGGCCACCCGGGTTAGTGACCTCCAGTTGGTAATTTTGAGGCAACTTCTCGCCAGCCTGCATTGTGAGCATGACCCGGTTTCCGTCCTCGTCCAGCACACCCCAGGCGCCCTCGTTCAACGCAAAACCTGCCGCAATGAGATCGGCGTGTTCCGCCGCGAGGTTTTCCGCGCCGTTGAAGGCGCCGATGGTCTCTTCGCCACACGTGAGCGCCACTTTGATCGTGCGCGGCGGTCGATAACCATTTTTTGCGAAGCGTACCAGCGTGTCGACCCAGATCGCGGCCATGGACTTGTCGTCGACCGCGCCGCGGGCATAGAAGTAACCGTCCTCCTCAATCAGCGTGAAGGGATCGCGCGTCCAGTCTTCGCGTTTGGCTTCGACGACGTCGATATGTGCCAGCAGCAGCATCGATTTTAAAGTCTTGTCACTACCGTGCAACACAGCGACAAGACTGCCCTCCTTCGGATGACCCGGCTCTACGATCAGGTGGATATCGTCGTCGGGCATGCCAGCCGCCTTCAGGTGCGCCGCCATCTTCTCCGCGGCTTCCGTGCAACTGCCGTTCGAGAGCGTGGTGTTGGTTTCTACCAGTTCGCGGTACAGCTCGCGAAATGCGGCCTGGTCCGGACGCAGGTCCGATGCGAATGCATGCGTGCAGCTAATGATGAGGGTGACGACAGCAAACGAAATGCGTGAGTTCATGTCAGTTTCGCTCAGGGGAGGAAAGGAACGGGAAGTATACTGTCCGTCTCGCAACTATCCGAAAAAGAATGGTGCCCCGGCAGGATAGATCTTTGCAGGGTTTCTGACAGGCGCGATAGTGCCGGGCTACCTTCGCACGACAAGCCTGATTGACACAGGTCAAGGCACTTCACGCTGCAACGCCTAGACTGCAACTTATGATCAGGGTGACTCCAGAAGTGCTAGACTTTCCGCGCATGGAAAAAGACGCGCCCCAGTACGAGACAATCCGTCGGCACTACCTGTTTGCGGGTCTTGATGACGGCGTATTCGAAGCACTTGCTGCCAACATATCCGTCGAGGCGTATGACAAGGGCGAGATCCTGTTTCATCGCGGCGATCCGGCGCATGACTTCTTTTTCACGGAAACCGGACAGGTCGAACTGAGCCTGATTTCGCCGGAAGGTCAGAAAAAGGTCGTCGAGGTGATCGGGCACGACCGAACGTTTGCAGAAGCCATTGTCTTCATGCGCGAGCGTGTGTTTCCTGTTACGGCGGAGGCGATATCCGACACGGTCGTCTATCGCATCCCAAACGACACCTATCGGAAAATGTTGAGCGACGATACCGACGCCTGCATGCGGCTCTTGAGCGATGTTTGCCGCCATTTGCACCAACGTGTGCGCGAAATCGAACGACTGACCATCCAGAACGCGCGCAGCCGGCTCTCAAGCTACCTGATCGACCACGTTGTCGACACCGACGACGATGAGGCAACTGTCCGACTGGACCTGCCAAAACATATCATTGCGTCGCGGCTGTCGATCACGCCGGAAACGCTATCCAGGTTGCTACGCTCACTTGCCGACGAGGGCATCCTGACCGTTGACGACCGCCTGATTTTCGTACACAGCCTTGCGAGACTGCGCCCGTACGATTGAACCGTTTGGACCAAGCACTGTCTCCTGGATTCGCCTACACCCGGCTCGGTTACGCGTATAGAATGTCCGGCCACACAGGAACCGGATCGAACCCATGCTCTACTGGATAACGAAATCGCTGCACATGTTCACAGCTATCGCGACAATCTCTGGATTCATGTTGCGCGGCTACTGGATGATGACGGAGTCCGATCGATTGCAGCTCAGGATCACGCGCATCGCGCCGCATATCATCGACACAATCTTTTTGCTGTCCGGCATTGCGCTCGTATTCATGCTGCACCTCAATGCGTTTACGCAGCCCTGGTTGCTGGCCAAGTTCGCGGGACTGGTCGTCTACATCGTCCTGGGAATCATCGCATTAAAACGCGGCGCGACTCGACAGATTCGAGTGGTCGCTTTTGTCGCGGCACTAGCCACATTCGGCTATATCGTCGGCGTCGCGACGGCCAAGTCACCGGCGAGCTGGCTGAGTCTCTTCGCGGTCTAGTCCTGCGGTACCGTGCCGGTATGCGTTGCGTGCCGAGCAGCCAGCAGGAGCCTCGATGTATCGACCGGCTTGCTTAACAGCGTGCAGTTGTCGATAAGCCGGGCGTCCTTCACAACCTTGGAAGTATCGCCGCTGACGATGAAGGCCGGAATATTGAAGTCGTAGTACTTCCGGATCAGGGACACTGCCTGGACACCGGTCGAACCGTCCAGCAGATGAAAATCCGAAATCAGCAGCCGCGGCGGCTGGTCTATGTGTTCAATCAAAGCGCTGGCTTCCGTGGCGGATGCGGCGGTAGCGACGGTGTAACCCTCGGCTTCCAGCAGCAAGCCCCACGCGTTGGCAACACTGACGTCGTCCTCGATAAGAATGATCAGCCCGCTGCCAACCCCGGCAACCCTGGTTTCGTCCTCCGACTCGTCAACCAGATGTACCGCAGAATCGGCGATCATCGGCAGTGCCACGGTAAACCGCGAGCCCTTGCCGGGATCGGATTCGACGTCGATGCGATGCTCGAGAAGATTCGTCAGTCGCCGAACAATCGCCAGCCCAAGACCAAAACCTTCTTTGCTGGCTCCCGGAGCCTTGCATTGGTGAAACTCGCGGAAAATCTCCTCGAGTTGATCCGCCTCGATGCCGATTCCCGTGTCGCTGACCTGCAGGTAACAATAGCCGTCCTTCTTGCTGCAGGCCATCCTCACTTCGCCCTTGTCCGTGTAGCGAATCGCATTGGATACGAGATTGGTAACAACCTCGGCGAGCAGGTTCGGGTCGCTCCTGACCACGGCATCACAGGACTCGGACACGAATTCAAGGCCCTTCGCGTGCGCCTGGCGAGCGAACTCCGCTGACAGCCGGTCGACGAGCCGTTGCATTGGGAAGTTTTCCCACTCCGGTGTGATGGCGCCAGCATCGAGTCGGCTGATATCGAGCAGGGAGTTCAGCAAATTCGTCATTGCCGTCAAGGACGCATCCTGGTGCTCAACCATCGCCCGCGTGCGTTCGTCCTTGACCGTGCGGCGCAAGGCACCGTTAAGCAGGCTCAGGGCCTGCACGGGCTGCCGAAGATCGTGGCTCGCTGCCGCAAGGAATGCGCTGTTGGCCTTGTTGGCACGTTCTGCCGCTTCCCGCGCTGCCCTTAATTCCTGTTCCATCTCGCGCCGTACAGATACGTCACGGATAACACTGGAAACGTAGCGGCCGCTGCCCGTTGTAACCGGGCTCAGGCTGATCTCAACCGGGATTTCGCTGCCGTCTTTACGCCGCCCGATGAGATCCATGCCAAGACCCATCGGCCTGAGTGTCGGGCTGTCCAGGTAGGATTTTCGGTAGCCCGTGTGCACATCATGCATGCTCTTCGGCAATAACAGTTCGATGGGTTGGCCGATCATCTCCTCACGCCGGTAGCCGAACATGCGCGACGCCTGCTTGTTAACGAGAATCATCTGCCCCTTGTCATCGACGATAATCATCCCATCGGGCGCGGATTCCAGCAGATTCTTGAAAAAGGCATCTGAATCCGCAATCTTGGCAATCTCGATTTGCAAGGCGTCGTCGCTCGTAGTCATTTCGGACAGGGTCGGATAGACCTCTCGACAGTATCAATACCATCATTCTGGCGCGAAGTCGCACGGCTGTTACTATACGTATCGTCCCCTATCGGGATCACCCACCTGTCCTGCTACGCTTGCGGCCGGTTCAGGCGTTATACTGGGCACCGCAGAACCAAGAGTCGCGCCGCGAGCCGACCAAACCCGCAATCTCAATTTTTATTAAAACAGGGGCCGTTCCCTTGGACAAATCAGCTACCTACAACGACAAGGTTGTACGCCAGTTTTCCATTATGGTCGTCATCTGGGGCATCGTCGGGATGCTCGTTGGCGTCATCATAGCCGCGCAGCTCATCTGGCCCGCGCTCAATTTCGACCTGCCGTTTCTGACCTACGCGCGCTTGCGGCCACTGCATACCAACGCCGTTATTTTCGCTTTCGGCGGATCCGCGCTGTTCGCCACGTCCTACTACGTCGTGCAACGCACCTGCCACGTACGGCTCGCATTCGACAAACTGGCCGCATTCACCTTCTGGGGCTGGCAGCTCGTCATCCTGCTGGCGGCGATCACGCTGCCACTCGGCATCACTCAGTCGAAAGAATACGCCGAACTCGAATGGCCGATTGACCTGCTGATCGCCGTAGTCTGGGTAAGCTATGCCATTGTTTTCTTTGGCACTATTGCCAAGCGCCGTATTAAGCACATTTATGTCGCGAACTGGTTTTACGGCGCCTTCATCATCACGGTCGCCGTGCTGCACATCTTCAACAACCTCGCCGTCCCCGTATCGCTAACGAAGTCCTACAGCATCTATACAGGCGTCGTCGACGGGATGATGCAGTGGTGGTACGGCCATAACGCGGTCGGCTTTTTCCTGACCGCCGGGTTCCTCGGCATGATGTACTACTTCGTGCCAAAGCAGGCAGGAAGACCCGTCTATTCCTATCGCCTGTCAGTGGTGCACTTCTGGTCGTTGATCGCTGTGTACATGTGGGCCGGGCCGCATCACCTGCATTACACCTCGTTGCCCGACTGGGCGCAGACACTTGGCATGGTGTTCTCGGTCGTGCTCCTGGCACCGTCCTGGGGCGGCATGATCAACGGCATCATGACGCTGTCAGGGGCCTGGCATAAGCTGCGCTCCGATCCCATCCTGAAATTCATGATCGTGTCCCTGTCGTTCTACGGCATGTCGACCTTTGAAGGCCCGATGATGTCGATCAAGACCGTGAATGCCCTGTCTCATTACACGGACTGGACCATCGGGCACGTGCATTCCGGCGCCCTCGGCTGGGTCGCCATGATGACCATAGGCACGATGTATTGCCTGATCCCGCGGCTCTATAACAAGGAAGCCATGTACAGCACCAAACTCATCGATGTGCATTTCTGGACATCCACGATCGGCGTCGTCCTGTATGCCGTCGCACTTTGGGTCGCCGGAATTACACAGGGACTTATGTGGCGCGCAGTCAATGCCGACGGCACGCTCACCTACTCGTTCGTCGAATCGCTCAAAGCAACCTATCCTTACTACGGTTTGCGACTCATCGGCGGCCTGCTGTTCTTCAGCGGCATGTTCATCATGGCTTATAACGTCTGGAAGACGATAAGCGACAAGAAACCGGTACCCGTCGCGGTACTGGAACCGGCGTAAGGGGAGAATCGAACAATGCGCCACGAGACTATAGAAAAGAGCCTCCACCTCATGATGGTGCTGATCGTCGTAGCGATCAGTATCGGCGGCCTGGTTGAGATTATTCCGCTTATGATGAGTTCGGATGCGACTGAACCCGCCGAAAACATAGCGCCGTATGCGCCGCTGCGCCTGGCCGGGCGAGATGTCTATGTCCGGGAAGGCTGTTACAACTGCCACTCGCAGATGATCCGTCCGTTTCGTAGTGAAACCGAGCGTTACGGGCCGTATACGACCGCCGGCGAAACCGTCTACGACCGGCCGTTCCAGTTTGGCTCGAAACGCACCGGCCCCGATCTTGCTCGTGTCGGAGCACGCTACAGCGACGACTGGCACAGACTGCACTTGATGAATCCGAGGGATCTGGTGCCCGAGTCCAATATGCCCGGTTACCCGTGGCTGGCCGAGGCGCAGGTCGACGGTGAATTGATCACGAAAAAGATGCGCACCCTGAAGTTCCTGGGCGACCCCTACACCGATGAGCAGATCGCCGGTGCCGCCGCGGCTGTCGAAGGCCGGTCCGAGATGGATGCCTTGATTGCCTACCTGCAGGAACTGGGCACGAATCGCCGGAATCGCAGGTAAGCGCCGATGGATATTAACCTCGTACGCGGCATCCTGACGGCGGTGATTTTCATCGCCTTTATCGGCATCTGGGCGTGGGCCTGGAGTGCCCGGCGCCGGAAGGATTTTGATGCTTCCGCGGCCCTGCCGCTGGAAGAAGACAGTTTTGTTAATCATGAGCGGGAGAACATCTGATGCCTGCATTTTGGCACTGGTTCGTTGCTGCCGGGACGATACTCTTCGTCGTCTGGTGTGTTTGGCTGATTCGTTGGGCCGGCAGGCAAGGACCGCAGAATGTCGCTGACGACCAGGTCGTCGGCCACGTTTGGGACGGCGATCTTGAGGAATGGAACAATCCGGCACCGCGCTGGTGGTTGTACCTGTACTTCATCACGATCCTCTGGGCCGTTGGATACATGATTGCCTATCCCGGGCTCGGTACCTTCGACGGTGTGCTGGGCTGGTCACAGCACGGCCAGTACGAAGAAGAGATGCAGACCGCCGAAAATAAATACACACCGATATACGAACGCTACGCGGCGATGGGGTTTGCGGAACTGCAAAGCGAGCCGGATGCGATGCGGCTCGGTGCAAGCCTGTACGCCAGTTACTGCACGACCTGTCACGGTTCAGGTGCACGCGGTGCGCCGGGTTATCCGAACCTTACCGACAATGACTGGCTGTGGGGCAACAGCGAGGCCGCGATTACGACTTCAATTCGTAACGGACGTATGGGCGTCATGCCAGTGCTAGCGCCGGCGCTGGGCGGCGATGCCGGGATCGACAACATGGTGGCTTACGTCAAAAGCCTCAGCGGACTTGCTGAAGCGGATGCGAATGCCATGAGTGCGCAGCCGATGTTCGTGGCGCTTTGCAGCGCCTGTCACACTGCAGAAGGCACGGGTAATCCGGCACTCGGCGCACCGAATTTGACCGATGACACGTGGTTGTATGGCGGCAGCGACGAGGCCATCCGCACCACGATTACCCAGGGACGCAACGGTGTGATGCCGGCGCATGGCGAACTGCTCGGTGACGATCGAAGCAAGATACTGGCCGCGTATATTGCGAGCTTGTCACAGCAATAGTGATCAACGAGGATTACAGAGGCACGCTGAAGTGGAGCCGTAACAAGCAAGCGGTTTTCACGGTAATCTGGATTTCGTTTCTTTGCGCGGCAGTGGGCACAATGGTTTTTTTCGCATTGTTTGACCCGGTCGATTTAAGTGGCATCTTCGACGAAGACCTCGATATCGATCGAGACGCCGGATATGCCGCCGGGTTTTTCTTCTTCTGGATACTCCTGCTGGTGTGCGGAGGACTTACCGCGTTTCTCGTACGAACCGCGCCGAAACGACACGCAAAGCACCACGGTAAACAGGACTAGCAGGCAACATGAACAAGCCCCAGCCCGCGTCGTTATACGAGAGCGAGAAGAAGATCTATCCGCGCGAAATGGGCGGACGCTTTGATACCTTAAGCAAAATCGCAACGACGACTCTGCTGGGACTGTTTTACGTGGTGCCCTGGCTCACATGGGACGACCGGCAGGCGATACTTTTTGATCTGCCGGCCCGCAAGTTTTATCTCCTCGGCCTGACGCTATGGCCACAGGACTTTCCCTACCTCGCGCTGCTGCTCGTCATCGCCGCTCTGTCCCTGTTCTTTTTCACGGCACTCGCCGGCCGGCTCTGGTGCGGATTCGCCTGCCCGCAAACCGTATGGACCGAAGCCTTCATCTGGATGGAGCAAATCACCGAGGGCACGCGGTCACAGCGCATGAAGCTGGATAAGGCGCCTTGGTCATTCAACAAGTTTCGGCGCAAGGCCTCGAAACAGTTTTTATGGGTGACATTTTCGTTGTGGACCGGATTCACCTTCGTCGGTTTCTTCGCCCCGATACGCGAGCTGGGACATGAGTTGCTGACATTCAATGCGGGCGGCTGGCAATGGTTCTGGGCCCTGTTCTACGGATTCGCCACCTACGGCAATGCGGGCTACATGCGTGAGCAGGTCTGCAAGTACATGTGTCCGTATGCGCGTTTCCAGAGCGCGATGTTCGACAAGGACACGCTGATCATTTCCTACGATGAGAAGCGTGGCGAACCGCGCGGCGGCCGCAAGCGCTCGGTTGACCCGAAGGTCGCCGGTCTCGGCGACTGCATCGATTGCTCCCTGTGCGTCCAGGTCTGCCCGACGGGAATCGATATTCGCGACGGCCTGCAGTACGAGTGTATTGCCTGCGCGGCCTGCATCGACGCTTGTGATTCCGTCATGGACAAGATGAGCTACCCGCGGGGACTGATACGTTACACGACGGAGCATGCGCTGCAGAACGAGCAAACTCACGTTATCCGCCCGCGCATGCTGGTCTATGCGGCGCTGTTGCTGGTCCTGATTGGCTCCCTGGTCACGTCCATGGCGCTGCGTACACCGATCATTCTCGACGTGATCCGCGATCGCAACGCGCTGTACCGCGAACTGCCCAATGACATCATCGAGAACAGCTACACGATCAAGCTCATCAACCAGACCAACGACGCGCGCGAATTCCGCCTGCGTGTCACAGGCGTCGACGGCATACACCTCGATGGGATCACGGACACTTTTACGATTGCTGGCGGTGGCGTGCTGTCCGTGCCGGTACGAGCGCGTGTGCACCGTGGCAACGCCCGGGGCGTTGCGAAAATAGACTTTATCGCCGAGGCGCTGGATGATAGCGGCGATATGCGAATCGAGGACAGCCGCTTCCTCGGCCCAACTCCCTGAAGACTACATGCAACGAGAAGACACAGATCCCTGGTATCGCCAGTTCTGGCCGTGGTTCATCATCGCGTTGCCGGCGTCTGCCGTCGTTGCCGGCCTGTACACGCTGTGGCTGGCAGGACAGACGACAGACTCACTCGTTATTCGATCGGACGATGGCATCGATGTTGTCACCGAGAGAAACATGCTGGCCGAACAAGTCGCGCTGCGCCTCGGAATCCGGGCCGTCGTTAATATCGAGCCCGATACCGGCGCCGTAGTCGTTACGGTGTCCGCGCCGCAGGACACCCGGCTGCCCTCGTCGCTCAAGTTGCAACTGCGTCATCCCACGATGGCCTCTCGCGACGCCGTCATCGAACTTCAGCCGGCCATCCCGAGCGCCGCTGGAGAACCCATCTGGGCAGGCCATTTCCAATCGCCGCCGGCGGGCCGCTACTACCTTTTCTTATCCCCGCAGGACATGCCGGTGTCAGGCGACTCCTGGCGTTTGTCGGGTGTCTGGTCCGGACAAGCCACGTTGAGACTCGATCCGGCCGATCCGGACAACAATGGCAGCCCCTGACAACTGTTTTCATTGCGCGCTGCCAAATCCGAAGGGCAGTGAACTGACGGTCGACATCGAAGGCCGGTCGCACCGGGTTTGCTGCCCGGGTTGCAAGGCCGTCGCCGAACTCATCCGCGATTCCGGCATGAGTCGCTACTACGCGATGCGTGACGCGCCGCTGCCCGGCGCCGGCAAACCTTTGCCCGAAGCGTCGGAGTGGCAGGTGTTCAACAGCAGGGAAATGCTGGACGCGTTTGCCGAAACCGAAGGCGGTATTGCCGAGGCACGAATTTACGCCGGCGGCATGTATTGCTCGGCCTGCAGCTGGCTGATCGAAACCTCGCTTGAGAAGGTACCGGGTGTGCAGTCTGTTGAGGTCAGTCCGCTGACGCATCGACTTCGAATACGTTGGGCGGTCGACAAGGCCGGTCTCGGCGACATCCTCTCAGGTTTATCGAATCTCGGTTATCGGCCGCAGCCACTGGCAGCCGACGACGCATCGCGCCCCGAGATCGCCGAACAACGTGCCGCACTAAAACGCCTGCTCGTGGCTTCCCTGGGCATGATGCAGGTCATGATGTTTGCGGTCGGCCTGTACGCCGGCGACTTCCAGGGCATCGAGGCGGACATGCAGCACTTCCTGCGCCTTGTCAGTTTTTTCGTCGCGACGCCGGTCGTTTTTTACGCGGCAAAACCGTTTTTCACGAGTGCCTGGCGTGGCGTGGTGGCACGCAGACCGGGAATGGACCTGCCCGTTTCAATCGCCATCGGCAGTGCATACGCCGCGTCGGTTTACGCGACCTTTACGAACGGCCCTGCCGTCTGGTTCGACTCGGTCGCCATGTTCGTTTTCTTCCTGACGCTCGGTCGCTATCTCGAGATGCGCGCCCGGCATCGATCCATCGATCGCAGCGTAGCTTTGTCGCAGCTATTGCCGAATACAGCGACGGTGGTTGTTAACGACGAGAACAGAACCGTCCCCGTTGCGCGACTTGCAAAGGACGATCTCGTGCTGATCCGCGCCGGCGATTCGATACCGGCCGACGGTGTGGTTGTAGCGGGGGCCAGTTCGGTCGACGAGGCGCTTCTGACCGGAGAGGCCGAACCGCGACGGCGCGCCATCGGTGACCTGCTGGCCGCCGGCAGCGTCAATCTCGATGCGATGATGACGATGCGCGTAACCCGCACCGGTGGCGATACCGCGTTAGGCGCCATCAACCGCTTGAGCGAGCGAGCCCGATTCACGCGGCCCGCGTTCGTCAATATTGCGGACAGAATCGCAAGCTACGTCGTAGTCGCACTGTTGGTGGTGGCGGCGGTTGTTGCGCTGTACTGGTACTTCGTTGCGCCGGAACGCGCATTCGTCATCACGCTCTCGGTACTGGTCGTTACCTGTCCCTGTGCCCTGGCGCTCGCCACGCCGGCCGCATTTGCGGCCGCAGGCAGCCGCATGTCCGATTTGCGATTGCTGCTCACCAACGGCAACGCCATCGAAGTGCTGTCTCGAGCGACACAAATCGTGTTCGACAAAACCGGCACTCTGACTTACGGCGCACCCGTAATCCTGTCGACGACGATACTCGACGACCGCTATGACGAAACGCAGTGTCTTAGTATCGCGGCCGCACTCGAGCAGGCATCGAGCCACCCGATCGCCCGCGCGTTTCGAACCGACGGCACCCTGCCGCTTGTGACCGATACCAAGGTGCAGGTGTCGCAGGGCGTTAGCGGCATCGTCGACGGCAAAGCCTGGCGCATTGGCACTGCGGCGTTCGTGACAGAGGGTGACGCGCCGCAAACGGCCTCCTCCACCATCGTTTTCCTCGGTTTTGATACGCACGCCGTCGCCCGATTCGAACTTACAGACACCTTGCGCGCAGACGCCAGGGATACAGTTAAAGCATTGATAAATATGGGGAAAAAAGTATCCCTCGTGAGTGGAGACAACGCGACCGCCGTCGCAGCGATCGCCGCGGCGCTGGATATCGAGGACGCGCACAGCGATTGCAGGCCAGAGGACAAGCTCCGCATCATCAATGCATTGCAGGAAAGCGGCGAACGCGTTGTCATGATCGGCGACGGCATCAATGACGCGCCCGTGCTTGCGGGAGCGGACACGTCAATCGCGCCGGGTCATGGCGCACTGCTGGCACAGACCAACGCCGACGTGATCATGCTCGGCGATTCGCTGCACCCGATCACGACGGCAATTCGCTTGTCTGCAGCAACAATGCGCATCGTGCGCCAGAATCTCGCCTGGGCTGTCGTATACAATGCAACAGCACTGCCACTCGCGGCGGCCGGCATGGTCCCGCCCTGGCTGGCCGCGATCGGCATGAGTTTGAGTTCGCTGGTTGTCGTATTGAACGCGTTGCGCCTGAACCGGTACACCTGATCATGTCGATACTGTACGTCCTGATTCCTTTAGCCTTGCTGATACTCGGCGGCGCCGTGTGGGCGTTCTTCTGGGCGGTCGGCAGCGGCCAGTTCGACGACCTCGACACGCCCGCCATGCGCATCCTGATGGACGACGACCGGGCACCGAAAGACTCCGACGAATGAGTGAGCTGATTCCCGTACTCGCCGCCGCCTTCGCAACCGGGTTGCTGGGCAGTACCCATTGCCTTGGCATGTGCGCGGGGCTATCCGGATTATTCGCCGCCGGCGCGAGCGTAGCTTCGATCAGGACGCAACTGCCGTTGGCGCTCGCCTACAACACTGGCCGCGTATTGAGTTACGCCTTCCTGGGCGGTGCCATTGCATTGATCGGCAGCAGCACCGTTGCCCTCGTACCCAAACTCGCCGGACCGATACGAATGGCGAGCGGCCTTTTGATCGTGCTCATCGGCTTGCAGGTCGCGTTCCGCTGGCGGCTGCTGGCGCCCGTCGAAAGAATC